>Ga0123334_1005766_pt1 | contig 11768 bp, 8 predicted proteins | sample BiotimSIPDNA_FD_89706 | JGI IMG/M metagenome (GOLD analysis project Ga0123334, IMG submission 89706) | Anaerobic biogas reactor microbial communites from Washington, USA - Biogas_R1 time_0 SIP DNA | ecosystem: Engineered > Bioreactor > Anaerobic > Unclassified | place: Washington, USA | collected... | reverse complement strand
TCAGCATTATTGTGATAGCTGAAGGAGCTCTTCCGGCAGGCGGAGAAATGGTGGTGCAAAGATTGGTGCCGACCAGTCATGACCCAATTCGCCTGGGCGGAATCGGTAATAAACTGGCGCAGGAAATTGAAGACAGCAGTGAAATAGAAACAAGAGTGACCGTTCTGGGACACCTGCAGCGCGGAGGAATGCCAATACCATATGATCGTATTATTTCAAGCCGTTATGGGGTTGCCGCCGTGCATGCAGTAATGAATGAAAAATTTGGTCATATGGTCAGTCTCAGAGGCGAAAAGGTTGAAACCGTTCCCATTGTTGATGCCATAAAAGAACTAAAGAAAGTCGATCCGCAAGGAGATTTGGTAAGAACTGCCCGTGCTTTGGGAATTACTTTCGGTGATCGCTGAAATTAATTATAGATTTTTAAATACATAAAATGGGGGGATGAACGAAGTGAAAAAAATTGCGGTATTGGGTGCCGGCATTATGGGTGCCGGTATAGCTCAGGTTGCCGCTCAGGCAGGTTTTGAAGTAATTCTTCGTGACCTGCAGATATCCCTGGTCAAAGACGGAATGAAAACAATAGCTGATAATATGACCAAGCTGGTTGAAAGTAACAGCCTGCAAGAAAATCAAATCCCCGGGATTTTGGATCGCATCCATGGCACGATCGATCTTGCTGAGCTTCATGATGTTGATTTGGTTATTGAAGCCGTAGTTGAAAATATAGCTGTAAAAAGACAGATATTTGCGGAATTGGACAACATATGTCCGCAGCATACCATTCTCGCAACCAATACATCGTCTCTTTCTATTACTGAGATTGCAGCTTCAACCAAGCGACAAGACAAAGTTTTGGGCATGCATTTTCTTAATCCTGTTCCCTTCATGAAATTAGTCGAGTTGGTTCGCGGTATGGAAACCTCAGATCAAACGGTAGAACTGGCTCGTAATTTTGTCGATAATATTGGCAAGGAAAATGTGTTAATCAATCGTGAAAGCCCTGGATTTATAGTCAACCGTATATTGCTCCCGTATATTAATGAAGCAATCTGGTTATATGCCGAGGGTACCGATAAAGAAGCGATAGATCAGGCCATGATTCTGGGAGCCGGCATGCCGCAAGGTCCTCTGCAACTGGCTGATATGATCGGTCTGGACAACCTTTATAATGTAATGCTGGGTTTTTACAATGAATTCAAAGATCCCAAATATCGTCCGCATACAGTATTTTCAACCATGGTAAGAGCAGGTTACTATGGCAAAAAGACCGGTAAAGGTTTCTATAATTATTAAAGCCAGTAAAATAAAAGGGGAGGGGATTATATGACTTTTAAAGCCAAAAATTCCTTTGGCGCTTTATATGGTATTATCGTTGGCATTTTAATTTTTGGATTTACGATCTGGGGCATACATTTTTCTCTGGGTGCTAAAGATAGTGCGCTTAAAGTGCTGCTGTACATTCCTACATATTTATTTCTGGTGGTTTATATTTACCTGGTTCTTGGAGCATTAAGATTAAACTACAAAGTAACTGATGAACATTTTGTGCTGGTATGGGGCGTAGCCAAAAAACATATTGCCTGGAACGAAATTGATGAAATCATTCAAGTCGAAGGAAAAAGTAATCTTTTCCCGTTTCTTTCTATGACCTGGCCCGGCTACATTGTCGGCCTGTTTCAGCTCAAAGGAGTAGGACCGGTGAGAATGTATGGCACCCATGCTAAAGAAGGTTTCTTATATTTAAAAACCAAGCGCGGTTTTCTGGGTCTCACCCCACAAGACAATTCTCTGGCTAATATGATTGCAGAAAAGACCGGCAAAGAAATTCAAGTATTGGATATGGAAACGATTCCGATTGAAAAAAGGGGTCACGATATGCACAAGGACCGCTATTTTATGCTTTATACCCGGCTCAATAATATATTTTTGGTGGTATTCGTCCTTTACGTGGCAATATTTTTCCCTAATTCGGGAGCAGACCGGCTAATAATACTTCTGGTAGTCTTGGCCATTGCGCTTTACTTATTTAACAATGCCAACGCCAAAAGGTTATATCAGTTCAGTCAACAGGGAGGCTATTTCACCCTTTTAATCGGTCTGGCTGTTACCGGCATATTCCTAATCTTATCAGTTGTCCAGATAAGCTTTAGTTAAATATTTAAACTATTATTATCTGAGAGTTTTGCATAATTCAAAAAATAATGTAATATGTCATTCTGAGCGCTAGTGAAGCTACCTTAATTGTGACCGTCAGGTCATATATGTAGTCCTCGTTGGGGGAATCTCGCAAATGTCGTAGATCCGCCGACGCTCAGGCTGCGCTGCGCTTGCCTTCCGATCACTTTCGGCACTAGATGCCATATGGCATCGTCGCTTCGCTAAAGCTCAGGATGACATTCTAAAAGCGACATGGCAATATAAAAATAATCAATTATGCAAAATCCTTATCTATAAATATTTTAAGTCCGGTAAATGAAACCGGACTTATTTTTCTCTACAGCGGCTATTGTTTACCATATATTTTATTATGTAAACTATGTGACAACTGGCTATTTTATTCAGGCAGGGATATAATATTATTTGATTTATATTAGGGAAGGATTGTTTAATATGCAATTAGGGATCATAGGAATGCCATCGGTTGGTAAAACTACGATATTTGAACTGCTGAGCAATCAGCGTGATAAAACCAATAGTCAGGGCAAGGCCAATACAGCCATTGCTCGTATTCCTGATGTACGCATTGATAAGTTAAGCACAATTTTCAAGCCCAAAAAAACCACTTATGCACAGCTGGAATTGGTAGATATACCGGGCTTGGTTCCGGGAGTGGAAAAAGGCAGTCACGTGTTTCTTGATTCGGTGCGCAAAGCCGATGCATTACTGCATGTAGTCAGACTTTTTCAAAATGATGCAGTTCCATATATTTATGAAAACATCGATCCTATGCGGGATATTGAAATGATCAGTTATGAGCTGTTGCTGGCTGACCTGGATCTGATTGAAAAAAGAATTGAACGGATTGAGACCAATAAAAAAAAGAATCAGATGCTCAAAGAACTGGAGTTGCTGGAGCGTCTAAAAACCTTGCTGGAAGACGAAAAACCTATCTCTTCATTACAGCTTGATCAGGAAGAGCAGCTTATCATGAGTACCTACCAGTTTTTGACCAACAAACCGCTGCTCATATGCTTAAACCTGGGTGATGATGATCTGGCCAGTCTGGATTACATGCAAAAAAATGAAATTGCTGAGTATTCAAAAAACAACGGCATTCCCGTTGTTGAAGTGGCCGCTACCATTGAAAAAGAAATCTCTGAACTGGATGAAGATGAAAAAGAAGAATTTTTAAAAGAGCTGGGAATTAAGGAAAGCGGTTTATTGAAAGTCAGCCACAGCATGTATCAGAGGCTGGGTTTGATATCCTTTTTTACGGTGGGAGAGGATGAAGTCAAAGCCTGGACAATCGAGCAGGGAACCCCGGCCCGCAAGGCAGCAGGCAAAATCCATTCTGATATTGAGCGCGGCTTTATTCGTGCTGAAGTCGTTGAATATAATGATTTTATTGAGCTGGGCAGCATGAATGCAGTGAAGGAAAAGGGCCTTTTCAGATTGGAAGGAAAAGAATATATTGTCAAAGACGGAGATATAGTTCATTTTCGTTTTAACGTTTAATGATTGCATTAAATTAAGGCCAGACTAACTAAATCAGACTGTCAATAAAGTCTAAAATCAACAGAGCGAGCAAAAAAGGCGAAGAGCAAGGCTTGCAAAAAGTCCGTAATTGCTATTCACCTTTTTTGACGCTCTGAGCGGGAGTTGAAATAAATCCCGCTTTTTTGCGTTTATTTTTGTCTGCACTTTGTACCCGATAAATACATAATATAAATTATCAATTACCATCCCGAGGTGCAGCGATGAAATACCCGAACAACAAAGTATTAATAAAAATTCCTCCCCAGCTGGATAAAATTTTTAGCCAACAAACCAAACTGCAAATTGGTCAAAATCAGCTCAGCATACAAAGACTGGCAGATAAAATAATAGTAGATAAATCAATCAAGTCAGACGTAATTCAAATATCCAGACAACTGCTCATGCATGACAATTTAAATGCTTCATCTAAAGTATTTCATCAGCTAAATTACCGGTTAATGCCTGATAAAACCATAAGAGTCGGCCCCGTCGTTGGTATATTGATAGCCGGCAAAGAAAGTGCAGGTTCCCCTCCGGTTGCCCGCAGAGCCCGTGTATATAAAGAATTAAGCCAAAAAGCAGCCGCTAAAAACATTTTCTTGTATTTCTTTTATGCAGACGATTTTGATTGGCAGCATCGGTTGGTTAAAGGTTTTATTTATAAATCAGGATCAGGCAAACTACACTGGCATAAAGCCGCCTTTTGTCTCCCGGATATTGTTTATAACCGAATTTCATACCGTTACAAAGAAGAAACTGAGGCAGTACAAAATTTTATGAGCAAAGCCCGTCAAGCATCAATTTATTTATTTAACAGCCGTTTTCTTAACAAATGGGAAGTTCATAAAAGCCTGTTTAATAATCTCCAGACCAGGGAGTTTGTGCTTGAAACAGATTGCTATTCTGCAGCAACACTAAAAAAATACCTAAATAAATATAATGAATTCTTTATAAAACCTACCGCCAGCAGTGTAGGTAAAGGGATCATAAAAGTGATTGCAAACCAGCCGGGAACAATTGATTATTTTCAGTGGGGTAAATCATCAAACTGGCAAACTTGCCATTCTTACGGTGAATTATTTAATCGATTGTCAATCCCTGCAGGAGACAAATATATCCTGCAGAAAGGAATCAAACTAGCCAGCATTGGCAAGCGGGTATTTGATATCAGAGCCCAGGTTCAGAAGGACGGTCAGGGAAAATGGCAATTTACCGGAGCAGCGGTCAGATTAGCAGCAGTCGGAAAATTTGTTACCCATGTTCCTAACGGCGGCAGCAAAAGAGATTATCATTTAACCATAAATGAAGTATTTGGTTCCGGCCCGATAACGGAGGGATTGGATAAACAATTGAAAAATATTTGCCGGCATGTTCCCCAGGCTTTGGAAGAAAGTTTAGGCATCAATCTTGCCGTATTATCTATTGATATAGGTATCGATCGGAACGGCCATATGTGGATCATAGAAGTTAATTCCAAACCGGCCAGTTTTGATGAAACCGCTATTCATAAACGACACCTTGAACTCCTGACCGATTACTTTTTATTCAAAACCAATTTTGTTATTCAGTAACAAAGTGAGGTAAAGTATGATATTTAAGTTTATTTACCAGAAAAACTCCACCGGTGACAGTATTATAAAATACTTCGAAAAATCCTTCTCAACAGTTGATTGCTACAAATTTGAAATGAAAGGACAAAAATATAACGAAATCATCGCCGAGCGCGGCAAAGAAAATTTTAACCTGGTTATAAATGATATAAAAGCATTAATGAACTGCCTGGAGCGTGAAAACTGCAAGGATATTTTAGCATTAAACGATATATTAACTGATTTTTCTGGATCGAAATTGGCAAACAAATATTATGAAATTCTCTTATTTAACATATCAGTTATATCGATCAATAGAACGGTTGCGGGCAAAACGAATGTAACTCAGAAGTATATAAATGAAAAACAAGTTCCCAAAGTTTGCGAATTAGCTAAAAAAACGTTAAATCTCCTGGGGCTTGATTATGCAATGATAAAAATTAATAGCACTGGAGGACAGAAATTATCAGTAGCTGGAATTAACGCCTTTCCAGTCATAAGAGATAAAGATCTGAAGGCGCTGCTTAGCGGAATTGAGGAAACAATAAAAAATTATACTAACCTTTTTAATAAAAGACCAGAAGTAAAACTTGGAGCTGACCCTGAATTCATGATTGCCAACAGTCGTAATGAAAAAATGATCCCGGCTTCGGAGTTTTTCCCCCGGGAAGGCACAGTTGGCTGTGATAATATTCGCATCCCCAGACGCCAGCAAAGGCCGATAGGCGAGCTCAGACCCCAACCCGATATTTCTCCCGTAACACTCCAGGCCAATTTAAAATCCTCGCTTGAAAAAGCCAATAAACTAGTTCCCTACAAAAATATAAAACTACTGGCCGGGAGTCAGCCTTTTCCGGGTTACTCAATCGGTGGACATATCCATTTCAGTAATTTGACTATAAACAGCCATATTTTAAGGGCGTTGGATAATTATTTGGGATTGCCAATATTTATGATTGAAAATCAAAATACAGCCGTAAAAAGACGCAACAAATACGGCCATTTAAATGATTTTCGCCTCAAGGATTACGGCGGATTTGAATACCGAACCCCTGGCAGTTGGCTGGTATCTCCGGAAATAAGCCTAGCCGTTCTTTGTTTGGCCAAATTGGTCAGCAGCAACTATTTATTTTTACGGCAAAATTTTTTCTTATCAGTTAAAGCTCACCGTGCTTTTTATAGCGGTGACACCCAGTATTTCAGAGCCCAGTTTGATGACCTTTGGCATGATATAAAAAAGTTGGATGACTACAAATCTTATCGTCAGGAATTAGATATAATTCCGCTTATGATCCGGCAAAACCAAACCTGGGATGAAAATGTGGATCTACGCAAAACCTGGCATTTAAACAGAAATTACAGCAAGAAATATACAACCGGCAAAGCCAGCACCATATCATCATCACATCACAGCAGTCGCATAAACACTCAAACATCAAGCCGACGTTCATACAGCAATGCACGATCTAATTTTCATGCCTCAACCACAATTACATCTTATCAGTCCCAGGGAGCAAATGTTCGCTCAGTACCTTTTTAATAAACTTATAAATCTCGATTAATTTTAAGTTTCAGGCAATTCCCTATTTGTTTTTTGTATTCTTATAATGAACATTATGTAAACTAGTCCGCGGATTGCTTTCAATGACTATTTCGTTCTTTTTCTTATTCCGGTTCCCTGTTTGCTGTTGCTCTTTACTATTAGTACAAAATATTAATTCCCTGCTTGAATCTGCCAGGCCGTTAATGAAGTTCAAAAATGTTTCAAATGCAATATTTAAGCAAAATAGTTTCAAACTAGATGATTGAAACATATTTTCAAAACAAATTTGTGGACTTTTGAATCGTTATAATCAAGATTTGCCGCTGAGGCTTCTAAATGGCTCGTCAGGCTTATTTAGTTCATTTTTGATAATTTACTATTCGTTTGCTATTTTAAGGGGCTGAAAAAGGCACACATTACTTGGCGAATATGGGTACTGGAAGATAGATAGTTATTATTAAGGCTTTCAGACTTTAAATAGCTATCTATTTGACTCTACCAATCATTGCCGGTAAACAATAACTGCCCGCTGGCAGAATAGGCATATACTTTCATCGCGGTTGACATATCTTTATCGGTTATGACGTACCAGAGCCTGGTTTTTTCGCAATCGATTATCTGGGCTGTTTTTTCTATTAAAGGTTTTTGGATTTTAATGTTTTTTGTATCGATATTGGCTTTAACTTTTATAGTGGCGATGTCTGGGTTGTCAATTTCGCCAAATAGGACTGCCAAGGTAAGGTCAGTATTACCTTTCCTATTTTCACTCTCAAGGACGAACCAACACCAGGACAAGTCCTGGGTGTCTTCCTTTACCGCTGCCCCGCCGCCCCTAATATGCTTCCACCCAGTGAGACCGCGTTTCTCATAATTAACACAGATGTTACTGGACTCATTCGGATCACGGTAAAAGATCAGCACGCCATCTTCCACCTCCGCACCATGCAGGATCTCTGCGCAGCCTATGTTGCTGCGCGCCATTGCTTCATGCGGAGTAAACACATAGATCTCAGTCCAAAAATAATAGGCCGCCGCGAGGATTATGATTACGGTTAAGCCAAGATAAAGCAGCTTTTTCATTCCCCTACCATCTCCTTTTCCCGGTCATCTGTCCCGATACTGTAGCTGTGCTCTTTAAATATTTTCTTTTTTAAATTTTAAGATAAATCTTCCTTAAGGTCCCTGGTCGCATAGGTTAATATCTATCCTTTAACAGATAGCGTTGGATCCGCCGTCTACCGGAATTGTAACACCGGTGATGAAATCGGAGGCAGCGGAGGCAAGGAATACAGCCGCTCCTTTGAGATCCCATTCGCTGCCGAATCTGCCCATGGGGTTTGCTTTTTTTATTTGATCTTTGCCAATTCCGGCGAAATGTTTCTCGGTCATATGGGTTATAAAGGGGCCAGGGGCAATTCCGTTCACGTGGATGTTGTAGCGGGCCCATTTTACTGCCAGATCCTTGGTAAGGGTAATAACTGCGCCTTTGCTAGTGTTATAGGCAACAGCATTCTGAACTTCCGGATAAGTTCCGCCAAATCCAGTGGTGGAGGAAATGTTTATAATCTTGCCGCCGCCTTTTTCTTTCATGATCCGTGCGGCCATGGCGGAAAGCTGGAATACGCCAGTCAAATTTACGTTCATAATCTGCTGCCATTTGTCCATGGGATAGTTGATCGCATTTGCACCCCAGGTGATACCGGCATTGTTGACCAGAATATCTACCGTGCCTAATTCTTTCACGGTAGCGTCAATCAGGTTCTGGCAATCTTCTGCTTTGCTGGTATCGCATGCTACCGGAAGAGCCCGTACGCCAGTCTGAGCCTCGATTTGCTTGCATAGTTCAATACATCTTTCAACTTTGCGTGCTGCGACCACGACATTAGCGCCGGCTTCAGCCAATCCAAATGACATCTGGGCACCCAGTCCAATTGATCCGCCGGTTACGATTGCTACCTTGCCCTTGAGGCTAAATAAATCGTTTACATTCATTCTCCAAATCCTCCAATCTTGATACAGAATCGCATTATAATAAATATAAGACCATCTCGATTTGGGGCTCGATTAATCCCCTATTTATCTCCTTTAATTAGAATTTCCGTGAACGAATCAGTGTTTAATAAAATGCTAACATTATATTTGGAACATTTCAACAATTCTTCTTCCAACATAAGGGTATTTTAATAATATAACCTAATGCAGATATTGTATTGGCAATTGGTTCTGTATAAATAACGGAATAGTATTCTTCATATTTTTGGCTTATAGGAATTCTACTCCGAATAATTTTGTTATGTACAGCAACAATTATGTTTTCATATAAATATTTGGATTAACTATGTATGCTTGTCTAGCACATTGCACCTTTTCTTTGAAATACGCAACAATTAGCTAAAATCAAAGACATGAATATGGTATACTTTTATTTGTCAACAAATGGTTATTTGTTTATGATTTCTATTTGTCTAAGGAGGCACTTAAAATAATTAATTCCATTAAACACGAAATCATGAATTTCATAATCTCATCAGTTTCAATAGTATTAGTAATATTTTGTTTCGAAATTGCTGTCTTTTCAGGCTCTACGTACAAGTTAAGTAAATTTATAGTAGATCAAAAGCTTATACAACTCGGGCTTATGCCGGAACATATTTTAAATAAGCTAATAATAGGTACAGGCCCAAGCTACTCATATGTCTCTGTTAATAAAGCATTGTTTATTTTGCTTAATTTAATTTTGGGCTTTATTACTTTTAAGCTAATTTGTAAAAGAGGAACGAAGTATTCAGGCTTCATTTACGGAATTTCTATGACGCTCATTTTTATATTGGTTGCCTCAATACTTACCATACAAAGCGGTGATCCATTTAATTGGATTTGTGTGGTATTTGGGATTCCTGTAACGCTTTTTATTCAGATTATATTGGCAACTATTTTGTTAAAGAAAAACATAAGCCATTATTAGCCTAATGCATAGCAGCGCAGCCATTTTATATGGAATCAATCGATCCAGAATCAAGGAATGAACCTAGCGTTAGATTAGGGAATAATCATCATCTTGAAATATTTTCTCTTGTAGAAAAATATGCTTCATATGCAAAAGCCACCAAATAAGATAGATTGGCTAATTAGCAACATTAACAGATTACGCATTATTAGCCTAATTTATTTTATTCATCAACTGTAATTTCTTCTGATAAACCGTGTCTCATTCGTATGTAAGCTTTGAAAAAAGGATTTGAGAAGGTATATCTACCAGCATTTAATCGCAATACCTCATCCCATTCAGGTGAACACATTTTTTTCAAATAAGTACTTAGGTTTCCTTGTGGATAATTTGACTCACTCTCATTTATTTTTAATAATATGTCATGCTGAGATATCTCGTTTCCTGGTAGTTCAACTATTGCTTTAAGTATTAACTCAACATTTTGATATTTACCTGATCTTTGTTCTGTTATTTTATTATAGAGATATGTGAACGTGTCCTCTTTATCATTTAGAAAGTTCGTTAGACTTTGATTTAGTTCTGTAACTCCTAATTTAGTGCTTTCTTTTCGAGTTTCACAAATGTCATTAATGTCACAAATATTATAAGCTAGCTGATGCGCAATTGTGGCAAGACTATTTGAATATCTTACTATCTTTTCTTTAAGATCATCTTCAAATTTTATATTCAGTAATTCTGTTCCCGTATTCAAAATATCCATAATTTCATGTGGATTTAGTAATGGAACTCCTATTTCCATTACTCTGTTGTCGAGCTCTGAATCGCATTCAACAACTTCATGACCTGTTTCAGCAGCTCCAATTGCAATTATCTTAACTTTACTGTATGTATTTGATGCATCAACAAAAAGCTTCATAATCTGGGCGAGTTTTATCTTTTCTTCTTGAACAACCTTATGGAAATCTTCAATTATCCATATATATCCTGCTGCTCCAAGAAAACTAGCTAATCTTTGCGGTGTAAGTTGAGGAGGCAAAACTCTTTTCTGCTCAACTGCATGGCTTACTTCATGAACTGATGTTATGGCAGTTGATATTACTTGATATTCCAATTTTAAATTAGCGGTATTAGAGATTGTATCATTATCCGAAACTGTAGCAATATAGTATTTATTTAATTTATCAAAAGCATCGAGCATTAAATCATCAACCGTTGTGTTGTTTATACATTGAGATGTAATACTTAAAATACTATTATCTTTTAATACATTGTATAATAAAGTGGATTTCCCACTACCAGAGTGTCCATAAATTATAATCTGCTTTCCAGGCTGTAAAATTGAACTTTTCAATCTACTTTCAAATATTGGCCGCCTTTTATACGATAACTCTGCATAACTTGTGGGTGTAAAAACTTGCTGCAATTTATAATGTTGTTTCCGTTTGAAAATACTTATAAATTTATTTATTAAATTCATACTTATACCTCACGATTTGTTATAAACAGCTTCGCATTTTAGACATAACCCACAAAGCTTGGGAATCTACAACCCGCTCCCCTATTCATACAAACAGAAACTTTTCCGGCAAGCCCATCATTTTCTAATCTTCCTTTTAATTACCTTCTGCAATTGTCATGATTTTCCTGCACTTATATCCAAATTTCCTTTAAATTTGCATATCCCGGAAATACTTATTCGCTTTTTCTTGATTGATCAAACCGAGATGAAAAAAGACTCGTTGGATATAAATCTCCAACTGAGGAAGCGCCGTGCAGCAAGATGGGAAAGCCCGGCAGTCTTCTTTGCACTTCTTCCATATCTCTTATCCGTTCCTTTTCACGGGGATAATCACGCGGGTGATATTGCGTGTATCGTCAAGCTTCACCGAGCCGTCCGTATCGATTTCCACATAGATTTCCTGCGGATACCCGGTGGGAACATACCCGTGCATTTCCATGTACCGGCTCAGTGCCTCGTAAGCCTCCC
>Ga0123334_1005763_pt1 | contig 11770 bp, 10 predicted proteins | sample BiotimSIPDNA_FD_89706 | JGI IMG/M metagenome (GOLD analysis project Ga0123334, IMG submission 89706) | Anaerobic biogas reactor microbial communites from Washington, USA - Biogas_R1 time_0 SIP DNA | ecosystem: Engineered > Bioreactor > Anaerobic > Unclassified | place: Washington, USA... | reverse complement strand
GCGGACGAAGTCCGCATAACCGTTTGGTTTTCGTGGAATCAGATGAGTACTTATTGGGTCAGATTCGCGACGTGCATATCGACTGGGCAGGACCATGGTCGCTTTTAGGCACTTTGGTCTTATAATATTTAAGCATTAAGAGTTTTTTCAGTCGTCAAAATTCTTTTCACTATACTGGCAAATGGATTCAACCGGACAAGTTCGACATTTTGGCTTACGCGCCTGGCAAAAATCACGCCCTAAGCTAATGATATTGAGATGCAAGCTACCAAAGCTTTCCGGGCGATTACTCGTCATGAACCAGCGGTGAGCGTTGTCGATATTCATCTTCTGAGGTCTCAAGTCCAAACGCTTTGTAACCCGATAAACATGTGTATCCACAGGAAACGCGGGTATATCCAATGAAAAAACCATCACAATCGATGCTGTCTTTAATCCCACACCTTTCATTTGGGTAAGCCAGCTCATGGTTTCTTCCGGTGTCTTTTCCTTGAGCCAATCCAAATTTATCTCACCACGTTCATGGGTTATGAATTGCAAAGCAGCTTGTATATTGGGCCCTTTTTGGTTGGCTAAACCCGCTATCCGAATCGCCTCTTTTACCGCTTCCGGATCAGCATCCCGCACTTCTTCCCAACTTGAAAAGGTTTCTTTGAGCTTTACAAAAGCTTTGTCACGATTGATATCGTTGGTGTTCTGCGAAAGAATGGTACAAACCAATTCGTCAACAGCGGGTAGATATTCATGCCAATCTGGTACGCCATAATAAGCGTCCAGGGCTTTTTCTACCCGATCAAGACGATCTTGGTACCAAGGTGTAATCGTCAGCATTTTCTTACAGGTTTATGGTCTGATTTATCTTAATTTCGCCAATTTCGATGCCACGCCAGTTGTGCAAAATAGGCGTGTTAAAGCGAGCGAAAGCTTCAGAATGCATTTCCTTTTCAAATCCCAACGCGCTTAAAATACCAACTGTCAGCGCTGATGTTGCCCGTCGGCTTGAATCGCCATCCGAAAACTTCATCGTAATACCCAATCCCTGTGGATATTTTTCAAGCACGCCAGGCATGACACCAATCATTTGATAACCCTCCGCGCCACCTTTTGAAAACACCTTTCCAGCCATCACTTCCATGAGAAGCGTGTCCAACTGTGCAGGTCCGGCAACCATCATGGGATAGGCACGCATAGCCTTCGTGGCTGTTAAACATGCTTTGGCCTGGTTCTCACTCAGCATTTTTGGATTAGCCAGTTTTGCCACGGCGTGCGCGAAGGACTGCAAGGGCATGGCGAAAACTGGTGCGCTGCAACCATCCGTGCCAATGATAAGACTCTCGGGAGGCATCCCGCAAAACGACGCCACTTTTTGCAGGATTCTTTTTTGCACCGGATGATTAATGTCAAGATAGTTTTCCAAAGGTTCGCCAAGCATTTTCGCTGTGGCTAACATACCACTGTGTTTGCCAGAGCAATTATGTCGATAGGGTGTTGGTGTTTCGCCGCGTTTACGCATTTCGAAGCTGGTATCTTTATCGGAAGGCCAATGAAAACCACACTGCAGGTTTTCTTCTTTCAAGCCTACTTTGGCATGAATGCTTTTAATTACACGCACATGCTCATCTGTGCCGGTATGCGAGGCACACATAACCGCCACTTCTTCTTCATTCAGCCCAAAATAGGCTGGTCCATCAGCCTCAAGAAATGGTAAAAGCTGAAAAGGCTTCATTGAACTACGCGGAAACGTGACCAGGTTGGGATCACCGCCCGAAGCCAGCAAATGGCCATCAGCATCCACCACCGCGAACGCTCCAAAGTGGATGCATTCAACGATGCCACCCCGGGTTAAAGAAACGAGTGCGTCATACCCATTATTCATTTTCTACCTCTGTCTTTGATTTCATGACTTGTTCATACCAGGTTCTAATGCCCCAGCGTAATCGGTTGTAATAACGTTCATCTTCACGCATTAAAGGATTAAAATAATTCATGATAGCAGGAATTTCAAGCAGCCATTCTTCGAGACCGGCCTCTTCTTCCAATAAATTGTCAAATGTCTTGTGAATAAAGTTAATCACTTCGCCCCAGTCCCGAACATTTTCCTGACTGACAATGCCATCCCGCGTTGAAACAATTTGATACCCGCGATAATCCTTACCAGCCAGCAAATCCATTTCTTCAACCCAGATTTTTGGGTTTGAGAACGCCAGAAATGGTGGCTGATCAACCATCACCGAATCACCCACAAATATAATTTTCTGTTGAGGAACTTCCACCCAAATCGCGGCGTAATTCGCACCGGGACGGTGTTGCAACTGAATTTCATATTCACCCAAATACAGGTTCATCCTGTCTCCAAAGGTAATTTCCGGTGGCAAGAGGCGAGCGACATTTCCCGTTGGATCATAAGATTCAGTCTGGATGAGTTGTTCGTCCTGACCTTTGACATTGGTCACCCTCAAACGTCCCGGCATAACGGTGTTAGCATGGGCGATTAAAGTACAATCACTGCCCTTTGAACTCAACAAGCGGTCATAATGTGTATCCAGCATGATGAGATATCGCGCGTCCCCTGAAACCATGCGGGTCGTCGCGCCTCGCCATGATTTTAGCTCATCCTGCCGAAAAGGATAGTCAATTAATGTGGTTGAGCTATCCGAACGAATAATTCCCGTTACCATGCCCAAAGAGTTCTGTTCTATAAAAATATTAGGTGCAATCTCTTGCATACCAGTCCTCCGGAAAGTCTATCCCTTGATTATAGTCAATCGTGATGGTTTATTCTATGCCAACGCTAATTCGACAGCGAGCCGGTCCGGAAACCGCGGAATTCGCGTTTAAGTCCATACCAAAATAAGGTGACGGATCAAGCGTGTTAGCCAAAATGGTTTCGTTCATATAGTGCCCTGTACCATCGTCTTTGACAATCGAAAGGTGCAAGTGCACACCAACAGGGCGCTTTGGATTGCCTGAATAGTCACCTTGAAAACCCAGCACCTGTCCTTGTTTTACCGGCACTTCCTTCGCGCCCGGAGGAAAAAGCTGATCAATCAAACCGTTGCCATTCCTGTCAGCCATATGGGTCATATAAACCCAAATTTGCCTGTCAGGTTGCAGAGGATCCTGCGGAACGCGTAAAATGAGCGAGGATTTCCAGTCCTCTTCACGCGTGATAAAACCATCATAAGGCGCATATACCGGCATTTCGCCCGCTCCAACGCCACCGAATATATCAATACCAGTGTGTTTTCGGGCCAACTGAAAAACATCTTCATACAGATAGCCGATATAACCGCCCGTTGGGATAATGAATGGCGCGTTTGGGCACTGCAAGCCAGATGGTGTAATCCAATCCTGATGCGTGTAAGGGTCTTTAATAAAAGCAAACACGGGGCCATTGCGACCGCCAAGATAGGTATATCCAACCCAAACGCCAAGCGCTAAAATTAACAGAAATATGATTATGGCAAGCATTCTTATCGTCTTCTTTTTCATTTTGTACCCATAACTTTCAAAATGGTTTTTCAAAGCCCATTCATTATAGCGCATCGAACCTTTTTCTCAAAAACAACTTCAATTTCCTGACAACCAGGAACGAATCTTGCATGCTTATCGTTGAATAATAAAAGAATGTTTGTAGATTACAAAAAGGAGAAACCATGAAAAAGTATAGAGTTTTCACCTTACTCTTAGCGATTGTTCTGCTAACGCCCGCGATTTTTGGCGTCAGCAAAGTGTTCGCTGCAAATCCAAGTTTTACCATAGGGGAAGTCGTAACCGATCAAACTGTTACTATCCTCGTCAAAGACGCGCCCAAAAACCGTGAATTTATTGTGCGTATGGGCGAATACGATACCAAAGCAATCAATGGGATTGAAGCTGGTCGCTTCCAAACAGGAGAAGGTGGCAATCTGCAAGCCACGATTGATATTCCCGCCGCGCTCAAGGGCCGCGCCCAAATCGCGATTCGCATGGATAGCGTAACCGGCGGTTGGTATTACTACAACTGGTTCTGGAACAAAAAAGAGGGCGGCACCTGGCCACCTCCTTCGACCACGCCTCAACCCACCACACCACCTTCCACAACACCTTCCACAACACCACAGCCCACCAAACCTGGCTCAAAAATCGTACCCACCATTACCATTAAATCCGCGGTTGAAAGCCAAAACGTTACCATCGTGATTACAAACTTCCCCAAGAACGCGGAAATGAAAGCCTTTATGGGAGAAATCTACACCAAAGGCAAAGGTGGCATTGAAGTCGGCACATTCACCACTACTGACGCCGCCGGAACAGAAGTTACTTTGAACATCCCAACGGAATTGGCGAACGATGAACGGGTCGCCATCCGGGTTGAAAGCCTGCAAGGTGGCTGGTATTCCTATAACTGGTTCTGGAACAAACAAGGCGGACGCGTTGTCACACCACCTGCCACCAACCCTGCTACAACACCGGCTCCCACGCCTGCTAATCCACAAACCAAATATCCATCGATTGCCATTGTTAGCATTGATTCTGGCAAGACAGTCACCATAAAAGCCGAAAACCTGCCCACCGAAACAGAATTCACCGTCCTCATGGGAAAAATGTGGACCCGTGGCGTCGATGGCGTTCCATCCGCGACTTTCAATACCGGTTCAGCGACCACTGCCGAACTAACGGTAGATATCCCCGAAAGTCTGGCGAATGAAACCCAAATTGCTATCCGCATTCAAGGCGCCAATGGCAGTTATGCCTTTAACTGGTTCAAGAATAAATAGTGATTACCTTTGATATGACAAAAGAGCCGGTCGTGCCGGCTCTTTTTGTTTATGCTACAAGAAATGTTCTTTTAAACGCTGGCTGGTATAATGTTTTTCTGAATGAAAGCAGAGGCTATTTATTAATGAGTTCAACTACAACAAAGTTTAAACACCCAGTCGGTTTATTTCTATGTATGATTTTTCTGTCAGGCTTTTTAGCAGGATGCGTTACCCCTAACAATACACCACCCACCAAAACAGACACAAAAATGCTGCAAGCAACACCAACAGACACAAAAATACCACCGAGTCCAACTCCCAGCCCATCGCCTGAGCCAACGCTTGAACCAAGCCCTGAGCCCAGCCCAACACCTGCTCCCTTGGTCTATGAAGGCAGTACACCCATCACAACAGCTAACCTTGATCAAATCAGTCTCATTGCTGAAATAGGTGACGGTCATGTCAGCGAACTTGAATGGTCGCCAACAAACGATTATCTCGCGGTTTGCACCTTGCTTGGCGTGGACATTTTTAGCCTTGATCCTTTCGAAATCATTCAAGAACTCAACCAAAACCTGACTTGCGAAGCCCTAAGCTGGTCACCAGATGGCACTGTTTTGGCTGTGGCTGTTCCGGATGGAGAAATCCAATTTTGGGATACCGACACCTGGCAAAACCCTGTCACCTTCCAAAGCGCCTTTTCTGGCATTTTTGACCTGGAATGGTCACCCGATAGTCAACGATTCGCGGTCGGCGCGACTGATGGTACCGCGGGCATGTTCAATGTTAGCGATAGCACGTCAAATGACGAAATGATTATTACACCACATGTTTTTGGTGGTGTTCGCGTCGCATGGTCACCGGATGGCAGTCAACTAAGCACTGCAAACGTTGACGGCCGAATGATGCTTTGGGACACCAAGGATGGCACCGTTTTGTTGCTTTTGGATGGACATGACGCCCCCATTACCGGGTTGGACTGGTCGAATGATGGCAAGTCCCTCGTCTCAAGCAGCGAAGATGGCATCATCAAATTCTGGGATACAACGGATGGAACCGTTACAAATACCTGGAACGGTAACGCGCCAATTGCCTTCAGCGCGGATGGAAAAAGTCTGTTTTTCAACCATGAGAATCTCATCTCTGTCCAGGAAGTCAACTCTGACACACAAAGTAAGCCCCTCGGAAAATCCATCCCGAATGTGCTGGCTTTGGAGCTTTCCAAAGATGGTAAAAGCCTCGCCATCATCGACCAACATGGCAGCTTACTGATCCTAGACAGCCAAACAGGACGCGAAAAAGAAAGCTATACGCAATACAGCCTGGCAATTACTGATCTTATTGTCTCGCCAGACGGGAAACAATATGGCAGTTTAAGCGCGGATGGCACAGTTGTTCTCTACCAGTCCAATAACGGCAAAGAGCTTTTACGCCATGAAGGCAAAGCTGTTTTTGCCAATCAGCTCTCCTGGTCGCCTGATGGTGAGTTGATCGCCTTTGAGGGTCAGGCGGGAACTATTCGGATTTATGACACGTCTACCAAAGCATTCATTGCCGATTTAAAAGCGCCACTACCCTCCATGGTTTCGGGATTAGACTGGTCGCCTGATAGTCAAACACTGGCTGTTGGCCACACGAACGCTGAAATTACCATCTGGCAACGAGAGAATACACGTATGATAGAGACACTGGATGCCCACGCCGATGCGGTTAGCGCGGTAGACTGGTCGCCTGATGGAAAGTTCCTGGCAGCCGGGGATGACCTGGGAATTTTACGCGTATGGGATCCATGGAACAACCAAAGCCTTGGTCGCATTGAAGGTCATGCCGCGGCTATTTTCGATCTCAGCTACTCACCAGACGGCACTATCATTGCCACCGCCAGCGCGGATGGTTTCATTTTCCTTTGGGATGTGAATCAATATACTCTCATCAGAAAGTTAGACGCCCAGGGCTGTCAGGTCAACCGTGTTAGTTGGAATGAGGATGGAACTTTATTGGCGAGCGTTGATTCCTGTGGCAACCTGAGCCTTTGGAACCCACAACAGGAAACAGCTTTGTTATCGCTAAAGGAAAACGATAACCCTCTCTATGGCTTTGTATGGACCGTGGATGGCAAGAGTTTATTAACAGCCGGTTTGGATGGCATTCTGAGGGTTTGGGGTATCCAATAAACTCAACATCGTGTTTATTTCTACACAGCGAAATGTATATATTGTCGTGAAAAAAGTTTGCTTTTGTACGATGTGCGAAATCCAGCACCTAATATAATCAACTTAATATCGTTTTTGACTAATTAATTATTATCAACTTCGTTGCTGAACCTCTGATTCCTGCCAGAATAGAGGCGTTTGATTAATAACAGGCATGAAAGAAAATGCTCCCAGATAGTAAATTCTTAGAACCTTCCGTTAAAAATCCGCCTGAATATTCAGGCGGATTTTTAACAGACTTACTCAAACACCATTAATTCAGTACCAGCGGTAGATAAAGGAATTCGATGGTGATATCAGGTGTAACAACCTTCAGGCGTTCATTGGTATCATACACAGTCGAGGCAGAAGGATCACGTCCACCAATAACATAGAAGTATCCATCGCTTGCTACATCACCTTCCACGTAAACGCGTCCTTGATTCAAAACGGGGATGGTTGGTGAATCTGTCCAGACATCTGATGTGGGGTCATAATAAGCAGCATGATTTAAGACCCCCCAACTGGCATCGCGTCTTCCTGCTGCCAGCCACATTCTGCCATCAGTATTACCATCAGCCATGTATGACCAACGTGTGTAGGCTTCGCCACCATCAGGCAATGGTGCAATATAACTCCAGGCAGTACCATCAAACTTTTCTGCAGTCATGTCGGGGTTAAACCCAGGATACGAAACACCTCCAGCCACGTAAATCTCGCCATTAATAGCTATGGCTGAAAAGCTCGTGCGAGAATTTTGCATGGGGATGCCACCAGACCAAGTCTGTGTGATCGTATCCAATTTCCAGACTGCGGTTGTACTTGAGCCACTAACGAGTCCTCCCAACACATACAAGTCTGTATCGATTGCGACTACCTGATACTGTTGTGCTGCCTCGTAATCGCCATTGGCTGGAATATTTGTCCAGGAATCCGTAGCAATATCATATACATAAGTATTATTATCATCTGTTACACCAGGAATGTAGATCTTACCGTTAATGACAGCTCCATCAATGGAATCAAGTGCAACAGGCATTGGAGTCATGGTTTGCCAGGTGTTATCTAAGGTATTGTAACGGAAATTAGTTGAGGTTGGTGAATTTCCGATTGGATCGCTGGTGCCACCAATAACATAAATATATGCTCCATTGGCAATGACGGCATTAAACACACGTCCTTCGGGCATTGGTGCCATGATTTCCCAGGCATTACCAATATCGGAAGACTTAATACCACCGGAAGCTTCATCAATCACAATTGTTCCGTATGCAATACCAGTCTCGCTGGTTATCTTTTGGGCTGATGGTGCTGCCAGGGCTGCTCTTGTCAAGAGTGGCAAGAGCGAAAAAACGATAAAACCGGTCAAAAACTTAGCTTTCTTCATTGTGATTTATCCTCCATTTATTTTTTAATAAACTTAATTGATTATTACCATTGTACTTTATATTAGCATATCTAACAATATTAATATTTGCCACTTTTAAATTTACAACCACAACTGCATTGTTCCTATCGATAATGCTGTTCTTTTTCGACAGTCTCTATGGTATTATTTTGACATGATGGAAATAAACAACAAGATAACCATTATCGAAGGGCCAACGCCTGAATTTGAACCTGTAAACCAGGAAGAGGGTTTTCAAATTCCTCACCCCTGGGCACTTGGAATTCTGGAAGGCCCCAATTACTACCACACCGCTTTCACCGCTTTGCGCACATTCAACAGCCAGCTCTTGCTTGAGCGCTGCGAAAACGCCTGGGCAGCAGATGTGCCCATGTATCTCGTTTATCGCGATACGATCGGCATCCAAAAGTCAACCCAAATCATGGCTGCGCGGGCGATAAAAACTGACGAGGGCGAAATTATCCAGCTCTGGGTACGGAACGGCTATGACCCCAAAAAATCCGACATTCCTGCCGTTCCACCTTATCGCAACGATGACGAATAAGTCGCTCTTTCTAAATTTTGACTATTAAACAAAAACACCCGCACGGGTGTTTTTTATGCCCCAGGAGGGAATCGAACCCCCAATCCAAGCGTTAGGAGTGCCTTGCTCTATCCATTGAGCCACTGGGGCAAAAGCTTGTTGAGTATAACACTACTAAGGCAAATAATCCCATGGATTAACCGACGCGCCACCATAACGGATTTCAAAATGCAGGTGAGGGCCGGTTGAGTTACCTGTTGAGCCAGCCAAGCCAATCACATCACCCTGGAAAACGTTATCGCCACAACGCACGTGGATTTTATCAAGATGCTCATAAAGGGTCTGAAAACCATTCCCGTGATCAATGACCACAAAATTGCCATAACCGCCATCCAACCAACCGGCGTAAACAACCACACCACTGTCAGCGGCAAAAAGCTGAGACCCCACTCCAGCACCAATGTCAATAGCTCGGTGGCCAGGCCCATAATTGTTACCTGAAATAAAATGGACAGCTGAAGGCCAGATGAAATAGCCCGACCCAACCAAACCATGCCCAATGATGCCACACGCGCCTGGTCCGGCAAAGCCACTGCGCATATTGCCTTGATCGTCCACAACGACCGCCGCAAAAGACACTTCAGTTAGCATACGATTGCCACCCGGAACCATTACGACCGCGCCAGGCTTGATGACGGGATTGCTCAGATCAAGATTATTGCCAACAAAGAGCAAAATATCCTCGACCTTAGCGCCATATTTTGAGGCTACCGATTCAATCGTGTCACGGCTGGTCCATTTATGCAAAATACCGTCCGTTGGCGGAATAGTAAGCACCTGACCTGGTTTAAGGTTATCTGATTTGTCCTGTAAGATATTAAAATTGGCGTAAAGGATGGACTCAACATCCAAATTGTAACGTTCAGCGATTCCCCACACCGAGTCGCCACTTACAACGGTATACTCAATCGCTTCGCTGCGGTAGTTGGCATCCAAATCGGTGCTGGTTTCGGCTTTTCTAAAGAAGCCCGCGTTAACAGCCTCAGGTTCAAAAGGCGGTAAAGCAACATCCAGCCCCGTTGGAATTTCCACAGTGGTCAGTTGGGGAGCCTGCTGGTATTTTGCCATAGATTTAGCCACGCCCTGTTGCCAGAAAGCAAAAAGGATAATCGCGGCGCAAATGACAATCGTCACTAACCAGCCAATAAAACCAAGTAAGTTCGGATCGACCGGTTGTTTTTCCGGTTTTGGGATTTCATTCATTGTTTCAGTCACAAACTGATTATACCTGATTATAAATCGGTCAAAGTACTCAGGAATTCTTCGTTCGTCTTGGTCTTTTCCATCTTTTGCAGAATAGCTTCTGTCGCGACCGCGGTATCCATGCCAGCGCCCTGGGGCGGATTTGAAACCATTTGCAAATACATCCGCCGCATTAACCAAACGCGCTGCAATGTTTCTGGATCGAGAAGCAACTCTTCACGCCGGGTGGATGATTTCTCAATATCAATGGCCGGGAAGATACGACGTTCCTGCAAGCGACGCGAAAGGTGCATTTCCATGTTACCTGTGCCCTTGAACTCCTCATAAACGACATCGTCCAAACGAGAGCCGGTATCGACCATTGCTGTTGCGATAATGGTCAAACTTCCGCCATCTTCCAGATTACGCGCCGCACCATAGAACCGTTTGGGCGGATAAAGGGCAGAAGGATCCATACCGCCGGACAAAGTCCGACCAGAAGGATTAACAACCATATTGTATGCGCGTGCCAGACGGGTGAGTGAATCCATCAAAATAACGACATCGTGCCCAATTTCCACCAAACGCTTGGCACGATCAAGTGAAACCTCCGCCATACGCACGTGTGAACTGGTCGGTTCATCAAACGTGCTGGCGATCACTTCAGCTTCAACGGAGCGATCCATGTCGGTTACTTCTTCAGGACGCTCACCAATAAGTGACATAATTTGACGGACTTCAGGATGGTTAATCGCGATGGCATTTGCGATCTCTTTCAGGATACTCGTCTTACCCGCTTTGGGTGGTGAAACGATCATCGCGCGTTGCCCACCACCAATAGGCGCAACCAGATTAATCATACGTGTGGCAAGGTTGCCAGATGCATGTTCCAGATTGAGGAGCTTATTAGGAAAAATAGGCGTGAGATTTTCAAACCGTGGTCGCCGCCGTGCTTCATCCGGTGTTAAGCCATTGATTGACTCTACCTTCAAAAGCCCATGATGTTTTTCTGATTCACGGGGTGGACGCACTTTTCCTATGACCAGGTCACCGGGTCTTAAATCGTATCTGCGTAGCTGGGCCTGTGAAACATAAACATCATCAACCCCGATGCGATAATTCGCACGCAGAAAACCAATGCCTTCATTCATAATCTCCAGAACACCCCCACGTACTTCAAGACCTTCTTCTTCACCAAGTTGCCTGGCAATTTGGAAGATAAGCCCTTCTCGTTTTAGTCGATTGCTATTGGGGATGTTTAAGTCCACCGCGAGTTTTCGCAGTTGTTTGACCGTCATTTTTTCTAATTCAAAAACATCCATTGTCATTTCCTTTCACTGAAAGCAAGCTAAAAAACCTGTTTACCCATGCGTCGAGATATGTATTTATTGCTAAAAAATAAAGAATAGATTCATTTTTTAAATGGGAATCAGCCAATGGGCTGGATTTTGTAAAGCTTTTTATGATTTCATGGTTATTATATCATCGCACCAATTCTGTGCAAGCTTTTTTGCATACAAGTTTCAGTTTCAAATTTCCTTATCTTGAAAAGGACATACAAAAAAAGAGAGTTCCTGTCATAATTGGATTTGCCTAAAAAACAATAAGGAGGAACTCTCAAATGACAGAACAAACTGTCCAAATCATTATAACGCTGAAAGTC
>Ga0123334_1005762_pt1 | contig 11771 bp, 10 predicted proteins | sample BiotimSIPDNA_FD_89706 | JGI IMG/M metagenome (GOLD analysis project Ga0123334, IMG submission 89706) | Anaerobic biogas reactor microbial communites from Washington, USA - Biogas_R1 time_0 SIP DNA | ecosystem: Engineered > Bioreactor > Anaerobic > Unclassified | place: Washington, USA... | reverse complement strand
TGGAGCTGGAAATTTGCTCTGCTTGCCACCCCTTCTTCACCGGTACCCAGAAAATGGTTGACACCGCTGGACGTATCGAACGCTTTAAGAAGCGCTACGGCCTGGAAAAATAATCATGCACAAAGAAGCCGCCAGCAATGGTGGCTTTTTTAAGGTATTTGCAACACAGTTCGTGCATCTATCGAGTGGGTTGAGAAATGCTCGGTCAGCAAACTATACAAAAGTAGGTTTTTTGTTGCATTATGCCGCCAAGTATCCTAAAATTGACCCATAAAAATTAGGTTGGGGCATGGATAACGTCATCAAACAACATAGTAAAGAGTACGGAGAGACTCCTCTCGTAATAGCTCAAGTGCCGGGTACGTGTACCCTGCTGGGTAGCTATGCGGATGCATGCAAGGGATGGTCTTTGGTCGGTACTGATGCCTCGACGCTTTTTGTAGCAGTCTCGTTGCGTGACGACCAGCTGGTAAGGCTGACGAATGCCACGCTCAACGACCGCAAACGCTTCTCCTTGGGGAATATCAAGTACCGGAAGGAAGACCGATGGGGCAACTACCTCAAGGGTGTCATCGCTGTTCTGGCCAACGAAGGCGTCTCCTTCACCGGATTGAACATAACGGTGGAGGGAAACCTCCTGTATAGTGACAACCAGATGGTCAGCACCGCCTGCTCGCTTGGGACTGTCATCGCCCTCGATGCATTATTGGGCCTTGCCCTCAGTATGACTTCCATGATCAGGGTAGCCTACCAAGCCAGTACCACCTTCAACAATGAGAGCTGCAGGGTCAGCGACCTCTTGACGATGCTCAACGGGAAGCCTTCCAGGATACTCTTCTTCGACCTGCAGCATGTCACCTATAAGGAGATTTCCTTTCCCTTTACCGAAGAAAATGACGAGTATGTCGCCATTGTGGTGGACAGCAAGATTTCCCCCAATGCAATGAGGGAGGAGATCAACAGCAAAAAGCGAGCCATCGAGCGTGCATTCGGCAAGCTCAAGGAGCTGAAAAGCGGAGGCTTTTTGCGTGACTTCCCGGAAAGCGAGCTCTCGGCACGCATCGTTCCCCTTGATGAGGAAGCCCGTCATATCTGTGAGTATGTCCTGATGGAGTCTCATCTGGCCAATGACGCGGCATCGTTGCTGGCCTCCAAGGACGCCTCTTTGTACGGCAAGCTGATGAACCGTGTCCAGGCAGGTCTGAGGGACCTGCTTGAGGTCACCTGCCCGGAAGTCGACTGGCTTACCAAACGTGCTTCAGAGCTCAATGGATGTCTAGGCTCTGTGCAGATTTCCAATGGTTTTTCCGGCAACATCATGGTCCTCTTGAGTAAACAGGCGCTTCCAAGTTATATTAGCCGTCTGGAGGACTACGAGCATATCTTTGGTTTCCACCCACGCTGGTATATCTATGGTGGGCATGAAGCTGCAAAAGTTGTGCTCCCTGAGCATAGATGAGAATACTGCTGACGAATGACGATGGGTATCGAAGTGAAGGACTGGCTGCGCTGTCCGATGCTTTGGTGAAGGCCGGCCACGATGTCTGGATCTGCGCTCCCTCATCCGAGCGAAGCGCCAGCAGCCACTCCATGACACTCCATGGAGAGATTGTCATTACCGAGTATGCAAAGAATCGGTATCACTGCAGCGGCACTCCTGCCGATTGCATTCTCTATGCTTCCAAAGGGAAGATTTTCCCCATGACCCCCGATTTGGTCATCAGCGGAATCAATCACGGCTACAATATATCCACCGATATTCTCTATTCAGGAACCGTCGGGGCTGCTCGTGAAGCAGCCTTGACAGGGCTTCCCTCGATGGCTGTCAGCTGCAGCCGTGACAAAGAGGGCTCCTTTCCCTTTGCCCGTTCGGCAGCCTTTGTGGTAGAGCACTTGGATGAGTTTTATCCACTGACCAGCAGAGAGTGCATCATCAATATCAATGTCCCCGGGGATGGAAACGGCAAGTGGAAGAGCGGGGTGCTCAGCTATCTTGAGTACCATGATGCAGTAGAGACCAAGCGTGAGCAGGAGAATCGATATTTCGATACTGCTTCAGTACGCTTTGGAACCTCGGTGGTGCTCTCCCTTAAAGGGGGAGTGCAACCGATACAACGCTGTGATACACAGTTCTCCGATTTCCAGGCTGTCCGCAGCGGCTACATCAGTGTAACCGCCCTTTCCATTCTTCCCCCGGTGCACCAGAAGGTGCAACAAGCCCTCGACGCCATGAGCGAGGAGGTCGATTGTGGGTAAGTGTTGGGAAGATAAATGCACCAAATGCGGGCTCTGCTGCCATGAGAAGGCTGTGTACGGCCGTAATCTTGTCATAGACCTGGATTCCTGGTGTGAATTTTTCGACCCGGCGACCAAACAATGCAAGGTATATTCCGAGCGGTTTGTCCGTTGCGCCCGCTGCCAGAAGATGACACGGCTCAGGGCAATGTTCGCCTCCTACCTGCCCGAGACCTGCGGCTACGTGGCTTGGGCCAGAAAGCATCACCTTCGATTCGCCGAGCGGCGTTTCATCCGCTTCATCCATAGCAAGACCTGTCCTTCCGAGGACTCGGACGAACCTCTATACGATACATTTCGCGCATGAAATGTGTGCGGCTTGACCCTTCGGGCCGTGCTTCACTATGTTGTATATGAGGTTATTTCATGGAACAGAACATTATCTATCTGGATAACAATGCGACTACTGCGATGCATGAAGATGTCATCGAAGCGGTGCATCAATCCAATATGCTATACGGAAATGCTTCCAGCATGCACATGGCCGGGCGTCAGGCGGCCCTTGCCATCGAACAGAGCAGGCAGGCTCTTGCTTCTCTCATCGATGAGGAGAGCTCGTCAATCGTCTTCACCAGTGGTGCAAGCGAAGCAAACAATACCGTATTCAATATCTTCAAGGAGCGCATCGACCTTGGTTCGAAGCGCAATCGAATTGTGACAACCACCATCGAACATCCTTCGATAATCGAGACCGTCAAATACCTGAGACAACTCGGCTACAACGTCGATGAATGTCCGGTCGATAGTACCGGTCGGGTGAAGATGGACGTGATGAATAAGCTGCTTGGCGATGATGTCGCCCTGGTGTCGGTGATGCTGGGGAATAATGAGATCGGGACCATCCAGCCGGTTGCAGAGATTGCTCGACTCGCCCATCAAACGGGGGCCTTCATGCATACCGATGCTACGCAGGCAATCGGGAAAATCCCTGTTTCTATGAGGGAGCTTGGGGTGGACTACCTCAGTCTCTCCGCCCATAAGTTTTATGGGCCCAAGGGTGTCGGAGCATTGGTCGTGAAGGCCAAGGCACCCTATGCCCCGTTGGTGCATGGAGGCCATCAGGAAGGCGGAAAGCGGGCAGGAACCTATAATACGGCTTCCATCGTAGGGATGGGAGTGGCTGCCTCCATTGCACAGCGCGATCTGGATATGGAGCGAAAGAAGCTTTGGAAACTCAGGGAGATGCTGAGAGTCGGGATTCTTGAACGTATCAGCAATGTTGTGGTCAACGGGAATCAGGAGCACTGCCTGCCCGGCACCCTTGATGTCTCCTTCCCTCATGCAGAAGGGGAGTCCATCCTGCTTTATCTCGATATGGAAGGAATTATGGTTTCCACCGGGAGTGCCTGTGCCAGCGGGTCGCTTGAGCCCAGCTACGTACTGCTGGCCTCCGGGGTGGATATCGAGCTTGCCCACGGCTCCATCCGGTTCAGTTTCGGTCGATACAATACCGAGCAGGACGTTGCATATGTCCTGGAGAAGCTGCCGCCGATTATCAAGCGTTTAAGGGAGATGTCAACACGATGACCAATTTTATGAGTCAATGGGTCTATACCCCGGTGGTGAAGGACCATTTTATGAATCCCAGGAATACCCTCAAAGAGGATGAACAGTTCGATTATGATGGTATTGGAGATGTTGGATCGCTTGCATGCGGGGATCAGATGCAAATCTTGATTAAAGTCAAGGACGACAGAATCCTCGACCTGAGATGGCTTACCTACGGCTGCGCATCGGCCATTGCAAGCACTTCCATGATGAGTGAAATGGCCATCGGCCTCACCCTTGAGGAGGCGTACCACCTCACCCCGGCCATGATCACCGACGCTTTGGGAGGGCTTCCCGAGCACAAGTTCCACTGCTCCGTTCTTGGGGACAAGGCTCTTCGTGCCGCCATAGACGACTATCTGGAGAAGCAGGGAAGGGAGAATCCCTTCAAGAAGCACGTGGCCAAGGTTATTTGTGAGTGCAAGAGCGTCACCGATGTCCAGATTGAGGACCTGGTGAAGTCCGGGCAGGCGAAAACGCTCGAACAACTGCAGGAGATTACCGAATACGGTACGGTCTGCGGAAAGTGCAAGCAAGCGGTAAGCGAACTCTTTGACGAGTTCAAGCACATCTACAACGTATGAAGAAGCAAGGCGGCCGAAAGGCCGCCTTATCCTTGTCCTACTTGGAGAATCCCAATAAGGAAAGATGCTTGCCGATATGCTTGGCAAGCAGGGTCTGATAAAGCTCTTCCTCACGTGCAAGCAGGCCGAATAGATCATCGCCGAGCAATTTTGCTCCCGTATCGTTCTCATCCCGCAGCAGGTAGCCGTAGGTTATATGCAGAAGCTGTCGTGCATTGTCATCCTCCAGATAGCGCCACAGCTCACTGTCTTCCACCTCCTGCAAAGCGCTGATGCGGTCGAGTCTGGTCGTAACATGGTAGAATTTCTTGGCATCGGGGAACCTCTTCAGGGCATGCTCGTGCATCCTGCGGTAGAGTGAAGGATCTTTCAGTGCGACAAGCCTGACGGCTTCAAGCCAGTTCGTCCCTGCCGTCTTGACATGGAAGCTTCCCTTGATTGTTTTTGCAAGGATGGGGAAGATGCTGAACTTGTCGCTGCCTGAGTGAATGCTCAGTCGGTACCCATAGTGGTCGGCTATGGCTGCATGCTGGGCAAGGTCTGCAGTAAAGAGGTCCAGGTCCCCGATATAGTCGATTCCTTTCTGGAACTCACCGATGAAGCGGGGGGCCAATGTAGAAACCAACACCTGCCTTCGTTTCAGCTCCAAGGCGATGAATACATGGCTTTTGGGATCGGTCGGGGTGTCGGTCTCATCGATGGAGATCTCAAAATCAATCGGCCTTGACGAGGTGCAAATATAGCTTTCATACACCATCTGGATGAAGTCCAATGCCTTGTGATAGGTCAGTACGTCCTGCATCAGATGCGTGCGGTCGAGTTTATACATCTCATCGCCTATGGTGATCAACTGCTCCTGATAGAGCTTTTCATACATTGTCCGGGTCTCTTCTCCAAGCTGTTGATAGCGAGCAAGCAATGCATCCGTATCCAGACCTTGGATGGAGTTGTCGATCTGCTCCGAGGAGTCGAGGGTGATCATCGTAGCGCCTTGCTTGAGAGACTTCTCAATATCCTCACATTTCTTCAGGTGATCGCCGTCTGCACCGTATCCGGTGGTATACCCCTCCTGAAAGACTGCATAGGCAGCAGCATCGATGACATCGTCGAAGCTTCGACCGGTGAAGTTGAGCTCCCTGATCGACTGCTGGGCGAAAAACGGGAACACCTTGGTTCCACTCAACGCCTGGATATGACCGGCCGTCGCCTCGCCGAGCCTGTCCCCCAAGCCGAGTGAAGGCCGTCTGCTTGTATTGGCCACCGGTGTCGTGTAGGGCAGATACTTGTTCAGGACAAGCCGGTTTGCATGGTCGGCAGGGCAGATTTTGCATGTTTGGGCGACATCACCTGTCAATTCATCAAACACAGGCCCGCTGCCTTGGGCGACCAGGTATTTGTCTTTCTCAGAGCGGATCAGTGCGATGATGCACTCTCCAAGGCTCGTCACCGATTTCTCGTAGAGCTTGACCGGCTTTCCCAGTCTTCTCTCCAATGCAAGCGTATCTATCTGTCTGGAATCGTAGAGTTCCATATGTTGACTCCTTCGTCAAATGACGTCAAATTCACTCCCACCGATGAACTCCCTGAGCAGGGAATCGGGTGGTACAAGCGTGTCGGGGATGGGATTCACATGCTCCAGGAACCTCAGCAGCCTGCGGGCCGTCTCATAGGCCGCACCTGCTGATGGCTTTACCATCTTCAACAACGGTTGGGCGTAGGTGGTCAGCCCCCCCAGTTCATAATCGAGGGCACTGTTTATCAGAACATTCGCGTTGTTCTGGTAGGGGAAAATGTAGCGGTCTTCACCGCGCTGTACCGACGGCCACATATTGAGGGTGGTCTCGGCATTCGTACCGCGGGTTCGATTGTCTCTGATCATACGCCGGATGATGCGATTGTCCGTGGTGCTGATGCGATTGTGGTCGTCGAGATTCAGCTGCGTAAGGGCTGAGATGTAGACTCGGAATAGCAGGTCGCTTTCCAGCGAGGCTGTGAGCTCGGGATTCATTCCGTGAATGCCTTCAATAACCAGAAGCGTGCGCTTGTCCATCTGCACCGGTTCGGATTCATAACTGCGCTTCGCCGTCTTGAAATCGAATTTGCACAATCGAACCGGTTCTCCTCTGAACAGGCTGGCAAGGTCCTCTTGGAACTTGGCCACATCGAGTGCTTCAAGCGCTTCCAGATCGGGCTTGTTGAACTCGTCCTTGGGGGCTTGGCTGGGGGGAAGATAGTAGCTGTCCAGCGAAATTTTAATCGTTTTCTTCCCCAATACCTGAAGCTGTATTCCCAGTTTGTGGGCGAAGGTTGTCTTGCCTGATGAGGAGGGGCCTGCTATGAGGACAGCCTTGACGCTGCTGTGCAGATTTATCTGGTCTGCAATGCTGGCGATCTTCTTCTGTTGTAGAGCCTCGGCGAGGCGGATGAATGACTCAACCGTATTCTGGTTGCCCATCCGGTTCAATTGCCCCAGAGACTGGACGCCCAGTATGCTCCCCCACGCCTTGTACTCCTTGAAGACGGAGAAGAGCAGGGGATTGTCCACAAACGGGTCCAGCGCCTTGATATTGTGTGATCTGGGGTAACGCAGCAACATGCCCCTCTCTTGGTACGGTTTTAGCTCCCATACCTTCATCAGGCCGGTGTTGCCCAGCAGCGGTTCATAGGAGATGTCCAGGTACCCGCTGAGCCGGTATAGGTTCACCTTTGGTTCATTGCGGGTCGACAGGAGTGCCGCCGTTTGGTCGAAGTGGTTCTGTTCGAAATAAGCGAGGGCGTTCTCGTAGGTGAGGGTGACCTCCTCGATATCCAGTTTCTGTTCGACCAAAGAACGCATCGCTTCCTCGATGGCAAGGATATCGCTGCCAGCGAGCATCAATTCGTCGTCGAAACTGAAATAGTAGCCGTCTCCGAGTGAGTGTCCGATAACCAGACGGCGTTGGGGGTAGAGCATGGAAACAGCGGCACACAAGAGATAACAGAGGGAGTGGCGGTAGATGCGTTTGCCCATGTCGCCGAACAGGCGAACAGGTTCAACGGTGCAGTCGGCAACCAAGGAGCGCGAACAGGAGTGCAGCTCATGATTGACCAAAGCACCCACAAAGGGGTTGTCCTCGTAGACAGGATCGTTGCATGATCCTTCGATGTCAGCCATGAGCAGTACATCCTCTACAGTGGTGCCTATCGGCAAGGATAGATTTTGGCCATGGATTTTCACACTAATCTGTTTCATGCATCTATAATACCGGCAGGTGAAACCGGCGGCAAGGGGAAAGCATTTTTTGTAAATCCATGCTATACTTGTTACTTCAGTATAGAGACTGGAATTTTGATTGACAGCAACGTGTGAGGTAGGTACCCTTTGTATATGAAAAAGAAGCGTACATTAGCGTTCCCCTATCGGCAACGCTCGGTATTGCATATAGATATAGCATCTGAATCATTCGAAGTCATCCCCTTGTCGGAATCCGATGCAAAAGCGTACCTTGGGGGGAGACTTCTTGCCCTCGAGCTATGGAAACGGTTTGCAGTGTTTACAGAGCTCGGGGCGAAATACTATGAGAGCGGCAACCCGATTGTCTTTGCACCCGGTGCCGCCTCCGACCTGTCCATGCCCTGTCCCACCTCCTACACCATGGTTACGAAAAGCCCGATAACGGGCAGGATTGCCGTTGGGAGTGCTGCATCATCCCTGGCAGGGGCCATCGCAGGATCCGGCTATAGCGCCTTGGTCATCACCGGCCGCGCACGAAGGCTTTTGGGCTTCTCCATCCATGACGGCGGGGTGAGCTTTACTGCAGCCGAAGAGTTGCACAACATGACTACCGTAGAGGTTGCCAGACGGGTAGGTTCCAAGCATGTGGTCTCCATCGGCCCTGCGGGTGAGCATCTGGTTGCCCATGCCTCGCTTGTCGCCGACAACCAAAACATCCGCTGCGGTGGCATCGCCATGGTGTTCGGCCTGAAAAACATCAAATATTTCTCCCTCGATATGTCTTCAACCGGCAGGGAATCCTACGATCCTCATCGGTTCGGCTTGCTTGTCCAATCATCGTTACAGGCAATGAGCAAGAGCCGAATCAGCCGGACGGTAGCCAAGGAAGGTACTCTGGCGCTGCTTGCAAAGGCGAATCACCATGGTTGGGCCGCTATCGACAACTATTCGATGCGAATCGATGGGCGCCTCTGGGGACTCTGTCCGCGCTCGAGCGAGGAAGAAGTACGGAAAGAGGATGTCTCCTGTCCTGTATGTGAGGAGAAGTCGGCTATGGACCTTCAGAGTGCCATGGCCTTGGGGTCCAACCTGGAACTCTTCGACAGCCGCAGTGTCCAGCAGCTGGTCGCCCGATGCCTGGAAAACGGACTCGATCCGATAAGTGCCGGTGCGGTCCTCTCTTGGGCGCGCAAAAGCCGAATGGACGGTCTTTTAGGCTTTCTGCCCGATATGCAGCGCTCCTCTGCCATGCTCTATCTCAGGCTTCTCGATGCCATGGCCTACCAGCGAGGGACCGGCGAGCAGTTGGGGAAGACGATGGAAGAGTTGGTTGCCACCTATGGTGGAGCAGACCATGCCTTCGAAGTCGACAATCTGCCGCTCCCTCCCTTCGATTATCGGGCGCTTCCTGTGCAAGCCCTGCTCGCTTCTCTCGGGGATGAGCGAATGGTATATGGTGAATTGCTCTGGGGGAACCGTTATCGCAGAGGAAATGAGCGGACTCTTGCCTCCTGGGCCCTCTATGTCCAGCAACTTTCATCCGCCTTGGAGAGTGTCGGACTCTGTCCACTGGTGTTGCTGCCCTCGTTCGCCCATCCGCTTCTACACTTCCCTCGGTGGAAGAACAAGCACAAGAATTTTACAATGCTTGCCTCTTTCGCCTCGCTGGGCGAAGGGTATGAGATATCAGCACAGCAGATGATGGAATTCGGGAAAAAGGCTGAAGCGTTGCAACAGCAAATCAACGACAAGCTGCTTGAGAAGCGGAAAGGCCGACTTCCTGATCAGCTTCTGGTGAATGGAAAGAGCAATTACCAAAGGGCGCAGGTTGTTCCGCTTGCCAGGCTGCTGGATGCCTACCAGCATCTTTCTCGTTACAAGAAATAGTACTGCAGTGAAGGCAAAGGCCGATCGTCGTCAAGGCTTCTGATGCTTGCTCCATCCTCAAAAAGCAGTGCATAGGTAGGACCCAAGGCCGTTCTCGGGAAGGTGGTCGAGCCAGGGTTTATGTGGAGAATACCATCCTCCTGCATCACCAGACGGGGTGAGTGTGTGTGCCCGGAGATGAAGATGTCACCACCTTGCATATCCAAACCGTAGGGAGAGGGAAACCTGTCGCCGTGGGTCATGACCACTGAGTGTTCGCCCCACTTCAGCCGTTGCACCAAGGGAGGGAGATTGATGCCGGCGGCACTGAAATCATACGAGCTGTCGCAATTGCCCCGGACCAGGATAGTATCGGTATGCTGACTGAGCAGCTCCTTGAAGGCAGGTGATGAAGGAGGACAGATGTCTCCTGCAATGAGAATATGTTGCGCCTGATAGTGCTTGGCGTATTGCAGCAACAGACGGAGAGCTGCAGTTGATCCATGAATATCACTGGCCAGAATCAGAGTCGGATGCATGAGTTCATATTCTCCTACAGCAATTTCCCAAAGAGAGGAAATTTGGTTCTTGTGATGTGCACACAATATTGCTATCATGATACGGGAATTATATAAAAATAAACAAGACGGGGAGGGGCCTATGACTACAATCAGGGAGTTGGATTGCAGCGATGGGAAAACGGTACAATATCGCGTTTGGATTCCTGATGAGAGGCAGATAGAGGGTGTTCTCCTTATCTTGCATGGCATGGCCGAGCACAGTCTCCGCTATCAACGATTCGCCTTGTTTCTCAACTCCAAAGGTATCGCCGTGTATGCTCCCGACCACCGGGGGCATGGCCTGACCGGTCAGCAGGAAGGGGATACGTTGGGCTATTTCGCCGAACGGGAAGGGTGGCAGCGTGTGGTGGAGGATGCGTACGAGCTGAGCAATATCATTCTTTCCGATTTTCCAAAGAAACCCCTCTTTTTGCTGGGCCACAGCATGGGATCCTTTCTCGCCCGCTCCCTGATCGTCGACCACTCCGACCTCTTTGACGGGGTGATCATCATGGGTACCGGCTCCTCACAGGGCCTTCTTGGCAAGGTCGGGAAAATGATCGCCCGTTCCCATGTTTCCAAGCATGGCTCCAAGTATCCCGACGCCCTTTTGGATAAAATGAGTTTTGGTTCCTACAACAAGAAAATTCCCAATGCCCAGACCCCCTTTGATTGGCTTTCCAGAGATAAGGAGCAGGTTGCCGCCTATATTGAGGATCCGTTGTGTGGTTTTGTCTGTACTTCCAAATTCTTTGAGGACCTGCTTGACGGGGTTCAGATGGCCAATGATCCCCTTAAGGCCAGAAAACTGCCGGTTGACCTGCCTTTATTGATTATCAGCGGTGCAAAAGATCCGGTGGGGGGATACGGTAAGGGAGTTCGCAGGGTGTATGAGCTCTATCGTGACAGCAATATCTCCGACATCACGCTCTCCTTGGTTCCCGAGGCACGGCATGAGTTGTTGCAGGAGACGAACCGTCTTTCGACCAAGGAATACCTGTATAATTGGATGAAACGAAGGATATGAAAACAACGCTTTGGAGCGTAGTGCAGCAGAACCTCAAACGATTGGGTAAGTTTCTCTCCACCGTCTTCAGACAGGCGATGAAGGATAATATTCTCAACTCGGCCTCTGGTTTGGTGTATTCTACGCTCCTTGCCATTGTTCCGGCCCTGACTTTCATCTTCACGTTCTTCAACATCCTTGGGGTCCTTGAGCCTCTGACCGACTTCATCTCCCAATGGCTTGGCGAACTTGCAGGGCCTCAGGCGGGAAGTGAGTTGATGGTCCTGCTGAATCGTTACACCCGCAATGCAACGAGTCTTGGTGTGGTTGGATTGGTCTCCTTCCTGATCACCATGGTCCTGCTCATCAACAAGGTCTGGTCGGTGATCAACCAGATTTACCGGTCGTCGCGCAGCCGCAACCCCCTCAAGCGCTTTGCAGGGTATGTCACCTTCCTCATTGTAGCCAGCTTTTTATTGGCTGCCTATGTGAGCGTACAGTCGGTGATGGCCTCGTGGTATCTGGACCTGCTGGGGGTTTCCATCGGCCGCTGGTCGAGTGTACTCAGAACGATCGCCCCCTCGCTCATTGTAGCCCTTGTTCTCTTTATGCTCATCTATTTTGTTCCCAATACCAAAGTCAGGTTCGATGCCGCCTTCCTTGGCAGCCTCGCCGGTCTGCTGTTCATCAGCATATTC
>Ga0123334_1005761_pt1 | contig 11777 bp, 10 predicted proteins | sample BiotimSIPDNA_FD_89706 | JGI IMG/M metagenome (GOLD analysis project Ga0123334, IMG submission 89706) | Anaerobic biogas reactor microbial communites from Washington, USA - Biogas_R1 time_0 SIP DNA | ecosystem: Engineered > Bioreactor > Anaerobic > Unclassified | place: Washington, USA... | reverse complement strand
CAACTAATTTTCCGGTCTTACGGCTCCGGATACTTAAAAAAATATACCGGATCGGCAGCTTTTTGGCCCCGATTCGGTGAGTATAGTATAATCTTTTGCAGAATTTAGGATGTAGGTATGAGCCTTTACGCGCTTCGAAAATTACCCTCAAAAGGCATAAATAATGCCCATTTTCGTGTGAAAACAGGCATTAATGTGGTTGCGGGGGCAGGATTTGAACCTACGACCTCCGGGTTATGAGCCCGACGAGCTACCGAACTGCTCTACCCCGCGATATGATCATTGGCAAGGCACTGCCAATGTGGTAATATGAATATTAACATACTGCCGCGGCATTGTCAAGCCATATATCTATTATGCCGCGCAATAAGGAGCAATTTATGGAAAACGCTATCCGGGTCGCGCTTGTCACGGGTGCTTCCCGCGGTATAGGAGCGGCCGCCGCGAGAGCGCTCTCGCGCGACGGATGGACTGTGGCGGTCAATTACCGGAACAGCCGGGCCGAGGCCGAGGCGCTGGCGGAGCAGATAAAAGGCGCGGCGTTCAGCGCGGATGTGTCCGATGCCGCTCAGACTGAGGCGATGTTTGCCGCGGTCCGCGATCGTCTGGGCCCGCCGCAGGCGCTGGTCTGCTGTGCCGGAACGGCGTCCTGCGGTCTTTTGCAGCTTACGGACCTCACCGAGTGGAAGCGGGTTTTTTCGGTAAATTCCGAGGGAACCTTCCTTTGCTGCAGGGCGGCACTGCCGGATATGATACGCGCGGGCCGCGGCGCCATAGTCAACGTCTCCTCGATGTGGGGCGTCGCGGGTGCATCCTGCGAGGCTGCGTATTCGGCCTCCAAGGCTGCCGTAATCGGCCTGACCAAAGCGCTTGCCAAAGAGGTCGGCCCCTCGGGAATCCGGGTCAACTGCGTCGCGCCCGGCTGCGTCGACACCGACATGATGTCCTGCTACTGCGAGGCCGACCTTGACGAGCTTCGCTGTCAGACTCCGCTCGGACGCATCGGCCGTCCCGAGGAGATCGCCGAGGCAATCGCATTTTTAATATCCGACAGAGCCTCGTTCATCACCGGTCAGACACTGGGCGTCAACGGCGGTTTTGTCATATGAAACTTATTTTAATCTCCGGAGGCCGCAATGCTCAAGCTAATTAACGCCGTCTGCGAAGACCGGGCGCTATCCGAATTCGGCGGGCAGGATGACTTCACCGCCTTTCTGCGCGCCTGCGGAGCGGAAGGCGCCGAAATTATCCGTTGCGGAGAAGATTCGGCGAATGTCTTGCCCCGCTCGTCCGTGGTTGGGGTGCATCTTCCGTTTTACACCGACTGGGTCGATTTCTGGCGCGGCGACAAGAAAAAGCTGTCTGAAAAATTCGGCTCGCTGCGGGCGGCGGAGCGCTTTTACGGCAGCGCCGGGCCGGATTGTCTGCTCGGGCTTATTTCCGCCGACATGGATTACGCCCAAAGCATCGGCGCGCGCTATGTCGTCTTCCATGTATCGGATGTGTCGCTCAATGAAACCCTGACTCGCAGCTGGGAGCATACGGACAGGGAAGTGATAGACGCATCCGCCCAGGTGCTCAACGCCCTCACAGCCGGGCGCGGCTACAGCTTTGAGCTGCTGCTTGAAAATCTCCCCTGGAAGGGTTTTTCATTCATAGATCCGGAGCTCACGGCGTATATGCTGAGCTCCGTTAATTACGAAAAAACGGCCATCATGCTCGACACCGGCCATCTGATGTGCACATGCACCGCGCTCAGAACCCAGGCGGACGGCGTCCGCTATATCTCCGATATGCTTGACGCGCATAAAGAACTCGCCGGGCGCATACGAGGTATACATCTGCATCAGAGCCTTTCCGGCGAATACGCCGAAAAAGCGCTGCTTGACCCCATAAAACTCACCGGCGACTACAACGCCGATTTTACCGCGGTATATTCCCATGTTACGAAGCTTGACAGGCACGAACCCTTTTCCGATCCCCGCGTGCGCTCACTTGTTGACAGGATCGGTCCGGAATACCTGGTGCACGAGCTCGCCGCAAAAGACCGCGCCGAAAAGCAGCGTTTGTGCCGCGTCCAGGCTTCCGCGCTCGGCATGCTCTGAGTTTTTTTCCCGGCAGCCCGTATAATCCCAACCGTTTCAGAGGAGAAATTTTGCTTATGCTCTCAACTATACTTATGATCGCGGCGATCATTTTCCTGCCCAGATTAATGCTTCTCGCGTGCAACAAATTTTCTCCTCTGCGCTCGGCGGGTCCGGTTTTCCTGTGTTATCTCATTGGACTGCTTTTAAGCTTCGCGTTCAAGCGACTGGGCGCGGATCTTTCGCTGGCCTCCTACATATCATTTGTAATGGTGCTGCTGGCGATACCGCTTGTGCTGTTTTCGGCGAATCTGCCTTCGCTCAAAAAACTTGCCGGGCCCATGCTCGTCTCCTTTTCGTTCGACGCGGTCGCGGTCATCCTCGTCGCCGCCGCAGGATACTTCATTTTCAGGTCGTCGGTGCCCGAAGCCGCGACAGTAAGCGGCATGCTCACCGGCACATATACCGGGGGCACGCCGAATATGATCGCCATCGGCGTGGCGGTGGGCGCGAGCGAAAGCCTTATAATGCTCACTCAAACCTCGGACATGATAGCCGGCGGCATATACTTTTTCCTGCTCCTGTCGGTGCTGCCCGGAGTTTTAAAGAAAATGCTGCCCCGGTATAAGCCCACCGGCGCGGTCGGCGAAGCCACGGGACTCACTCAGGAATATGACCCCGATAAGGCGCGTTTCGGGTGGAAAACGATCAGATCGCGCCTCGCGCTCGTCGGTCTTTCTCTTTTGTGCGTGTTCGTCGCGGCCGCTATCGCCGCCGTCCTGCCGAGCAGACTGGGCAACGACGGCATGGCCGGGATCGGCGGCAGGCTAAACGAGTACATCGCCGTAATAATGCTCGCCGTAACCACCTTCGGTATCGCGCTGTCCTTTGTCAAAAAAGTCCGCCGCGCGCAGGGTTCATACTCAGCAGGCCAGTATTTCATCCTTATGTTTTCCGTGGCTATGGGGCTCTGCTTTGATTTGTCTGCGCTCAAGGGCGCCGCTATGATCCTCCTCATGCTCCTTTTCGTGCAGTTCGGCACCGTCGCGCTGCATATCCTTTTTTCGAAAATATGTCATATCGACCGCGACACAATGCTCATAACGAGCACCGCGGGCGTATTCGGCCCCGCCTTTATCATGCCGGTCGCCAAAGCGCTTAAAAACGACGAAATAATCCTGCCCGGCATCATCTGCGGCATACTCGGCTACGCGATAGGCAACTACCTCGGCATCGGTCTGACGTGGGTGCTGCGGCTGTTCGCCTGAGATGGCGCGCTTTCTGTCCGGCATCCCGTGCCGATCAAAAATTTTCCGTTGTCCGGGTCCCGCTTTCATCGTATAATGACAAAAAGCGACCCGAAAGGAGTACCGGCATGGTAAAATGGCTGCGCCCCGTTCGTTTCAGATTGCTCTGGTTTGCCTGCTTCGCTGTCCTCACCGCCGTTTTATACATATTCCGCTCGAACAAGCAGCTTATGACGGCTGTCGCGGGTATCGCGCTGAGGTACAAGCAGGGAGCGGCTTATGTTTTTTCGTTTCTTCCGTTTTCCGTCACCGAGCTTATAATCGCGCTGGCCGTTCTGCTCGCGCTTTTTTTCATCGTGCGAACTATCGTCGTCTTTGTGCGCGGCAGGGGAGCGCGCCGCGAGTGGCTCATAAAAAGAGTAACTCTGGCGCTTTGTGTTATATTAACCGTGTTCTGCCTGCTTTTCATACTTCTCGGAGCCTCATACTACGCGGAGAGCTTCGAGGAAAAAAGCGGCATAAATGCCCGGGCCACCACAGTGGATAAGCTCGAAGCCGTCACCCGGTCCTTCGCGGAAAGGCTCGCCGCGTCAGCCGCCGGAGTGCCCAGAAACGCGGACGGAGTCATGGAGATAAGTGTTGACGCGGTCTTTAAAAATACCGCTTCGCTCTATAACGGCGCGCAGCGCATCTATCCGTTTCTCGCCGCGCCCCGCAGCCTGCCAAAACCCATGCTGCTATCGCGCTGGTTCAGCCATATGGGCTACACGGGCTTTTGCTTCCCGTTTACAGGCGAAGCCAATATAAACACAGACCAGCCGGCCTGCCTTTTACCGGCCACCGTGTCGCACGAGATGGCGCATCAGCGCGGCATCGCTCGCGAACAGGAGGCTAATTTCGTCGCCATACTCGCCTGTCTCGAGAGCGGACTGCCCGAATACAAATACAGCGGAGCGATGCTGGGTTTCATTCACCTCGGCAACGCCCTGTACAAATACGACCCCGACGCTTACAGCGATATTTTCCTTGCCTTGCCCGATACCGTAATAGCGGATATAAGGCACAACAACGCCTACTGGAAGCAGTTTGAAAGCGAAGTATCCGAGGCCTCTCAGGCGGTATACGATACCTTCCTTAAAAGCTACGGACAGGAGCTCGGCATCATGAGTTACGGAGCCGTCGTCGACCTTCTCATAGCATATTACGGCTGACCGGCACAGAGCCGCCCGCGTCTTAACACAATATTTGCAAACAGTTTACACACTTAACAGAAAGTCCATACAAATACCCGTTATAATAGTTATACTGATAATCGTAAAATCCGGTAAATCCGTCGGGGTGATATATTGAAGCAAAGACTGGCTAACTTTATGGCGGGCAGATACGGCAATGACTCGCTGTCGCGATTTTTGATTTTCGCGGCTCTTGTTCCTCTCGTCGTCTCCTTACTCATCGGCGGCGCTGCCGGAGGCTCGCTCGGCACGGTGCTCTGGGTCATAGCCTTCGCCATAATAATTTACTCAAACTACAGAACCTTCTCGCGCGATATACAAAGACGCGCGGCGGAAAACAGCCGTTTTCTGGAACTCAAATCGCGCTTTTTCCGTTTTTTCAAAAAAAGGCGCGAGCAGTTTCGCCAGAGGCGCGATTACAAATTCTTCCGCTGCCCCGGCTGCAAAGCCACGATGAGAGTACCCAGAAACCGGGGAAAGATACAGATCCGATGCAGCCGCTGCGGAAACGCGTTTATAAGAAAAACATAAAGCCGAAGCCCCCGGGCAGTCCCGGGGGCTTTTTTTGCGCAATGCGCCGCGAAGCTTTAAAAAGCCGGCGCCGCACAATTAAGATTGTTAAAATAGTTGTATAGTGTTATACTTAATATCAAATTCCGCAGCTTTGCGGCCAACAATTAACTTAAGTGAGGTAACCGATATGAGTATGGAAGTTCGTTTAAACACACACGGACCCGGAAAGCTTTCCACGCTGACGATGATCAGCGATGAGCTGGGTTTTTCAGTCGCCAGCGTCCTTGTTATGGGCAAGGAAGATTGCGTGCTCATCGACTGCCAGTGGACGCGCTCCAACGCTTACAGGGTCATCGCGGAGATCGCGGAAACAAATCTCAATCTTAAGGCCGTTTTCGCCACGCACGCTCACCCGGACCACTACTGGGGCATAGGACACATAGGTGAGGCGTTCCCCAACGCCGTACTCTACGCCATGCCTGAGGACATTCCCACTATAAACGTCCAGTTCAACGACAAAACCGAGCATTGGGAGAGCGTTGTCGGAAAGGTCAATCTTTGCCGCAACCTGCCCAAGCTTACCCCGCTCCCCGAGAGCAACGTCATAATGCTCGAGGGTGAGGAAATTCAGATATTCCCGCGCGTCTGGGGCGATCTTAAGTATAATACCGCCGTCTGGATCCCGTCCATAAAGACCTTCTACGGCAGCGATATCCTGTTTTCAAACGCTCACCCCTTCACCTGCGAGGTAAGCGCTAAGGGCCGCGCGAAATGGTACGCGGAGATAGAGCGCTTCGAAAAGCTCGGCGCGCAGGTCGTTATTCCCGGTCACGCGAAAGCAAATCAGCCCTTCGACGAGAGAAGCTTCACCTTCACAAAAGCATACCTTAAAGCGACTGAGGAAGAGCTCGCCGCCACAACCGATATGAAAGAGTTCTTCTACAATATGTGCATGCGCTTCCCGGAGGCCAACCTCATTTTCCTCAGTAACGACATGAACTCAAGCGTCTTCCTCGGCGGGCGCGAGTGGAACTGGAGCGACCTGGAGGACGATTGATGAGCTGTGCTTTTAAATATCCTCATCTTTTCGAACCTATACGTCTCGGGGGCACCCTTTTTAAAAACAGAATCTTCGCCTCTCCTACGGGCTATACGAATATGACCGGCGACAATGTGCTTCCGCCGGGTGCCGAGGCCTATTATGAGCGCAAGGCCATAGGCGGCGCCGCGTCGGTAGCCGGCTGCGAGCTCATCGTAGACGGCGAGCTCGGCCGCGGCGGACCGACCCACGTCGCCATAGACGAGCTTAGCGCGAGAATGCCCCTTTGCAGAATCGCAACCGCCGTGTCGCGCCACGGCGCGGTAGCCACCGCCGAGCTGCAGCACACGGGCATGTTCGCCAATCGCGCCCTTTCCATGTTCGGCGGGGTTTCAAGGGGCATAGCCTACGGCCCCGTGGAAACGCAGCTGGGCGGACGCACCGTTCAAGCGATGACAGAGGATATAATAGAGCGCACCATAAACAAATACGCGGCCGCGGCGGCCACGGCAAAAAGCTGCGGCTTCGGCATGATCCTCATTCACGCCGGTCACGGCTGGCTGCTGCATCAGTTCATGTCCCCCATAACAAACACGCGCAGGGATCGCTGGGGCGGCCCCGACATCGAAAACCGCGCGCGCCTCACCGTCGCCGTCTGCGATGCCGTAAGAAAAGCCGTGGGCAAAAACTTCCCCATCGAGGTCCGAATAAGCGGCAGCGAATGCTATGACGGAGGTTACGGGATAGAGGAGGGCATAGCCTTTGCCAAACAGCTGGAAGGGCACTGCGACCTTATCCATGTTTCGGCCGGCAACCACGAGGTCGAGGAAGTCTTCGCCGTAACGCACCCAAGCATGTTTCTGGGTGACGGCTGCAACGTGAAATACGCCGCGGAAATAAAAAAGCACGTTAAGACGCCCGTAGCCGCCATCGGCGCTCTGGGCGAGCCCGAAATGCTCGAGGAAATCATAGCCTCCGGCCAGGCGGACGTGGTGGAAATGGCAAGAAGCCTTCTGGCGGACCCCGATCTGCCGCTTAAAATCCGAACGGGCCGTGAGGACGAAATAAAAAGATGCCTGCGCTGCCTGTCCTGTTTTTCGAGCGAACTCACCGTCGGCGAACCGTACTGCGCCATCAATCCGGAAACCGGGCGCGAGCTTGAAATGAAAAACGATTATCCCTTCGCTCCGTTTAAAAGAAGGGTTCTCGTCGCGGGCGGGGGAATCGGCGGTATGGAAGCCGCTTTAACCTGCGCTCGCCGCGGTCACGAGGTCATACTCTGTGAAAAGAGCGGGCAGCTCGGCGGAGCGATACGCTGCGAAAAAAACGTCCCCTTCAAAAAGAAGCTCGATGTCTACCTGAATGCTCAGGAGAGGGCAGTGAGAAAGGCCGGAATCGACCTGCGTCTAAATACCGAGGTCACGCCGGAATACGCGAAAGCAGTCGGGGCGGACGTTATAATCGCTTCCACAGGCGCGAAGCCCATTAAGCCCGACATACCCGGAATAGACGGCAAAAACGTGCTCAGCGCGCAGGACGCCTATATAGACCCCGATAAGACGGGCAAAAACGTACTCATTCTCGGCGCCGGTCTTGTGGGCCTCGAGCTCGCGATATACCTTTCCATGCTCGGCAGGAAGGTGACCGTTGTCGAAATGCTCGGCAGCATTTCCGACGGCGGCAATATGCTTCACGCCATCGGACTGAAAGTCGAGCTGAAAAAGCGCGGCGTCGATCTTCATTTCAATACAAAGGCCGTCCGTATCGACGCGGACGGAGTCCGTTGCGAAAACGCGGACGGGGAAGTGTTCTTCCCGGCGGACACGGTTATCTACGCCGTCGGGCAAAAGCCCCTGCAGGAAGAAGCGCTCGCGCTCCGCTTCTGCGCTCCGGAGTTTTATCAGATTGGCGACTGCGTGGCCGCGAAGAACATAACCAACGCCACCGGCACGGCCTTCACCGTCGCCCGCGACATAGGCCGTTTTTAACGGACCTCGCGTAGTAATTAACAGCGCGCCGCAAAACATTTCTGTTTTGCGGCGCGTCCTTTTGCAGCCCCCGCACCCGTATGCGCGATCCGTTCGCCCGCAACCGCTCTCACCCCGCCGCGGACAATACACCAAGCCACGTCTTAACCTGCGTAAGCTGTTGATCATTAATTTGGGCATACATCATTACGCCTGAACTTAACCTGTAGAATCGTCCCGTTTCGCCGTCTATCCCATACAAAACATCGCCGACTTCAAACTCTATGTCATACACATCATCGGCAAAAGCGTCCGCCGTCCCCGACACGGCGATAACTCCGTCCAAAATACCGCGCGCGTAAGCGCAATTTCCCTTGTTGACGGCACGCTCGAATCCGGACTCAATAAGCGTGACGGTTCCGGAATAGTCTTTGTCATTCTCGTTGCCCAGGACCTCCGCCGCCAACCGATTCAGATCCGTGAAAGCGAAAGAATCCGCGGGGCCTTTCCTGCATATTTTTTCGCCGTCTTTGTTTGTAATAACTATGTACTGCGCATCACCGGCTGAAGCGATCTGCAGATCTCTCTCGTCATCTTCGGTTCGTATTGTAAATGAAACAGAGGCCCCCATGACGCCTGTGAGCTCGGCATCGACTAAATCACCGATATCCGCCTCAAAGAGCTTTCCGATAATCGCCGATTGCTCCTCTTCGTTTGCAGTAACATAAACGTCACCCGAAAAGCTGCGGCTAACCTTAATAAGTACCTCGGATATGTCCTCTTGTTTAAACAGCAGCGCGCTTATACTTTGCGCTTCGCCTTCATGCGAATCCGGAGTTGCCCTTTGTGTCCCGCAAGCTGAAAACAGCAAGCACAGGAGCAAACATAATACTAATCGTGTTCGCCATAACCCAAACCGTTTGCCGCAAAAACGATACATGATGCCACCTCCGATCATAAAACATCCGCAAATCAAATATATCAGAATTTCATGAAAATGGAAGACAATTCTATCGCTTTATGTGTTTCATATACTGTGCCGTTCAGTCTGCAATTACAGCATTCGCTCCGTCTATCAGGCATAAATGATGCCTACTCACTCAGCTCACGTTTCCTCCGTCTTTCTCTGATGACAGACAAAATCAGCAGAATAAAGGGTAAAATAAATCCCAGCGTAAGGGACAGGGGCGGCCAGACCGTCGAATCCCAGTGTATCTCATAAGCCGTTTCTTTATAAATGTCCAGTGAATACACGGTGAGCAGCAGCCCCATCGGCAGCACAAGGATTCTGTAGTCCTTCACATTGAGCAGCTGCGCGAGGCCGAGAATACCGGCGTATGAATAGCAGAAAGTCGAAATAAAGCTGACAACCACCCATATCGCAAAAGTTGTGGCTTCAAGCCTTGAAAAAATAACGAAGACATCGATTTCTTTATTGGTAATGAACATGGGAAAACGGATGTTTGCGATTAAATCGCTCCCCATCACAAGAACACAGGTGGTTACTGTGATCAAGTTTGTAAAGATGCCCAGAAAATAGCCCTTAAATAAAGCCTTTTTGGCCTGCTTCACATTTTCAAAGCATGCCGGATACACCATGTTTAAAAACACAAGCGGCAATACGCATCTGGTCAGGAACGGAATCCCGCCTTTAAGAACGGGGACCACGCCTTTTTCCATGACCGGCAGAAGGTTATCCGGCTTCATATTCGGTATCAGCAGCAGAATGATCACAATAATGAAAGGGAAAGTTATAGCAAAAAAAAGCTCAGTTGTCCTGTACATCGTTTCAACACCGCAATAGAGCGCGAATACCAAAACGATAATAAAAAAAGCGTGCAGAGGCAAAAACGGTAAGGCGGACGTGAATTCTGTGTGCACGAATTTACCGATATACCATACGATCTGATCGGCCAGAACAAGCCCTGAGAATATAAAAAATAAGGCGACAACTCCCCCGGCCCATTTCCCGAAATAGCGCCGAATGATTTCTACAAGCGTTTTACCGGGATTAAGCTCCCCGAGCTTTGCGTACATCCAGATAAAGAGGAGCCCGACGGTCGTGCCAAGCAGGATGGAGAGCCATACGTCAGGTCCCGCCAGTCCCGCTATGTCCGACGGGAGAAACAGGGGAACGGTACCGAACGAAAAGCCGGATGACAGAATCATAAGCTGGCGGGGCGACAATTTTGTTTTTGTCATTTGATGCGGCCATTTATCCTTTCTTCAGCAATAATTCAATAACGCTCTCAAACGGCGAGTATATCCACGCAAACAAGTCCGAGGGGTTCCCGATATCAAGTTTAAACGTCCTGAGTATCGACAAACCGACGCCCAGTGCGAGAAGCAGCGAAAAGACCCAGAGTTCTTTGATTAAGTTCTCCCGCAGCAGCTTCGGGATTTCGACGATACAGCTCACGGCGGCAAACACCAATACCAACAGGATAATGATCAAACCCATCCGGTTACTTCCCTTCGCCTATAATCGGTTTTAAGTTTTCCCCGAAATCTCGAATAGACGTATCAGCCGTGAAGCTCACCTGCAGCTGTGTAAACTCGGTGTCCCAGTTGTCCTTCAGCTCGTTCCACAATTTCGGATATGCTCTGTGGATGCTTTCCCCAAAGCCGAATATATCCGTCTTAAATTCCCTCTGAGCTTTGTCGAGCGTTTTTTTGCATGAATCGATCATTTTTTCATCCGCAAGGCTGTGCAGCTTGTCCAGATTTGTTTTATCCATGAAATCCACATCGCCTTTAATTGCCGCGACTATCAGTTCGGCCGGCAGCGTAACGTTTATAACAGGCTTGCCGTCCGACAGGGATACCTTGATTTTCGGCTTTTTCATTCTCATATCCAGAGATACATGGGTATTTTCATCGTAATCGACCCAGCTCGCTGATTTTACGGTTTTCCCCACGATATTATTATAGGCAAGGCTTTCCTGCTCATCGAGCCAACCTACCAGCTTATCATCGTTAAACACGCCAAGCTCGGTAAACATCAGTCCCGCGGGCCTGCTTTTTTCCAACCCCTTAATGCTGTCCATATCCTCGGTTTCCTGATAAATCAGGGCTCCGGCCAGAACAGGGTTTATCCCTTTGGCATTGATATCGTTAACCAGTTCGACGAGCTTTAATGAATTTGTCGGCGCCCACCAATCTTTCCCGTTTTCTATCGCCGAGTATAATTTCATGCCCGATACCGAGTCGATCGGCGTCACCGTGCCGAGGATTTTGTTTGCTGTCGTCCCTTTGGCGATAATAAAATAATAGTCGCTGCGGAAATGGCTGCTGCGGAACAGATAATCCAGGATTTCTTTAATTCCCTCCGCGGCGAGGTCTTCGCCGATTACAACGGCTCTGATGTGCGCAAAGTACATCTCCTTGGACACCTTCGCCGTAATGCGTCTTTCGATCTCGCCCAGGTCATTTCCTTTTTCCGAATGGAGTACAAAGGGCGATTCGCTTACACTGCTTTTGGAAGCGATTGCCCCGGGGTTGAGCACCTGGAACGTCGCCATATACCCGGCATCATCTTTATCGATTCCCAGCGCCATTACAAGGCCGAGCTCACCCAGCTCGGCGGTCGTACAGGCGCTCAGAAGCGGGAACACAAGGAAGATTAAGAGGGCAAAGAGAGCTTTTGCTTTCAATTAAATCACCTGAATTCCGGCTGTTCTTTTTGCGTGTCGGTT
>Ga0123334_1005756_pt1 | contig 11783 bp, 10 predicted proteins | sample BiotimSIPDNA_FD_89706 | JGI IMG/M metagenome (GOLD analysis project Ga0123334, IMG submission 89706) | Anaerobic biogas reactor microbial communites from Washington, USA - Biogas_R1 time_0 SIP DNA | ecosystem: Engineered > Bioreactor > Anaerobic > Unclassified | place: Washington, USA... | reverse complement strand
GGAGAGGTCCAGGATCTTCTTGGGGTCTTCCCCTTGGGCAAGGAGCTCCTCTACTATCTTAAGAGCTTCCTCTTCCTTCATGTCGGCCATGGCTTGGACTAGTTCGTGCATGGGGGTTCCTTTTCTTCGTGGGTCGTTACGACGTCCGTCTATCGCGGTTCACTCTCACACTGCCCGGCATCACTTTACCCGGCATCACTTGACTACATGCACCGATTCACCGTGCACGTCGTGGGCGGCCTCCATGACCGCCTCAGCGAGGGTGGGGTGAGCATGAATGGTACTCCCCAGTTGAGCCACGGTCAGTCCACTCGCCACAGCCAGCGCGATCTCGTGAATGATGTCGGTGACATGGGGGCCCATCATGCTGGCCCCGAGGACGACATCGGTCGCTTCGTCGGCGATGACTTGCACGTAGCCCACGTCTTCACCAATAGCGACGGCCTTTCCCAGAGCCGGGAACCGGTAGGTCCCCGTGATCGGCTTGCAGCCCTTTTCGACCGCCTGCTCCTCACTCAGGCCGACACTGGCGACCTCGGGGTGGGAATACGTGCAGGACGGCGTGGAAGCGAGGTCCCGGGTCCTGCGATCTTCAGAATCCGTCGCCAAGCAGTTGTCGACGGCCACGAAGGCCTCATGTGAGGCCACGTGAGCCAGAAGGATCCCGCCGTTGACATCGCCGATTGCATAGACATTGGGTGCGGTGGTCTCCAGGTACTCGTCGACCACGACGTACCCTCGACCGTCGGTCTCCACACGGGCCGCCTCCAGACCCAGGTCTGCGGTGTTCGGCGTCCGTCCCACCGAAACCAATACCTTATCCGCCGTGACCTCAGCTCCGTCGGACAATCTGGCCACCACATGGTCGTCCGCGTACTCGGCGATGCTCTCCACCTTAGTGTTGAGCAGCACCTGGATGCCTTTCTTCCGATAGACGCCTTGGAACTGCTTCGCGAGACGCTTGTCTTCGGTGGGGAGCATCTGCGGCATCATCTCAACCATAGTAATGCTGGTGCCCAGCTCAACGAAGAAGGAGGCGAACTCGCAGCCGATGGCTCCGGCGCCCACTATGAGCAGCGATTCGGGTATCTCAGTCAACTCCAAAGCTGAAGTAGAGGTTAAGATCGTCGGCTGATCGAAGTCGAACATGGGTAGGCGGGCGGGCTCTGAACCGGTGGCGATGATGATCCTATCGGCTTCCACGGTCAGGCTCTCGGCACCCGTGTCCACCACCACCCTGTCTGTCGCAACCAGACGGCCGGTGCCCGAGACGACGTTGACTCCGGCCTTCTTGAGCAGGACCTCGACATTGCCGCGCATCTGGGTCACCACCCGATCCTTCCGCTCGATCATGCGGGCCAGATCGGGACGTATCTCACCGGTCACTTCGAACCCGAACTCAGCGCCGGACCCAGCCTTAGCCAGAGCTTCGGCACTCGCCAGCAGAGCCTTCGTGGGAATGCATCCCCGATTGAGACAGGTGCCTCCGACCAGATCTCTCTCTACCAGGGTCACCGCCGCGCCGTGACGGGCGGCCCGCAGGGCGGCCACATACCCTCCCGGCCCGGCACCCAGTACTACTATCCTTATGGGTTTATCGCTCATGACACGCCTACCGGTCGACGGCGCCGGCCATCTCGAGGATCTCGGGCACTATCTCCTCCTTGCCGATGGCCATGATGTGGACCCCGTCACAGACTGCGTTATCCCGCAGGAAGCGGATGTGGCGGGCGGCGATCTCCATACCCTTGTGGAGTTGTTCCTCCTTGGGCACGCTTCCCATCTCCTCCAGGAGCGCGTCGGGAACGAAGATGCCGGGGACAGCCCGGTTCATGTACTTGGCCATGCCCAATCCCGTCAGGACCACGAGTCCCGCCATGATCTTCGTATCGGTGCCGGCCGTGATCTCCCGGGCCTCTTCCATGAAGCGCTGGAAGTTGTCCATATCATAGACGGCCTGGGTCTGGAAGAAATCGACACCCGCCTCGACCTTGCGGGCGAACTTGTACATCTGTGGCTCCAGCGGATCGGCTTCGGGCGTCACCACCGCTCCGATGAAGAAATCGGCGGCCCCATCCAATTCATTGCCCTCCCAATCGATGCCCTCGTTCATCTTGTGACAGCACTGGATCAGATGTATGGAGTCAAAATCAAACACACCCTTGGCCTGCTTGTGGTCGCCCACCACCGGATGGTCGCCCGTGAGACACAGCACGTTGGTGATACCCATGAAGCTCGCCGACAGGAGATCAGACTGCAGTCCCAGCCGGTTGCGATCCCGGCAGGTAGTCTGGAAGATCGGGTCCCCACCCCGGCGCACTATCTCGCCAGATACAGCCAACGAGCCCATGCGCATGACCGCGCTCTGATTATCGGTCACGTTCAGGCCGTCGACCATGTCTTTCAGCGTGTCGATATGGTGAAGCATCGTCTCGACATTCGTACCCTTGGGCGGGCCGATTTCCCCCGAGATCACGAAGTTGCCGCGTCTGCAGGCATCGCGATAGGTTCCCATTACTTCTCGCTCCCCATCTTCAGCTTGCCCGGTCCGCGCTCCACTACAGCGCCCGGACGGCGGATGACGTTCCAGTCTTTCGGGCCATGGGTCGTGGTCCGCTTGTCCTCGCGACCTTCCTTCTTGAGTTGCTCGTGGATGAGCACCCAGGCGCAATCCATCTCAGGGTCCACTTCGCACTTGCCGTGGCTCATGCCGCCGCAGGGGCCGTTGACGAGACCCTTTGCGCAACGAGTGACCGGGCAGATGGAACCGTAGTCATCGATGACGCAGGCTCCGCAATGAGAGCACTTCTCCAGGAAGTCCATGGACCGCTGGATATTGCCCAGGAAGAGAGAGTCACAACCGGGGACCACGTGCTTGTCGGTGGCGGCGCGACAAGCTTGGGCGCCGGCCCCGCAGGAGAGGACCAAGAAGGCGTCGGCCCTCTCGACCACTTCCTTGTTCGAGCGCAAGATGCGCTTAACGTCGAGCTCGTGACAACCGGTATGCACGACTTCTGTGAACACCACCTCTTTGCCGGCCGCCTCCAGTGCTTCCTTCATCTCGGCGACCTCGGGCTCACCACCGGTGCGTGTCGCCGTGGCGCACTCACCGCAGCCGAGTATGACTATCTTCTTGTCCTTTTCGAGATCCTCGAGGATCTCCTCGAAAGGCTTCTTCTTAGAGATGATCAACGCCCGTTACCTCCGTGTTCCACGAGGACCGTTACTTCTGCCCAAGCCGCAGGTGGGCCGCCCGCAGAGTGTTGCGGGCCAACATCATATTGGTGACGGCCCCCACACCCCCCGGAACCGGCGTGATGGCAGCCGCTTTCTCAGAAACCGCATCGAAATCCACGTCGCCCACCATCTTGTTCTGTGCCTCAGCCAGATCGGTGCCGCACACCCGGCAAAGGTCCTTCTTGCTCCGGTTGAGCGCGCCACAGTTCGGGCAGACCACCACCCGGTTGATGCCGACATCTAGGACAACCGCGCCTTCCTTGACCGAATCGGCGCCGATGAGATGGGGAACGCCGGCGGCGACCACCAGGTAGTCGGCTACCTGGGTGTGTTTCTCCAAGTTACCCCGGTTCGAGGTATACACGTGAGTGACGGTGGTAGTGGCGTTGCGGTTGAGCAGAAGCAAGGCCAGCGGCTTCCCCACCGTGTTCGAGTGGCCTACCACGCAGACTTCCGCTCCTTCCAGAGCATCGGTCACGTCCAAGCCCTCAGACCGCAGGTACCTCTCCAACAACTCCATGCAGGCAGCCGGCGTGGCCGGTGGGAAAGTCGGCTCTCCGAGAGTCAAACGCCCCATGTTGGAGGGATGGAAGCAGTCCACATCCTTCCCAGGATCGATGGAGTTGATGACGATGGAGTCGGATACATGAGCCGGGAACGGCCTCAACGGGAGTATCCCCGATACGGCCGGGTCTGCGTTGAGGGCCTTGACCACAGCCACCACCTGCTCCTCGTTGGCGTCGGCCGGCAGGGCCTCGCTGCGATAGCCCAGGCCCATCTCGCCGCAGAACTTTTCCACCGCCCCGCGGTACATGCCCGCCCCGAAGTCCTCGCCCACCATGAGGGTGGCGATCCCCGGCTGCGCCCCCGCGGTCGTCAACTCTTCGAGCTCACGGGCCAACTCGGCGCGTACCTCGTCCGCTATGGCCTTGCCATCGATTATCTTTGCTGCCACGACTTTTCACTCTCCTTTGCCTTCGGCCGACCGCGCCCGGCGGCCGCTGGGGTCGTACATGCTGTTATTAGCCGGCCGGCGCCCGGTCAGACTACACCGGTCAGATCTTGCTGTAGGTCAACGCCATGACGATATCGCGCAGGCGGGCCGTCTCCGAGAGAACGGCCTCGATCCGAGTCCACGCCTCGCCACTGAACTCCTCGTCCTCAATCCAAGCCAGATTGATCTTCACGTTGAGCGCAGCCGACTGAGCCGCGGCGTCGGCCAACAGCGCGGCGACGCCCGCGTCGGAGACCCCGTTTACGTTGCCCTTCTCGGCGGCCGGCAGCGACAGCTTGGCCACCTCGAGCGCTGTCTCAGCCACCTCGAGCGGGACCTCGGCCGCTCCCTGCAGGGCAGCCTGTAAGACCCGACGTCGGGCTTCCTTCTGGGAATCGTCGTCGCGGGGAAGCTTCATGGCCGTAGCCACCTTGCCGTAGGCCAGCGCGTCCAGGGTGACGAGATTCTCCAGTCGGCTCCGCAGGACCTCCGACTCCTCCTGGATCTTAACCATGTCGCCCTCGACGTCAGCGTACTTCTCTTTACCCAGGGTCAGATTGGTGACCATGGTGACCAGCGCGGCCCCCAGAGCCCCGACCAGAGCGGCTGCACTGCCGCCGCCCGGTTCGGGTTCGGAGCCGGCCAGTCTGTCTATATAGGACTCCAAGGTGCTCCGCATATAGGCTCTTTCCGGCATCAGAACAACCCCACGATCTCACCGTTGACCAGATCGATATTCTCCGCGGCCGGCTTCTTCGGAAGCCCGGGCATGGTCATCATGGTGCCGCAAACCGGGACCACCATGCCGGCGCCGGCGGACAGCCGGATCTCGCGCACCGTGAGCCTCCAGTCCCGAGGACGGCCGATCTTGGCCTTGTCGTCAGAGAGCGAGGCCTGGGTCTTCGCCATACAAATGGGGAGAGTGGCATAGCCCAAGCGGGTGAAACGTTCGATGGCGGCATTCGCCTCGTAGTGGAAATCGACGCCGTCGGCCCCATAGATCTTTGTGGCGATGGCTTCGATCTTCTCGGGGATGGTCATGCCCAGCTCGTAGGCGAAGTTGAGTTCCGGTTTCTCCCCGCTCTCGCAGACCCGCACCACTTCTTCGGCCAAAGCCACTCCTCCCTCGCCCCCACGCGCCCACACATCAGAGAGCACGACGGTCGCACCCATGGCTTCCACCCGGTCACGCAGGAGAGCCACCTCAGCGTCGGTATCATCGGGGAATCGGTTGATGGCCACTACCACAGGCGGACCAAAGAGCTGCATGTTCTCCAGATGTTTTTCCAGATTCTCCAGACCACCCGCCAGCGCCTCCAGATTCTCCTTCGTGAGTTCCCCAAAAGGCACTCCTCCGTGCATCTTGAGAGCGCGGATGGTAGCCACCAACACCACACAGTCGGGCTGCAGACCGGCGTAGCGACACTTGATGTCAAAGAACTTCTCAGCCCCCAGATCGGCGCCGAAGCCGGCCTCGGTGATGCAATAATCTCCCAGCTTCAGAGCCATACGGGTCGCCTGGACGGAGTTGCTGCCGTGGGCGATGTTGGCGAAGGGACCACCATGGATGATAGCCGGAGTGTTCTCGAGCGTCTGCACCAGGTTGGGCATGAAGGCCTCCTTTAAGAGGACGGCCATGGAACCGGAAACCTTGATGTCCTGAGCGGTCACTTTGCGGCCCCATAGGGTGGAGCCCACGATTATGCGGTCCAGACGGGCCTTCAGGTCCTCGACGTCGGTGGCCAGACAGAGAATGGCCATGACCTCGGAGGCCACGGTGATGTCGAAGCGGGTCTTTCGCTCTACCCCTTCTCCTCCCTGGCCGATGGTGATCTGGCGCAGAGCCCGGTCGTTGAGATCGACTACCCGGGGCCAGGAGACATCGTTGGGATTGATGTTGAGCTCGTTGCCCTGGAACAGATGGTTATCCAAGACGGCGGCGCACAGGTTGTGAGCGGCGGAAATGGCGTGGATATCACCCGTGAAATGCAGGTTGATATCCTCCATGGGCACTACCTGGGCGTATCCACCTCCGGCTGCGCCCCCTTTGATGCCGAAACACGGCCCCAGAGACGGCTCCCGCAGGGTGCAGACGGCCTTCTTACCGATCCTGTTGAGGCCCATGGAAAGGCCCACGTTGGTGGTGGTCTTGCCTTCTCCCGCGGGTGTGGGCGTGATAGCGGTACACAGCACCAACTTCCCGTCGGGCCGGTCTTTCATCCTATCGAGAACATCCAGATGTATCTTCGCCTTGTACTTGCCGTAGGGGTCAATGTCATCCGGTTCGAGCCCCAAGCCCGCCGCCACCTCGGTCACCGGTAGGAGAGTGGCTTCCTGTGCGATTTCAATGTCGCTTTTCATGCTCTTCGGTACTCCGTCGATGTCGTGGTTCACCAGAGTCTGTGTCCGCAGATGCGGGCAGAACGAAGACCCGCAACTCTTCCATCTTCATCAAGAATATTCTATATTTATATAGCTAAATACGCAAGACGTGTGCAAGAACGCATTGCAGACGCGAGAGGTATATGAACGGGGCGGCTCAAACGATGGACAACGTGGACAAGGTCGGTGTATCCGGCACGAACGCGGGGGCGCCGGCGTCGAACGGGGTGGTTGCCGCGCGCTCGGAAAAAGACCACCGCCACCAAGGGCGGTCGCACGAACCGGCGTATCTGAGGATCGCCACGGAGATCACCGAGAAGATCAGAGCGGGTCTCTACCATGCCGGCGACCAGCTTCCCACAGAGCCTCAACTCCGGACCCAGTACGGCGTGAGCCCCATGACGGTCCGTCGGGCCATAAACATCCTTCTCGATCGTAGATTGGTCACCACTACCCAGGGTAAAGGCACCTTCGTCCGGGCGCCCGACATGGGTGAGGCCATCTTCCGTCTCCAGGAGATCACCGACCTTTGGGTGGACGATGCCTCGGTGGCCGTCCTTCTGCTGGAAGCCGGCATCATAGCCGCCGACGACGAGATAGCGGCCGCACTCGGACTCGGCCCAGGGGACCCGGTGGTGTTCTTAAGGCGGGTGATCCAGCGCAACGAGCAGCCTCTTATCTACCAGCAGGAGTACGTCGTCTACGATGAACACCGACCCCTGGTGGAAGCGGAGTTGCAGGTCACCTCTTTGAAGGGCCTGCTTCAATCGCCTCAAGTGGAGGGGATGTTGGGCGGACGTCTCACCATACAAGCGGTGAGCCTGGACGCTGAGGCCGCCGCCGTGCTGAAGTTGCCCGAAGGATCGGCGGCCTTCTGTCTGGAGAGTCTCTTCAACGATTCTGCGGGAAAACCGGTGAGCTGGGGCCGGTTCCTGTGCCGAGCCGACCAGTTCAGGCTCACGAGCTACTTGGGAGCCACCTTCGCCTCGGAGGAGAGATGAGTTTAGACCGCTGGGCGAACATAAGCGCCGCGGTAGCGGAGTTGGATGAGAAACGGGCCGTCGGTTTGGTGGAGGAGGCCCTAGCGGCCGGGGAGAACTCCGTGGATGTGGTCCACGCGGTCCAAACTGGGATGCGCACCGTCGGTGAGCGGTACGAGAAGAAGGACATCTATCTCTCCGGCCTTATCATGGCCGGAGAGATCTTCCGTAGTGTGATGGCGGTAGCCCGGCCCGGACTGGAAAACGAACTGGTCGGCGATGCTACCGGCCGGGTGTTGCTGGGCACGGTAGCCGGGGATATCCACGACATCGGTAAGAACATGGCGGCACTGGCATTTCGCATGTTCGGCTTCACCGTGGAAGATCTGGGAGTGAACGTACCGGCGGAACGCTTCTTAGAAGCCGCGAGAGCCTCCAAGCCGGACATCATCGGGCTCTCAGGTCTTTTGTCACCCGCTTCGCAGCCATGCGCGATACCGTGTCCCTCCTGCGGCAGAACCTCGCAAACCAAGTCCCGCAACCGACCTACGTCATCGGCGGAGGGACCATCGACGAACAAGTGGCTGCCTACGTGGGCACCGACCTGTGGACAGACGACGCCATGGAGGGGGTCCGGCTCTGTCAGCAGGCACTGAAGAACCGGGGATAGAGAACCCCCTCCACTCAGAAGCTTCATCGCGAAGGAAGCAGGCTTCTTGTCCTACTTCTTGGGAGCACCGGCCGATTCACGCACGTCCAGCATCTCGATCACGAGAGGCTGTACCGCTTTGACCACCTCATCGCGAGAGATGTGGACCACTTTGAACGTGACGGTCTGCGAGTCACCATGTAGACCCAGAGCCTCGATCTGGCCGCCGACGGCCGCAATGGCACCGGTGATCTTGGCCAGAACACCCGCCTCGTGAGAGATCTTGGCCGTCACCCTAACCCCGGCCGTCCTAGCTGCGAACAGCTCCAACAAGATGTTAAAGAGATGAGATTCGGTGATGATGCCGACGAGCCCGCCGTCACGCAGAACGGGCAGGCCACTGATCTTGTTGTCGGCCATGATCCGGCCGGCCTGCTCTACGGGAGCATCTTCGTCCACCGTGATGACGTCGCGCGTCATAACCTTCTCGACCGTGATCTTCTCGAGCAGGTAGTCGACCTCCCAAACGCTCAGCGAGGTGGCCGGTGAGGGCGAGACCCGGAACAGGTCGACCAAGGAGACGATCCCCACCATCTTGTTGGTCGTAGGATCCATCACCGGCAATTGCCGGACCTTGCTCCCCTGCATCACCTTAAGCGCATCGGGAACCGACGCACCCGGCCATGTCGTGATGGGATTCCTGGACATCGTGTCGCGGACCAGCATGTGCTCCTCCTAACTACTCCCCTGGATTACTACAATACTGGATACCCAACTCCCGGCATGTTCTGAACCTGCTAAGGACACAATCTACAGCTTTGTCGTTCATTTTGCCGGATCCGGAGCCCGGAGCCGCCGACTTCGTTCCAGCGCCGCCTCTACGGCCTCTCTGAAAGCCATGGGCACGCCCCGGCGCCGCATAGACTCGGCCACCATCCGCTCGGCGTCCGTGGCAGCGGCACAGGCTTCCTCCACTCCGACCGATGGATCTGGGTGTGCCGCCAGAGCCCCCACCGCCAGAGCCGCCTCTCGTACCAGCGAGCGCGCCTCCCGCCGGGAGCGCCCCACGGCCACAGCCCCGTCCTCCAGGCCCTCCATGGCCAGCGCGATGAAGGCCGGGCCGCTCCCCGACACCGCCGTCACCACATCCATCAGATCTTCAGGAACTGCTTCCACACGCCCCAAAGAGCCCAGTAGTCCCAGTACCGCCTGGATGTCGGCCCCATCGGCCGATCCCTCCGATGCGAGAGCCACCGCTCCGGCGCCCAGTTCGACGCCCAGGTTCGGCATGATCCGGAACAAACCCGGGCCCGGTCCGAGGAGAGATCGGATCGAGTCCAGTGGCACACCGGCCATGGCCGATATCAAGGTCTGTCCGGCTTCCAAGCGCCCGGCGATCGCCCCAAGCACGTCGGCAGCGTCCTTGGGTTTCACAACAAGAACGACGACATCCGCCTTGGCCGCCAGGTCTTCCAGTGAGCGAGCTACAGAGATCCGTTCCGACCCGGGGAGAGCTCGGAGACAAGACTCCACCTTGTCCCAAGCCAGAAGTTCCACCCCGGAACTCTGGTCCCGTAACCAGCCCCTGATCAGAGCAGAACCCATGTTACCGGCGCCGACGACCCCCACTGTGATGCGCTCCGTCAATCCCGATGCCCATCTCATGAAGCCACGATCCTCACGAATCTCCCTCCTCGGCAGTGGGCGGCGCCTTCGCAGCCTCCAGAGCCTCCTGAACGGCGCTGCCATCGACGGTCTCCTGCTTGAGCAGAGCCTGGGCCAGGTGCTCCAGCGCTGCCCGGTTCTCACGGAGGACTGCCTGGGCCCGCTCGAACTCCTCGGTCACCAGATTCCTGACTTCGGTGTCGATCAACTCCTGGGTGTGAGGACTGAGATGACTATTGTCCTGTACAACACCGGTCAGATAGCGCAGCTGCTGGCCTGCGTACCGCACTGAACCCAGTTCTTCGCTCATCCCGAACTCGGTGATCATGCGCCGGGCCAGCTCGGTCGCCTTCTGGATATCGTCGGCGGCCCCGGTGCTTATGGTACCCAACACAGTAGTCTCCGCAGCCCGCCCTCCCAGCATAACGGCGATCCGGTCGGTCAACTCGTCCTTGGTCAGGATGTAGCGATCTTCTGTGGGCATCTGCAGGGTGTAGCCCAGAGCTCCCCGAACACGCGGGATTATGCTTATCTTGGCCACCGGATCGGCGTGTGGTAGCAAGGCCGCCATGAGAGCGTGACCCGACTCGTGATAGGCCACCGTCTTTCGCTCGCTCTCGTTCATGACCCGGGTCTTCTTCTCCAGCCCGGCGACCACCCTCTCCATGGCCGCTTCAAAGTCCTGCATGCTGACCGAGTCGGCCCTACGACGGGCCGCCAGCAAGGCCGCCTCGTTCATGGCGTTGGCCAGATCGGCTCCGCTGAAACCCGGGGTGATACGAGCCGCCCTTTCCAGATCGAAATCCTTGGAGAGCGTGACGTCTTTGCTATGAATCTTGAGGATCTGCACTCGACCGATGAGGTCCGGGTTCCCCACCTCCACCTGACGGTCGAAACGCCCGGCCCGTAGAAGAGCCTGGTCGAGCACTTCAGGGCGGTTGGTGGCCGCCATTATGATGACCGGCCGGGCCGTGTCGGTGCTGAATCCGTCGATCTCGGCAAGAAGCTGGTTGAGCGTCTGCTCCCGTTCGTCGTTGGCACCGCCCATGCCGATGCCGACCCCCCGGCTCTGTCCGATGGCATCGATCTCGTCGATGAAGATAATGGCGGGCGCGTCCTTACGCGCCTGTTCGAACAGGTCTCGAACCCGCGCAGCCCCGACCCCCACGAACATCTCCACGAACTCCGAACCGCTGCTCTCGAAGAAGGCCACTCCGGCCTCTCCTGCCGTGGCCTTGGCGAGCAACGTCTTCCCGGTGCCCGGCGGGCCCACTAGAAGAACACCCTTGGGGATGCGGCCGCCCAGGCTGGCAAACTGCTCGGGCGTCTTCAGGAACTGGATGATCTCCCTGAGTTCCGCGATGGCTTCGTCGGCACCCCCGACGTCCTTGAAGGTCACTCCCACCTTCTCGGCTTCAACCTTGGTCGCCTTGCTCTTGCCCACTCCGAAGATACCTCCGGCGCCGCCCCGGCCACCCGCCATCCGCCGATACATGAAGTACCAGAAGACACCGATGAGCAAGAAAGGCAAGAGGTTGATGAGGAGGCTCCCCACGGGACTGGACGGCCCCTTGAACGAGTACTCCACTCCCGCGGCCTGCAGTTCTTCGACCAAGCGGTCGTCGGCCCCGGCTTTGAAAGTCGTCCGAAACTCAGTCGACGTACCACCCGATTGGCCCGAACCCGTCATGGTACCGGTGATTTCCGAGTCACCGATGACGGCGGTGAGCACCCTGCCTTCAGCCACTCTGGCCCGGAAGACGCTGTAATCGATCTCCGTCGAAGGCGCGCTCATAGGTCCCAGTAGGAACTGTTGGAACAGATATAGAGCTATCAGCGCCACCACGATGTAGGCCACGAACTGCCAGACTTGGCG
>Ga0123334_1005751_pt1 | contig 11792 bp, 12 predicted proteins | sample BiotimSIPDNA_FD_89706 | JGI IMG/M metagenome (GOLD analysis project Ga0123334, IMG submission 89706) | Anaerobic biogas reactor microbial communites from Washington, USA - Biogas_R1 time_0 SIP DNA | ecosystem: Engineered > Bioreactor > Anaerobic > Unclassified | place: Washington, USA... | reverse complement strand
GTTTCATATAATATTTTTAGCGCGATAGAGGATGTTAATGGTGTTGAATTAGGATTCCAATTATCCGCCTCCAATCCATAACCAAACCCTCCATCAGCATTCTGGAACTGTGAAAGACAGCGTAAGACGTTTTCTTTTGAGCCATTTTCAAAATGATACTCATATCTTGCAATTTCCAAAGGTCTTGCATTCCTTTTAATCCATTCACCTATTTGATTGAGTTTTTGATTTTCAAGCATTTCGAATTCCCCCTCATCTGCGGATTACTCGGCCGCATGGCAGAGTCAGAGCCGGAGCCTTCATTCTTTTGTTGCTCCGGATGATTTGATTGGAACGAGCCTTTACTTGTATAGAATATCAAAATCAATTTCTATATCTTCCATTCTTTTGGAAAACCATATTTTTGTTTCATCCAAAGATTTATTATATATGAAAGCCCCCAAGTTTTCCAGAAAAAATTCCATTACTGCTTCAGCTGCAATAATACCGATTTCTTCATTTCTCTCGTCACGGAAAAAAAGCTGTATATCATTTATTAACTTGTTTTGTTCTTCTCTGGTTAATTTTATCCTGTTTCTTCTACATACATCCCTTGTAGATACTTTTTTATCATCTGGCGTTATCATTTTTACAAACTCCTTTACAAGCATTTTATTCTCTGAGTGGGGTTTATCCATATTAGATGTTATAACAAAGATTAACTGTAAATCAGGTATTACATACAATCCCTGACCCCCGAATCCCGCTGCATAAAAGACATTATGTCCCTCAATATTGGTTATCCACCATAGATAGCCATACGGATTGTTTTCTGGGAAATTTGCATGTATATGCCCACTTGTTGACTCTTGTATGTATTCCGGTGAAATGATCTGATGATTTTCCCATAAACCGTGGTTTAGATATAAATATCCTAATTTTGCGATATCCCTTGTTTTCATTAATAAACAGTCATCTTCATAAAAATTGGTGTTCCACAAATAATCCTTTATCCCCAATGGTGAAAACAAGTTTTTATCAGCATATGAGGTAAAATCGACCCCTGATAGTTTCTCAATAATATAAAATAGAATTTGTGGGTCGGGTTTATATTCAAACACTTTACCAGGTTCATCCTTGATTTTTAGAGAAAAGGGAAGCCTGATATCATTATAATGTTCATCCTCAGAGAATCGGTAGTCTTTCGGAGGCCATTGAATTCCCGATGTTTTTGTTAAAAGGTGCTTAAGCGTTATCTTATAAAAGTTTTTATCAATGTTTCCCGGGATATCATTTGGAAAAATATCAACCACTTTCGTTTCAATGCTTCTGATTAGGTTGTTTTGAAATGCTGTCCCAATTACAGCAGATAAAAAACTTTTAAATATACATGCTGTCTCATGGAGTGAATTTTCAGAATACCCTTTTAAATATTTCTCATATACAATTGAACCATTTTTTACAATGAGCACGCTTTTTAAGTGCGAAAAGTCCTCTCTAATAATGTTATTTAGAGTATTTATAGCCTCCGTACTAATACCATGTTTTTCACGGTTTTCTTTTTTCCAACCTTTTGTTGGGTAATACGTTATTTTCACTCTATCTCTCCTCTATTATTCTTTCTTTCAACATCCTTACTAACCATTCATGGTCGATGTTATTGAAGAATCCCTTGATGAGACGAGATACTTATCATTCGTTTGTATTTCATAATATTTCTTGCTTTCATCTGTGAACAACCGAATACAAATATCCAAATAATTATAGCAATAATACGCGATTTTTTCTATATTTTTCTTCGTCAGTTCTGTTATACGTCTGGACAGGTCATTCAGCTTGGTCAGTTGATAAAAACTGCTTTGAGATACTCATTCATACGATACTTGCCCGAATCTATATATTCTTGTTTTCTCAACTTCCATGAGACTTCTCAGCTTTTTAGTAATTCTAGGACCCCAGCACATGCTGAAATCTGCGTATATTCCGCATCCACCCCAATTGCCTTAAGTTTTGCTAAAATCTCTACAGCTGCCATATAGAATTCATCAGTATCCCATTTGTCTGCATACTTGCTTTTGCATTCATTACGCTTTTCAACTGTCTCAAATGATATATCTGCTATTATAAGTTTTCCATTCTCTTTTAGAGAGTCTCTGAGTTTAACTATAAACTCAATCTTTTTATCATCATTCAGATGATGAATTGCATATGTAGAAATTATATAATCAAATTTTTCTTTCTGCAGTTCCATAGGTAATCCTTTGTTGAAGTCCCATTGCAGAATAATCGCACTAGGCATTTTCTCCAAAGATATCTGAATCATTTCTCTGGAAAAATCTACACCGTATATTACAGCACCGTCCTTATATAACCTGTGCGTCAGCACTCCAGTCCCGATTCCAACATCTAGGATCCTAGCTTTTTTCTTGCTTTGTATCTTATTATAAACAAACTCAAGCACCTCATAGTACCCGTCAAACGGGTATTCAACTGAGCTCTTCTTGACAAATTCATCATATTCTTCCGACCATCTATCAAATCCTCTGTCGTTCAGCATATGTTTCCCTCTGATTGTTGATTGATGCTTATCGTTTTATTGCTACTAGTCTTTAGTATAACATTATTTAGAATCAATAGGGCAAAAGATGCTATTTATTATTTTGTATTTTTCTTGGTATAAGTACATTATTATGTAATATAACAATCTTGTATAACATACTCCTTCAATAAATAACATCTCCTCTCAATGTATAATAACCCCTGCGTACTGCAAGATACCGCACATTCAAACGGGCAAAATAGAAGCCCGGACAGGTTAATCACCCTCCGAGCCTTGATATATGCACATCTCACTCGATGCGCCAATGTATTACTTGTATATGATTCTGACATTCAGCAACACTAAAGCTATGCCTTAGGCTGTATCCTCTCCTGATTGTTCATGTACGGTCTTAACACCTTAGGAATAGTAACGCTTCCATCCTCGTTCTGATACATCTCAAGCAACGGAATCAATATCCTTGGGGACGCAATCCCTGTATTATTGAGAGTGTATACATACCTTAGTGTACCCTCTTTATCGCGGTATTTGATATTTGACCGCCTTGCCTGAAAATCATTCAGGGTCGAGCATGAATGTGTTTCACAATAGCAGTTCCTGCTTGGCATCCAGGTCTCAACCTCATGCTTTCTTACTTGACCGATACCAATTTCTCCTGTACAAGCCAACGCTACACGGTACGGTAGTTCCAGAGCCTGTAATATTTCCTCAGTGTTTTTGAGGATTTCATAGTGAAACTTCTCTGCTTCTTCATCATCATTCCTGCATATGATAACCTGTTCGACCTTCTGGAATTGATGAACTCTATATAGCCCTCTTGTATCTTTGCCGTAAGTTCCGGCCTCACGTCTAAAGCAAGTTGAATACCCTGCATACCTTTTAGGGAGCTCATCAGAGCTCAGTATCTCATTCTGATGGTAAGAGACCAGCGCAACTTCAGATGTCCCAATCAAGAATAGCTCATCCTCTGTGACCTTATATGCCTGTTCATACCCTATTGGGAAATACCCTGTCCCTTGCATGGCACTTTCTCTTACCATATGAGGCACTGTCATTGGAGTAAATCCCTTTGATACAAGCATATCAATTACGAATCTGCATATAGCCATCTCCAAAAGAACTCCCTCATTTTTAAGGAAGTATGACCTGCTTCCTGCGAATTTAACCGCTCGAGGTATATCCACCAAGTCAAGCCTTTCTGCCAATTCTATATGGTCTTTGAGAGGAAATCCGAACTTAGGTATCTCCCCCCACCTTCTGATTTCAACGTTATCTTCATCACTCTTCCCGATTGGAACTTCAGGTGCAGGAACACTCGGAACCGTCAACATAATAGCGTCAAACTCACTTTTAGCTTGGAACAGCTTGCTTTCAAGTTCAGACAGTTCTTCCTTTATTGCCTTAACACGCCCTATTGCGGCATCTTTTTCAGTACCATGCAATTGTGGTGTATGCTTTGACAAGCTATTCCTTTCTGCTCTTAGCAAATCTACAGTAGCAGTCGTATCCCTTATCAAGGCATCAAGTTCAAGGAGCCTATCGATATCCACGCTCATCAGCTTATCAGAAACTGCCTTTTTGACAGTGCTCACGTTGTTCCTTATATAGTTAATATCCAGCATAATTAAACCCTCCTTAAATTCATAGATAGCCACACAAACAAAAAACCCCTCACCCCTGAACTAAATCAGGGACGAGAGGAATTACCCGCGGTGCCACCCTTGTTAATTGGACGAATCCAACTCAACTTAAACGCACAGTAACCAGTGCAACGGTTTGGCTCATCGCCAACGTCTCAGGAGCGGAATTCACTTTATGCTCAGGTTGGTTCACATCATCCACCAACTCTCTTACTCTGAACATATGCTACTTTCTCCATCATAGACTTTCCATATTCGATTATCGAGCTCGATATTTCCATTTATTCTATACTATTATACAACAGAAAGCAAGAGGGTATTCATCATTTTCTTCCACATATTGCTATTCACCCTTTCTATCCATCCTGATTACAGCTTTATCCTGTAACAGCGAATCCAGCGGATTCAGCTTGTCAAAGTCCCTCTGCATATCATGCCCGTATATCGAAACATACCTTCTCACAATATCCATGCCGCTGTGCCCCTATATCTTCTGTAGCCGGAACGGGTCACCACCTGCCATAATCCAGTGAGAGGCAAATGTCCGTCTAAACCGATGCAGCCCACATTTATTCACCCCCCGCCCCTTTCCATACTTCCGTATTCCAAGCTCAGCAGCCCTCGCTCTCAGCTTCTGCCCGTACTGATTGGGAAAAAGGTAATCGTCCTGGGACTGGTGGTTACGGTACTCCAGGTATTCCGTCAGTACACGGTTCAGCCCCTGTGAGATAGGTATTATCTGCTGCCGCTTGTTCTTGCTGTGCCGAACATGCAGCATACTCTCCACAAGGTCAACATCAGCCACCTTTACATTGGATAGTGATTCTGCCCTTACCCCTGTAGCCAACAAGAGTTTTATGACAAGGTCTGGGAAATACTTTCTCCATGGCTCTGGTGGACCGGGTTCCCCCTATTCTGTATGGGATAATGAATCTGACGCTAATATTGATGGAGAAGCTATTCTTCCGATGTCTCAATACGATGTAATAACCTGGGCAGAAGAGAACTGACTGGAATAAATATGTAATCGGGGTGGCTCACACTCCTCGTTAAACAGCACACCTACGAATAGTTGTTATATTGACATTGACATATGATAACCGCTTGTAATGCATCCTATTGAAATTTGGCCCTTCAACAACAATAATCGCTTAAACTAAACGACGAATAAGCTCTTCTTTAGACCCGCTGAGCAGATCGATAGGAGAAAGGTGTAGCATGGTATATGCACCCGGAACTCGTTTGATGACAGCTCGTGCAGCGGAAACCATCATTTGAGCTGTCATTGCAGGATTGTCTATACTTATATCAAAATTAAAACGTTGATTATGCGTTGTCCCCGATACACCTTTGCGTTTGATGTTCGTACTATGCCCCATGTCGCTTATCGGATCTAAGTCTGAAACCTGTATAACAAGAGTTTCATCGTTTACAAAATATGGATCAGTTTTTATTAACATTGATACTGTATTAAAGTCAACTCCGTCTTCAATCACAACATAAACCATTCGGCGATGTAAACCTGCGCCCAACGGTATTGTGATAGACATTCCATCCTTCACTCCGGCAATTTCCTTAACGGCTACAGTATGTCCAATACTCATACCTGGCCCAAAATTGGTATATGTCAGTCCTTTTGGGGCAGCCGCCTCAAGCAATGCCCGAATAGCCGAATCAAGTCCTGGGTCGAACCCTACGGAAGTAACACACATGCTTTTTCCTTTTTTCGCAGCCGTGTCAAACCGAACATACAAATCGTATATTTCGCTGTGGATATCAAAGCAATCAACCGTCGTAATGCCTTTTAACAGAATTTCTTCTGCAAGATCAGGCACTTTTCGGCTCGGCACGCATAAAACGACCACTTGTACACCGTTTAGTTCGTCTACACTTCGTACAATTGGGATTTTTCCAAGATCACCATTTTCAAGCGTACGACTTATGACTCCAACAAGGTTAAAATCAGAGGCCTCATTAATAGCCTCTATTGCTGCCTTGCCAATGTTTCCATAACCCATTATTGCTGCATTAATCATAATTAACCACCTCCTAAATTATTTTTTATATTATAATGATATTTAATATATAAATATCATTTTAATTCTGTTACCGCTGTTGTATCCCTGCTTTAACCAATTATCGCTATACATCGTTGCTTCCCCAATATTGCTCCCATTTCTTTCACAAGTGAGGCACAATTCTTGCTTCTCTTTTATTGTCGTGATCTCCATTAGCTTAGGCAGTCCATCGTTTGGCATCCAGCCCAATGGTGAACCCTCCGAAAACGCAGAATTTTACTACCCTCTTTATGATGGTAACATCAGCCAATACGACTGTGATGAAATATCCTATGGTGCGAAACACGGGGCATGTTAGGATCATCGATTGCCCAAGATTCTTCAATGTTCTCGTCTTCGCCCCAATTGTTTTCATCACCGCCAAAGAACTTCTGCCTGTGACACTTGTATTTAACAACTTCGTTTCATTCAAGTCTATACTCGTTCCAATAATAATTCTGTTTACCATAACCCTTCCATTCGTTAGTAGTGTAAATTTTCATATACATCATCCTTTCGTTATTTGCAACCTCCTGTTTGCATAGTACAATACAATATCTAAACGCAGAGCGCCATATTCACCCGTGGCCGGAGGCAGGTCAACACCGGTAGAGGGGATTTCGCCTAACTTCTCAGCAGTCGTGACACCGATGGGAGCTCTACTTTTGCCTGCTCACATTTGCTGACTGGTATAAAATTTTCGTGAACACTTGACAACAATTAGCTGGTTTATGTGAAGTATGGCCTGTCCTCCGGCCACTCAGCGGAGCCAAGGCAGGAATTCCTTAACCCATATAAACAATTTGATAAAATCACTTTAAATTATCCAAAAACCTTCGTGCTAATGTAAAAATTCTTTGATCATTCATACTTGAACCATATGCAATATCAGCGATTGCAAGTTTTGTGCTGACTATTCGAAGTTGCACTTGTCTTGTTGTATCATTTCCCATCTTATAACCATCAAATATTGCCTGTCTTAATTTAGGTTTGTCGTAAGTGTACCTGGCATTGATCACACCAAAACTATCAACATCAATGCCCCAGAGCATATTCTCAAAATCAATAACACCAGTGAAACTACCATTGCTGTCAATCATCCAGTTATTCTGTGAATAATCCCAGTTTGTTGGAACCGGCACACTATCTGCAAAAACATTGCTGTTATTTATACACCAGTCAACCAAAGCCTTATCGCCACAACTCAATAGTCCTTTATCGCATCCTTCCTTAAGCAAGCTTTCCAATGATGATACAATGTAGTTAACCGGATCGATCTTTGTATTTTTTTCATATGGTGTGCCATCGGCAGACGGTGTCCCAAAATATGTCCCCTTGTATTTGCAGTGCAATGTTTTAAGAAGTTCTCCTGCTTTAAAATATGATTCCTCCAGAATTTTATCATCTGTTATATTAAACTCGTTTATTGTTTTACCTTGAATTTGAGTAATAATAATACCAAAAATGTTATCAGAGTTAAACGAATGTAATAACTTGGGTGTAAAAGGCTCTAATGCCGAAGTCCAATTCTTATATGCATAAACCTCCGGATTCCATCGGCTAAGGCGATTATGGATTTTTACAAACAATATCTCATTACTAACCTTTATTTTAAATACGCCGGTTCTATTACTATCGTTTCGTAAACCTTCAACGATATCAAAGTTACCAACCAAATCACTTACAATACTAATCAATTTTTCATCCATAATCATTATGTCCAAACCTCACTTTCGCAGACCGTTTCATTTGCAGAGCACCTATATTCGCCCGGCAGCCGGAGGTCCGGGCGACGTAAGTGAGCCGCCTTTCATATAACGCTCCGGTTTTACGACGCCGATGAACTGGGCCCGTAAAGCCCTTCTCCCTGGCGGTGCTTGCACCTAGTATGTTGAGTGCGCTAGCACGAATTACCTTTACAACATACACAGGAGCGAATCGGTGTGGTGCCTACTCGCGCTCCTGCTGGCAATGGTATAAGGCCGGATGACTTACCTCAGGCACCCTTGCGCGACCGCATTGTTATGCGACGTACCCCTAAAAACTCTATTTCTTCTGACTTATATAAGCCATGATTGCTATACCCTAGTATCGAAGGTTCCATACATGTCATAAAGTGATACTTCAACCATACCTTGTACTCGTCTTCATTCATTTCATTTACCGTTTGGCTTAACAATGTACTAATCCCATCAACACCAATATCCCAGATTTTCTCGGTACTAAAGCCATTCATCATTGTTTCAAATTCTTGTGGAGTATAAAAATAGGCATCCGTCCAAAAGCACTCTTCGTCACTGGAGCTGACCATACCTTCATTAATGATTCTTCCTACCCATTCATCAGTAAGATATTTTTTATTGTCTTTTACCAGCCTCGAAAAAACATAAAATCTATTTATATAAGCCAGTGCTAAAATCCCGTCTTTTTTCAAAACTCTCAAACTCTCACTTACAGCACTGATTCTATCATCACTATTCGTTAAGTGATACAAAGGGCCAAAACAGAATACCACATCAAAACTCTCGTCATCAAATCTTGATAAGTCTTTACCATCAACTATTTCCGCTCTCATATTTAATTTCTTATCTGAATTTTGGATTCTTGATTTTATAGCATAAACATGTTTGGGAGTTAGGTCTGTAGATACAACCTCGTATCCCCTTTCAGCATAATAAAACGAGTATATGCCTGTCCCTGCTCCGATATCCAAAATTCTGGAGTTTTTTGGTATAACTTTATCAAGGAATTCTACTGTAGTTAGAAATTCTATTTTTCTTGCATTATCGGTTTTTAATCTTTGATCCTCGTCATAGTGCTCTTGGTAGTACTTTGCTACTGTATCCATAAAGCCACCTCCGAAAATATTCTCCAAGGTCTCTTCCTGTTCAGAGATATGTCGTATAACGGCTCAGCAGTCGCGACGCCGATGAGCAGTAAAGCCTCTAGCTGAGCCGCACCAAGTCTATCAAGGGCAAGCCTGCCCGACGAAGATAGAGGTGGGCGGTGCTCCGTCACCGCTCTGCGAATCGGTGTGGTGCCTGCTCGCGCTCCAACTGCCAATGGTATAAGTCCGGATGGCTTTCCCCTGGCACCCTTGCGCTGACTGCTTTGTTCTACGGAGTGAGGGCCTCACGAAGCAAGAGCACCACGGACGGTGCGGCCTATCACTAATTCTCATATATTTTTATTTTACCGCTAAATAGATCTTGGTAATAATCAATCCCATCTAAATATGGACCTAAATAATAATATTTGTCTTTATTAGTCAATGTATATACTACCTCTGATTCTTCCTCTTCTCCAAAATCTATTTTATCTCTGCCTACAGTATACTGTTCTTCTTTTAAGTAATCTTTAATCACTGGATTTCCGCCTTTATATGCCTCATAATCAAATTCATCTTCAGGTTGAAAAACTCCTCCCTCAATAACTAATTGCTGATCATAAAGTAAGGTTACTTGATTGGTTTTCTTTTCATATTTCCATTCACCTCTAGATGCAATTAATCTTTTTTCTTGTGTCATCTGATTTGGTATATGAAAAAATTCCCCATCTTCAGAAAATCTTAAAGTTTCAGCATATCCAGCAGCTACACCCACATTTCCTATTTGCCACATTCCAATCAAATCAGTTTCATCAAAGTCAAGATTTCTACTTTCAATATCGATTATATTTTTTGTTGATATCTCATTATTTTGACTTGAATTATTAATTTGAGGGGTACTATTCGAATCAATTTTGTCGTTTTGATTCTGACAGCAACTAAAAGATAAAATTATAGTTATTGATATTATTATACAACAAATGATTTTCTTACAAATCATTGAGATCCCTCCTATAAAAATGGTTTACTTTATTACTACAGTGTCTATCTGAAAAACGGCGCATGGACGCGCCGACATTTTGCCCCCATTTCGTCTAACTACATCTTTTGCGACGGGTGTCGTGTAATAGTCATCTAGCTAAAGTCAATAGTATTCAAGTTTCGCTGCATACCAGTCTGATACATTGCTTATTTAGTTACATTCAATTTCAAGAATATACCTTATACATTTTAGCACAATATGCCATTTTTTTCTACTATTATCAAATAGAATTATATAGGGGGTATTATTATTCTGACAAATATAATTTCAATGACAGAACTTGAAGAACATTTGAGTTTTTGTATGTCTGATAACTCCCAAATAAACCACACCTAATTGGACTTAATGATTCGTTAAGATTCGATTCAGAGGCATAAAAATTTTCCCATTCAACTCAGATTCAACTTTTTCTAAAAATTTATCTTTGTCCCTGAAAAGCAAAAACCCCTGAAACTTAGAAACATACAAAGTAGTAAGAAAGGAAAAAAGCATATGAATGGAATGAAATACTATAGGCTCATAAGCGGTATGTCGCATGACAGGCTCTCAGATATAACCGGCATCAGCAGACCAACACTTAGGAAAATGGAAAAGGCAGCAACTCCTGGCAGTATTAGCGCTTCCAAGTACCGCAAGGTGTCTGAAGTTCTAAATGTGCCCCCAGATGAACTGATTAAAACTGACTTTCCTAACGCAAAGGATGGAGGTCCAGAAAGAGCATTCCGTCTCTCCAACGTAGATAATAAAAACAACCCAATATCTGTGTACCGGGCCCAATCAGCAATGACATACCAAAGGCTCGCTAATTGTCTGGGGTTTGCCTCCAGACAGCGCGCACATCAGCTCTGTTGTGAGGAGAAGCCTTTAATGAAGCATATTGAAATCCTTGCAAAGCTTGAAAACATTAGCGTCGAGAGTTTTATAAACAAATACTCAATGTGAAGGGAGAACATTATGAAAAAGGTAATTGATGGTGTAGGTTATGATACAAAAAAAGCTATATTCTTAGGACAGGTCAGCAGTGGATTTTCAAAAGAGGATATCAGGTGGTCAGTCACAGAACTTTACCGGACAAGGTCTGGGAATTACTTTCTCCACGGCTATGGTGGACCAGGTTCCCCTTATGCTGTATGGGATAATGAATCCGACGCCCATATACACGGAGAGGCAATTATTCCAACGACTCTATACGATGTAATAGTCTGGGCAGAGGAATACCTGCCAGATGATAAACTAAAATCTGTTATCAAAGATATTCATCAGGAAGCGAAACGACAAAACATAGATATTACTGCAAACCTTAAAGCTGCTTCGCAGAAATTGACCTTAAGGGAAAGGAAAGCCAGGCGTGCTGCGGTTCAAGCCAAAGAAGCCGCCAAGAGGACTGAGCGAATATATATTGATTGGTAACTGATAAAGTACTATTCCAAATTCAGAAGGGTATGTCTCAAGTCCAACTATTACTATAGAAGTAAATGAGCAGCTCCAAACGCAAGACACCTTGATTATTTTTTGAACATTTCGAAAAGCAAAGAACCTCTGCTCAATTATAGTAAACAAAACGCATACAGCAGCGGTAAATTTGTTGATTATTTTACAACTAAAGCATATAATATAAGTAAGAATAAAAACATTGAAAGGAGAGACCGCGTATATGAAAGCGCAAAATGATGTACAGGTAACAATC
>Ga0123334_1005744_pt1 | contig 11805 bp, 6 predicted proteins | sample BiotimSIPDNA_FD_89706 | JGI IMG/M metagenome (GOLD analysis project Ga0123334, IMG submission 89706) | Anaerobic biogas reactor microbial communites from Washington, USA - Biogas_R1 time_0 SIP DNA | ecosystem: Engineered > Bioreactor > Anaerobic > Unclassified | place: Washington, USA | collected... | reverse complement strand
GGGAACTTGCCCGTGAAAAACAACTTATTAAAGAAGCTGAAAGCCGCATTTCAAGCCTCAGTATTCTTATGGAGGATATTAAGGCATCAATGGTTAACCTTACCAATGAACAGCAGCAGATTCAAAAGGTTGTCGAAAAAACATCAGAACTGCAGTTTCTGCTTGGCGAAGTTGAGTCAAAGATACGGCAATTCAAGCAGGAAAAAGAACAACTGTAAGACCAGTCTCACGTATTGAATAAAAACGACCGGAGAAATCGATTTCTTCCGGTCGTTTTCCCATTTATAACGGAATAATTTTAAATTAAAGTGCCTGGACTATCATTGTGAGCATTGCAAAAATTATTTTCTGATTAGTAATTCAGCGATTTCAGTCAGTGCAGTTAGTTAAAATACAAGAGTATTTGATACCAATTAAAAAGTTGCTGTTGTTACAAATTCGTTGAAATGTAGTAATCATTATGTAAAACAATCCGAAAAGTGAATTTCCAGATTGACGGAATACTTTTATGCGTAAAATATATACACAGGTTACAATAAAAAAACACAGTACGAAAGGGTAGGCAATGGCTACAGATAAGGTAACGTCGATTATTCTTGCAGGAGGTCAGGGAACCCGTTTACATCCAATCACTGATGCACGTTCAAAGCCGGCTGTTCCGATTGGTGGAAAATTCAGGCTTATTGATATTCCCATCAGCAACTGTCTGCATCATGGTATTCGATCAATCTGGGTTCTTACACAATTTGCGTCAGAATCACTGCACCGTCATATTTTCCAGTCGTATAGAATGGATTCGTTCTCAAGTGGCTTTGTGTCGGTTCTTGCGGCTTCCCAGACTCCTGATAGTAAAGGATGGTATCAGGGTACTGCTGATGCAGTCAGGAAAAACATGGTTAATTTTAGAAAAGCTGGTGATACGATATTGCTTTTGAGCGGTGATCATCTTTACAGAATGGATTTTCAGAAGTTTATAAAGTTTCATAATGATAACAATGCCGATATATCTCTTGCTGTTATTCCGGTTGAGCGGTCGCAGGTGCGGGAACTTGGTATCATGAAACTTGATGATAATTCAAGGGTGACTAAATTTGTTGAAAAACCGACTGATAAATCGATCGTTGATGAATTCGAAATTCCTGAAAATCTTCGTGCAAAAAATGAACTTTTCGGTAGTGAAGATAAAACGCATGTCGGATCAATGGGTATCTACTTGTTTAGCAAAAAAGTATTGTTCGATTTGCTTAATCAGTATGACTATGATGACTTCGGGAAGCAGATTATACCAGCTGCCATATCAGATTATAATGTTTACGCCTATCCGTTTAACGGGTATTGGGAGGATATTGGAACAATAAGGGCTTTTTTTGATGCACATATTGAAATGACAAAAAAGAATCCGCCTTTTAATTTTTTTGATCAGGATAAGCCAATATTTACACGTGCACGATTTCTTCCTGCCGCCAAGATCAGTGGCGCATCAATAAATTCATCAATTGTGTGTGAAGGGTCAATTATTGATGTCGCAACAATTTCAGATAGTATTATCGGGTTAAGGTCTGTAATCCGTTCGGGTTCAAAGCTTTCAAAGGTGATTCTTATGGGATCTGATTTTTTTGAAAATGAGACTGAAGAAACCGGACTTGGTATTGGCAAAAATTGTGTAATAGAAAATGCAATTATCGACAAGGATGTCCGTATTGGTGATGATGTGTATCTTGTTAACAAGGACAAAATTCAGAATGGTGAGAAGGATGGTATCTATATCAGAGAGGGTATTATAATCGTTCCTAAATCAACACGGATAAAGTCCGGTTTTCAGTTGTAATGTAATTCATGATCCATTGACAGGATTGTTGTGATGTTGATGGATCGTAATAAAATAGGTAGTATCGTTTTGATTTTTAGCTTCAGGAGATGTATTGATGAATAATGAGCAGTTACTTGAAAAGGCAAAAACCTATATCACACTGGAACAGGATGCCTTTTTCAGGAATCAGGTGGAAGTGTTAATTGCTGAAAATAATATTGCTGAGTTAAGTGATAGATTTTATACTGACCTTGAGTTCGGTACCGGTGGTTTGCGTGGTGTCATTGGCGGCGGTTACAATAGAATGAATTCCTATACAGTAAAGCGTGCAACACAGGGACTCGCAAATTACATTAAAAAAGCAACAACGAATGGTTCTGCGGTAATTGCTTACGATTCACGCAACTTTTCATCACAGTTTGCACTTGATGCAGCAAAGGTATTTTGTGCAAATGGAATTAAAACCTACCTTTTTACCGGTCTGCGCTCTACGCCTGAGTTATCATTTGCAGTGCGTAAACTCGGTGCATCTGCAGGAATTGTAATCACTGCAAGTCATAACCCGCCTGAGTACAACGGCTACAAGGTGTATTGGAATGATGGTGCGCAGGTTGTGCCTCCTCATGATAAGGGAATTATTCAGGAAGTACGTGCTGTAAACGGGGCTGTTCCTGAAATGACAAAAGAGAAGGCAATCGCTGATAAACTGCTTTTTATGATCGACGAAGAAGTTGATAGCGCATTCATATCAATGGTAAAGAAATGTTCACTGCGTCCTGAACTTGTCAGATCAAAAGGACGTGATTTCAAAGTGGTTTTTACACCCCTTAACGGAACAGGTGCAATGCCGGTCTCACGTGCGCTTTCTGAAATGGGAATAGATGTAATATTCGTAAAGGAACAGAAAGATCCTGATGGCAATTTCCCAACGGTAAAGTATCCTAATCCTGAGGAAGCTGAAACCATGAAGATGGCGCTGGAGCTTGGAAAAAAAGAGGACGCTGCTCTTGTAATGGGTACAGATCCTGATGCCGATCGGCTTGGCATTGCGGCTCCGGACAATGGTGAATTGAAACTTGTTACCGGAAATCAGCTTGGCGCTTTACTTGCTGATTACATTCTTGGTACCCATAAACGAAACGGAACCATGCCCAAAAAGCCTGCATTTGTAAAAACAATCGTTACCACTGAATTACAGCGCAGGATTGCTGAGGAGTATGGTGCAGTATGCTATGATACCCTGACAGGTTTTAAGTACATTGGTGAAAAAATCCGTGAGTTTGAAAGTCAGCCTGATGGACCAAGTTATCTTGTTGGCGGTGAAGAAAGCTATGGATATCTCGTAAACACAGAGGTTCGTGATAAAGATGCGGTCAGTGCTGCCACAATGACTGCTGAGTGTGCACTCTACCATGCAAGTGAGGGACGTACATTGTTTGATCAGTTGCGCATTCTCTGGAAGAAACATGGTTATTATCAGGAAGTTTTAATCTCAAAAACGTTTAAAGGGGAAGCCGGTCTGAAGAAAATGAATGAACTGATGGATTCATTACGGAATAATCCGCCGGAGGTTTTTGCCGGTCAGCCACTTCAGATGATTCGGGATTATAAAAACGGATCAACCTGGTATGTAAAGGAAAAGCAAAGCCGCAACGATATTGCATTGCCATCATCGAATGTACTTCAGTTTGTTCTTCAGGATGGAAGCATTGTTACCGCACGTCCATCAGGTACAGAACCTAAAATCAAATTCTATGCGTCATGCAGATGTGATGTGTCTGGTGATCTTGACGATGCTATTGGCAGTGTCAGGAAGAAAATTAATGCAATAACGGATGCTTTGAGCAAAATTGACTAATGAAATCCGGTAACGGGCGGTATGCAGCTGACTGCATACCGCTCGTTTTAATCAGATAAGTTACTCATTAGATAATTCACACAATGTAACAAACATTATTGATTCTCTCACTAAAATAACCCCATGGTAATGATCGCAGTAATTATTTAATTGCCGGAGTAATAAATGGAGTGTATCTTTAGGGTATTCCTGCAGCGATGACTTGCCGGAATACAGCTCTTACAGATACCCGGTAATTCAACCCGGATAACGGATGACAGTCACTTTTTATATGGAGAAGTGTTGATGCAGTTAAAAAACCTGAGCGCTCTATCGAATGCGGTTGTTCAATGTGCGGTTATGTTACTTGTGGTACATCAGGTTGCTTTTAGTAAAGCAGAAGAACAAAAACCGCGACTGTCATTACGTCAGGTTGCAGTAAAGAATATTGCATATTCATCAACCGGTAAATATTTCGCGATTCCGAATTTCATTACAACCGGCAGCGTTGGTGTATTCACCGTTGCTCCAAACGGTACAATTGCCAAAGTTCCATCCCGTTTTACTGATAAGGATTTTTACAGGTCACGGGGCGTTTTCTACTATGCAGGAAAAAAAGACACTCTGACCGATATGGTTTTTATTCCACTTCAGGAATTCTCAAAAGGGTACACTGTATCATTTGCAAACAAGGCAGATACACTGGTCATCTGCGGTAGTGACAAAATTTCAATCTATACGATGGAAAATATATCTCTACTAAAAACGATAGATTTAAAAGGTGTGTCAAGGGCTGTTTACTCAAATGACAACTCAATGATTGCTGCTGTTGCGGAAGGAAAATTGTATTTACTGAAATCACCCGATCTCTCATCGATACTGACCATCGAGCCTGATAATGGATGCAAATTTGCAGATGTCGCATTTTCATCAGACAATCGCTTTCTTGCAGCCTATGAGCATAAAAATCAGATGCTTGATTATTCATCACGCGTCAGGATATTTGCAACAGATAATGGCAGCGAAGACAGACGGTTACCCTGGCTGAATGAAAAAATAACAACAGAACCCGGAAATCATTTTCCGCTCATTTCGTACCTGCCATCAGACAGCGCGCTTGCAGTTACACTTGAGAAGACTATGTTTGCAAAAGTATTGGTGCTAAAATCGGTTGATGGCACAGTGATTAAGGAATTTAAAGGCTCATGTCACGCTGTTTCAGTAAATAGCGGATTGTTTGCAGCTGGGAACTCTGTTTACAATTTAACAAATTGGGAAAAAACAGGTGATATCACTGGTGCAGTTACAAGCATGTCGTTTGCCCCGGAATCCCCGGATCTTATTGTAACGACACTTGACAAAGTGATTCGTTACAAAGTTACACCTGAAAACTAATCAGAATCTGAAAGTAAGAAGCGGTGCTGTTGATTCGCAGAACACCGATATTTAGTGTTCTGCGTTAATTAATTAGGTTGTTTTACTTTAGAATGCAACCGTTCGACCTGAAGACAGAATGCCTCAACACGGGCTTCAATGATCTGAGGGAACGGGTTGCCATCCGATTCAATCGGCAGAAACGGGAGCGATTGAATATCAAGTTCTGCCACAGATGTTGATTTGTCAAGCTTCTGTTTCATCTCAGTGGTTGCATCTGCTGAGAGAACTGACTCGATCACACGTGTGGGCATACAAGCGAACGGGCCTATGGAGATTACCCCGTGTGTGTGATGAACAATGTCTTTGAAAAATCCGCCGACTGCGAGAATTGATTCTCCTCTGAACCGCATATCAAAAAAATTGCTGCCAAGCTTTACGATATTGTCAATGTTGATAGTTTCATATTCGAAAAGCCCGGATGTAGCCATGATTTTCTTTATCTTTTTTTCGAAAACATTCTGAACAACAAGCTTTGTCTTGAATTGCATCCATTCCTTAAAGTTGAAATTGGATTCGTAAATTCCTTTTTCGATAATGTAATCGACATATTTTGTCCACTCGAAGAAATGTGAACGTTTAACAACGATGTCACGCTTTTCGAGTGTTTCAAGCAGGTTCTGACATGAGAAGTAATCACGCCGGACAAAAATTTCACCCATTAACGATACCTTTCTCGCATCGACAAGGGAGCGTTTCAGGGGGATTGCCCGCAGCTCTTCAACGACAGACTCTAATAGTTTGTAAAGCTTTCCGGATTGTTTATTCTCAAAGAGTGTGACAATTCTGTTCCACTGCTCCTCGAAAACCGAAATCGCTTTTGTTTTGTCAACCGCCAGTACAGAGAGGGCATTTTTAATATCCTCCATGACATCAGCGATGATAAACCCTTTTAAAAACGGCAATCGTTCAAGTGGTTTGAATGCTTCATATACATACCCTTTTTCAGCAGTGAGGCTGAACACTGAAACATTTTCGAGCCGGTTTTTCCTGATCATTTCATTAAGAAATACCCGGTATTGCGGAAACCGGCAGTTGCCTGGTGTAAAGGGCATGAAATATGCAACAAGCTCTGATGGATCGGTGCGATGTTTTAAATACTTTAAAACTCCTCCAACAGTCAACTGTAACGGAAGACATTCTTTACATGATGAATTACCGCGTCCCAGTTTCAACGCTTCATGGTCGTATACCGGAATAGCACTTGACCTCACGCCAACACCCGTGAAACTTGCAGCAAGAATCTCGCTGCTCAGGCGGCCCATTGATGGTATCAAAAGATGCACTCTTTTGTCAAGAAATGAAACCACTTTGTTATCTGATGTGACAAAGTGAGGTATAGTACCTTTATAGGTAATTCGTGCAGGTGTAAACGGTTTCGCAGCACTGTCGCCCTTGCTAAGTTCGCGATATTTGTTTACAATGTCAAGAAATGCTTCGATACGTGTATTTACCCCGGCGTCAGCAGTATGACTGTCAAGCTCAAGAGTCAGCGATGGTTTGCTTTTCATGATGTCGCGGAAATATCCGACAATAAACGAGTCCGGACCGCAACTGAAATTGGTAACAAATGATCCAAAGAGTTGTGGATGCTTTTTGACATATAAAGAAACCTTAAGAAGATTCTGTCCAAGTGCCCAGCACATATCTTCATGGCACTCCTCTTTCTCGAAGGGAAGCATATCCCAGGGGAGAACCATGCAGCCGCGGGATGCAAACTTTGATGGTATCCCCATATTTGCTTCAACCGCAAATGCATTATATTGTCGTCCGAATAAAACGACTGCCATTGCTTTCGGATCAGCTTTTAATTTGTCAAGAGCCTGCCTGCCATAATGTTTCAGTTCATCATTAAATTCTTTCTGTTTTGCAACACCGGCTATATAAGCTTGCTCAGCTTTTTTCTGATCTATGCCAAACGTTGCTGCAAGTTTGACAAACTCCACTTTTTGTGAATCATAACCAAACGTAAAGTCAAGAAGCGGAGTTACCAGTGTACAGCTTTCAGGAATATCCTTTCGGAAAGCACTCTGAATATAGTACGATTCACTCTGAAGCAGCACACAGGTGCTCTGATGTTCCCGGGTAGGATTTATACTTTGGTCAACATGCAATCCCATTACTTTGGGAAGAAAGATGTAATCTGTTTTCTTTTTAAGAAGGTTATAAAAACATCCGTGTGCAATTTCTCCGGGAAAACAAAATGATGATCTGCGGCGTTTTACACCTTCAGGATCGACATCATCGGAGAGAACAACAGAAACTCCGATATTTGCAAAAAAGGTACTGTATAGCGGCAGTAAAAGATTGGTCAGGTAGGTACGTGGAATACCGATAGTTTTTGCAGCGCTGTTGTTAGTCTTTGCAAAATATTTATTAAACAACAGATCCTGACGAATCCTGACATAATCAAAATCGTTACTGTTGTACGATACATGATGCAGCATGTTGTAATACTTGTTGCAAGCTCCGCCAAAGGGGTATTTCTTATTGTTAACCGTAATCATGTTGATTGTACACGCACGGTCACATTGTTCGGTGCCTCCTTTACAAACAAAAGAATTGCCGATTTCAATATCGCGATTGATTAGTTCTTTCAGATCAAATGATGATTTACTGATAAGACCGGCATTAATTCTGTTCCTGAGTTCCATTGCAACACCGAAGGCACCAATAAGGCCCGGTTCCGGAGGAATAATGACCGGACGTTCCAGAAGATTTGCCATTGCAAGCGGGACTGCTTTATTGTAACAAACACCGCCCTGCATGAATATTTTTTTTCCGACGGGGCGCTGACCTTTTACCCGGTTGACATAATTCATACAGATTGAGTAAACAAGACCTGCAACGATATCTTCACGGGAGATTCCCTCATGGGTAGCTGTTTTGATATCGGAACTGATAAACGCCGCACACTGATCATTGAAGTTAGGCGGATTCGTACCTTGTAGAGCAATGTCTGCAATTTCCTTACAGTCAATTCCAAGACTCTCTTTTGCAGATTCTTCAAGAAAGGATCCGGTACCAGCGGAACAAGCCTCGTTCATGGCGTAATCAGATGGTACACTGTTAGTAAGATAGGTATACTTGGCATCCTGACCGCCAATTTCTATAATGGTGTCAACTTCGCTGTCAAAAAATGCAGCTCCTGTTGCATGCGCAATGATTTCATTGATGATTGCGTCTGTTTGTGCATGAAGTCCAGCGATCTGACGCCCTGAACCGGTAGTGGCAAGACCGCTTATCGTAACGGGAACGTTAATTTGTTTGTCAATCGCTGCATAGCATTCACGGGCGGCTTTTACCGGATTCCCGTTTGTACGGAGGTAAACAGATGCAAGTATTGAATCATCTGATAGTCTCAGTAAAACAGCTTTCGTTGTTGTCGAGCCGACATCAAGACCAAGGATACACTCATCATTGTGCACAGCTGCTGCATTGACAAGTGTCCTGAACTCAACATTCGAACATCCTTTGTGTAAAGGTGGCAGAAAGCTGAAGGAACTTTTCCCCGGTTTGAAAAAAGATTTTTGATTGAAAGCATTGCCTGATTTATTTACAAGTGCATAATACGCTGCACCAAGTGCTTCGAATACATCGGCGTATTGTGGAATGGTCAGTTTTTCTACTTTGTCAGCAATGTAATCCATAACAACTTCGTTTTTCGTTACGCCACCGATAGCCAGTATTTTTTTTGTTTCAATTTTTCCTAATAGGTCAAGTACTTTTTCAGACATCATACGGGAAAGCCCGGCTGCTACCGAACCAACCGGAACCCCTTTATTGAGAGCATGAGTACAATCGCTTTTACAGAAAACCGAACATCGCCCGGACACTTTATAATGTTCCGACTTTTTTGCTTCCTCAATAGCTTCATCAACACCTATATTCATGCGCCGTATTTGCTGAAGAAAAAATTCACCGGTTCCTGATGCGCACTTGTTACCGGTTTCGACATTGGAGATTGCTCCATCCTTATTCAGGAGGAATGCAATGAAATTTTCAGCGCCAAGACTGACAAGAGCACTGTATTCATTGGTGATCTGCTTCTGTGCTGAGAGGTATTGAAGTCCGTATTCGATTGATTCTGCTTCTGTAATTGACGGAATCGTACTTATATCACGGAACTTTCTTCCAGTTAACATTCCGTAATCATATTTTGTCAGATCAAAGCCGGAAGTAAGTTTTACAAAGGTATCCTGAGGATTACTTTCGTGGTGCACGACGGTAATACGGCCAACGGAAATGATTCCATTGTTTTCAAGTAGTTCTACTGCTTTAATGTTGGATGCACCAACACAAATGCCTAATGATGAAGTTGTCATGATCCTGCCTATGAGTAAAAGAGGCTGGTAATGCAATCATAAAATCATGAGATTCTTTCTACTAATAAATACTGCATTGTGACACAGTGAGTAATAATCAGTTGAGTGCTAACCAGCAAAATCGGGAAAAATGTAAAAATAATGGTTCGTGCTAACGAGCACGAACCATCAGAAATTACTTTTGCTCTGTATTTGCATCAAGAACTGCCTGTGCTTTTTGAGCTTTCGCAAGGCCATCCTGTGAGAGCGCGATTGCAACAATTGCGGTTTCCTGAGAGCCCTCTTTGAGGATCTCTTCGCCATAGTAATTTGTCAGTTTGTATTCACGCATAATAAATTTCCTGGAACTAACCTTGTTGCCTTCTATGTCAAGAACAAGGTCACCGCTCTCTCCCGTTTTAAGCTGAACTTTGCGTCCAAAATCATAGATATAGTCAATGCTGTCAAGAACAATCCTGCGTTCTTCACCGTTGTTAACAAAAAGAAGTGTCGGGAGGCAATCGACTTTTCCTTTTGTACCATAACCATTGCCCTCAACGTATCCTGATGAAATCAATTGAAGGTTTACTTTAGCCTGAACAGGTACATCACCTTCTCCGGGAATTTTACGGGTCAGGTTGACATCAAAACCACCAAGATAGATCACCCAGAATTTTGCCACACCTGTTTTATTGACATTATTTACATAAAATATTTTTTTTTCCAATATGTTGCGGGCAAAGCTGGACGAGAATGCAAGTGCAAGTATTGAAACTGCAAGGATTAGTTTTCTTGAAAACATTACAAACCTCCAAAATTTGAAATGAAGTTTATTAAACAGTTATCGTTCAATAGACGAAGGAACATCAATAAACCGATCAGGGTATAATATAAGCTTTTGCCCTTCAAATTACTATCAATTATAGCAGTTGGCTTAAACTTTAAGACATCATTTTTTATGATGAAGCTGCACTTCTTTCCATAAGCCGCTATGCGGATCTTTTACCAGCTTAAGATGCGGAGTCTCTCCGCCATCAAAGATAGTAAGCTCTTTTTCTGAAATTACTGTTTTCCCGTGAATAGTATGTGACAGATTTCTGACTGTTCTGTATTGGAGCATAAGGAAGTCTTTCATGGTATCAACGTCTTTGCGTTTTTCATCAAAGGTAAAAAAGAGCGTTCCGATATTAAAGCTTTTTAGCGTTTTGTAGATTTCTATTGGAAGGTCCCGAAGCTGACGGCGTTTTTCAAACTGATGTTTTACATAAATTGATGATTTATCACTAAAAAGGACATAATAGAACTTTGCTTCGGGAAAGAGTGTTTTCAAAGGTTTAAACAGATTCTCGACCAGATCGTTACAATCGACATTAATTTTCTCAAGCTTACTTTCAAGGACGAGAATATATCGTTGTCCTTTATAGCGATAATCAAAAAAACCATCCAGTTCTTTAATGTTCTCATACCCGTATTTACCGTGGCCGGAATGTTTGAGGATAATAAGGTTAGGGTATTTCTGAATTTTTAAAATATAGTTATCAGTGTGCTGAACAATAAAATCCTCACGGTTTTTTGGATCAAACCGCTTGTCAAAAATACCGCCGGTTTTGCCCTCTTTGTGGAAATGTTTCAGAAAGTTTTTCATGACGCGGCGGGAAATCCGTTCGGCAATTTCTCCAAGCAGATTACCGATTGCCCGGGTATCATAAGGATAGGGACTGTTGAACAGGTCGTGACCGGTAAAGAGCGGATACTCAGAGTGAGAAATTTTGTAACTTATAATTGTTTTATCAAGGGTATCCTTATTGTCATTAACCTGGTCATTCAGATTGCACAATTTCCATATACCACCAACACCATGATCACGCTTGGTAGAGTAAATAGGGACAGCACCAGGGTCTTTAGGATTAGGATTCCAGAGAACCGGCTGATAACTGATAAACGGATCATCATCGGCTTTTGTAATACTGTGTTTTTTTGTGTTCATATAGTAAACATACACCATGGAATATGTTTTGTCAATTCAATGGCTGAATATACAGGAATACACATGCTATGATAATTCTGACCGGGTACGCTGTTGTATATGGGGACAACAGGTGCAATAAAAAAACAGAGATGAATGAAACCGTTCATCTCTGTTTTAGTATAAAAAATGATTCAAAACTCTTCGAAGTATACCAATCACCTGATCAGTTATTGTTACACAGTGATCTCAATTTTCCGTGGTTTCTGTTCCTCACGCAACGGAATGCGCACTTCAAGAACCCCGTTATCGAGCGATGCAGACATGGCTTCCCGGTTGTAGGAATCTCCAAGGCTGAATGCCCGGTAGTAACAGCCTTTGGAAAATTCACCAACAACAGGATTGCCAGGTGTCTGGAACGATTGTCTGCCTTTAACAGAAAGAATATTGTTTT
>Ga0123334_1005740_pt1 | contig 11810 bp, 15 predicted proteins | sample BiotimSIPDNA_FD_89706 | JGI IMG/M metagenome (GOLD analysis project Ga0123334, IMG submission 89706) | Anaerobic biogas reactor microbial communites from Washington, USA - Biogas_R1 time_0 SIP DNA | ecosystem: Engineered > Bioreactor > Anaerobic > Unclassified | place: Washington, USA... | reverse complement strand
TAAAAAATAAAAAGATACCATTTATGATTGCAGGTGGAATATCCGCTGAGAAATTTCCTGATATCGCGTTTGAAGATACGGTAGATTATATTGACATAATGACGGGAATTGAATTATCGCCGGGTATAAAATCACAGGAAAAGATAAAAAAATTATTTGATAAACTGGAGGAAACTTATGAGTAAGAATGGACGTTTTGGTGTTCACGGAGGACAGTATATACCGGAAACCTTGATGAATGCCGTAATAGAGTTAGAAAAGGTATATGAGTTTTATAAAAATGACGAGGCATTTAACAGGGAACTTAATGAGCTTTTAGAGGAATATGCAAACAGACCGTCAAAGCTTTATTATGCTAAGAAACTTACAAAAGCTTTGGGTGGTGCGAAAATTTACTTGAAACGTGAGGACTTAAACCATACCGGTTCTCATAAAATCAATAATGTTTTAGGGCAGGCACTTTTGGCAAAGAAGATGGGAAAGACCAGACTTATTGCAGAAACAGGAGCAGGACAACACGGAGTAGCTACTGCAACTGCTGCAGCACTGCTTGATATGGAATGTGTGGTATTTATGGGAGAAGAGGATACGAAACGACAGGCGCTTAATGTATATCGTATGCGTCTTTTGGGGGCAGAGGTAATACCGGTTACAAGCGGAACCGGAACCTTAAAGGATGCGGTATCGGAAGCTATGAGAGAGTGGACTTCAAGAATTGACGACACCCATTATTGTCTCGGTTCCGTGATGGGACCGCATCCGTTTCCAACCATTGTAAGAGATTTTCAGGCCGTGATTTCGGGGGAGATAAAGGAGCAGATTATAGAGAAGGAAGGTCGTCTTCCGGATGCGGTAATTGCCTGTGTGGGCGGTGGTTCCAATGCAATCGGAGCCTTTTACAACTTTATTGAAGATAAAAATGTTCGTCTGATTGGATGTGAAGCGGCAGGTAGAGGTATTGATACCTTTGAAACAGCAGCTACCATTAACACTGGGCGATTAGGAATTTTTCATGGAATGAAGTCTTATTTTTGCCAGGATAAATACGGACAGATTGCACCGGTATATTCCATTTCTGCAGGACTTGATTATCCGGGAATCGGACCGGAGCATGCATACCTGCATGATTTGGGGAGAGCGGAATATGTGGCAATAACAGATGAGGAAGCGGTAGAGGCCTTTGAATTTTTATCAAAAACAGAAGGAATCATTCCGGCGATTGAATCTGCACATGCCATAGCCTATGCCATGAAGCTTGCTCCAACGATGGAAGCAGACAAAATCATAGTTGTTAATGTATCCGGCAGAGGAGATAAGGACTGTGCTGCCATTGCCAGATACAGAGGGGAGGAAATATATGAGTAGAATACAGAAGGCTTTTGAAAACGGAAAGGCATTTATCCCATTTATTACCTGTGGAGATCCGGACCTTGAAACGACAGGTAAGCTGGTAAGAAGTGCAGTAGCAAACGGAGCAGATTTGATTGAGCTTGGAATTCCTTTTTCTGACCCGACAGCGGAAGGACCTGTCATTCAGGCGGCAAATATCAGAGCATTGTCCGGTGGGGTGACCACGGATAAAATATTTGAGTTTGTAAGAGAACTTAGAAAAGATGTGACCGTTCCCTTGGTAGTTATGACCTATTCCAATGTGGTTTTTTCTTATGGTGCAGAAGAATTTATTGCCACTTGTGCAGAAATCGGCATAGAAGGAATCATCCTGCCGGATTTACCGTTTGAGGAAAAGGATGAGTTTGCACCGATTTGTAAAAAATACGGAGTGGCACTGATTTCTCTGATTGCACCTACCTCCAATCAGCGGATTGCCATGATTGCAAAAGAAGCGGAAGGATTTCTGTATATCGTATCCAGTCTTGGAGTAACAGGAACCAGAAGTGAAATTACGACAGATTTGGAGTCCATTGTTAAAGTGGTGAAGGAGAATACAGACATTCCATGTGCCATTGGTTTTGGAATTTCCACGCCAGAACAGGCAGAAAAAATGTCAAAGATTGCCGATGGTGTCATTGTGGGTTCTGCAATTGTGAAAAAGATTGGAGAGCTTGGACGGGTCTGCGAGAAAACGGTTGGAGATTATGTGAGAAGTATAAAGGATGCTATAAAGTGAGATGGAATTTCAGTTTGAACCAGAGAATAATACAATGAGGTTTGCCCCAAATTGTGGGGCGAACCTCATTGTTTGTTTCTATGCAGTAATGATAACATAGGTTTTGGCGCTACACAATAATATGAAAAAATCATAAAAGGTGTTTAGATGTCTAAAGATAATTGTTCTTCTGCATCCTCACTATTATCTGGCGTATAGGGAATGGAAATTGTATCTTCATCATATTCATCGGTTGGTTTAGTACGAACTTTATGAGTATATAATTTCTCCATTGGTAATGAAGAATGTGTTTGCATTTTCTTATTGTAATTGATAAGTAAAGTTTCGGCATAGCCAAGCGAGCCAACACGTCGTTCTTTAGCATTTCGGATAATTTGCTTGACTGAAAAAATCCCATTCTTTTCTTTGAAAATATCATCCCGTAATGAATCGCCGAATGCGTTAATAAGTCGAGCTACACCATTAAGCATATTAGCACTTAAGGAATGGTTTTCGCCTTCCCATGTACCAATACAGAGTCTTAGTGTTCGGTCAAGAGTATGATAGCCGTATTTATCATATATCTGCTCAATCGTTGAAACAGCACATATTCCTCCGGGGATGGAACTGCTGGTAATGATAAGGTCGTATGATTCAACGAGTGAATTTATAATCAGATGTTTATCACTTCCGGCTTCAAGGTTAGCCATAAATATTTCATAAGGCAGCAGAGGCTTTACATATTTCATCTGATTAGCAAAAATATCTGCTTCATGCTCATAAATTAGGTCATCATAAATCATACACCATACAGGTGTTTCTCTGGAGCCTGAGACAAGAGCTACTATTTCAATCGTATGCTGTCCGTTGAAGACATAATTAATACCGTCACGACGGGATACTTTTACAGGATTGATTTGGCAAAGGTCAAAATTATCGGCTGCCTTTTGAACATGCTTAATTGATAAGTTTCTTTGATAGTCCTGATTTGATACAAGGTTTTTAATTGGTATCAGCTCATAGTGCACATTTGGCACATATGCTGAATAATCATCCATTATGTGATTCCTCCTTTGTTAGTGCCATAAGTTCTTCAATAGCACATTTTATATTTTCTAATTGTAGCCGAAGGCGTTTTCGTGCTTCCGGAGTTATCGTGTCGAAATTTGTGTTTTTCTTAGTTCTGCTCATGGAACTTATCCATGTAGGGATTGTAAGTGTGAGACTGGATACTTCTGCATCCGGATCATATTTCGGTAGTTGCTTTATAGGAATTTCACCTTGAGGAATTGGTTGTGGAGGCTTCTGTTTGGGAACTTTAGGTAAAGGTTTCCACTGTAATTCATGGCGCAAGTCGGAATATGTAATTTGACCTTCGGTTTCATTGGATAGATACTCCAATAAACTGTTTAATTCTGCCTTAGATAATTTGGCTAAGTTAATCAAATTATCATGTGAAACTTTAATGCTGCCAGAAAGTATTTTTTTAGCAATAGCAGGGCATTTTTCCAAAATAACATCTAAAGTTTTGGCGTATATCCCATATTTATATACGGTGTTGTGTGATATGTTATATTCTTTTCCCATTTCCATCGCTGTTTTATTATGACTGGGAATAGAACCAAATTTCTTTGCCTGAAAGATTTCTTCCCGTGTAGCAGTATGTTGATTGATGCCACGTGCATTTTTAGCACCGATAATTTTCTCGGTCTCATATTTTTTCCCAATTAAGTATTTCTTAGTCTCATCGGAGATATTGCGTCTGCCAAGTTGATTTGCACATATCCAGGCAATAACCTCATCCCTATCTTTAAAAAATAAATATCTTTTACGAAATGGAATGTTGTGCTTTTGGCAGATGGTATAACGATTATGTCCGTCAACTAAGATGTTATTCCATATAACAAGTGGTTCCAAACAACCTTCAGCCATAATATTTTCTTCGAGTTGTTCAAATTCTTCCTTGGTTAAAGGAGCGAGTAGTGTTTTAAATTCTTCATCAATAATTAAAGATTCCATTAAGCCCTCTTTTCTGTTCCATAGAGAATGCAATCATCTATGGAAAACTTAACTATTTCAAAGTCAGGGAGATAATCTCCATAAATGCGATACGCTTTCATAGATTCGCATTGTGCGCTTATAGATTTAAGGTTTTCAAGAAGTATTGTGCTGTATAATTCAAAACTTTGCCCCTTTTTAATGCGTTCATAACATACATGGTGAGCCAACTTGTCAGAGCTTAGTCCTTTCATTATTGCAATAGATTTATCATCCGGATTTACAAGAAGTTGAATGTATTCAGGGCAACCTAAGGTATTAAGCGTAACTTTGTGAATTCTTATCAGATTTCGTTTTAAATCAATTGACAGAGTTGGTTTCTGTAAAGATGGTTGTCTGTTCATAAGCATTTTCCTCACTTTCTTTTTGTTCCTTTTTTCGTTTGATTTGTTCCTTAACACCAAAGATGGTATAGCCATCAAATATATTGATTTGTAAAAGGTTTTGATGTTCTTCTACCGGAAGACCGAACTGGTTTTTCCATTCCTCAGGATAAGATGCGGTGCGAGAAGTGATTTCTCTGTTATCATCAGTGATCTTTTTCACAAATATTTCAGGACTATTTAGGTCAAAGACAAACAACAATTCATTGTTTGATTTGATAAGTTTACCGAGCAGCTTATAGCGGTATTTTGGGTTCCAGTCCATAAGACTTAAAAGTTTTCCGTAGAATACCCGACATGTAATTTGCTTCGGACTTCTTTTACTTGTAGCAGAGCACCATCGGAAAGAATCTTTTGCGTCTTCGGTGCAAGGTCTTACAGCTACTTTTTTAGCATCTGGATTTACTAATAACTGTACATAATCAATCTGTGGAAGTTTCTTTACGCAAGCGGTGTTAACATATACCTTGTTATCACTAAATGTAAGAGTAGGTTCAAAGGTGTGGGCGAAAAACTCACCACGCACAACCTGATAACCGTCAAAAGTAAATGTGGAATCTTCCATAATTTCTATGCCACCATCTAATACAGTGGCTTTGTTTGTTTCATAATTATCCATGGTTTCCTCCTAGTTCATGAAGTATTTCAGTTAAGTTTTGTCTTATTTGTTCCGGTGTTGATACATTCAAATCGGTTGTTTCAAATGGTGTTCCGGGTTCTTCGGTATGCCATTCGTCTATATTAAGATTTTGATTCATTGCAGCATAGTACTCTTCGCCAAAACCTTCTGCCCATTTAGCAGGGTAAGCAATGATACTGTTCTTACCTGTCGTTAAAGGAGACAGTTCTTCGTCCATATTATGTGATGATGGGATAATAATTTCAGTATCCTTTAAGTCAAAGAGAAGGAATGAATCCTTGTCCTTTTGCTTTTTATATCCTGTGGCACGATATTTGTTATTTGTGTCCCATGATAAAAGTTCGTACAGCATAGGCATAAATGAAGTTGCGGAAATTGTTTTTGCAACAATATTTCCATTATGTTGTCTTGCCCACTGATAGGAGTATTTGCTGTCCTTTTTTGCTTTTCTGACAGCAAGAAGTTTCTTTTCTGGATGAATCAGTATATCTATGTATTGAATATTATCCATTTTACGAATGCCAATTATGCCAAAAGTAATACTGTCAGGTGAAAAGGTTACAGCCATTTTATCTTTGGTTTGAAAAAATTCTGCATGTGCAATTTCGAATCCACGAAGGTCAAATTCTCCTTCATTTGCTTCTATTGTGTCGTTTATCATTTCTACATCCATAGGAATACTTCTTGAGGCATTTATATAATCACTAGATGAAAATCCAGCCCATCGGGGATGGATTGGAACAAAACCTGTTAAAATACCTTTGTCAATCACATGGAGAGTAGGAAGAATTTCTTTATTTCCGTATTTTGCATTACTAATCATGTGTTGAACAGCAATAAAATCATCTCGCGATATAAGAGGTTCGTGGTGATCTCGTTTGCGATATTGATTTCTGTCTTGTTTGTTTTTCTTTGATTTATGGTCAAGATAGTTTGGTGTAAATGTTTTGCGAGCAAGAACATCACCACAGTGACGCTCATTTTGTAGTATTTGTAGTATGCTTCCAGTAGACCATCGGGTATTTCCTTTTTTCGTCTTGCGTTTAAGTGTTGATAATGTTTCAGCAATTTCAGCTGTGGAATAGCCGGAAAGATATAAATAAAAAATCAATCTGACTGTCTTGGCTTCTTCTTCATTAACAACCAGATTTCCTTCTTCATCATGGTCGTATCCCAATAAAGTAGGGGTTAAGAAAATACCTCTGCGAAATCGCATTTCTATTGATGAGTTCATAATTTCACTTTTTGTATGGCTTTCTTCCTGAGCAAGAGTGGCAATAAAGGAAAGACTCATTTCACTATTCGCATTTAGTGTAAAAATACCTTCTGTTTCAAACATTATTCCGACTGGCGGATTCAGACTTTTCAATTCTCGTTGGTATGAGATACAGTCAACAATATTTCTTGCAAAACGGGATACACTTTTGGTGAGTATGATATCAATTTTGCCAGCTTTACAATCTTCAATCATACGAAGAAATGCATCACGGTGCTTTAAGGATGTGCCGGAAATGCCTTCATCTGCATATATCTCAACAAGTACCCAGTTGGGATGTCGTTTTATTACGTCCATGTAATGGTTCTTCTGCAATTCATAAGATGAAGTCTGACGAGGATCATCAGTAGATACTCTTACATATACGGCAATTCTTTTTAAACTGGAGTCTTCCATTATAGAAGCTTGTGGAAGTGCAGGAATAAAATCCAGTTCATCAAAATCAATACCCTTGTATCGCTGTCTTATTTTGTCTTTTAATACGACGGTAGATTCTATTTTTTTCTCAGTCTCATTCATTTTGTACATCTCTTTTCTATGTGTTTTGATTATTATATTTTTTTCATAAACAAAAAGAAATAAACCAGAGGTCAAGTCCTTAACCTGTGGTTTATTTCCAAGCAAATTTTTTTATGATTATATTATGAATTGGCAAAAAAGCATTTAATCATTAAAGAAGCGATTGCCTTTTAAAAACATAACCAAGTCTCTAAAGAAATCTCTTTCTTTGTTATTACAATCCTTAAGTAACTGATCAAATTCTGTGGAAATCGTAATATCAGAGTGAGAGACATAGTCTGTCAAGAGATGATTTGGTGTGACAGAAAGTGCAGCAGCTATATTGATGATAGCGGATAAGCTTATCTGTTTCTTGCCAGTTTCTATATAGCTTATGTATGGAACGGAAAGCTCCGCTTTTTCTGCCAGTTCCATTTGTGAAATGTTTTGTTTCATCCGATAATATCGGATTTTCTTACCTATTAACTTGTAATTTATATTCATAATGAAGACCTCCGTTTATCTGTATTTAGTTCAGATAATGAAGGTGGACTTCGAATGTGAATATGTGGTATTTTACATAACAAAGCTCTCCTACACTTAGTTGATAGATTCATCACATAAAAAAGAGGTTTGCCCCAAATTGTGGGGCGAACCTCTTAGGATACACTTTATGAACTAATCATATCATTAACTTGCTTAAAGTACAATAATATGAAAAAATCATAAGAGGCGAATAAGGTCGAAACTTGCGATGAAAAGTATTTGACAATACTAATTTTATCAAATAGAGTTATAAGTGTGCAAGATGTCAACTATAAGAAGTTATACGAGGCGATAAGAAATGAACAAAAGAAATGGAAAGAATGCAATTAAGTACATTGCAAAAAAAGAAAATATATCGGAGAATGAGGTTAAGGCAGAAATAAATAAAGCCATAGATATTGCATATGCTTCGAGAGAGGAACATCAAAAATGGGTAGAGTTATTTGGAGACAGAAAACCTACTCCGGAAGAGTTTATTGATGTAATAGCTGGAAGTTTAAAAAGATAACAGGAACAATACAAGATAAGTATCGCTCCTGCTATTCAGGTTTTTTGTATTCTAGTAAATCTGAAATGGAACAGTCGAGAGTGTTACAGATGCGGATGAGAACATCAACATCAAGTCTGGTAATAGTACCGTTTAAGTAACCATTCAACTGTGCCCTTTGCAATTCTGCTCGCTGGCAAAATTTATTCTTACTTAATCCGGCAGCATCGAGAAGTTCTTTTAAATGTATTTCTATAGTTCCCTTGTTGTCCAAAGTCAAAACCTCCTATATAAATGATAAGTATATTATAGTCTTTTTATCTTTATTTATTCAGTTATAACATTCTAATTATAAGCAAATAAATATAGGAAGTTATACGATGTAGAGAAAAGGAAATCTTTGAACAGAAGAAACGAAAGGATGGATAAGATGGAGTTTACAATTCATGATAAAATACGATATGAGTTCTTTGAAGCATTGCTGCCAGAAATACTTTGTAATGGTGATGAGAATGAAAAGAGAACATACTTGAGCTATGTTATAAACGATGCAGAGCAGTTTATTCCGGATATGGTAGAAGAACTTTATACAGATGACGGGGAAACATGTCCATTTCAGCAGAAAGACTATGCTATAAATAGATTTGAAAGAGGCGGGATTTATTATGTGCAGATTAATCTGCCGATGTTTGAATCGAAAGTAAATGAAATTCATAGAGCATATCTTCTTTACAATCAAAAGGACGATAGTATTACAGATTATAAGTACTTTATTATTAAAAAGTTTTATGAGACGGGATGTGTCCACATAGTAAATGTGTCATCGACAAAAAGAGGTTTGTTGGGGACAGAGCTTACCGATAAAATTGGAGATATGGAATATGAGTATTGGAAGTTGGCTCAGAATTATTGTGAATTGATTTGTATGGATGCTGAAGAAAAAAGGTAGTATTTATACCACAGGTATAATTTACAAGCTAAACTTTTTGTGATATGATGACGATGTATTTAAAAGAAAAAAGCGGAACTTAATGTTCCCGGAAAGGAAAAAGACATGGCAACAATAAATCGTTTATTTAGCAAATATATTGAAAGTTATACCATGGCACATCTCGACTCAAGCGAGCTGGGCTCATCTTTTGTGCACTCATCTTTTGATAAGCAGATAACGATGAATTGTTTTGTTGATACCGGGAACAGTGAATAACTGTAGGTTAATATAAACATGTATTGTATGCCGCTTACTCAAATGATGGGTAGGCGGTTTTTTTATGCAGAGTTGGCTCAACTGGTACAGCATCGGTCTTGAAAACCGACATTCCGAAAGGATATCAGGGTTCGAATCCCTGGCTCTGCGTTATGCTCGGATGGTGAAATTGGCATACACACCTGACTTAGGATCAGACGCCTAACGGCATGAGGGTTCGAGTCCCTCTCCGAGCACGTCCAATGTAAAATTGCAGGAAAGGAAGAGAATTATGTTAGAGATTAAAGGTAAAGTAAATACAGCAATCTGCTACGCATCTGTTATTGAAGATGAAGCAATAGAGCAGATTCGTAGAATGTGCGATTATGAATTTACATCCGGTTCAAAGGTGCGAATTATGCCTGACGTACATGCAGGTAAGGGTTGTACTATAGGTACCACTATGACCGTTATCGACAAGGCGGTACCTAATGTGGTAGGTGTGGATATCGGTTGTGGTATGTATACGGTGAATATTGGAAAGATTGAAATTGATTTTGAAAAGCTGGATGAGGCTTGCCATTATGTACCTTCAGGAATGAATGTATGGCAGGGTAGACAGGAACGCTTTGATTTAGAGAAACTTCGTTGCTATAGGGAATTAAAGGACAGTAAAAGATTGGAGAGAAGCTTAGGAACCCTTGGCGGCGGAAATCACTTTATTGAAGTGGATGTGGCAGCAGATGGCACAAAATATCTTGTCATCCACACAGGCAGCCGAAATCTTGGTAAGCAGGTGGCTGAGATTTATCAGAGACTTGCCATAGACCTTAACAGAGGTATGGAAGATTATTTTGAGCAAAGAGATGAAATTATCCGTAAATACAAGGAACAGGGTAGACGTTCTGAAATTCAGGAGGCATTGAAATCGCTGAAAAATGAGAAGTACCATGGAGAAACTTCTATGCCGGAAGACTTATGTTTCCTTTACGGTAAGTATTTTGAAAATTATTTGGCAGACGTTGAAATCTGTCAGCAGTTTGCTAAAAGAAACCGTGAACTTATTGCAGCGGTAATCCTGGGTAGATGTGGTCTTACAGCAATTGACGCATTTCATACTATTCATAATTATATTGATACAGATGAAATGATTTTAAGAAAAGGAGCCATTGCGGCTCACAAAGGAGAGAAAGTGCTGATTCCAATTAATATGAGGGATGGAAGTGTGCTTGCTGTAGGGAAAGGTAATCCTGAGTGGAACTATTCAGCGCCTCATGGGGCAGGAAGGGTAATGTCACGAAATAATGCGAAAAAGACCTTAAGTATGGAGGAATATAAAAAAGAGATGGAGGGTATTTATACAACCTCAGTAAACGAAGATACATTGGACGAAGCACCTATGGCATACAAATCTTTGAGCGACATCATTGATGTCATTGAGGATTCCGTAGAAGTGTTAGAAGTTTTAAAACCTATTTATAATTTTAAGGCATCAGAACCGGCGAAGTTTGGAAAAAACATGAGATAATTCATTCTTCCCGGTATGCCGGGAAGGAGGACATCATGGCAATTCCAACAATAGATATGATTGGAACGGGCCAGAATATCAATAGATTAAGACAGGCAGCAGGTATTTCTGTAAGAGATTTGCAGGATGTTTTCGGGTTTGCAACGCCGCAGGCTATCTACAAGTGGCAACACGGCACGGCTCTCCCCACAATAGACAATTTGGTTGTATTGGCAGCTGTATTGGGTGTAAAAGTTGATGATATTTTGGTCATGAATGATGCGCAGATAATTATGTCTGCTTGAAAAAATGAATAGTGCGAGTTTGAAAATGGCTCGCATATATGGCGGCTGTAGCTTAATTGGTAGAGCAGTGGATTGTGGTTCCACCGGTTGCGGGTTCAAGTCTCGTTGGTCGCCCTTTATTATGATTTAATCATAATAGGTAAGTCCGTTTTTTGGTACGCAGATTTACGGTATAATTACGGAGAAGTAGTACAGAGAGTTTGGAGGTGGTGTTAATGAAAAAGATACCAACATTATTTGAAAGAGTTTTTGAAAATCATAAAAAAGTAGATATAAAGCCTAATGTAGCCCCGGGGATGGAATGGGTTCTTGAAAGTCAGGGAATTGCTACAGAAAAGATGGATGGAAGCTGCTGCGCAATTATAGGCGGTGAGTTTTATAAAAGATATGACGCTAAAAAGGGGAAAACTCCGCCTGAAGGAGCAATTCCGTGTTGTGAACCAGATGCCGTAACAGGACATTGGCCACATTGGGTGAAAGTAAATGTTGATGACAAAGGCGATAAATGGCATGTGGAGGCATATAAAAACTCTGGTGGGAAAGAACTGTCAGACGGGACATATGAAGTAATCGGACCTCATTTTAGAAATAATCCTCATGGCTTAGAACAGGATATTTTAGTTCGTCACGGAGAAAAAGTATTGGATGTACCAAGGAGTTTTGAAGGAATCAAAAAATATTTGGAAGAGCATTGTATAGAGGGTATCGTATTTTGGAAAGATGGCGAACCGCAGTGTAAAATCAAAAGAAGTGATTTTGGATTTGAGTGGAATGGAGGTGACAGAAGATGATAGCCACACTTTATAAACCTTTTCAG
>Ga0123334_1005739_pt1 | contig 11812 bp, 9 predicted proteins | sample BiotimSIPDNA_FD_89706 | JGI IMG/M metagenome (GOLD analysis project Ga0123334, IMG submission 89706) | Anaerobic biogas reactor microbial communites from Washington, USA - Biogas_R1 time_0 SIP DNA | ecosystem: Engineered > Bioreactor > Anaerobic > Unclassified | place: Washington, USA | collected... | reverse complement strand
TAAACCTAATTTAGTCATTTGTCCAAGGTTTGCCCCTTTTCCACCGACTAGATTTCTCATTGTTTCATCTGTTTCATTAAATAAATAAACAAATTTTTTTGACATAAATACACTCCTTTATATATATAGTATTTTTTTAACACTCCGCTATTATTATAACATAATAATAAAAAAAATTTATAAATAATAATTTAATAACCATAATTGGATAAATATATAGCAAAAAAAAGCTATTAAAACTCAATTATAATGATTTTAATAGCTTTGAAATTATTATAAGACGTTTTTAATAAACATATCAATATGTTTTGCGATTTCTTCAGGTAATTGATATAAGAGTGAATGTCCAAATCCACCATATTCAATTAATCGTGAATTGTCTTTTAGGGCATAGTAATTATCTAATACCATTTCTCTAGGTGTTAAAATATCATCAATTCCAACTAAGTGTAAAATTGGTAGTTTAATATAATTAATGGTATGATTTCCTGCTGTATAAAAGTTATGCCCACTAGCCATATTAAATGATGCAATAGCAAATATAGCTTCTGTAAGTCCTCTTATTTTCATTACTTCATCAATTAAGATATTATAATAATCTTGATTTGGACAGAATTTTTTGAAGAAATGAGTATCCATAAATTTAATAACATTTTCTCGATTACCGTCATTGATGGCATCAAAAATAGGTTTAACGATAATATCTTCTTCTAATTCTTTAGCCGAACGATAAGTATCAGCAGTTAAAACATTGCCTTCGTCGTCTTTTTTATAAAGTGGATAACCACGATAAGTAGTTGATGAAATTAAAATAAGGGATTTAAATAAGTCTGGGAAATGACCACACAATTGTAACGCGACACCGCCGCCTAATGAAAATCCAACAAGGTGCGGACTTTCAATTTCTTGAGCGTCGATAAATCGTTTAAGATCTTCAGTGTAATCATCCATAGATTTTATTTTGCGGTAACATGTTGAATCACCAAAGCAACGTAAATCAACCGCATAAATAGTATATTCATTCGGATTTAAGTATTTAATCAATTGTAAAAATTGATAACTTGATGCATAATTACCATGGATTAAAACTAAGTTAGTACTTCCGTTACCATATTTAATATAAGCTAATTTTTCTCCGTTTTTAAGTTGTTGAAATTGTTTTTTAATCATAATTATTCTTTTGTTTGTTCAATCATTTTTTCTTTTTTATTTGATATTAAACAAATAATATATGTTGCAAAACTAAAAGCTGCAGCAATTAATAATAATGCTCCACTTAGTTTGATACCAATTAATGGCGTTATTTTAGTGCCCTCTGGATTTAATTCTTTAGAAATATCCCAAATATTTTGAAAATAGACACTAAATCTAACTAGTTGCGGTAAGATTAAGGCAAATATTCCAGCAACTAATAGAATAATTCCCCAACCTAAAAATTTATTGTGGTTAGTACCATTATCTATAAATGTCCAAACAAGAACACCTAACATTAATAGTAATAAGAGAATTCCAGCTGGGTTAGTTTCAGTAAAACTCATAACTTTGTTGTTTAGACTGAATACTTTATCTTTTCTAGGAACGATTAAATATTGGGCTCCAAGGACTAAATCTTTTTTACTATAATCATCTAGTAGTACTTGTTCGAAATGTGGAATTTCTAATTCTTCAGCTGTAATCATATCGTTGATATTAGCGATGTTTTCAATGGCATATAAAGTTACAGAGGCTACATTATAATTAATTGATTCCATAAAATATGTTGTTTGATATCTACCTTGTCCACTACCGGAATCTGGCTCAGGGACGCTTTTTGCAAAGATTGCATAAAGTGTTTTATCTCCCTTCATTATGATATCTTCAAGCAAAATGACATTTCCTGTTGGTTCAAGAGACCAACCAAGAAAACGATGTCCACCTTTTCTAACACCAGGTGATTCTAAGAGCATTCCATTATTAGGAATTGAATATTGTGTGATTCTTGAAGATAATAACTCACCGCCATTTAAATCATAAGTTACTGTGTGTCTATTTAAACGATTATAATCGTATTTAAATTCGACAATTTCTTTTGGTTCGGTTCCGGAAATTGTAATTTTCATATCATATTTTTCTCTAGTCAATCCTGGAATGTTTTCTAATGTTATATCATTTGTTTGTCCTTTATTTACAAGTTGATATGAATACTTATATGGCATATATGTTTGAGTTCCAAGTTCAATTTGTGTAGTAATTTGAGCTAAAACTTGCCATGGATTGATTTTTGGTTTAGGAATCCAGTTAGCATATACTGTTACTTCTTCAGTAATTCTTTCAGCGGGATCTAATGGTTCTCCGTTTGGTGTTAGTGAAAAGTGAGTAAATAAATGGTTCTCTCTAGTCGGAATGGCTTGTTTGCCATCATTAAATGCGCCAATGAATCTAAAATGTTGATTATATCTAGCTTCATATACGACATCTTCTAAAACTTCGCCTTCGTCTAGTTCGCTTGGATCAGCTAAAACAATATTTACATTAACTCTTTCTCTTTTGTAATAAAGAGCTAGTGCTGGTACTCTATCTTCAACTAAGATACTTGATGGAGGAACACTGTCGATTGATTCGTATTCAATTTTAAATCCATCGACCAGCATTAAAAACATTAGTGAAAATAACACTAATAGGATTACAATTATTGATGTGTTTTCGGTTAAAAAATCTTTAAATTTATTAAGTGTAAATCTTGATTGCTTTTTCATTATAAGTAGTTAAAACTCTCTTTCTAGTTAAGCGTTTAAGAAGTTAACGATATCTCTTGTAGATTCTACTTCAGCATCTAAGAAGATGACGTGTCCACATTTTGGATATCTAATTAATGTTGATTGATCTTTTAACGCGTTATAGTTATCTAATGTCATATATTCTGGTGCTAACCAAATATCTTCTAAGCCCCATAAATGTAATACTGGACATTTAACATTTTTAATTGTACCTTCACCAGGATTATATGCACTTGGTTCGCTTGACATATTAATGCCTGAAATTGCCCAGTCAGCATCAATTAAGTTAGCTTGTTTTAACGATTCTCTAACCATTAAATCAGCTTCTGCTTCTTCAGGTTGAACAATAAACATAGCCCCTACTGCTGCTTTCATACCAGCGAAATCTTGGTTCTTTTGAGCCATTAATAAAGGTAGCACTTGAACTGGGTCAGTTCCCATTTCTTCAGGAGAAGCGTAAGTAGCTCCTAAGATTGGTTGCATATTTGCATCTTTTTTAAATACAGGATAACCCTTATGCGTAGTTGATGCTACTAATACTAGTTTTTCAACTCTTTTTGGATGATGAGCTGCCATTTCTAGAACTACACCACCGCCTAGTGACCAACCTAATACGTAAGCTTTTTCGACACCTTTAGCGTCCATAAATAAAATTACGTCATCACCTAATTCTTTTAGTGTTTTAATACGATTGTTGTAAGTTGAGTCGCCAAACCCTCTCATATCTGGTGCTAAGATGTGGAAATGAGGTGAAAGGTTTTTAATCGCTCTAACAAAATGCAGACTTGATGAAAAGTTTCCGTGAACTAATAATAAAGTTTTTTTCTTTGCATCTCCTGCCTCAACGTAAGCTAAAGTTTCTCCATTAGCTATTTTTTGAAATTTCTTAGTTAAATTTAGCATAATTACTCTCCTTTTTTTCTAAATTGTATATTTTAAGATTGGATTATTCATAAATCCGTAAATCAGCGAAATAAATAAAACTGGGTTTTCATAAATTGATACATGTCCAGTTTTGGCCATGGCCACCATGACAGAATCCTTAATTGAACTATGTAATAATTCTTGTTTTGGATATGGAATTAAGTAGTCTTCTCCACCATTAACAATCAAGGTAGCAGCTTTAATCTTATGTAATTTGTCTCTTACATCATGAGTTAAGCAACTTTCTGCCAGTCTTTTAACCGACATTCGATAATCTCTACTTTCAAAGAAATTGACTAATAATTGTTCTCGGTTTTTCATCCATTCGGTTTTTTCTTTATAGAAAGTTGGTCCGTAAAAGATCGGAATGGTTGTTAAATAAAATGCATACGGATCATCTAGTGTTGCTACGTGTGAGAATTGTTTAAACATTTCCTTGTCACGATTATCAACGTCAGCGGCACTATTAAAGATAATCATTCTATCGACTAAATCAGGATATTTTGAAGCTAAAGTTAAGCCAGTGTATCCTCCATATGAAATACCGACAATATTAACTTCTTTCAAATCTAAGTGCTTAATAAATGCATAAACTAAATCAGCTTGGTCTTCAATTGAATAGCCTTTAGTTTGCTTAGCACTTTGTCCTTGATCAAGTAAATCAAGGCGAATGATTTGATTAGTTTCTTTAAGTGGTGGAATTAAAATTTCCCAACTTAATGTAGTCATCATAATACCATTTAATAAAATAATCGGTTTTCCTTTCCCATCAATTTGATAGTAAATATTTTGGCCTTTATATTCAAATATTGCCATTTTTACACCCCCATTTATTAGTAATATTTGTTAGTATGATTTTTAAACCATTTTCATCTAGTAAGCATCTCCTACTAGATGAAAATGGCTAGGGATTATTAAACTAGTCCCTAAAGTTAATAATATGGGGTGGGGAGGGGATAAAAACCCTCCCGCCCATTTAATCATTAAGGTAAGTTAATTATGGTAAGTATTTACCTTGTAGAGATGTTAAGTTTTCAATCTCTTCTGCTTTAGCGTATGTTCTTGCTCCAGTGTCTGGATCAATTAAGAATTGTAATAATGCTAAATCAGTAATACCAATTCTTGAACCTTCTTCAAATGAAATAGATCCACCCATTGGTACGTTAAATGCAGCTGATTCATTAGATGCAATGTATCTTTCAACTGAGAATTCAGCAGTTGCAACATTACCCATTCTTGTAATTGAGTCAACAAACATTGTTGCCGCTACGTATCCAGCAATGGCGAATGCGTTTCCAGAATAAGCAGCTTTTTCGTCAGCACTTAATTCTGTATCAGCTTGAATTGCAGCAACGAATTCTAATAATTCTTCATAGCCTTTTGGAGATGTAATATCTAACCATGCATTAGAATATAAAGCAAATTGTCCAGTGTATGTTTCAGGAACTGCAGTCGCATCAGCGTTGAAATATGAAGTATAAGTAGGAGCAGTATTACCACCTGCAATTAAAATAGGAATAATTGCTTTAAATTCTTGTTGTGATAATGGTAATAAGATAGCATCTACACCAGCTGCTTTTAAGTCAGCTACAGCATTTGTCATTGATGGGTTGTTAGTCGCATCAAATTCTTTAACGATTAAGTTTGCTGTTGGCAATCCTGCAACTTGTGCTTCTCTTACGATACCTTGATGCATTTCATCTGATCCAGATGTAACAGCCTTTAAAACACCAATTTTAGCTGTAGAAACTTTTAATTGTTGTTTTCCATCTTGACCATGGATTGGGTTAGTTAATGCTCTAGCTAACATCATACGACCATCAGTCTTAGAAATTGGTTGAACTGGGAAGATTGGGCTGTTTAATTCAGCTTCAGCATACATTAAGTTAGTACCATTAGCAGCATAGAACATAGGAACTTTATTAGTCTTTAAGTATTCTAATGTTGCCCCAACAGTACCAGCGAAGTGACCAACGATAGCAAAAATCTTGTCAGTTTCAACTAATTCTTTAGTGTTTTGAACTCCTGTTTCTGGGTTTCCACCATCATCACGGTTAACAATTCTAATTTGACGTCCGTGGATTCCACCTTTAGCGTTAACAGCTCTAAACACTACTTCAATACCAGCTTGGAATGGAACACCAACTACAGCGAATCCGCCTGATAATGCAGCTGTATTACCAACTAAAATTTCAGTATCAGTTACACCACGTAATGTTTTAACTTCTGGTTGCCATAATTTAGCCCAAGTAGCTACTGTATCATTTACAGCGGCACCTTGTGCGTTAACTGTAACTTTACGGTTTTCAATTTCACTACCATCAGCAGCTTTTTCAACGTATGCCCAGTCTCTAGCATTTACGTATTTGTATTCATATTCGCCTTCTGCTAAGTTTTTAACAGTTACAGAGAATTTACCATCAGTACCTTTAGTCATTTCAATTGCTTCAGCAATTGGCCAGTCAGCACCAACTAATGATCCAATTAAGAATACTTGTAATGTGCCTTCTGGAGCAGTAACTTTGAATACAACATCATGTTTTGATGGTTCGACAACAGCAGCCTTAGTTACAGTTACAGTAATTTCATGTTTAACAGCAGTTGCTTTTTTACCTGAAACAGTAACTTTTGATGTGCCTTCAGCTAATCCTTTAAGCTCTAACTTTAATCCGGTTAGAGTCGCTTTAACTTTTGTAGTGTCAGCAACAGCAACAACTAATTCATCTTCATGATCAGTTGGGTTAACAGTTAAAGTAACAGATTTAGTTTTATCTACTTCAACGCTTACTGTTTTGTCACCACTAATTGACTTTAATTCCTTACCACCGCAAGCTGCTAGTAAGAAACCTAGTCCAAATACTAAGGTTAATAGAGTAAAGACTTTAATAAATTTTTTCATAATTTCCTCCTTTATTTTTATTCTTTCTCTTATAAATAATAATTTATTATATCTGGAATTCCAGTTATAATTGTTATTTACCGCCTAAATAGGCTTCAACTAATGCTTCATCTTCAATTAAATCTGAAGCTTTTCCTTCCATAGACACTTTTCCTAATTCTAAAACGTAGCCATAATCCGCAACTTTTAATGTTTGATAAGCGTTTTGTTCAACAATTAAAATTGTTAAACCGGCTTCTTTGAGTTTTTGAATAATTGAAAAAATTTCTTGAACAATAATTGGAGCAAGTCCCAATGAAGGTTCATCTAAGAGTAATACTTTTGGATCCCCCATTAACGCTCTACCAATGGCTAACATTTGTTGTTCTCCACCAGATAAGGTGGTGGCAATTTGTTTTTTTCTTTCCTCTAAAATTGGGAAATATTCATAAACTTCTTTTAACTTTTGATTAATTAATGACTTACTTTTAATGGTATAAGCTCCTACAAGTAAATTTTCTTCAACAGTTAAATCGCTTAAAATGGATCTACCTTCTGGAGATAGTGAGACTCCTTGATTATTAATTTCATAAGGTCTTAATCCTTGAATTTCTTTTCCATTTAAAATAATTTTACCACCTGAAGCTTTAGCTAGTCCGGCAACAGATTTAATTAAAGTTGATTTACCGGCTCCATTAGCTCCTAAGATCGCTACTACTTGACCTTGACCAACTTTAATATCAACACCTTTTAAGGCTCTAACGATACCATAGTCAACGATTAATCCTTTAATTTCTAATGTTAAATTACTCATCGCGATCACCACCCAAATAAGCTTCTTGAACTAATTTATTCTTTTGAATTTCTTCTGGTGATCCAATAGCTAGCATCTTACCAAATGAAATCGCACAAACTCTGTCTGAAACATTCATAACTAATCCCATATCATGTTCAACTAAGAAGATAGTTAAATCAAATTCTTTGTTGATAGATCTAATCAAGTTAGATAGTTCAATGGTTTCGGTTTCGTTTAATCCAGCCGCCGGCTCATCAAGAATAATTAATTCCGGATTACTCATTAAAGCTCTGGCAAGCTCAACGCGTTTTAAGGTTCCATAAGGTAGACCTTGTGGAAGTGAGAACATATAATTAGTTAAGTTAAGTTTTTGTAAAATATTATAGGCTCTAATTTGTAAAATTCTTTCTTCAGTTCGCGCTTGTGTGGTTTTAAACATATGATGGAATAAGTTAGTTCTAAATTTAGAGTGAGCCCCAACTAATAAGTTTTCAAAGACTGTAAGTTCATTAATTAACTCAACGTTTTGGAAAGTTCTTGAAATACCTTGTGAAATAATTTCGTGAACTTTGTAGTCATTTAATCTTTTAGTTACACCAAGACGATTGTTAAAGTAAATTTCGCCACCAGTTGGCTTATAAAACTGAGTAATACAGTTGAATACAGTAGTTTTACCAGCTCCGTTTGGACCGATAAGTGAGAAAATTTCACCACGTTTAATGTCGAAATTCAAGTCGTCGACAGCTTTTAATCCACCAAAATACATTTTTAAGCCTTTAATACTTAAGTGAATATCTTGATTTTCTTGCATATAGATAAAATGATTATCATCTATATTTTCCATTGATTTAGCTATTTCATGAATTTTATGATCCAACTCTTCTAATAAAAGTGTGCTTTCATCAATTTTTTCTTGATATAATGCAATTTTTTGATATCTTCTTACATATAATAAAAGATTTTCATTACTTAATAGAAGTGTATTTCTTGATTGTTGTAGCGATTCATGAATTTTAATATTTGAATTAAGAATTTCTTCTCGATGAATCTCTTTAACTGCTTCAGCTAATTCTTGATTCATCACACGCAATCCTAATTCATGAATTAATTCTTGATATTTCGCAAGTTTATCAAGTTGTTTTAACATTAATTCATAATCTTTATCAACTCTTTTAACTAAATCTTGTTTATAAAGTTCAAGAGGTGATAAATCGTTATTTAAATCTTTTTCTAATTCTACTTTATATAAGTCATAATCTTTGTATAATTCTTTAAGGTGTTTGTCACTTAATTTTTCAAAGTTAGAATCATTTTTAATAGATTCTTTGTAAAGTTCATGCTCACGTCTTAAGTTCCAATATCTTTCTTCTAAAAGTTTATTAAGGTTTTTAAGTTTAGCCTTATCTCTTTTAGATTCAATGTGGTGATAATAACTAGCGTCTTGTGAGTTTTTCTTTTGGATGTAATTAAATAATCTTAATTGAATATATCCAAACTCATAATCAAGAGCATTATTGAAAGATAAGATTTTATTAGAAGTCTGTCTTTTCTTAGTAAGAAATGGCTTCAAAAGGTCGATATTCTTCGTCTTTTCCATATTCAAGCTCCTTTCTTTCTAGTTTTGATTTATTCAATTTTTCTTTAATTTTTTTGTATAGATTAATTGTTCTATGTTTAATAATTAACCCGAGGTGATATAAACCACCAGGGAAGAACATTACGATAATAATAATTAAAGCGCCACTAAAGATGTATGTAAAGCTAGAATTATCTCTGAAAAATTGGATTTGTTGAAGGAATAGAGTATTAAATGAAAATACAATAACCGTTCCTAACAATACCCCGATAATTGATTTGGCGCCTCCAATAATTACCGCTGCTAGAACTAACAATGATGTAGTAAGCCCCCAGTTTTTTGGTTCGGTATATTGGTAATAAGCCATATTTAAAACTCCACCTAAACTTGCTAGTAATGTTGCGATAATAAAGGCACTTAAACGATATTTAAGTAAACTCATACCCATCATTTGACCAGCGGATTGGCTATTTTTAAGTGATAACATCGCTCTTCCGGTAGCACTTTTCATAATATTGGCAATCAATACCATAACTAAAATCATTAAGATAAAGATAAAATATTTAACTTCAACTGAATAAATCGTTAATTGAGATTTATCAAACCATAAGACTACGTGTTTAGAGCTAAATAAATCGGCTCTTGTTAAAAGTCGTGATAAATTTTTCATAATTTCAACGACAATTTCTGATAAACCCAAAGTTACAATCGCTAAGAAAATACCTTCAATTCTTAGTGAAATAAATCCAATTAATAAACCTAAAACAAGACCAACTGCCAAGATGATAATTAAAACTAATGGTGCTGGTAAGCCTCCTAATTCTTTTTCGGTTAAAATTCCAAACAAATAAACTCCAAGTGCCATAAATCCAGCAGTACCTAGTGATGCTAACCCTGCATAACCTAATAGTAAAGTAAAGCCTAAACCAACAATAAAATAGATTGCGGTTGATACCATGGCATCGCCTTTACCTCCAGTAAGAGTAAGCGATAGATATAACATTAAAAGTCCAATGACAATATATCTAAATGAAGGTGCTTTTAAAACTTTTAAAACTGATTGATATGCTTTGTATAAATAACTATTTTTGTCCATAACTACACCTTCTTTACCCTTTTCTTACCAAAGATTCCATTTGGAAATAATAGAATAACTAATAAGATTATCAAATATAAAATTGCACTTGACCATGATTCGATTTTAAGTGGTGATACTGCGGCAGCAATTAACGCTCTAGCAATCGGAATAAAAAATGCTACTACTACTGGTCCATAGAAATTGGTAACTCCACCAACTACTAGTGATAAGAATGCATCAACTTGCATAATAATCATTAAAGTAGCAATATTAATTGGATTTTCTTTAGCATAAATTGGGGCCCAGAAAATTGCGGCAATTGCGCCTAGAGCTCCAGCTAACCCCCAAGTAATGGCGGTTATTGAATGGGTATTAACCCCCATTGCATCAGCCATAATTTCATTAGCGGCAGTAGCTCTAACGCCTAATCCCCATTTAGTGTTTTGTAGTAAAACGAAGATTGTTGCAATAATAACGGCTGCTACTAAAATTAATAAAATGGAATGGTTGCTTATATTCAATCCAAATAAATTTTGCGAATCCTTAATAATTGGTTGGGCAAAGTATTGACCGCGTTCACTTAAGACAACCGACACAACCCCAGTTAGCAGTAATACTACACCCATGGTAATCATTTGGGTTCCTGCAGGGTTTTTAAATCTGGCTTTTCTTAAAAGCAGTTTATCAATTAGTAAACTAGTGGTAAACGCTGAAATAACACCAACCATAATGGCAATAATTATTGGAACTGGGCCATATGATAAGCCAGTCCATAAATCTGGAGCTTTGGCATTGGCAAAAGCAGCCATAAAAAATGCTGCCATTGTCGATATGGTTCCTTGAGCGAAGTTCGTTGTGGTTGATGTTTTAAAAATTAATACTACTGCGAGAGTCACAAGCATTAAGATTGCTGACTCTGAAAAACTATTCAATATATCTTGCAAAGGCAATCGCCCCTTTCTATTAAAACTTTAATACTTTATGTGTTATTTTTTAAAATGATTAGCTAATTTCGGACGATCTCTTTCAGATAAAATGCCGATTGCTACCCCTTCATTAAATAATTCTTCTCTAAAATCAGGGTGTGCAATTTTAATTAATTCAACTGCTCTTTCTTTTAATGTGGTTCCTCTTAATTCAGCGACACCATATTCAGTTACTACATTATCAACATCTGCTCTTGATAATGTAACGGCGCCACCTGGAGTAATATATGGAACAATTTTTGATTTAGGTTCTCTTTCTCCTGTTTCAGGATTTCTAACCATAGCGGTTGAATATAATGCGATAAATGATTTACCACCTTTAGAGTTTTGTGCCCCAACTGCGGTATCTACTTGTCCACCAGCACCACTAAATTGACGTGTTCCGATAGATTCGCTTGCTACTTGACCATCAAGAGATACTTCAAGAGCAGCATTAATTGATACTTGTTTATCATTTTGACCGATAACATATGGATCATTAACCCATGCTCCGTCCATAATTAATACTGATGGGTTATTGTTAATGAAATCATATAATTTTTGGTTTCCAAATGCGAACGCAGCTACGTGTTTACCAGGATATAATTTCTTCTTTTTACCTGTTACCGCGCCGCATTCAATTAAATCAACCATAGTTGAAGTAAACATTTCAGTGTGAATTCCTAAATCTTTTTTACCTTTTAGTTGTTCAGCTACTGCGTTTGGAATTCCACCAATCCCAAGTTGAATTGATGAACCATCTTCAATTCTTTCAGCAATTAGTTTACCAATTGCGATATCTTTTTCATTTAGTGGTACATCAGGTAGTGTTGGACATG
>Ga0123334_1005738_pt1 | contig 11812 bp, 9 predicted proteins | sample BiotimSIPDNA_FD_89706 | JGI IMG/M metagenome (GOLD analysis project Ga0123334, IMG submission 89706) | Anaerobic biogas reactor microbial communites from Washington, USA - Biogas_R1 time_0 SIP DNA | ecosystem: Engineered > Bioreactor > Anaerobic > Unclassified | place: Washington, USA | collected... | reverse complement strand
AGCTTCAACAACGATTCCCTTGGCGTGGGCAGCATCGACAACGCGCTTGGTGATTGCGATATTCTCCTCAAAAGGATGGCTGCTGGCATCAATCATGACAGAGCTGTAAAAACCGGATTCGATGCAGTCGTAGCAGGTGGCTTCGTCACCATGGTCAAGGTGGACAGCGAAAATAGCTTCGGGGTAGACTTCGTCGGCTGCACGAATGAGACCTTCAAGAAAGATTTTGTCGGTATAAGATCGGGCACCTTTACTGATTTGGATAATAAAAGGCGCCTGGGAATCCAGATTTCCTTTAAACAAACCAACAATTTGTTCGAGGTTGTTAATATTGTAAGCACCAATGGCATACTTGCCATAGGCATGTTCAAAAAGCTTTTTAGTGGTGACGATCATATCAGACTCCTTCGTCGGATTTTTCTTTAATTATACTTTACTCGTTAGGTGAAAGCCGCGATGTAAAGAGAGGGATTGGCTAATCGGTCAGCGCTTTTTGGTAGATTTCACGTAGTTTTTGGGCGTAAGTGGCGGGGTCGTGCATTTCCCGGATACGTTCAAGGGATTTGACACCTTTGGTGTATATTACAGAAGGGTCAGCAACAATGCTGCGGATGATTGCTTCCAAACCAGCCTGAATATGCTAGGAGGGACGTTGATCGCTTAATTGTGTCATCTGTGGAGCTATTATCAACCAGGAGAATCTCTATTTCAAATCGCGACATCAATGAATTCTCTGTAAGGATGAAAGATTTTTTTAGATTATACTTTGGAAAGAAGATTGATCCGATGTGGATAAAAGAGCTGGTTGGTAAAAATGCAAAAAGAAATAATAAATTCTAAAAACAAAAAATATTTAGAAGCTGGATTAATGGTATTGATTGTTTTTGTTCTAAGCATACTAACTCTATCAGCAGCTAATCCAAGTTCGAATCCACCGGGAAGAGATGGAGGATTTTTCCTTTATGCTGGAAAGGCTATTCGATCAGGTTCCAAACTTTATATAGATATCTGGGATTCTAAAGGACCTCTGATTTTTTGGATCAACGCACTTGGTGTTGGTAGTGATTATTCTCGTTGGGGACTCTTCTTAATAGAGTTGTCCTTTCTAGCATCAGCACTATTTATAGCCTATTGGATCATAAAACAGCAGTATGGTTTCTTGCCTGCCCTAGGCGCAATTGTTATGGGTTCTTACTTTCTAAAATTTGTTATCGGAACGGGTAATTTCACCGAGGAATATTCTATCCTTTTCACATGGTTGTCAATCGCAGCATTTGCATTCTACATTAACAATCCAAAAAAGATCTTTTGGCCCTTCTATATTATCGGGGTTACTGTCGTTCTGAACTTCTTATTGCGTGCAAATAACATTGGCACGCAAGCTGTTGTAATTCTGGTTGCGCTTTACTACGTATTCAATAAACAAAAAAGGGCTGGAATCTGGAAGGCATTGAGCTATTTAATTATCGGCGCACTTACCGTTGCTATCCCTACTTCTCTTTATCTCATCATAAACGGCAATTTTAAGGCTATGATTGATGCATCCATCCTTTACAATTTCGCTTATTCAACATCAAGGAATAGTTCTTTTAGCAACAGCCTTGAACCTGCGATTAATATATTTAATAATTGGTTTTATGTTTTTATCATAATTTGGTTGTTTGCAGCTAAAAATTTATTCCAAGGTCTTAAACAAAAAGATTTTGATCCCTTTGTTTTTCTCACAGTTTTTGCCTTTCCGATAGAAATACTTATGAGTTCAATTTCTGGAAGAGGGTATGGACACTACTTCGTCTGCTGGATACCTGCGATCATGCTGTTAGTTGCACTTGGTTCATCGATCATTCAAAGCGAAGCAATAAAAACAAGTTTCCGTCAGCAATGTGAAACAACATACTCCACATTTGTTTTGGTTTTTCTTCTTTTTGTCGCGATCGCAACTTCTTTAGATACGGTTTTTACCACCGCAAAGTTTCTTGCTGCAAATCTAATTCCACCTAATACAAATTTCGATTATCAGGATCCTATAGCAAAAGTTGTCAATAACTTAACCAATGAATCAGACAAGGTATTGGTCTTTGGTGGTCAAGCAGGTATCAATATAATGGCACAACGAGATTCGATAAAAGGCGCATTGTTTTATCCTGGAATTAATGATTCAGAGATTGGATTAGCAGTACAGGAAAAGTTCTTTGAGAATCTGCAGGAAGAACGTCCTTTAATAATCCTTGATGGACATCGGTATTTGTCTCAACAGATTCCTGCTATAGACCCGATGGAGAGGCAAAATCAGCGTTTTGTAGTTGAATTTTCCCAGAACGTTGAAGAAGTTCTTGATTGGATTAATACACATTATGAGAGATTTGACGAAGCAAATGAGTATATTATTTATCGGCTTCGGAGTGATTTTAATTAAGTGACCACCTATCCAGGTCTTATGAAAAGATAATAATTACCAAATCAATGTTATCTACGTTTGGTATTCAATAAGACATTTCTAACTTGTATTGACAAAGCATGTAACCTCATTGAAAGCCGCGATGTAATGAGAGGAACTGGCTAATCGGTCAGCGCTTTTTGGTAGATTTCACGTAGTTTTTGGGCGTAAGTGTCAGGGTCGTGCATTTCCCGGATACGTTCAAGGGATTTGACACCTTTGGTGTATATTACAGAAGGGTCAGCAACAATGCTGCGGATGATTGCTTCCAAACCAGCCTGAATATGCTGGGAAAGACGTTCGCGCTCTTCGGGGGTTGAATATAGCGCTTCGCCAAGGTCATTTTTGGGAACGCGGATAAGCCAACCAACATCAGTGTTATTGATTTCAGGCAAGGCGCGAACATCGGTGGTTATTACCGGGCAGCCACAGGTTTGTGATTCAAGAACAGAGAGTCCATAGGTATCTGCCCAGGTGGGCAGCAGCCCGACATCACAGCTTTTGATCAGTTCAAGTGTCTCATCATTAGGTAGGTCCTGATGGTATTCGATCCAGTCTGCATTTTCAGCGATGCGTTGTTTTGCCCAGAGCAGGTCTTCTGCAGTTTCCTGTGCAGCATAGGGATCAAGCCGAAGGGAAGTAACAAGGACAAGTTTTATAGGCAAAGACTCATCACGGACCAGTTTTTCAAAAGCACTTAAAATTTCTCTGCCACCTTTTCTAAAAAAAGCATCTCCGACCAGGATGAATTTGATTGGCTCCCCGGAGTCATATTCCCGGTTTTTGGGTTGGGAGACCAGAGGTTCCTGCGGTGGGTGAAGGACGATCAGTTTTTCGAGAATTGCATCCCGCGTATCGGAGGGAAGTTCTGTCAGAAGATCGCGCTGCATATCTGCAGCACATTGCGACCAGGCGATAATGCGTTTACAGGAGGGTGACAGAAGGGCATCAAAACCCTTTTGAACCAGGGGTGTCATTTGGAGACTTCGCCTGGTCTGACCGTGATAACGGGTCATTAACTCCGAAAAGCGGGGTAAAACCGTCTCAAAATGAGAGACCCAGGGAGTGGTGCCATAGCTGACACCGTTGGAAAAATGTAGCAGATCAACCTTATTGATTTCGAAGTCGTCAAACTGGTTATTCAGGTCAAATGTTGGGAAAAGCGGTCTGCCAAGACGTGTGTTCAGAAAGATTGCACCACGACGCAAAAAAGAATACCAATCTCTCACCGGAACATATTCAGCTTCGGGAAGTTTGTAAAGTATGTTGCGGAGATTTGTGTAGAAATCAAATCTATATGCCAGGACGCCAATTTTCACATTGACATTATACTCCTCATGCGTACGTGTTAGAATCACAATGATGGACAGAGAGGCTCAATCTCACAAGTGGGTACTGGCGTTCAGTCTGAGCGTTCTATTGATCAGCCTGGCGGTATTAATGAACGCCTGTATATCTCATTCTACCCCACCACAAATCACCCCAGTAATCACTGCTGTTCACTCACCAGCGCCGTTGAGCCTTGAAGAAAAACAAACTCAAATTGCGATTCATGAGACGGCAACACCGATTCCGACCGCGACACCCTGGCCAATCGCAACGCCGACAAGCCAGGAACCAACTCCTGCAATCAGCAGAATAAGCTTCAACCCGCTTACAGGTCTTCTGGTTACAGATGTTGATCTCCTATCGCGTCGACCGGTGATGGTTAAACTTGCCAACTGGCCCAGAAATCTGCGCCCATCTAATCAAATCATTAATGCCGACCTGGTCTTTGAATATTACAACGGTCATCAAACCAATCACCTGCTGGCACTATTTTATACCAACGATGCAGCAGCCGTCGGACCGCTTGCTCCGGGACGACTGATAGACGCGCGGCTTGCCCGACACTACCAGGCAGATCTTGTAGTGGCAAGTGCAGATGATATGGTGACAGGCGTTTTTGAAAACACCCTACCCGGACAAGTTTTTTACCGTGGCTTTGCACCCTGCCCGGGAATTTGCACCGAAACACAGGCTCAGGGTGGCAATTCTGTTGTGGATACTGCTGCAATCAGCGCTTTCGCTTTAGAAGACCGGTCTCTCCGAACAACAACTAAGATGGAAGACCAGTTCTTTTCTTTAAGACTCAATAATTGGGATGAGATCGCAACCCGATTCAGTTATATGTATGCTGATTTTTCGGTTATGGATTGGCGTTACGACGAAAAATCAGGTAAATACCAGCTCTGGCAGGAAGCAGAAGATGAATATGGCAACCTTACACTCACCCAATCTTTCGACCGCGACAGCGGAGAACCGATCGCTTTTGATAACCTGATTTTCGTAATGGCAAATTATATTGAATATGACCTGAAAACTTATGACATCAATTTGCGCGAAGGTGATCCAAACCAGGTGGCTATCCTGCTGCGGAATGGCAAGCTAACCTATGGCAACTGGTATTCAGAAAGCCTGTCTGACCCCTTCCAGTTCTTTGTGGGGGGAGAACCTTACCCCTTGAAAGCAGGGAAGTCGTGGATCACGTTTGCGACCACGACCTCCCGTCCTGTTCCTACAATTGAAGGTGAGTGGGACATGGAATTCAAGCTGAATTAAGTTCAGGTGATGCAGAGCTTGTTTCGGGCTCGAAACGCAAAGCGCGGGTGCCGTTCAGGGTTACCAACAGCGAAATCCCAATATCCGCAAAAACAGCCACCCATAGCGGAGTGAGACCAATCAGGGCAATTATGGCAACCAAAAATTTAACTCCCAGGCTGATGACCACGTTTTGCCTGATCAGTTTGTTCACAAATTTTGACAGGCGAATGGCAAAGGGGAGCTTTGCGAGATCATCATCTAAGAGGACCACATCTGCAGTCTCGAGCACCTGGGCATTACCTGCCCCACCCATCCCAATGCCCACATCGGCACTGGCAAGAGCGGGAGAATCGTTAATGCCATCACCAGCCATCAGGACGGTGCCATATTGTTGTTTCAGTTTTTTAAGCCATTCCAGTTTGTCTTCAGGCAAAAGTGAGGCGTGAAACTCCTCAATGCCTACCTGGTCTGCAACTTTTTGAGCCACTTTATTGTTATCTCCCGTCAGCATCACAGGGTGGATTCCGGCTGCTTTAATCTCACTGATAACCTCACCAACGCCTTCTCGAACAGCATCTTCGACGCTCAGAAAACCTCTGACGCGGTCACCGTCACACACCAGCATGGTGCTTTTACCCAGGCTTTCAGCAGCCAGTACTTCTTCAACAATTTTTTGTGGAGTGTTATGTTCATCCAAAAAGAGCGCCAGGCTTCCGACTGTGCCGATCTTTCCATTGACTGTTCCTGACTGTCCTCTGCCCTCCAGAACAACCAGGTCTTGCGCCGCCGGGTAATGGGAGGCGACACCTCTCAGGTTAGCTTCGTTGAGAACCGCTGAACTAAGCGGATGACTGCTGTGAGCCTCGAGAGCACTTGTAAGTGCAACCAAATCGTCACAATTAGAACAATATGGCGTGCCATCGCAATCAATTGCTTTTACATCACTAACAACGGGTTCCCCCTGGGTCAGGGTTCCGGTTTTATCAAACGCGATTACTTTAGCAGCAGAAAGCTCTTCAAGGAAGATACCTCCCTTGAACACAACTCCAGCTTTAGCCCCACGAGTCAGACCGCTGATCATTGTGATCGGGGTGCTGATAACCAGGGCACAAGGGCAGCCAACCAACAGAAGAGAAAGCGAACGATGCAGCCAGCCGTAGGATCCTCCGACATTCCAGAAAGGCTGATTAAAGAAGACGACCGGAATTGTTGCTGCCAACAGGGCAAGAACAAAGACGATAGGTGTGTAAATTGCAGCAAACCGATCGATAAACTTGACCTGTTCGGCTTTGTTTTCCTGCGCTTGTGTAACCATCTCGATGATGCGCTGGATGGTGTTATCCTGGGCGTAAGTGCTAACCCTTACCGTCAAGGCACCCTGACCGTTGATACTGCCTGAGAGAACTTCGTCGCCCTCGGTTTTCTCAACCAGTTTGCTCTCTCCTGTAATCGGAGCCTGGTTAACTGAGCTGCTTCCGCGCAGGATGATTCCATCCATCGGTATGCGGTCAGCCGGTCTTACTATGATGACCTCACCTGGTTGCAAACTATCGACAGGCACTTCTGTTTCAAGTCCTTCTTCGAGACGTAAGGCAGTCTTGGGAGCAAGGTCAGCAAATTCCATTAATATCTCGCGGGCATTATCGTTAATATATTCTTCCAGCGCTTCCGATAAAGTGAACAAGAGCAGCAGGATTATGGCTTCGTAGGTTTCTGCAAGGATTACTGCTCCGATGGAAGCAATTGACATCAGTGTGTTCATATTGAAGCGACGATTTTTAAAAAGTGATCGGAAGCCATCCCTAAAAACCGGCCATCCGGCTACAGGGAGCAAGATTAATTGAATTACCATGATCAAGGATTGAGGGACGCTTAAGCGATCCAAAAAAAGGCTTAATAAAAGCAGTGTTAATCCGATAATAATGACTTTTAGGTCAGGGGTTTGCCAAAACGAACGGAAGAAACCTCCAAAGCTGAGTTTTGTCACATGTGAACTTGTTTTGTCAGGATCAATTTTGACTGTGACTGTCGATTCACATCCACAGCAACCAGAACTTGACCCATCATTGTCAGCACAGTTAGATGATTGTGATAAATATTTTTCTTCAGTCATTATTTCCTCGGTTCATTTAAGTGATAGCTGTGTTCAAGAGCAGCTTGGTAAAGATCTTCAATGTGATCGTCATCAATATGGTAGAAAACCTGTTTGCCTTCCCTGCGGGTTGAGACGAAACGAAGGTTTCGCAGGACTCGTAGTTGATGTGAGACAGCGCTTTGGCTGATCCCTGTCATTTCTGCCAGGTCCGAGACACAAGTCTCATCTTCCAGCAGGATTGCGAGCAGGCGCAAACGAGTGCTGTTGCCCAGACTTTTAAGTGTGCTGGCAATTAATTCCGCGGTTTCGAGATCCAGTTTTTCTGTCATTAGCTGTTTACCCTTAACTCTGTTACATATGAATATCTCTTCATATGTTCATATTACCACTAAAATGGAATTAATACAAGGGATAAATGCAAATTTGGAAGCAGATAAGATCAGAAAGGCAGACAGCGGGCTTTCCGGAAAGAAACAGGGACCCGTAATAGTATCGGTGTGTGGACCCTACATAGGTGAGACTGACTAATTAAGAGTTAATTGCCTTCGTAATTAGCAATATACGCCATCACTGCCGCAGTCAGGAGGGCATCATCAAGAGCGTGGTGGCTATTTGGCAGCTCTATTCCGCAAAAATGACCGGCAAACTCAAGTTTTTGTGATTTAAAGTCGCTGTGGCGCTTATTCCACTCACCATACCAGGCAGCAAACAGTTTCATCACACAAAATGCCTGGTTTTCTTTGATATTCCAGGACAATTCGGAAAGCAGCACAGACTGCTTGAGAAGGCGCATATCGAATTCAGCGTTATAGATACCAATAACGCGATTGCGAAGGATTTGTTCGAGATCAGCCCATACCTGGCTGAACACAGGAGCATTTTGAACCATTTCATCAGTAATACCGTGAACTTTACTCGAATCTTCCGGGATCGGTCTTTGAGGATTAACCAATGAATCAAACAAGACCTGACCCTCCCGGTCGACAACAGCGACCTCTATCACCACATCATTAAGCCCGATACCGGTGGTTTCGGTATCGAGAAACACTGGGTTTAACGCCAAAACTTTGCTGGCGCGTTTCATCACTTCTGGGTGTGCAATTGGATATGCCATGGTTCCTCCACCTTTATTATAATCCTTAGTAGCGTGCATATAATTCCCAAAGAGACCGGCTTGTGGTATATCTTAAGTATCAATTTATCAAATGGTGCAAACTATGATAGAAACCCCGGAAGAAAAAACAATAACAAAAGTAAAAGAGAATTTTTTCCACCAGGTGACCGAATACCTGATCAAAAATTCGCCCGGCATGCGCGTGGTCAAGACGATGCTGGCGGTTATTATCTGCCTCCTGATAGAACACCTTCGTGGCAGCGACATGGCATCTCATGCCTGTATTGCGACAATTGTATGTATGCAGCCCACTTTAAAATCAACTTTCAAGACAGCAGTTGATCGAACCATCGGAACGATCATTGCGGGTATCTACGCCTACCTGCTGACGGTTCTGTTGATAAGCACAATCGGCATGGTTCCAACGACGTTGGAGTTTTACCTGCTGATCGGAGCGCTCTCTTTCCCGCTGATGGCTTTAATGCTCGTGATCAAAAAATCAAGCCCTATGGCAATCACCGTTATTGTTTACCTGGTTATTATGCTAAGCGTAAGCAATACAAACCCGCTTTTATACACAATTGACCGTGTTTTAGGCACCCTGATTGGAATCGCTGTGGCATTATTTGTCAACTGGCTGCCCCCGCTGAATAAAATCGGAAGTCGAATGGGCACTGTAAATATTGCCAGGGTGGAAAATCAGAACTTCGATACACAAAATCATTAGTTAGAGATAGTATGGAAGACAAAAGCAAGATCCTGGCGACACTGATTGATGATGCAAACCAGATCGTCTTTTTTGGTGGGGCAGGTGTGTCTACTGGCTCAGGGATCCCGGATTTTCGATCGGCTACTGGTTTGTATAATCGCCTGAACAAGACTGATTATTCACCTGAGACCATGTTGAGTTACTACTTCATGATCGGTCATCCGGAAGAATTCTATTCCTACAAGCGCGAAAACCTGCACTACCCCGATGCTAAACCCAACGCCGCCCACCTTGCACTCGCGCGTCTTGAGCAACATAAACCCAACACGACGGTCATCACACAAAATATTGACGGACTTCACCAAAAAGCTGGCTCTGGAAATGTATTGGAGATCCATGGCAGCATGGAACGTTTTTACTGCATGAAATGTGGGCGAAATTATCCAGCAAAACTGGTTTGGGAGGGTGAAGCAGTTCCGCATTGCCCGGCTTGCCAGGGAATGATTCGCCCGGATGTGGTCTTGTATGGAGAGATGTTGAATAACAAGGTCATGCTGAAAGCGCAGAGTGCTATCCGGGGAGCTGATCTGATGATAGTTGGTGGAACATCACTGGTAGTCTATCCAGCAGCAGGGCTGCTGCAATATTTCCGCGGAAAAGCCCTGGTGTTGATCAATCGCGATCCGACTCCATATGATTACATGGCAACCCATGTATTTCATGAAGATTTGGGTCAGCTTTTGGATAAAGCAGTGGTTTAGCTGACAGCTGAAATTTACTCGTGTAAATGGGTGTTTGCATCGAAGATATTAAACTAAAACAGCCGCCTCACCTGCGACTGTTTTAGTTTCGATCTAAATAGTGTTTTTTCACAATCCGATCCTGTTCGTGCATTTTGAAAGGAGAGAAACAATGTTTGCACGAACTTTGATTATATTAACCCGTGTTAGTTAAATATAGATAAAAGATATATTAACGTATTGTTAAGGTTCAAATTTGCTTGTAAAAGCTCTTGTTTTGATTGCACCCCAGCCAATTTGATTGCAGCAATTCTCACTATGAACCTATCCTCATCATTCAATTGATATATCATCGAAATTATTTCGACTGGAAAATGACGGTATAGGGGGGGTATATTGTCTGTGATAGATGTACGGACGGGTTCAGGACAAGAGATTCGCAATCTCAAGCAATCAGCTAAACCCGCCCTCCTTGAGGTAAATTTTCATGACGCTTTCAAAACACCTCCGCTGTTTCTGGGTTGGGTGGGTCTTGTTGGGTCAGTCCATACTCGGGTTCGTGATTGGGACCCACCCATACGGAATTGGAATATCTAAAAATGAATTATTAGATATTGAGAATTATTGGTTTAATTGTGAGAGTCTTAACCGATTATTTCAGGACCTGACTGCTTTTTTATGCTATTATTATCAACAGAAAATCATGAAGTTTTGGAAAAAAACCTTCCCGTTTCTCATTCTGAACATCGTTGTCTCTGGGGCAACAATGTTCGCAGTTCTGTCAGTTTGGCAGCAACGTAATCCTTCTGCTGTGAGCCAGGGGACAATTACTCCAATTGCGACTGTCGAGCTTAAACAGGAAACTGCTAAGGTCCCTGCTCCAACGAACAAACCGGAAGTTGAACCTGAAGGCAACTTGTCAATTGAAGGAGTTTTCGGTGCAGGGGATCTGAACGTTGAATACATTTTGATCAGAAACCAGAGTGAGGGGAGCGTTGATCTCACCAACTGGTCGATATCCGCCAGTGATGGGAACCGCTTCGTCTTTTCTTTTTTAAACCTGAACAAAAATGGCGCTGTGCGTCTATACTCCAAACATGGAACGAACACTGTTATTGAACTGTATTGGAATTCTGACCAGGCTCTGTGGGAGTCTGGAGATCAAATCTATTTGATTGATGGTTCTGGTCAGCAGCATGCGAGCTGGTTGGTGCCTTAAGGAAGGTTTATGTCACAAGCATTTTATCGAGTCTGGCGCCCCGCGGTCTGGGATGAGGTCGTAGGACAAGATCACATTGTCCAGACCCTGCGCAACGCCATCATAACCGATCGGGTTGCCCATGCTTACTTGTTTGCTGGTCCGAAGGGAACTGGTAAGACAACCAGTGCCAGGCTGCTCGCCAAGGCAGTGAATTGTCTGGATGAGAACAAGGAAAACAAGCCCTGCAATAAATGTGAAAACTGCCAGGCAGTTAACGAAGGTCGCTTTTTAGACCTGATTGAAATCGATGCCGCCTCCAACACCAGTGTTGATGACGTGAGGGAGCTTCGGGACAAGATCAATTTTGCTCCTTCGCAGGGGAAATTCAAGGTCTACATAATCGATGAAGTGCATATGCTGTCAACATCAGCTTTCAATGCACTGTTGAAAACGCTTGAAGAACCACCTTCTCACGTGATCTTTATCCTATGCACAACCGAAATTCATAAGATTCCGGCAACGGTGCTTTCCCGGTGCCAGAGGCACGAATTTCGCCGTATCCCGGTGCCGGTGATCATCGAAAAGCTGACCGAACTGACAAAAAAAGAAAAAATCAAAATAGAAGCGGATGCTCTCAGCCTGATCGCACGCCAGGCAACCGGATCGATGCGCGATGCGATTTCACTCGTTGACCAATTGTCGTCGATGTCGAAACAAGTGACGCTCGAAATCGCCCAGGAAGTGTTGGGGACTGCAACGAGCCAATCCGTGATCGAGCTTATCGACGCAATTTTAGCCAAAAACAGCGGCTTGGGGCTTGAAATCATTCATAAAGCGCTGGACGGCGGTACAGACCCACGCCAATATTCAAGGCAGGTGGTTGATTATCTGCGTGATTTGTTGGTAATCCGAATGCAGGCAGGGCAATATCTT
>Ga0123334_1005734_pt1 | contig 11817 bp, 7 predicted proteins | sample BiotimSIPDNA_FD_89706 | JGI IMG/M metagenome (GOLD analysis project Ga0123334, IMG submission 89706) | Anaerobic biogas reactor microbial communites from Washington, USA - Biogas_R1 time_0 SIP DNA | ecosystem: Engineered > Bioreactor > Anaerobic > Unclassified | place: Washington, USA | collected... | reverse complement strand
AGTAGCCTGTTATTTATGGTTACTGTACCGCCTATCCTTGCAGGCTGAGGAGGGACAGCATGGGATAAAGATGGTATTAATATTAGAAACATTAATAATAAAAATGATTGAGTTTTCTTATTCATTTTGCACCCCCATTTAAATTAGAAGTCTATTCCCGGGGGCATTGGCGGTGGCTCAAGCCCGTTAAAATAATTAGGATCAGGCGCTTCCGGTAAAGGAGGCATGGTGTTTTCATCAGGTTCACCCGGTGGTACCCCCGGTGTGTCGGCATTTGCCTCTTCACCTGTTACAGCCCCGGGATCATCAGTTGGACCCGGCGCAGCATCTTCGGCCCCATTAACCCTCCTCATTTGCCTGTTTATAACCGGAAAACCGGGGGCAGGCAAGTCGTTATCGTTTTCTGCATCTCTTCTTCTAATCATTTCCCTTGCCACCAGTGCCCGCCTTACCTCGATTTCCATCTCTTCATCAGCCATTACGCTATCCGTGTTATGGACTATTGGAGGCGCTTCATTGTTTCTCTCTATTTCTGGTTCCCTTAAAGGAGGAGGCGTGTCCGGGGTAAATCTTCTGCTTATTGCTTTGCTATCCTTTTCAAAGGTGTAAAGACCAATAGAGGCAAGTGTGCCTTTGCTATAATTCCATACCACCGCACAGTTTTCACCCCTCATGAGATCGTTTATTATCCTGTCAAGTGTCCGGTTGGTATAGGATCTGCCCTGGATAGTCTTATTGATATCACTTTTCAGTATTATTGTTACCCCGCTTTTTTGGGATATCTCTTTTAACGCCTCAGATATTGTACAGTTATCAAAACGGAAGGTGTATGTTTCAGCGGCCCTGCCGGCTGAGGCATATAATTGAAATGAAAAGGCACAGAAAATTAAAACTGTATATAGAGTAACAAAGGATATATATCGCTTGATTTTCATTGATTTCTAATTTAACCATTTACCCAGATAAATATTAATAAAACATTTTCCCGCGCAAACACTATCAATAAGGGATATAAATTATATGCCTGCTAAAAATATGTTTTATTATACCTTATAATAGTAATAGTTTGTCAATTTAGTAAATGCTTGCTAATAAAAAAATATGCATAATATACAAAATTTTGTCTTCAGTAAGGAGCCATTTTTCAGGTTTCTTATAAATCATTATTAATTTTCACTCCTCCTGCCTGCTGTATTAAATCTATTGCGCCCATATGCATGACTCTTTCATGTTTATCCAGTATCCTTCCCCTGGTTTTATCTCAGTGAGGGTGCTTGTACCTGTGTTTAACGGATCATAATACTTCCAGGCACCGTTCATAAATGACCATACAGAGTGATATTTGCCGGTAATTGTTGAAAAGGCCGCCCCCGGTGTACTGATTTTATCTGAATTATATCCAACCAGATTCCAGCCAGGTGAAAGGTCTATTGTGGCTGGCGGGGAATTTCCAGTTACATTCAGGTATGCAGAGCTGCTCATGTCAATCCAGTAACCCTTTCCGGGGAGCATCTCGTGAAGATCACTCAGCTCGGGTTTTAAGGGGTCAAAGTGCTGCCATGTGCCGTTAAATCCCCATACGCTTTTTATCTTACCTGATATGGCTGCTAAAACATATGTGATAGATGTATCCAGGGGGGTTTTATTCAGAGAGATAAGGTTACTGCCCTGTGAAAGAACAAGATCTCCCTCTGAAAAATCCTGAAATCCAATACCCAGGTCTGTTGCCAAATCAGAGACTGTATAGTCAAGGCTGCTTAATCTAACATTGATAATATAGCTGTTTTTGTCATCATGTTTATATGAGGAATAATTATATCTCAAAGAAGCATTTATCCGGTATATATTCGGGGTAAAACTATAGGTAAAGGTCTGTTCATAAGGTCCTGCCACAACTGTGACCCCGTTTTCACTCTCAACCCATGTAAAAAATGCCTGGTTTGCATATCCCCTTGTGCCTGAAATGGTGGTGGCCCCGGAGAGATAAATATAAAATTCATCCGTTTCATAGTTGCTGGCCCACTCCCCTGCAAGCTCTGTTTCTGCGCCCAGGTAGATCATGTTATTAAGGCTTAAGGTGTTGAATGTTTTTGTAGCGGTTCCGCCTGCGGATTGTGCCTGTACCTTTACCTCACAGAAGCTCTCTGTCTCAATTGGGGTGAGGGTCAGGAGGTTTGAATCGAGCACTGCCTCAATATCATCACAGCTTGATAAGACTGAAAGGGTTACATCATTGCCATTGGGGTCATAGGCCTCTATATAAATGGTCGTGCCATTGGCATCAATAATGGTGTCAGGGAGCGGGCTGTTTATTACCGGCGGCGCGCCTGTTGAAGTGGGTGTGTATGGTGAGCATTCACTTCCTGAACAGGGGCGCAGATTATAATAGATCATATGGTTCGGTTCAAAAGAGTATCCTCCTATAACATTTGTCTGGTCAAGAAAGTAATAATTATCATATGAACCGTCCCAGCCCAGGTTCAGATGTATTTTTTTCCCTGAACTATCAGATGCATATCCATCAGTAACAACCAGATGGCCGGGCATGCTTAACAAAACCGGTCTCATATTATCTATCTCATTTTTAATTGTGCTGAAAAAGGCAGCATTGCTGATTGACATTGTGGATATCGGGGCGTATCCGAATGCCCTGGCAAATTCCGTTGTCCTGAAACCTGTGCTGGTGCTTTCTAAACCGAAATTGGCCCGGTTTAATATCCCGATGTCGCGCATGAGGGCCGCGACCTCGTCCCTCTGATATCTGGGGACACTGCCGTTTGCTATGTCAGGCATGATATCCCAGTTAAAGGGGCGGTTTATGACTGTACTTAAGGTCTGACTGTTCCATGTGTAGGTAAACACCCCGCTCCCTTTCTGAGGGTGCTTATGGTACCTCATAAGCTGAGCGATGGCTGTCTGGACGCAACCTGTAAGGGTGTAATCCCCGTTTATCTGCGGATTCATGCTGTTGTAAGGATAAGCCTGTCCCCAGCTGGTAGTAAGCAGAAATGTATCAGGGGTATATGCCTGTATGGCTGCGTTTTTATCAGGATGGGCCTCTAGAAAGGCCCAGAAACTGCTGTTTGCAGTTTCTGCACCGGAGGAAGAATCGTTAATGGTTAATAAAGATGGGAGTTCAAGCTCCTGAAGCAGTATCTCCCTGTATCCTTTGGGGAGGTCAAGAAACCCTGATGAAAGTGAATACCCCTTGACAGGCACCCTTATGTCATCATAGGCAACAAGGATATAACCTGTGGGGTCAAGGTTTATTAACCAGGCGACCGGTCTATTGTTGTAGGTTATCTCCTTGATAGAATAAATGGTAAAGGGTGCATTGATGTGGTTCAAAAAACCCTTTGCAACTGTCTCTGCCCTATTAACTGATACCGGGGCGCTTAGGGCCGCCACAGGCAGCAAAACAAAAAGCAATGCCGCCATAAATAAATAATTGGTTAATCTCCTGATATGCATGACCATTTCCTTATGCCTCTCTTTAATAATGCCTTTTCCATTAGCCATCATATTTATATCGGTAAAAAACATGAGCTGCTGAAATGAAAGGATTTTTTTATTAATATTTTAAGCCCTATGGTGAGGAAATGGTGTGCTGAGAATAGTTATACGCTTTGCATTTGTTTAACCCGTAATGTATCTCTTTTGAATTAATCCCCCTGTATCTCCTGATTCAAAAGGTAATGTCCCAGTATCCATTCTATCTACAGGTTGTGTAAAGGAGCACATCTAAATACAAAATAATATACAATCAAAACAATTGTTATATTTTTGTTGCGTTATTGTAAATAAAAGTATACGCTATCTTAAAAAAAAAGATATTACCATCCGTAATTGTTATAAAGGGTATGATTTATTTAATCTATAACAGGTAAATGAGGGTATCAACATGGATGCAAAGACTTCTCATGGACTTCCTATCTCCTATTTCAGGGAAATATCAGCATGGATGCAATCCTCCATCCTTAAGCAGGACGAACTGCTTGAGCTTATCATTAACAGTGCCACCAGGATGATGGCGGCAAAGGCAAGCTCCCTGCTCCTGCTGGATGAAAAGAGTAAAAAACTCTTTTTCAAGGTGGCTACAGGTGAAAAGGGAAGCGAGGTCAGGCAGTTCCAGATCAGCCTCGGGGAGGGCATTGTAGGATATGTTGCGCAGACAGGCGAGCCACTGCTTATACCTGATGTAAACCTTGATACCAGGTGGGATAAAAGGATCAGCGAGCATACCGGTTTTAAGACAAGGTCTATTGCCTGCGTACCCATGAAGGTGGATGACAGGGTTATAGGTGTGGTTGAGCTGATCGACAAGGAAGATGGCACCTCCTTTACCCAGGATTATATCAAGATGCTCCTCTCTATTGCTGACCTTGCATCAAGGGCAATACACAATGCAAGGGAGATAGACCATTTTAAGAAGGAAAACAGGGACCTCAAGGAGGAGTTATCCAGCAAGTACAAGATCGTGGGTGATTCAAAGAGTATCAAGACCGTTATCTTTGATGCACTCAAGGTAGCCAATTCAAAGACCACTACCCTGATATTGGGCGAAAGCGGCACAGGAAAGGAGCTGCTGGCAAGGCTTATACACCAGTCCGGTCACAGAAAGACCATGCCGCTTATTGTCTTAAACTGTGCGGCCCTTCCTGAGACGCTGCTGGAGGACGAGCTTTTCGGACATGAAAAGGGGTCATTCACAGGCGCTGTCGGTAAAAAGGTGGGAAAATTTGAGCTTGCAGATGATGGCACCATTTTTCTTGATGAAATAGCAGAAATGTCTCCGGGCATGCAGGCCAAATTGCTGAGGGTACTGCAGGAAGGGGTCTTCTACAGGATCGGCGGCACAGAGCCTATTACCGTGGATGTCAGGATTATTGCTGCTACAAACCGCGACCTTCCAAAGGAGATTGCAAAGGAGAGATTCAGGGAGGACCTATTCTACAGGCTGAATGTTGTTCAGCTTCAGATGCCTCCCCTGCGTGACCGCAGGGATGACATACCTCTTCTTGCCAAATATTTCCTGGATATGTTCAGGGTAGAGACAGGGCTCCCTAACCTTGGCATATCAAAAGAGGCAATGGATAAATTAGTGAAATACAACTGGCCCGGCAATGTAAGGGAACTGAGAAACGCCATTGAAAGGGCAGTGGTCATGGGAAACAGGCATGAGATAATGCCTGAAGACCTGCCCATAGGCAGCCATGATATGGAGCAGCCCGGCCTTGAATTTGGTTTAACCCTCAAAGATGCCCTTGATAAATTCAAAAAGGAGTTTGTAAAGATAAATCTGGACCATACAGGTGGCAACAGAAGCAAGGCAGCCAAGGTCATGGATATACAGCGAACATATTTGTCAAGGCTGATATCTCAATATAATCTTTAGCCTGGAAACCAGAAATGAAAGATACCTTTATCTGCCCTGAATGCGGAAAGAGCCTGTTCAGGTATAAAAACCCCTTCCCCACTGTGGACATCATCATAAGGGTAAATGGGGGCATAGTCCTGATTGAAAGAAAAAATCCGCCCTATGGCTGGGCCATCCCTGGCGGTTTTGTCGATTATGGAGAGAGCCTTGAAACAGCAGCTGTGCGTGAGGCAAGGGAGGAGACCTCCCTTGATGTAAAGCTTATATCCCAGCTAGGCGCCTATTCTGACCCTGAAAGAGACCCGAGGCACCACACCATATCAGTGGTTTTTATTGCAGAGGCAGAGGGTATGCCGGTAGCAGCTGATGATGCGCTCTCTGCAAGGGTTTTTACAGCTGAGACCCTGCCTGAAACAATGGCCTTTGACCATAGAAGGATATGCATGGATTATTTCGCCTTCATGGGTCATCCTGAAAAACCCTGCATTACAAAGCAATCACAATGACCCCGGGCAGAAATATCCGTAAATATATTATTCTTTTCGGGCTGTTTCTGCTGGTACTCTTTTCCGGCCTTGTTTTTTTAAATCATCTTCTCAAGAGAGCTGATGTCCAGCACTACATTATAAAGGATGTCTGCAACAGGCTGGGCATGGATATTGAGGCAGAAAAGATGGGGTTTGATATCCTTGGCGTTACCGGTGTGAATTTACAGGATGTGAAGATGCAATTCAGGGGCACAGGCCGCAGCATAGAGGCAATGAGCCTGAATTTCCGGTTCAGTAAATTGCGGCTTCTGACAGGTGATTTTATGCCGGTCAGCGTTGATATAAGGCATCCTGTAATCAGGCTTGATGAAACATATCTGATGACTTTTATGAGGAAAAAGGGAAAAGGGAAATTTGATATGGCCGTCATTTTCAAGGGCGGGTTCAAGATACTGGAAATTCATGAGGGTGAACTGAATGTAGAAGGTCCGTCCGGGATAAACGTAAAGAACCTCTCTGTAAGGGTTGAGCAGGCATCAGGGACTTTAAATCACTTCAAAATATCAGGTAAAGGAGAGGCAGGTTACAGGGGTAAAAAGAGCGGCTTCAATTGGGATGGCGCTCTTGTGATTAATACTGACGATATCCGTGAAAGCACCCTGAAAGTAACCCTTAAAACAGAGTCCACACCCCTTGAATGGATACCCTGGCCAAAAAAATATGTAAAAATGAAAAAAGGGATCATGGACAGCACCCTTGATATTTCAGGCGGTATGGCAAAGGGCATCACCATAGAGGGTAGAACAGACACAAGGTCTGTTCTATTCACCCTTGTCAATAAAGAGAGGTCAAAAAATTTTGAGATCACCTCCCTAAACTGCACTGTAAATGCATCAATTAAGGATAAAACTATTGAGGTCAATTCCCTTAAAATAAAAAATAAAGAGCTCAATTTTGATCTTGGTTCGACCATAGACCTGGGAAATATGGAGAATCCCTTTTTCAGGCTCAGGGCAAAAGGCCCCTTTATGCCCATAGAGCTCTTCAGTCGCTACTTCCCATTCCAGATAACTTCGCCCTGGCTAAAGGATAAACTTTTTCCCCTGTTTGAACAGGGGCAGGTGAGAATGGATGAACTTTTGTTAAAGGGTACAGCCGACCAGTTCAGACATATTTCAGATGAAAAAAACAGCTCTGTTATCGGGTTGACACTCACATGTGAATCATTCACCCTGGCCAACATGGGCATACAGATGCCTGTTTCAGGGGTCTCTGCCACTGTTGATATAAGGGATGGAAATCTTGCTGTAAGGGGGCTTTCAGGAGTATTCGGCACCTCAAAGGTAAATAATGCCTCAGTTGAGGTGAAGGGCCTTACTGCCCCCATATTTGTTTTAACAATACCTGTTGAAGGTGATTTTGATATACAGGAGCTCTTAACCCACCGCTATCTTGAGGTTATACCTCAAACCGCCCGAGATAAGATTGATGAATACAGGGATGTTACCGGGAGGCTTTCTGCTAAAACTGTAATTGGTTACAGTGAAGATTGGAAAGGCCCCAGGATAATTACAGGGGATTTTACCTTCACAGAGACCCTTTACATGAAAAGGCCTTTAGACCTCCCGCTAAAATTCAGCCGGATCTCATTTCATTTCCCTTTGGAAAAGGAAGGCACTTTTGAGGGGAGCGGGCTTTTTGGGGATATGCCTTTTGATATTACCGGCTCAACCCTGATAGCGGGGGGCGATCTTCAGTTTACCCGTGCTGAAATAAACGGGCAGGCAGACATGAACAGGTTTGCAAAATCTGGGCTTACACCAGAGAATTTTCCATTTGTTTTCAGAAGAACCTTCCCTGTAAATATCACGGTTACAGAGGATAAAGGGGCATACAGGTACACTGGCGAGGTTGACACCAGAAACCTTGTCATGGAAACAGACATGGTACTTATCAATGCAGTTGGCAGGGGTAACCGCATAGCATTTAACCTTATCCAGCCTGATAAAGGAAGCCTTTTACTTGACATTATAGAGATGAGGATCGGGAAATCTTTTATTAGCCTGTCAGGAGAGTACAGTCTTAACAACAGAAAGTTTAATAGCCTCAGTATCAAGGGGGATGATTTGTCTCTTCAGGATATTGAGATAAGGATAGAAGGCAAGAAAAAAGACTTATCAGGCCTATTGGGCTGCGACCTTGGTCTCTCTTTTCCTGAAAAGGGGGTAAAGGGGATGCAGATTACCGGAAACATCATAGGAGAGGGCCTCTCCTTTGAAAAAGGGCTTTTTCCCCTTTCAATTGACGACCTCTCTTTCCACATGGATCTTGCCGGTGAAAAGGGGTTTATCAACTGGTGGGATATGAAGCTGGGCGGGAACCCGCTGAGCATGAAGGGCGTACTGCACGGGTGGGACAGGATAAGGAGCGAACTCCTGGTCACCTCTGAGTATCTGGATCTTACCGAAATAATTATGGGCAGCGGGGAGGTCGATTATTGGCAGGGCAGGTTTGACACTCCTGATATCCATCTTAAGATGAATGCGTCAGGAGGTGTCTGGCGCAAACTCACATTCAGGGATCTCAGTGCGGAAATCGACTTCTCCGATCATGATATCTCTGTTAAGCAGCTTTCTGCTGACCTTGATAATGGAAAGCTCTCTCTCAATGGTGTAATTGACAGGGCCGAGTCTGGCAATATTGATATAACCGGCAAAGTCATCCTTCTTAACCAGCCCATTGATAAACTCATTTCTGATGCTGGGTTTGATGATATGGGCATTAAAGGGACGCTGGTAATTGATACAACCTTAACTTTAAATGGCCCCAAAAAAAATCCTGTTGCAGGTAACCTATCCGGCAGGATTGATGACCTCACCATCACACAGGGGCTTTTAAAACACTCAATGATCTTTCCAAAGATCCTTGAATCCCTGAATTTTCCTGACAAGTTTATGGAGCGACCTATTGGCATGAAGGATGAAAAGGGTTTTTATTTCCACAGTCTACTGGGGACAGGCCTGATAGATAAAGGGGTACTTAAAACAGAGGAATTTGTCATGAAGAGCCCAGCCTTTAACGCAGTGGGTTCAGGTGAGGAGAACCTTAAACTAAAGACTCACAATATAAGGCTCCTTGTGCAGCCGCTGGGGAACCTGGATTTTATCCTGAGCCATATACCTATTGTAGGCCGGATACTGGTAGATGATAATGAGACATTATTCACAGTGGGCTATGATGTTACCGGCCCCTGGAGCAAGCCTAAGATGGATATTGTCCCGACAGAAAACTTGAAAGGTCTCCTGGGGGTATTCAAAAGGGCGATTCTTACCCCCATAAGGATTCTTGAAAACCTCGGTAATGCGGTAAAAAAGGGGGGGGGGGCAGCCCCGGAAAATATAGAAGATGGGGTGACAAAAGATGCTCCATTTCCTTAACGTGCTGATAAATATGAAGATATAGCCAGTTAATATAGACTTGATCCTGTTTGAAAAGCATGTTAAACCCTCTTTTTCATTCTGACTGTTTTTCAGACAGGGGATGTGGTATAAAGAACAGACTGTTCAGGCAGTGACCTTGTCACTGTTCTCATATTTAAAGTTTGAAAGGATATCTATATGGCAAAGATGGATCTTGTAGATATTTTTAAAAAGCGTACCAGGCATCCGATGCGTCCGAGGAGTTCGGAGTTTATTGAGAGGCTATTTCCAGGCTTTAAAAAGGTAGATACTGGCAATGGCTCTCTTGTTGCCGGCACCTGCTCCTTTATGGATAAGGATCTCTATGTAATAGGGCAGCAGAAACCAAAGATTATTGACCTCAAGAGTCAGGCTGACCTTAACAGGCTCAATTACGGTATGCTCACATCAGGGGATCACTCCATAATCTTGAATATACTTAAAAAGGTAAGGGACTCAGATCTTGAAAAGACATATATCTTCTGCATGGTAGACACCTATGGTGCAGATATTTCCATGGAATCGGCAAGGCATTTTCAGGCCTTTTTTATAGCGCATCTTATCAGGGAATTCATCACCATACCAGTAAGAACCATATCCCTTGTGATTGGTGAAGGGGGGAGCGGCGGCGCCCTTGCAATACAGTATACAGATATAAGGGGCCAGATGGATGATGCCCTTTATGCTACTGCCCCGCCTGAAAGCACGGCCTCCATACTTTTCAGGGATGCTGAAAGGATAAATGATGCGCTTACAATCCTCAAACCCGCTGCAAAGGAGCTAAAAAAGCTTGGAGTAATTGACCGTATTGTCCCTTCGGCACAGGATGTCACAAACGGGCAGGAGATGGCAGGCTATGTAAATGAGTTTCTTACAAAGGCCATTAAAGACCTTTCAAGACAGAAGATAAAAAAGCTCCTGAAAAAAAGGGGAGAGAGGGCAAGGGAATTCGGGCTTCTAAAGGGGAGCGGAACACTGCATGATATAAAGAGGTACATAGAGACCCCCATTAAGCATTTTTTCAGAAAGGTGCCTCCCAATATCAAGATCGTCAACTATTTCAGCAATGTGGAGGTGGGCGATGATTACGGCAGGACTCAGGATATAAACAAAGATCAGGAATTCATAGAGTGCGGAGGGGTCCCTGGCAAGGAAAACCGTACAGAAGGGTGCGGAGAGCTTATTGCCCTCAATGATTTCCAGAAGAATTTCTATGTATGCCCTAAATGCGGATACTCCTATACCCTGGGCGCAGAGGACTGGATAAGGTGCCTTAGTGATGAGGGTACCTTTCATGAGCTCTACCGGAATCTTACAGTGGAGGATCTTCTTGAGAGCGATTCGCTCACAGAGTATTACAGGGATTTTTTAAAGAGGCAGGAGGGGAAGTCAAGATTCAAGGAGTCGCTTGTTACAGGTAACACAAGGATAAACCACTTCCAGGCTGTCATGGCAATAAGTGAATTCTATTACTGCGGCGGTTCAATGGGTGTTGTTTTTGGAGAGAAATTCAGGAGGGCGGTGGATTATGCCATACAGGAGAACCTGCCCTTTATCAGTGTATGCTGTTCAGGAGGGGCAAGACTTTATGAGGGGATATCAGCCCTTATGCAGATGGTAAAAACCATAGAGGCAGTGGAGAGGCTCAAGAAGGCAGCTCTTCCATATATCTCCATACTTGCAGACCCTGCTACTGGGGGGGCAATAGCGAGCTATGCAGCGCTGGGTGATATAACAATCGCTGAACCAGGGGCGCTGGTAATATTTACCGGCCCAAGGGTAATGGAATCAAGGGGTTTTCCTGTGGATGAAAACCTTGTAAGGTCGCAGGCCCTGCACAGGATATCCGGTGATATCTACCATAATCTTAAATTTTATCATGAGATCAGGGGTATTCAGGAGATATGCGAAAGGAAAAAGATGAAGCTGGCCCTTACCAGGTATCTTGAACTCTATAAAAGGACAAACAAACAGAAGTGTAAAAAGTGTATTTAGTCCTGCTGGTGAGCCGACTGGCTAACCTGCTGGCTTTCACCAAAATTGTCTATCAGCTCCCGGATGGCCGGGAGCACATATATCTGGCTCAGGTCAAAGGGGATAAGCGCCCTTACCATGATCTCTACCTTATCATCCAGGGATGCCTTGGAATTTATTATTATAAGGTCTTTATCCTTTACCCTGCAAAATCCTCCCGGGAAAAAAGCACTCTCCCTCAGTATCTTTTCATACCTGACGGTTATGCCAAGGTTTTTTGCAAGCTCCTCCATCTGGCTTAATATCTCTTCATTTTGTGTGTTTTGCTTTTTCTTCATCTATAACCCTGTTTTTTATTCGCCTTTATAATGATTTCCCGCAAAAAGGACAATAGATAAAATCCTTTTTAATGGTCCTGCCACAGTTTTTACAGAGAGGCTGGTTATACCCATAAATATCCCCTGTTTTCTCCCCGTGGGCCTGCAACCCGCATCTTTCACAGAAAAGGAAAGTATCCCCT
>Ga0123334_1005731_pt1 | contig 11819 bp, 9 predicted proteins | sample BiotimSIPDNA_FD_89706 | JGI IMG/M metagenome (GOLD analysis project Ga0123334, IMG submission 89706) | Anaerobic biogas reactor microbial communites from Washington, USA - Biogas_R1 time_0 SIP DNA | ecosystem: Engineered > Bioreactor > Anaerobic > Unclassified | place: Washington, USA | collected... | reverse complement strand
TGTTCAGCGCTATCTTGAGGCATGGGGCTTTGTATGTGACACTGCCTGGAACGGTGAAATGGGGCTTATACTCATGATGGCCGGAGTCAAAGCAAATGCCCCCTATGATTGCGTGATATCTGACATGCAGATGCCTCACATGGACGGTATAGAATTGGGCCGGAAAATAAAGGCAGACCCTGCACTTAAGTCCACCATTATGATCATGTTATCTTCAAGAGGTATGAGGGGTGATTCTGCAGAGGTGAGGGATGTGGGTTATACTGCCTATCTTACAAAACCAATAAGACGCAGCCAGTTGTTCGACTGTATCGTAATGGCCTTTAGCCAGAAACATGGAAAGAAAGCAGAAGATAAAACAATCATAACTCGGCATACAATAACTGATGCCCGGAAGCAGAATATTAAAATACTTATAGCTGAAGACAATATTATCAACCAGAAGCTGGCTTTAAAACTCCTTGAGAAATTCGGATACAAGGCTGATGCTGTTGCAAACGGTGAAGAGGCGGTCAGGCTGTTGAGTATGATCCCATATAACCTGGTGCTTATGGATGTCCAGATGCCCGTTATGGACGGCCTTGAGGCAACAAGGATAATAAGAAACCCTGAGTCGCATGTCATCAACCATTCTGTCCCGGTTATAGCCATGACCGCACATGCAATGGCAGGGGACAGAAAGATCTGCCTGGATGCGGGTATGGATGATTATGTTACAAAACCGGTTAATCCTGACCTTCTGCTGGAAAAGATAAATAGCTACCTGAGATTAAAGGAAGAGAAAGTATAATTCTGCGAAGGGGATTAGAATTTTCCGATATGCCGTTTAAATGGAAGAGTCTTCACCGCGGATTACGCTAAGTTCGCAGAGATTAATATTGAAAAAATACTTCTCCGCGTTCTTTGCGCTCTTTGCGGTGAATAGTATTTTGGGACTTTCTGTATCCCGAAATACCTTTGAAGAGCTGCATTATGCATGATTTATAAATTTGTTGCACGGTATTTTGATGTAAGCGATACCTCCAGAAAATATATCGGTTTATTGACCCTGCTGAAATTCAATGGAAAATGAAAGACACCAGGCGGCACCACCACTATTGTCGGGCCTGTGATCGAATATCTTTCCTTTTCCTTGCCAAAGCAGAACTCTACCTCTGCATCAAACTGGTTCATATCCATTGGATTTGACCCGAAAAAGAGATAGAACTCTGTAAAATTATGCTTGTGGGTAACATCATTGTACATATAGGGTTTTCTCACTACTGTTAAATCCATATTGAGTTTTGCGCCGACAGGCAGGATATGTTCAGGCACGGTGTTTAAACTTATGACCTCACCGCCCCACTTGTTATATCTCACAACACCCTTTGTAAAATACCTGTTATAATCCGGTTCATCTGTGCGTACTTCAAGCAGGTCTTCCCCCAGATCAACACCTGAATACCCTTTTGTCAAAAAGGCCTCAAGGCAGTATATGGGTTTATTGATCTTCGCATATTCAAGGGGGCAGTGATAGACACCAGGCGCCGCAGTGACGATTGTTGGAGAGGTTATAATATGTTTTTCCCGCTCAGGACCAAAGGTATAATGAACCTCTGCATCAAACTGGTTCATATCCATGGGGTTTGACCCGAAAAAGTAAAAGTACTCTGTAAAGAGGTGTTTATGCACCGGCTCATGAAACATGTAGGGCCTCCTGACCGCTGTTACCCCGAGTGTCATCCTTGCATCAGAAGGGATAATATCACTCTTGATTGAACCCAGCCCGATCATCTGGCCACCCCACTCCTCCTTCATTGCGCCACGGACTACTTCCCTGAAAAAATATTTTTCATACACATTTTGCTCTGTCTGCTTTTCCATTTTTCACCCCTTTTTTATCATGATCATAAGTTCTTGACATAAAACAGGCTGACTCATATTGTTCATTCTACATATTGTTCAGGATTTTAAAAGGAAATTATGGCCCCATATGCATGAGCAAAGTATAGTAACATATCTATTGTCAGAGGCCCTTTCAAATGCCGGGAAGGAAAATGCCCATAAAATCTTAAGCATTAAGCTTACTGTGGGAGAGCTGACCGGCATAGAAAAGGATTCGGTTATCTTTTATTTCGGGTTCCTTTCAAAAAATACCATTGCAGAGGGCGCCACCCTTGAATTTGAGTATACAAAGGCACAGTTGAGATGCAGGGAGTGTGATATCATTTTTTCTAAGGATAAGGCTGATTTCATCTGCCCGCAGTGTAATAAAAAGGTGGTTGAGATTGTTGGCGGAAGAGAGCTATACATAGAGAGCATGGAGGTCATCTGATTGGACAAAAGGCAAATAACCATAAAAAAGGATATCCTGAACGCCAACAGGGAGATTGCCTCTCATATCCGCAGACTGCTGGACAAACATCATGTAAGGATGATCAATATCATGTCATCTCCGGGGTCAGGCAAGACCAGCCTCATTATGAAGACCATAACGCATCTCAGGGATAAGTACCATATTGCCGTGATTGAGGGTGATGTGGCATCATCAATAGATGCTGACAGGATTAAAGGGATGAGTATACAGGCTGTTCAGATCAACACTGGCGGAGGCTGCCACCTGGATGCGGCTATGATAGAAAAGACGCTAAGCAATCTTGAGCTTGATCAGCTTGACCTGATTATTGTAGAAAATGTAGGCAATCTTGTATGCACAGCGGATTTTGATTTAGGGGCTCATAAAAACGTAGTAATTTTGAGCATCCCTGAAGGTGATGACAAGCCTCACAAGTATCCTGTTATTTTCATGGAGGCGGATGTTGTGATCATTAACAAGATAGATGTTGCCACAAGTTTTGATTTTGATATGAATAGCTTTTGCGAGATAATAGCCGGGTTAAATCCTTTAGCCGGGGTCTTACCCCTTTCAGCAAAATCAGGTGAGGGATTGGATAACTGGTTTGAATGGATTGAAGGTATGCTAGGTTAATTATAAATGCTCAGTTTTCATCAGAAGATGGTGTGTTCTTTTAAACCACTGAGAGCTGATAGCTGAAAGCTGAGAGCTGAAAGCCTGTAGTAATATAGATAAAAGTGTAATTTTCGGATAGGTAATAGACAATTCGCAATTTATTTTGGGGGGACTAATATGCCTTTTGATCCTGTGTACAAAGAACTGTCAGATAAACTGGGGGTATGGGAATCAGTGCGATTTCTCAGGGTATTGCAGGCAACTATGACACCTTTAGAGGCAAAGATATGCATGGAGCTGTTTGAGCCTGCCACATGCCCGGAATTGTCAGAACGGCTTAACATAGATACAAAGAGCCTCCAGAAACATCTTGATGTGCTGGTGGATAAGGGGATGATAACAAGGGGATTAACCCAGTATGCATTTCATACCACACTCCTTGCCTTTCACCATGAGTGCTGCGCTGATACGGCCCCGCACACAGGCCCGTATGCCATGACAGAGGAGCAGAAGGCGCTGTGGAAGGATTTTTTCTATAATGAATGGTCACATGAATTTATGAAACACATAGAGGAGATGATAAAAAATTTTGGTAAAAACCTGCCTATCTCTCCATCAATACTGGCCCTTGAATTGAGCCCCAATATAAAACCAGAGGATATCCTCCCTGAAGAAAATTTTAAACTCAAGATAGAGAATGCAAAAAGGAGGATACTTGCCCCTTGCGGGTGCCGCACCTCATGGGGGCATGGCTGTGATAAACCGCTTATGACCTGCTTTGCGGCGTTTGACAGGCCAAGGGGAGAGTATTATTTGAATCTTCCTGGCCGCCTCTTAAAGGAGGTCAGCCTTGAAGAGGCCCTTGAGGCGGCCAAAGATGCGGAAAGGGCAGGGCTTGTCCACTGGGGCGACTGTTATTGCTGTGACTCCTGCTGTGAAAACCTCTTCCCTATAACCCGCTCAAAACGATATGACCTCATGACCCCGAACCGCTATGCAGCAGTGGTGGATGATGAGAAGTGCACCGGCTGTAAAAAATGTGAAAAGCGATGCTATTTTGAGGCCATTGAGTTTATACCGGTGGAGGGCAACCCTAAAAGGGTAAAGGCACATGTGATACCTGAAAGCTGCAAGGGGTGCGGCTTGTGCATAATCACATGTAAACCCAATGCCTTAAGGTATGAGATAGTGAGGCCGCCTGAATATCTAAAACAGAAGCCCCCAGAGGATGGCAAGGAGGCAGTGGCGCCGCAGTTTCCGGTATGGGGGCATTATAATTTGAAATAAAACAACTCCTACATATTATCCTCTTCAACAGCATCCCTTAGCCTGTCAGAAAAATCAGGGATGGCTGCCTCTATCCTCACCCAGGCGCTGAGCATGGGGATACCTACCGGATCCTTTACAAACTCTTCCATTGCCACCTTTAAGGAGACAACAAAGGCCTCTATAGCCTCAATCTCATTATGACGGTCATAGGCAAGCCCATTCAATAAAGAGAGTGCATTGTATTTTTCAATGGCAATACGCGCGTCCTGTGTGTAGGATGTCAGGAGGGTCCTGAAAAATGACTGGCTAAACATTATGCCATCCTGGCTCAGCACCCTGAACAGAGCCATTGCAATATCTGTTGCCATACGAATAAGCCCCTTGTCCGGTTTGCTTTTTTCAAGAACCTGATGCTTGTGTTCATAGGTGTTGCTTATCTCCACCTGGCATATCCTGTTTACTGATGTCATCTGGTAAACCTCGCTTAACATCGATACCTCAAGACCCCATGTGGGAGATATCCTGATCCTGCGCGCGAGGTTGCATACAAAGGCAAACTCACCTGAAAGGGCATAGCGAAAATCTGAGAGATAATCTATGAATGCATTATACCCGAGAATACGTTTTATTGATTTGATAAGCGGCATATAAAAGAGGCGTGTCACACGGCCATAAAGCCTGTCTGTCACCCTTGCATAGTAACCCTTACTGAATTCAAAATCCATAGCCGGATGAACCACAGGATAAATTAACCTTGCAAGCATCTCTTTACTGTAATTAACTATATCGCAGTCATGAAGGGCAATGGCATCCACATAGGGATCAGCAAGTATATAACCCATGGTCATCCATACAGACCTGCCCTTGCCTTGCTGGCCAAGTGTAAAATCTGAATCCTTCAGTTCCTGAAGGAGGTTTTTTATCCTTCGTCCATCATGCCAAACGATTCGTACATTGGATGGCAATGGGGTCATTATCTCTTTGATCTTTTTAAACTGGTCTTCATCTGCCTGATCCAGAGATAAAACGATCTTATGTAGATACTCCACCTCCATAAGATTCTTAATAATATTAGGCATTGCAGGGCCGTCGAATTCAGAGACCAGGGCAGGCAGAAGCAGGACCATATTTTTGTCTTTGGAAATATCCTTTAACTCTCTGTTAAAGTCTGAGGCATCCCTGTTTATCAGGTTTTGCAGTGTAGTAATAATCCCGCTTTCACTGAAATCGGTCATTTTATGCACCTCCCTTTCTGTTCCATATCTCAATCATATACCCTTTTAAATCCTCAAAGCATTTAGCCTGTGCCTCGAAATGGTCTTCTGCCTCCTTAGCATTTTTATCCTTTAATTCATTCACAAGCGAGGCTATGCGTGCGTAATAAAGGGGGATCATCGTGTCAAGCACTTTGAAACGCTGTCTGGGCGATGCATGGAACGTACCTGCATACTGATAAACAATTTTAACCCATGTCTCAATCGGCAGGTTGAACTGATCCGGTTTATCGACGATGGCAAGATCATTTATCGACTTCATGTCGTTTTCTTCAATTATATTCTGCCATACCCCGCTGAAGTTCTTCATGCCTACCTTGAAATATTCAATAAGGCTTAAATGGTCGATCTCAAATGGCTCGGCCTCCTGCCCAGCCGCTTCCCCGATGGATGGCACATCCTTTGATCCTTTCACATTCATCCAGTACTCCTGGTACTGCGTCATAAGCTGGAATGTTGTACCCACGACCTGCCTGAACATGGGGCCAAGATCAGCAGTTGGGTCTTTATGTCCATGAACCTTTGCCCCGAGCTTCGCCTGGCAGATCCTGAAACCGCCAACAATCGCCGATGTTGTCATCCATATATCAATGCCAAACTTTGCTACATCGGTCTCCCATACATCCTGATTAAGGTAATACCTGACAAGGGCTGGCGATACCCCAAAATCTCCGCCGATCGGCTGCCGTATCTTCTGGCCATACAGCGCCCTGGTAAGATTATATGCGATGGTATTGGTAATGGTGCCATCAAGTTTATACCTGTTATAATCAGGTGCAACAAAGTCATATCCATCCATTACAGGATCAATCAGGCTCTTAATCCATTCAGGGGTGATTGACATCAGGTCAGAGTCAAAAAATGCCACTGCCCTTGCCTTCAGAAAGGCCGCAATCTCAAGAACAGCCCTTAACCCTGACCCCTTGCCTGGCAGCCCCCTGTAAATTGTGACTATGCTGTCAATATTGTATGACTTTGGATCAACGAGCCTTGCTACCTCTCTCGTATCATCAGTGGATCCGCCATCAGAGACGACAATAAATGCCCTGTGGTCAGGGTAATGCCGTTTAATCCCCTTAAAGATCATTTTGAGTACGTTTTCAATTGACTGGGCGCTGGAAAATGATGGCACGCCGACCACTATATCTGCATGATCCATCTGTTCTATTTTATTTCGTACGTGCTGCCTTAATGCTGTGGAAAATCTCATAGCTGATGTCATTCTCATTTACCTCCAGTTTTATTTCAGGTTATCACTTCAGGTTGCTACCGGCTACATCGTTAATAACCGGTGCAATACCTGTGGTTAATTTATAGTTCATCCAATAGCCTGAATATAACATCATTCCAGCCCTTTGCACCTGCATCTGTCGCCCTGATGAGGCCAGGCAGGCTTATGTCAGGGGATCCCTTCTCAGGGTTAGGTATAAGAACGGGGATATCAACATTATTAAGCATTGGTATGTCATTGATGCTGTCACCCAGGCCAATTGTCAGATGTTTTTCTCCGATCTTTTGATCAAAGATTTTGCGGACTATCTTTACAGCCTCTCCTTTATCCTGATACATGCCGATCATATGATAAAACCTTCCGCCTTTTGTAATTTTGATGCCACGCTTTATTGCAGCCTCCTGAAGCATGTAGATGTCATCATCCCTTTCCAGTATAAAAGGTTCTGTATATTGCCGCTGCTTTGCATATTCCGCACTTTTAAGTGTAAGACCCGTCATGCCGGAGATCTCGCTCGCTGACATATCACCGAAACCGGTGATATTAAACTGATCCCTGATTTCTTCAATAAAGGCCCTTATCCTGCCATAAGATATACCTAACTGAATGGTCTGCGCAACCTGAAAGGGCGGTTCAGAAACCTCATTTTTTAAAAGAAAACTCGTGTATTTGTGAGGGAAAAATATTGCTGCTCCATTTTCCACAATAAACGGATCATCTATCCCTATTTTAATCTGGAGGATCTCGGTCTCACTGTTAGTCTTACTGGTGGTAAGTATCAAAGGTATTGCGGACTGCCTGATTCTTTCAAGGGATGGCAATGCCTCGACAAATGAGTAGTCATCGTGGTTTAACAGTGTGCCGTCCAAGTCTGTAAAAATAATGATATTCATATGGGGAGTATATCTGAGATCAGACAAAATTTGAAGGGAAAAGACCGGCAGTTGTCAGATTTAACTTGATGGTTTTATGCAACATATTTAGATGCCTGAATAATTATGACATTAAATAAAGTAGAAATATGCCTGTTGCAACCTGTAATTAAAACTCATGACTGATTATGGTGTTGAAACCTTGCTGTTAATTCTATATATAAAATAAATACAATATAATACGTGGATATGCTTTTATACTTTAGGAGGCAAAAAAATGGGTGAAAATCTAAAGGGCAAGGTGGCGGTAGTAACAGGTTCAGGACAGGGCATAGGACGCAGCATTGCAATTGCAATGGCAAAAGAGGGCGCAAAGGTGGTTACAAATAACCGCAAACCCGGCTCCACCGGCTTTGCAATCATGGACGAATCTCTTGTTAAGAACCTCAAGAGTGAAGAAAAAGAGGCGCTTAAAAAGAAATCTGAAGAGGCAAAGGGTGATGCTGAAACCACTGCAAAGGCTATAAGAGATGCAGGAGGCGAGGCCGTAGCCTTTTTTGGTGATGCCAGTAATTTTAAAACAGCAGGGGAGCTTATCCAGACCGCAGTAGACAAGTTTGGTAAAATAGATATCCTTGTTAATGTGGCTGGCACCTTTTCATTCAGCCCGATCTGGGAGATGAGCGAAGAGATGTGGGATCACGTGTGTGGTGTAAAGCCAAAGGCATATTTTAATACTATCCGGCATGCCCTGCCCCATATGATGAAGCAGAGGTCAGGCAGAATCGTCAACTGCACATCAGGGGCATTCAAGGGAGGAGGCATACGCCAGGCCCATTATTCCGCTGCCAATGCCGGTGTTGTTGGCCTTACATTCGCGGTGGCCCAGGAGGTGATAGAGTACGGCATCACCTGTAATGCCTTTGCCCCCAATGCACTTACAAGGGCCTCCTTTGAGATAGATGCATATGAAAAGGCAATGCCAGAGGGCCAGGGCCCATGGGTCTTTAATAATTACAAGCTGCCTCTAAATATGAGCCCGAGTCCTGATGACCTGGCCCCTTTTATCTGTTATCTCTCCACGGATGATGCCTCACAGATCAGCGGATCGGTATTTTTTGTGGGCGGGCCGAGCATACATCTCTATTCCGAGGCTGAGTGGCAGAGTTCGCTTATCAAGTATGGTGGGAGATGGACAGTCGATGAACTTAAACAGCAGGTGCCCATGAACCTTATGGGCATGCATAAAAGCTCTACCATGCAGATGTATGAAATGGCAAAAAAATAGTAATGAAGCGTACCAACTGATTTAAAAAAAGAATCAAAGTCACGTTGCTTAAGCTGTTTTATAAGGATAATTCCAAATAATAAAAAAGCGTCAGGTAAGCCCTGCTGACGCTTTTTTATTTCGATTAATCATTTTAACAGCCTGAGCATAACCCTTCCAGTGCAGGGCATCCCTTTTAGCGCCTGATAGTAAGGCGACAGGCAATATCAATGCCCAAGTGCACACGCATGTTTTATCTGTTCTGAATATATTGCACAGCATTCCTGAATATTTTTATTCCCTCTCCCTCACTGTTTTCTATGCTTTTACCCGCCCTTGATAATGTCTCCTTTTTTCTGGTCCAGTCAGGGTGGTTCATGTATGAATTAAATGCCTCAGGGTGCGGCATAAGGCCGAATATCCTGCCTGTAGGGTCACATATGCCTGCGATATCCCTTGTAGAGCCATTCGGGTTTAATGGCCATGAGCCCTTTGCAGGTTTGCCTGCGTTATCAGCGTACTGCATCACCACCTGGTTATCCTTAAAAAGCCGCTCAATATCCTTTTCAGATGCAAAGAGCTTACCCTCACCATGTCTTACAGGGAGTTCAATGGTATCTATCCCCTTTGTGAATACACAGTTTGAAGCAGGGTTGACCTTGAGGTTCACCCAGCAGTCAATAAAGTTACCCCTGTCATTATTTGTTAAGGCCACACGTCTTTCAGCGTAGTTATTATCAAATCCCGGTAAGAGGCCAAGGTTAACAAGCGACTGAAACCCGTTGCATATGCCTATAACCAGGTTCCCCTTTTCAATGAAGCTGTTTATTCTGTCACCGATATTGTATTTGATCTTTGTTGCGAATATCACGCCTGCGCCGTGGTCATCGGCCCAACTGAAACCGCCACCAAATACAAGGATTTGATATTCATCGAGTATCTTACCTGAGTTATCAATCAGGTCATTTATGTGCATCCTTAAGGGCTCTGCCCCTGCGAGTCTGAGGGCATACTCTGTTTCATTATCACAATTTAGCCCGTACCCGGTTAATATGATTGCCTTAACAGCCATTATAATAATCCTCCAAACCTCTTGTGGAAGCTGGTTTTAAGCTCTTTTATTTCCTCAGCCATGATCTCCATTCCGCCTGACCCTGTAATCCTGAAAATATTTGTATTCGTTACCCTGCCGACAAGTCCGGCTGGCATTCCCCTGAAGAGCCCTTCGAACCGCTCTTTTTTTGCCGGGTCAACAGTAACTATAAATCTCCCTGCTGACTCCGAGTAGAGTATCTTTGCATCTGGCAGGCCTGAGACATCGGGCACATTTTTTAAATCTATATCCATACCAGTTTCACCACCCATCGCAACCATTGCCAGGTGAACTGCAAGCCCGCCCCTTGAAACCGCGTGGGCAGAGGCTATCAACCCTTTTCCTATTGCCTCGCACATCTTTTTGTACAGGGGTATAAGCTCTTCTGTATTTACCTTTGGGACATTAACCCCTGTTTCTCCCATCATCTGGTAATACTCGCTTCCCCCAAGCTCATTCCTGGTCTGACCAAGGATATATACAAGGTCTCCTGGTAACTTACTGTCCATTGTCACGCATTTTGCCGTATCCTTTATCACGCTGGATACAGTAAAAAGCAGGGTGGGAAGCCCTGATACCTTTCTTCTTTCTCCGTATGGCCCTTCAAGGTTTCCATCTATATACATGCTGTCCTTGCCGGAAAGGAGAGGTATCCCATATGCAAGGCAGTAATCCTTCAAGGCCCAGTTTGACCTTACAAGCTGGGCGGCCTTGTATTTGCCATCAGGGTTAGTCTCAGGGTGATACTGGACTGTGGGCCAGCAGAAGTTATCAACGCCGCCAAGATGTTCAAAGTCACCGCCAACTGCAATAACCTTTCTTACTGATTCATCTATTATATACCCTGTCATATGGTAGGTATCAATCTCAGATAAGAAAGGGTTGATGGTCTGTGATACTGCAATACCGGCAGGTGAATCAAGCACCGGTTTCACCACAGCGGCATCGCCCGGTATGTCTCTACCCTTACCAACAAGGGGTTTGATGATGCTCCCGCCCTGTACCTCATGGTCATATTGCCTCTGGATCCAGTTCTTAGAGCAGATATTCGGCCTTGCAAGCATGGCCTTAAGCATTTCGCCATGATTTTTTGGCTCACTTATGACAGGTTCGTATAACCCCCTCATCTCAGGAGGGGTCCACTCCGCATCAAACACCCACTGGGGAAAATCAGACTGCATAAAATCCATGCTTATATAGGCACATGTCTTACCATTATAGTCGAGCCTCAGATAGCCTGAATCATTATATTCGCCTATTACAGTGGATTCCACCGCATGTTTTTTGCTAAGCTCCATGAACCTTTCAAGGTGTTTTGGCTTGACTGCGATGGTCATCCTCTCCTGTGATTCAGAGACCCATATCTCCCACTGGTCAAGCCCTTCATATTTGAGCGGCACCTTATCAAGGTCAACCCGGCAGCCGTTACTTAATGTGGCGGATTCCCCTATGGATGATGAAAGCCCTCCGCCCCCATTATCTGTAATAAATGCGATAAGCCCCTCATCCCTTGCCTCAAGCAGGAAATCGTGCATCTTTTTCTGTGTGTAGGGGTCTCCTATCTGTACATGCCCCGCAGGGGTGTGTTCACTGAAGACCTCGGATGATGCGGTAACACCGTGAATCCCGTCCTTGCCGACCCTTCCGCCAGACATGATAATCAGATCACCCGGTTCTGTCTTTTTAAGGTGTGAGGGCTCATTATCTACTGTTGCGGGCATAATGCCTAATGCAGTTACAAATACCAGGCACTTACCCATATACCCTTTGTCAAAGACCACCTGGCCGAATGGGGTTGGCACGCCGCTCTTGTTTCCGCCATCCTTCACCCCCTCTATCACTCCATCAAGCAGCCTTCTCGGG
>Ga0123334_1005730_pt1 | contig 11822 bp, 8 predicted proteins | sample BiotimSIPDNA_FD_89706 | JGI IMG/M metagenome (GOLD analysis project Ga0123334, IMG submission 89706) | Anaerobic biogas reactor microbial communites from Washington, USA - Biogas_R1 time_0 SIP DNA | ecosystem: Engineered > Bioreactor > Anaerobic > Unclassified | place: Washington, USA | collected... | reverse complement strand
TTCCAATGCATCCGACGCGATCGACAAACTCCGCTTCAAGGCACAGTTGGAGCCCGATATTCTCGGAACGGACACGGAATTCAAAATCGTCGTCAAACCCGACGCCGGCCGGAGAACCCTGGAAGTCTCCGACAACGGGATCGGCATGACCTATGATGAAGTTGCGGAAAATATCGGTACGATCGCCAAAAGCGGTACGGCGGTCTTTGCGGAGGCCATGAACGCCGCGAAAAAAAACGACGCCCTTCTCCCCGAGCTGATCGGTCAGTTCGGTGTGGGCTTCTACAGCTCATTCATCGTTGCCGAAAAGGTCACCCTGGTTACCAAAGCAGCCGGAAGCGACAGGGCCGTCCGTTGGGAATCTTCCGGAGACGGCTCCTACACGATTGAAGAAGCGGAAAAGGCCACCCGGGGAACGTCGGTGATCCTGAAGCTCAAGGAGGCGGAGGAAGACGGGCAGGACTTCACCTCGGAATGGGCCATCCGGGAGATCGTAAAAAAGCATTCGGATTTTGTCGCCTACCCGATTGTCATGGATGTGAAAAAAACAAAGCCCGTTCTTGACGCGGAGGGCAAACCCGATCCCGGCAGGACGGAAACAGTCGTCGAGGAGGAGACCCTGAACTCGATGAAGGCCATCTGGGCCAGGGACAAGTCCGAGGTTTCAGAAGAGGAGTACAACGAATTCTACAGCCACATCAGCCATGACTGGAACCCTCCCCACTCCCGCCTCCATCTCAAGCTTGAAGGCACGACGGAATACAGTGCTCTCCTGTACATCCCCACCAAGCTGCCTTTCGATTTCTTTCTCCACGAAAGGAAGCACGGCATCCATCTATACAGCCGGCGCGTCTTCATCATGGAAAACTGCACCGACCTGATGCCGCCTTATCTGGGCTTCATCAAGGGCGTCGTCGATGCGCCGGATCTCAACCTGAACGTGAGCCGTGAAATTCTGCAGCAGAATGCCCTGGTGCGGAACATCCGGACGAATCTCGTGAAGAGGCTGCTGGACATGCTCGCCGGCATGGAGAAGGAGAAATACGAATCCTTCTACGGAGAATTCGGCCACGTCCTCAAAAGCGGAATCTCCGCCGATTTCGAAAACCGGGAGAAGATCGCTTCGCTGCTGCGGTACAAGACGACAAAATCCGACGGGCAGTGGATCTCCCTGCGGGAGTATGTCAGCCGGATGATGCCCGATCAGAAGGAGATTTACTACATGACCGGTGAGAATCTGACGGTGCTCCTCAACAGCCCCCACCTTGAACAGCTCAAGGAGAAAGGCTACGAGGTCCTGCTGATGACCGACCCCGTCGATGAATGGGTCATCCGTGATCTGCATGAGTTCGAGAAGAAGGGCTTCCGGAGCGCCGAGAAGGGGGACCTGGACATCGGCGAGATCGACGAAAAGAAGAAGGATGTCTATAACGCCCTGTTCGGCTGCATTCAATCCTCCCTGGATGACGTGGTAAAGGACGTGAAACCGTCCACACACCTGAAAGAATCCATCGCCTGCCTTTCGGGCGACCCACACGACATGAGCGCCTTCCTGGAGAAAATCCTTCGTGCAAACGGCCAGGAGGTGCCCCGGACCAAGCGGGTGCTTGAATTGAACATGGACCATCCCCTGCTTTCACGGATGAGAGAAATCTATGAAAAAGACCGGAAGGCGCCGGTGCTGAAAGACTACAGCCAGTTCCTCTATGACATGGCCGTCATCTCCGAGGGCGGCAGGCTGGACAATCCCTCCCGCTTCAGCAAAATGATCGGGGATCTGGCGACAGGCACCGTTGCCGATTGAAAAAGACGCCTCAACTCCCTGATGGCTCGAATTCCAGCCCCGGCCGCTGGGAAAACCATGATGAATCACAGGGGCCTTCCTTTCCTCATTATCCCCGCGGATCATGAGGAAAGGAAGAAACAGCCCCTGAACAGCAAATGAATTCTCGCCATTTAAGAACATATTCCATACTGTGCCTGCCAAACTCTCCACCACCTCCAGCACAGCAGCCTGGTTCGATCTCTACCGGATGAGAAGATTTCAAGGAGGCCTTGACCGGAAACGAAAAACCATGGAACAAAAAGATTACTACAGCATATTGGGACTGGAAAACAATGCCACCCAGAAGGAGATCCGGGACGCCTACCGGAGGCTGGCCCTGCTTCACCATCCGGACAGGAACAGGGACAATCCGGAGGCGGCGGACCGGATGAAGGAGATCAACGAGTCTTACGCCGTGCTTTCCGAACCCCGGAAGAGAAGCGAATACGATGCGCTCAGGCAGACCTATGGATCATCGGCTTACGGCCAGTTTCGGCAGACCCATTCCGATCAGGATATCTTCAGGGGCTCGGATATCCAGCAGATCTTCGAGGAGTTCAGCCGTGCCTTCGGATTCAGGGGCTTCGACGACATCTTCCGGGAATCCTACGGCGCGGGATATCGAACCTTTGAATTCAGAAAGCCGGGGGTATTCGGCCGGGTCATTGTGGGCGGCGTCGGAAACAGACAGGGCGCCGGAGGCATTGCCTACCCTGGTGGATACCTGGAGAAGCTGATCCGATACGGCCTGAAAAAGAAATGGGGCATTGAACTGCCTGAAAGGGGCAAGGACTTACAGGATTCCATCGTTCTTTCCCATGAACAGGCCCGGCTTGGCGGAAGGGTGCGATATTCTTCCCAAAGGACGGGAAGGGAGTTTGTCGTAACCATCCCCGCAAACATGAGGACGGGGCAGCAACTGCGCCTCAAGAGAATGGGCGAGGCCGGCCGCGCCGGCGGAGAGGCCGGAGACCTCTATCTGAACATCCGCATTCGAAACCTCTTGATACAGAAGGTAAAAGATTTTATCGCCACCCTCTGGTCTTTTATGAAGCCCGGATAAGGAGTTTAACAGCAGCGTCCTGATTCCGGGTTGAAAAATTTTAGAATCAAGGCCTTCCATGGCATCGATCCCGCGTGCAGTAAGCGCAGGCAGGCATTGCCGGGGAGGGATCCAAACCTGTCGTCACACCCACCGGGATGCAAAACGACCACGTCCAACACCAATCTCTATTCCCAGGTCTTTCCAGGAGCCAAACGGTTGCAAGGTGGGCAATTCTGAAAAGTAAGCAGCCTAATTTCTTTCAAACCGCCCCTCGCATCACAAATGATAAGTCTTGACAGGGCCAGCTTCAGACACCTGCCATAATCTCCCTCAGCGCATCGACAAACCGACGGTTGTCTTCGGGCAATGCCGTGGTGATGCGCATATACCCAGGGCCAAGGGCAGGATCATTAAGCGGCTTGATCAGGATGTTACGGTCGCGAAGTCGGTCCGCAAGTCCTGATGCATCATAGGGCGAGAAGTCAGCCAGAAAGAAATAGGTCTCGGTGGGAAATGTGCTTACCCCCATACTTCGCAACTGGGCGGCGAGTTCCTCCGTCCAGGCATGCAATTGCGAAGCGCGGGCTTTAATCTTGTCTTCATGCTGAAGAGTGGCCATGGCTGCCGCCTGACTGGGACGAGCAAGCGGATAGGCATCGTTATGACTGTTCAGGTCATCGGCGACAGCCTCGGGAAATATTCCGTAACCCACACGAAAACCCGCGAGGCTGTGTGCTTTGGACAGGGTGCGGGTCACGAGTAGATTAGGATATTTGGGAACCAGGTGCACAGCAGATTCACCAGCCAAGCCTATGAATGCTTCATCAATAAGGAAAAGCGTCTCAGGGTGGCGGCACAGCAGATCGGGCAGAGGAGCCATATCGAAGGTGCCTCCATTTGGATTGTTTGGGTTTACAATAACTGCGAGAGTAGTGCCTGTGGGTATCGCCAGGTTGGCCAGGTCATAGGCAAAACCTTTTTCGGGAGAGAGTCTGGTTTCCGTGTAACGCCCTGCGATTTCGGGAAAAAGGACATAGGTCGGAGTCAGCAGGTGGACCTGCCTGCCAAAGCGGTCGAAGAGCTGACGGAGGATGAGTTCGGAGCCGGCATTGATATGAATAAGGCGTTCGGAAATGCCGAGCTGTTCGCTGATGAGCCGGCGCAGCGGCGCCGAATAAGCTTCTGTGTAGTAATTGCTTTGCGCCAACTCTGCCCCGGCTGCCGCGACGGCCTCGTCAATCGGCGGCAGCGGGTTTTCGCAAAGCAGGAGTTTAATGCCATGGAACGTTCCCCCGCCTTTTTCCATTATGATCGTCATGATGGGCCTCCTTCTGAAAAGGCCGCGCTGATTGCCGGCCTCATTTGTCCCGTTTTGTTGCCGGACACACCTTGGTCATCGAAGTGGTGGGCGCCGAAACCTTCTAGAGGGGGCATCAGCGCCGTTCGTAATATTTTTTCCAAGGTTCCCTGCGGCGATTCAGATGGTCGCTGATGGCAAGTTTGAGAGTCGTAGCAGCCAGCAGAGCACAATGTTGATCTTCCTCGGGAAGGCCGCCAAGTTCTCGTAGAACATCGACATCGCTTATTTCCAAGGCCTCCGACCATTTTCTTCCCTTGGCCAGCTCCGTGGTCATGCTGCCGCATGCCGCACTGGTGCCGCAGCCATCGGTGGAAAACCGTACTTCTTTCAAAATGTCCCCTGACATTTTTATCCACATCGACATAGTGTCGCCACAGGGACCGGTATATCTTGCCCACCCATCGGCATCCTTCAAGCTTCCCACATTGCGGGGATTCATGGCGTGGTTTATGGTCACCTCCGAGTAAATACGCCGCATATCCTCGTCAATCATTTTCTGCAATTCATCAAATGCGTCATCCATCTCAGCACCTCTCGATTGTTTAGTGTCGAAATATACAAAAAAACTATTCTTGGTTTGCCGTGTTTACCAGTCAATCACCTTTCCCACCCCACCCTGAATAAACTTTTCGGGAAATAGCGCCTCTATCTCCGATTTGTACAACGTGCAGTGTGTAGGACATACAATATCCAGCGTCCGGAGGAGGCCAAATTCTCCAAATCCATGCAATCCCCCGATCAGCGCACTCACTTTCCCGCAGCGAGTTGCCGTCTTCAGAATCTCTCCGACACCGGGATGGGAACATCCGGTTAATACCACCAGGCCCTTTTCCGTTTTCACGATCATTGACTGTTCAATATTTTTCAGCTCACCCGTAGAATAGATATTCTGGTGTATTTCAAGGGCAGGACCGACCTTGACGAACTCACCTGCGCCTGGAACACTTGAGAAAGAAGCAGGCACATAAACCTTGATTTTTCCCCCCCTTGCTCTGAGAACATCAGCAAGTGCACCCGTATGATCCCAATGATCGTGGGAGATAAAAATCTCATCCAGCGATGTGGGATTCACCCCGATCTTTTCCATGTTGCCCAGCAATATGGAACCATTGGCGCCGGTATCGAAGAGAATCCTCCTGCCTTCCACATCCACGATACATGAAAAGCCCCAATCTGGTTTGAGTTCTTTCCTTTGTGTTTCATTATCATAGACGATGGTAATCTTCACAGCTGTTTACCTTCGGATTCCGGCCTTTCCGCTGCTGGACATTTTTTCAATGCCTTGCCTGCTCAAATCGATGAATTCCGCATTTTGTGTGCCACAATGCCGGAACAGCCAGTTTCCAGATAAAGTGATGTTATTTTATCTATTTGAGTTATATATCAGAATAACAACCGTAAGCTAAAATAAAAATTACGGTTGTACAAACGCAACTACAAAAGGAAAAAGACTTTCATATATGCGATTTTTTCTTTCAACCAGGCCCTTGCAGTTATGGTCAATCGGAACGATTGGAGCCAGAACATCACGCGGAAATTCTCCATATCTCAATAGAAATATCACCAGCCTGGAACTCTGACGCCGGACAGGCTTCATGTACGGATCCCGGAGCAGGACAGAACGGGGGGGCGAAATCGATTGCACATTTTAAGAATTGAATTACGGCCGTCCCGATGTTAGTTAATAGATTCATAAACGACTGATTTGCTTGTCCTGATTTGTGGAGGTGAATATGGATAAGGCATGGCAGGATGTACTCGACAGGTTTTCTTACGGAATCTATCTCGTCACAGTTTTATCCCCCGAGGGTTTTAACGGCATGATCGCCTCCTGGGTGACCCAGTGCTCCCATGAGCCGCCGAGGGTTGCCCTGGCCATCCGGAAGAGCAGACTCTGTCACGAACAGATCCGGGAATCGGGAACCTTCTGCATCAATGTCCTCCCCCGCGAATCCGCTGAAAGAATCCGCCAGTTCAAGATCGCGGACTGGCGCAAGAAATTCGATGCGTGCAGCTACAGTCCCTCGCCGTCCGGACTTCCCATCCTGGACGACTGCATTGGTTATCTGGACTGCACGGTGGATCATACGATCGGCACCGGCGACCATACCCTTTTTATCGGGACGATTCAGTCGGGGGGCATGATCTTGAGCGGCACAACCGCTCCTCTGACAACGGCCGACTACGGTGGCGTGTACCGGGGGGACAAGTAAGCGGATTTTCATCTTTTCACAGCGTTCCCCATAACGCGTCCCTCAGCCCGGGAACGTTTTCTTCGGCAGCCGGAACTCCATGAAAGCTGAACCATGAATCGGATTCTGATCCTTTTTACCCACCCCCGCTTTGAAAAATCGCGCGTCAACCGGGCGCTGTTGAAGGATATCGGCCAACATCCGGCGGTAACGCTTCATGACCTCTATGAACGGTACCCAGACTTCAACATCAACGTGGAACGGGAAAAGGAGTTGCTGCTGGAGCACCAGGTCATTGTCTGGCAGCACCCCATCTACATGTACAGCGCCCCGGCGATGCTCAAGCAGTGGATCGACCTGGTCCTCGAGCACGGATGGGCCCACGGCGAAGGGGGGGACGCCCTGAAGGGCAAATGGATCTTCAACGCCGTCTCGTCGGGCGGAGCGAGAAGCGAGTATGCGGCAAACGGCTTCAACCGTTTTTCCATGGGCGAGATCCTCATTCCCTTTCAGCAGACGGCCACCCTCTGCAGGATGATCTACCTGCCGCCTTTTGCCGTTCAGGGGACTTACCGACTGACGGATGCGGACCTGGAGCATTATGCCGCACGGTATCTCGACCTGCTGAACCGGCTGTCACAGTCCGATCCGGACATCGAATTCATCCGAACCTTTCCTTTTCTCAACGATTGGCTTCTTTTCGAGGCCGGGGAAACACACCATGACCAGCACCCTTCTCCATGACGCCCTCCTCTACCTGGCAGCGGCGATCGTTTTCGTCCCCATTGCCAAACGAATCGGAATGGGATCGGTCCTTGGCTATCTGATTGCAGGCATCATCATCGGCCCCTTCTGCCTTTGCCTTGTCGGCGGCGAGGGGAAGGACGTCATGCATTTTGCCGAATTCGGCGTGGTGATGATGCTCTTTCTCATCGGCCTTGAACTGGAGCCCTCCCATTTCTGGAGGATGCGTCAGCTTATCCTGGGGACGGGAATCCTGCAGGTCGGTCTGACCACCCTGCTCTTTGTGGCCCTGTTCCTTCTGCTCGGATTCTCCTGGACGGCGGCCCTGGCCATCGGACTGGCCTTGTCCATGTCGTCCACGGCGATCGTCCTCCAGACACTGAGGGAAAAGGGGCTGGCGGCGACACAATCGGGAAGGTGCTCCTTCGCCGTGCTCCTGTTCCAGGACATTTCCGTCATCCCCATCCTGGCGCTCCTTCCCCTTCTGGCCGTTTCCGGCGTTCCGGCCCAGGGGGAAGAATCCGCCTCCTTTCTCCAGGGTCTGCCCGGATGGGCCCAGACCATCGCCCTGCTCCTGGCCATCAACCTCGTGGTCGTCAGTGGACGGTTCCTGATCGTCCCCTTCCTGAGGTTTATCGCCCGTCTTCACCTTCAAGAATTGTTCACAGCCTCGGCCCTGTTCATCGTGATCGCCACCGCTACCCTTATGAGCCTGGTGGGGCTCAGCCCCGCCCTGGGAACCTTTCTGGCGGGGGTCGTTCTGGCCAACAGCGAATACAGGCATGAGCTGGAAAGCGATATCGCCCCCTTCAAGGGGATCCTTCTCGGCCTGTTCTTTATCTCCGTGGGGACCTCCATCAACTTCAGCCTGATCCTCAACGAGCCCTTGAAGATCCTCGCCCTCGTCTTCATGGTGATTGCCGGAAAGGCCGTCGTTCTCGCTCTCACGGGGAAGCTGGCGCGGCTGAGCTTTGATCAGAATCTGCTCTTCTGCATCGGCCTCGCCCAGGTCGGGGAATTTGCCTTTGTCCTCTTTTCCTTCATCAGCCAGCTTTCCATCCTGTCGCTGGAATGGACGGACACGATGATGGCCGTCACCGCGCTGAGCATGACGGCCACCCCTGTCCTGCTGCTGTTCAATGAGCGCCTGGTTCAACCCCGTTTCGGGACCCTGGAAAAAATCGAACCGGAACCCGAAGACATCGACCTCCACGCCCCGGTCATCATCGCCGGTTTCGGTCATTTCGGCAGCACGGTGGGAAGGTTTCTGAAGGCAAACGGGATCCACGCCACCATTCTCGACAACGATTCCGACCGCGTGGACCTGCTGAGGAAAATGGGGTGCAAGGTTTTCTACGGGGATGCCACGCGCGTGGACATCCTCAAATCCGCCGGAGCCGATCAGGCCAGGATTCTCGTTGCCGCCATCGGTTCTCCGGAAATCAACTCAGATCTCATCGAAAAGACGGGGAAGCTTTTCCCCCATCTGACGATCATGGCACGCGCCGAAAACAACCAGGACGCCTATCATCTGATGGACATGGGGGTATCCCATATTTACCGGGAAACCCTTGACACCGCCGTGCGCCTGGGGGTCGATGCCCTGGTTAAACTGGGCTTCCGAAGGTACAGCGCCACGCGTTCAGGGCAGAATTTTATCCGCTACGACGAAGCAACCTGCCTCAGGCTGGCGCCACACTCCCATGACAAGGACACCTATATAGACCATTTCCGGGAGGAGATTCGCAACCAGGAGGAAATGCTGTCCAGCGACCTGGATTTCGATCACAAGCAGTACGACCACGCCTGGGACAGCGAGTCCCTCCGGGAAGAATTCGACCACCCTACAGAATCCAGGCCTGCGGCCAAGGCAAACAGGAGGAAGGACTCTGTTTCGTCCGACTCTTCTGAAGAGCGTTAAGGAAAATGCCGAGGAGGAAAAGCCCTGGCTGAGGGTTGAGCCTGTAAAGGAAACAGGCCGTTTTTCGACGCAGGGTGACCGGGACGCCTGTTATGGTCCGCAGCTTATGGCGGAGAGGAATATATCCCGCAACTCCTCCATGAACGTGATGTCCGCCTGGGTGATGACCGGCTCCGGGGTTTTTCTGTCCCCATAGAACATGCCGATGCAACCCTTTGGAGCAATCAGGGGGTAGATGAAAAATGACGGCGCAAGAAAAAAACGCCTGTACCAGTCGGGAAGAATTTTCAAGATGCTGGGGTTGGCGGAATTGTCGATAATGACGCCCTTGCCCTGGGCGATCACAATGTTGAAGAGATCCGAAGACCGACTGACCCGGAAGTGAAAACGCTGAACAATCTCCTCGACACTTTCCCCAAGCCCGAAACGGGCCGCCATCGTTCCCTGTTTCGTGTCCCGCAGGCAAAAGATGACGCGGTTCAATTCGAATCCGCGGTACATGGTTTCAAGAATCATGCAGAGGACATCGTTGAGGCGGTAAGAGCCCTTCATGGCCTCCTTGATCTCCTGCAGGCCATTGGCCAGAACACCGCCCCTTGCCTCCAGGCCGGAAGTGGAAGCGCCCGGACACGGATCGCGTCCGCCCGGAAGGGATGGATGTTCCGATTTCCCCGAATTTTTCGCCTTCTGGGTTTCAGGGGGATCGCCAGGTGGAGATTGGAATAACTGTTTGAACCGATCGGCGGCCTGCCTGTTGATCTTGGCCGCATCCGTATAAGGGTTTCCATTCGCAACGGCCGACTCGAGGAGCGATTTCATTTCAGCCGGCTGGATCGGGATTCTCTTCCCATAGCGCTTCAATACAGATGAAAGGACCTCGGCCCGTTCGGAGGATGGAGCGTTGATCAAGCTGGAAAGCAATTCATTGGAATAGCTGGACAGTAGCCGCAGGTTCCCCAATTCCGTTTTCGGCTGATCCAGGATCTGATCGGACAGGGGCTCCATACTTCGGACAATTTTATCCGGAAAATTCCAGGACCGCGAGACCGCCATTCCCAGATCATTATAGGAAACGCCCAAGACGGATGTGGAAGCCTTGACTTCATCGAGCTCCAGATCAACCATCCGCCTCTTGATCTCTTCATGCTTGTCCGGGAAATAGCAGATGACCAGCATCTTGCCCAGATTGAAGAGCATGGAGCAGATAAAAACCTCTTCCTTGTCCGCCATTTTCATCTTCTCTGCGACACTTGCAGCCACAAGACCGCTCATCAGGGACGTCGAGGCAATCTCCTGCAGCTCTTTGACCTGAGAGTTGTTCTCCAGGTGATCAAAAATCATGAGGGTGGCCGCCATGATACGGATCTTTTCAATGCCGAGGAGAAACATGGCCTTGGAGATGGTGGTAACCTTTCCGGATTGTCCGGCATAAAGGGCTGAGTTCACAATTTTGAGAAGTCTGTTTGTAAGAGAGAAGTCTTTCAGGATGATCTTGGCCAGGTCCCCTGCTGAAGAGAAATTGACCGATGTCAGGGACGAAAGTTTGGTGTTGATTTCGACGATGTGGCTGGAAAAGGCGGGAAGTTCACCCTTGCTGTGTATGATTTTCATCAGAAAATCGGTGGTCCCGCAAGCGGCCTGACCGCTGTCCCCATGCTCCGGGGAACCAGGGCCTTCCCCGGGAATCGGTTCGTTCGCCATGCCTCCGGTATACCGGCCTTCCAAATGAGTGTCCAAGTTTTTTCACCCGCTATGAAACGTTATAGAATGCTTCCTTCCCGGCAAGGCTTGAAAACCAACGATTCCATACCATGGCGATGTCGCTCCGCACGATAGCAGGATTTCCGTTCCGTTCGATCAATCATCTCATACCCCCTGCCGCTTGATTCCATGCCCTCGGCCCCCTCGTTCTTCGTCAAGGACGGACAGAAGAAGTATTGATTCCGGCCCTTTTGCTTTGCCTGATACATGGCGATATCCGCATTTTTGAGAAGCGTTTCCGCATTTTCACCATCTGACGGATATATGGCGACCCCGATGCTGGTCGTCAAATAATAATCGCGGCCATTGAGCCTGAAGGGATCCCTGAAGCTGTTCAAAATCTTTTCTGCGACGAGCTTCATGGATTCAGCATGCCTTTGATTAGTAATCATGATCACGAACTCATCTCCGCCTATCCTGGCGACGACATCGGATTTTCGCACAATGGCGACCAATCGGCTTGAGACTCCCTTCAGCAGCTGATCTCCCGTGGCATGACCCATCGTGTCGTTGATCGTTTTAAACCCGTCCAGGTCCAGAAACATGATCGCGAGCTGTTTCCCCATTCGCCGGGACAGGGACACGGCATGGTCCAGTTCGTCCCTGAAGAGAAGGCGGTTGGCCAATCCCGTCAAATGGTCATGGTAGGCCAGATGCTCGATTCTGTCCTGTATCCGCTTGCGCCGTATCATCTCCTTCTGCAGGGATTCATTGGCCTTTCTAAGCTCTGACTGTATCTGCTTCCGCTGTGAGTTATCTACGATGCTTGCAATAAGATAATTTCTATCCCTCAGGGTTATCGGCACCGCGGTTTTTATGATGGGCAGCCTGGTTCCGTCAGCCCGGATCAGAATCTCTTCCGAGTTCTCCACGGACCGCCCCTCGTCGGTGACCGGACACCTGCCGCCCGCCCCGGGACACAGCACGCCGTGGCATGCGCGGCCGACGAGCATTCCAGCAGGATACCCGCCAAT
>Ga0123334_1005729_pt1 | contig 11823 bp, 9 predicted proteins | sample BiotimSIPDNA_FD_89706 | JGI IMG/M metagenome (GOLD analysis project Ga0123334, IMG submission 89706) | Anaerobic biogas reactor microbial communites from Washington, USA - Biogas_R1 time_0 SIP DNA | ecosystem: Engineered > Bioreactor > Anaerobic > Unclassified | place: Washington, USA | collected... | reverse complement strand
CGGGCTTGTTGCCCGTCTTTGCCGATGAACCGCCCCCCAGCATATTGATGATCGAGGACTTTCCCGAATTCGGAATACCTACGGCCATCAGAAGCAGATCCTTGCGGATGCGCTTATTATCATAATACTCCAGCCTGTCCCGGAGCGATTCATTGATAAATGCAATCAACCGGCTTTTATGTTTTCTTTCGTTTGCCGATATGGGCAAAGCAGCAATACCGGTCCTCTTGAAATAGTCAATCCATATCGCGGTAGCGTCCACATCGGCCATATCCGATTTATTTAGTATCAATAGCCTGATTTTGTTGCTGAACAAGTTCTCAAAATCAGGATTCCTTGAAGAAAGTGGGATTCTGGCATCGGTGATTTCAAGCACGGCGTCGACAAGCTTCAGCTGATCCGCCATCTGCCTTTTGGCTTTTGCCATATGTCCGGGATACCATTGAATATTCAAGCCGATATCTCCCTTTCATTGATCAAGATTATTATATGATATAAATTTCCAATATTCAAACCGATTAATACAGACGCAATGGTTTTGCAATTTTCCTGTTCATTTTAAGTCTATGATGATTGACATTGCCCAATTGATTTGCTATAATTCCAATTACTCTGTTGCGGGATTGTGTAACGGCAGCACCTACGGCTCTGACCCGTATTGTCTAGGTTCGAATCCTAGTCCCGCAGCCATTATGCTCCCATGGTCTAGCGGTCAGGACGTCGCCCTCTCACGGCGGAGACTGGGGTTCGATTCCCCATGGGGGTACCAGATCAATACCAGGCTGAATGCCTGGTATTTTTATGTTTGTATTTTGATTCGCATTGTTATCATGCAAGATGATAATACAGCCTAAGGCATCAATTCTCCACCCTGATAATACTGGCAACCTTTATAATATCATCAAGTTCGTTGATTTCACGAACCGACTGATGGATGGAGTGCTCGCATGTTTTATGTGTTACAAATATGACCGGTACTTCCCTATTCCCAAAGGCCTTTTGTATGACTGACTCGACGCTTACATCATACTTGGCCATGATGCCCGAAACCTTGGACAGCACACCGGGCTTGTCGGCAACAAGAATCCTCAGATAATACCGGCTTTCCCAGTTATCTACGAAGTTGATTTCTGCCGGGGGAGCGTCTTCATTGATGAATGTGCTGTACCTGAACTCCTTGGCATAAGCCGCCTTGACAAGATCCGATATGATGGAGCTGGCTGTCGGTTCAGCTCCGGCACCATGCCCGTAAAGCATGATGTTCCCCACCGCGTCCCCGTCGATGAATACCGCATTGTAGGAATCCCTTACCGATGTCAGCGGATGGTTTTTATCGATGAATGCCGGGTGCACCCTGGCCTCGATATTCATGCCGTCGCGCTTGCCGATGCCAAGCAGTTTCAATGCAAAACCAAAATCCCTTCCGTAAGTGATGTCTTCCCTGCTTATATTCGTTATTCCTTCGCGGTAAATGCTTTCGACAGGAACTTTGGAGTGAAAAGCAAGCGATAATATAATCGACAGTTTATACTGCGCATCGTATCCATCTACGTCATTTTTAGGATCCGGCTCGGCAAATCCTTGCTTCTGCGCCATTTCCAGTGCTTTCCCAAAATCCATGCCCTCTTCGGTCATCAGCGTCAGTATATAATTGGTAGTTCCGTTTATGATACCGAGCACCTTGGTGATATTATTTGCCTGCATGGAGTTTTGCAGCGTGCTGATCAGCGGTATTCCTCCGCAGACGCTGGCTTCATAATAAAGACCGGCCCTTCCTTGCTTAGCGGCCTTTTCGAGCTGCGGCCATTTGTTTGCAATCAGCACCTTGTTCGCCGTAACGATGCTTTTCCCGGCGAGCAGGAGCCTTTGCGCATAATCGGACACCGGGTCAATCCCACCCATAAACTCGGCTACGATGCGTATCCCGGGATCGTCTACAATGTCATCGATATTATCGGTAAGCAGCGTGCTGTCGATATCAACCGGCCGTTTTTTGGCAAGATTCCTGACAAGTATCTTTTTGATGATAAACCTGAAGTTATCGCGGTGTTCAATGACGCCCCCGTTCTTTTTCAGAACGTTGTAAACGCCGATTCCTACCGTACCAAGGCCGAGAAAAGCGATATTGATATCCATACTACCCCCGCAAATCCTTATTCTTTTGGTATATGTAGTTTAGGCCCCTCATCGAGAGTCTGTTGTCTATTTCATCTATGGCAGGTGTGGACGGAGCAATCAGCCTTGACAAGCCCCCGGTCGCTATAACATAGGGCTTCCCGCCCATTTCCTGTTTCATCAAATCTATAATATTGCCGACCGCTCCGACAAAACCATTGATAATGCCCGACTGCATATTTTCAACCGTATTTTTTGCAATGACCGCTTCAGGTTTAGCAAGCTCAATCCTCGGCAATTTTGCGGCATTTGTTACAAGCGCTTCCATTGAAAGTTTGATTCCGGGCATGATCGCACCGCCCAGAAAATCACCATTCCCGCTTACCGCGCTGAATGTGGTCGCCGTACCGAAATCTATGACGATGCACGCGCCTTTGGCTTTGTGGTATGCGCCGACAGCGGTTGTGATGCGGTCAGCGCCGACTTCCTTCGGGTCATTGTACAGTATGTTCATGCCGGTCTTTGTACCGGGACCGACGATCAGAGGCTCGATCCTGAAAAAAGTATCGCACATGTGCTCGATCGTGTAGTTGATGCTCGGCACGACCGATGCGATGATGATGCCGTCGATCTTCTCCTGCTGTACGCCGGTATAAGAGAGCACGTTGATCAGCTGCAGCCCGTACTCATCCGCTGTTTTTCTGATATCGGTCGCAAACCTTGCGTATTGTATGATATGAAATTCGTCCACAACGCCAATTTTGATATTGGAGTTGCCTATATCGATTGCCAGATGCATTAACTTAACTGATCTCCTTATTCGTTTGACTTCTCTTGATTCTTTTTTGTACGCCTCTGAGTGCGATGCATACCGATGAAACGATGATGACCGCCACGATGGCTTCAGGTATTCCATTGATTGCGCCAACAGCGGATAATGCTCCGAAAAGGCCTGCTTCGGTCGTGCCGAAAATGAGCGCAATCTCAGCAGCCTGCGGCTGATACAGCAAATACATCATTCCCAGAAAGAAAACTGTGTTTGTAATGGAACCTGCAAAAGCGCTCAGGGCATATGCCGTGTTGCTCCTCGCCTTACCCGGTTCTCGATCTTCACCCGAAACCGCTTTGTAAACAATCCAGGCAATAATCGGGACAAGAAGCCTGGGTATAAAAACTACCAGTATCGTCCTGAACGGACTGACGCTGAATAACAATGAGCTCAGGGGGGTTGTTTTTAAAAAGATTTGCAGGAAGCTTGTGGCTCCGAACACCAATCCGAGTATAAGCCCTGTGGAGAGCCCCTCAACCAATACGCCGACCAGCACTGGAATCGCCATAAGCGTAATCTCGATCGGTGGTATCGGTATGTATCCCAGGGGGGTCAATCCCAGGATTACGGCGATTGCTGTGAGTATGCCTGTTACGGCAAGTTTTCTTGTTTTTAAAGAAGTATTCATTTCTTCCTCCGTTCAAGTTCGCATGGATACCTGACGAACATTCGACAATGTTTATTTTGTCCGGTTCCGTAAATGGATACCGGCATTTAAATTATTATAGCATTATTTGCAGGTATAAGAAATATTTAAAATCATGAATAATATGATCTGATAGTGCCGCTATGTATAAATGGAGGATCACGGCAGCGTAGGATTATTTAAGGATTGAGAAGTTAAGGCCGGAATGCTCAAGTTCCAGCCTTAAGAGCATTTGGTGATTATGTATTGTTATTCAGGCATCCGCACCCGTTATTGAAGAATCCATTGTTGCCGCACAGACAGAATATCAACAGTATCCAAATAATCCAATCCGAGTTGTTGCAACTTCCGCATCCGTCTTTGTTCCCGCCAAAAATTCCGCCAAAACCGTTGTTGCCGCAACAGCATAAAATTAGAATAATGATGAGTATAAACGAAAAATTATTGTCACATCCGTCATTGCAGTTGTTGTTTCCAAACAATCCGCCCAGTAAACCGCTCAATATCAACACCTCCCGGCACTACTTATATTAATATAGTATTGAGGGTACCGGGGTTGTGTTACTAATACCTGAAACCATGGGCCACGGCACAAACGGTTCAGCCCTTTACCTGTTCCCTGATTTTTTTTAATCTCTTCATGACATCATTTGCACCGCGACCGAAATAATTATACAGAACTTTATATTCGGCATAAAGCTTGTCGTACATCTTAACATTTTCGGCAATCGGTTTGTACGTTCTATCAAGTACATTTGCCATATCCCTGGCGGCATCGAATATACTGTCGTAGCCGCCGTTTGCTTTGCCGGCCGCCACCGCGCCAAACATAGCCGCGCCTACTGCCGGTGCTTGAGTTGAAGCGGCGATTTTAATCTCAAGATTGGTCACATCGGCGTAGATTTGCATCATCATTTCATCCTTCTGCACGATTCCGCCGGCAGCAAACAACTCTTTTACAGGCAAGTCATTTTGATTGAAGTTATCAATGATCATTCTGGTGCCGTATGCGGTAGCTTCAATCAGCGCTCTATAGATTTCTTCAGGCCTGGTCAGAAGCGTGCAGCCCAGAATGACTCCGGTCAGATTGACATCGACCAATATGGATCTGTTTCCGTTCCACCAGTCCAACGCTACAAGGCCCGACTCGCCAACCTTGAGGTCGGAAGCTTTTTGGGTCAACAGTCTGTATATGCCGATACCCTTGCTTTGCGCTTCGTCGATGTACGACTTCGGCACACAATTCTTCACAAACCACTCGAAATGGTCGCCCACGCAGCTTTGCCCGGCCTCGTATCCGAAGTAACCCGGAAGTATGCCGTCTTCTACGACGCCGCATATTCCGGGAACATAGGCTTCTTTATCTCCTATGAGCATATGGCAGGTCGACGTCCCCATAATCATTAACATCTTCCCGGGGCCGTCTATTCCCACCGGGGGTACCGTAACATGCGCATCGACATTGGCGACCGGTACCGCAGTACCCGGCAGAAGGCCGGTCAGCGCAGCCATTGTCTCGGTAACCTCACCCGCCTTGCAGCCAAGCGAATATATATTATTTGATAGCTTATCTTCTACAATATTTTCGAGTCTCGGGTCCAATGCTTTTAAGAATTCTTTGGAAGGAAAGCCCTTCTTTTTGCTCCACAGCGCTTTATAGCCAGCCATGCAGCTGTTTCTGCGTTCATTTCCGGTCATCAGCATGACAATCCAGTCGCCTGCCTCTATGAACCGGTCCGCCGCTTCATAGACATCGGGTGCTTCCTTCAGTGTCTGCCATATTTTCGGCAGCATCCATTCGGACGATGTTTTCCCACCATAGCGCCCGAGGAAGTCCTCGCCCATCTCATTTGCGATCCTGTTGATCTCGTTGGCCTCATACTGCGCCGCATGGTGCTTCCACAGCTTGACATAGCTATGTGGATTGTATTCAAACCGCGGTTCAAAGCACAGTGGATTTCCGTTTTTATCAATCGGCAGCATGGTGGATGCTGTAAAGTCGATACCTACACCGATGATATCCGCCGGATGAACACCCGATTCCCGAATAACGGCAGGAACCGTCTTTTCCAAAACTTCGATATAGTCAGCAGGGTGTTCCAGCGCCCAGTCGGGCGGTAAAAGCGAGCCGTCGGGCATCCTTTCATCCATGACACCGTGCGAATATTCCTTAACTGAAGCGGCCAACTCCCTGGCGGTTCCCAGTTCGACAAGAACCGCCCTCCCTGACTGCGTTCCGTAGTCTATTCCTATTGCATATTTGTTCGGCATTGCTCTCCCCCGTAATTCATTTATTCAAAACCATCATATAATAGTGGATTTTTTATTTCAAGGATTCCACGGCTTAATAACCAAACAGGGTGATTATAGAATACAAATGGTAAAAATATATCAGCTAATCCCCGGCTATGATCCCCCAGGTATTTTACAACAAGAAAGCCGATACCAAGAGAATCATCAATCAGGTCGATGTATTTGCGGCGGTGCACATGTTATCCATCTGTTTCCTGACTTCCTGGCCGATGATTGTCTGATGGTATGAATTATACATAATTATGCAGTTAAGATATGAAAAAACCCCGGATATCTACGGGGTTAAGCACATATATTTGATCCCGAAGTGCCGTCTCGCCCAGTATTAGGAACCCGTCCCAATACAGGTGGGTGCCCTGTTGAAATAATCTGCCTTCCCCTGAACAAATGGGGCCTGACATCATATTCCAAACCCGAGCTCCCGTATTCATTGCGTAGGTTTAAATAAAAAGCGCGGCGAACACCTCAGGAAATACTTCTTGTAATCAAATGATATCATAGCATATTTCTCATTTCAACAGGAACAAATTTCTATGTTCATGACTTGATTTTGTCAGTCATTATGTTATAATAGCACTACAAAATCAACGGGCTCATAGCTCAGCTGGTTAGAGCGCTACGTTGACATCGTAGAGGTCGATGGTTCGAACCCATTTGAGCCCACCATAAAGCTCGTGAACGCATTCTGTTTACGGGCTTTTGCTTTTTTATTTGGTACACAAACATAGAATTTGCTCTATCCTCAATCTCTTTATCATAATGTTGACATAAAAAATTTGCTTAGGGAACCATATTGGAGTTTTATACATTTTTCATAAGAAAGGCCACCCGCTAAGGATGGCCCCTCTTGTTACCAGAGTTTTTTAGTTCATGTCCTGCTCCGCCATTTTAATGGCTTCGCGAACTACGTTACCGCAGTTCCTGGATGATACCGAACCCCAGCCTTCCCGGGATACCGTATCACTGACTCCCAAGCGTTTTGCAATTTCATACTTTAACGCTTCTGACATAAACCCTTGTTTTGACATTTCAAAACCTCCAGTTTTACGGCAAAAATCAGCCGTACCAATAATTTTCCCGGTTATAAACAATAATATTTTAGATATTATCTGGTGCAGGGCCATAAATTGTTTTGATTATTATTATCTAACATTCATGTCATTAAGCTAGTTTAAGTTGTGACAATGTTTAAATTCCCCCGGCTTGTTAACCGGGGGACAGCAGTGTTTATTTGGCTTTCTTTACATTGGAGGAATGCACAGTCTCTGACCTATCAGTATAAAATTCGGATTGATGCCCGGATTGGCATTGATGATTGACTGGACCGATACGCCGTATCTGCGGGCCAAAGTAAACATCGTTTCTCCCGCATTTACGATATGCACTCGATAACCCGGAGGACACGTCACCGGCGGAGTTGCAAGGGGTATGCATATAACCTGGCCAATCATCAGCCTTCTCGGATCTACTCCGGGATTCGCTTCCATCAAATCATTCACGGATACATTAAACCTTGCAGCTATTGAAAAGAATGTGTCACCGGCTCTGACTGTATAATAATTCCCTTCAGGGCAAGGCGGATAAGTTTGCTGCCTGGGTATGCATATGATCTGCCCGATCCGCAAGCTATTCGGATCTATGCCGGGATTCGCAGATATAATTGCAGCCACTGTCGTATTGAATCTTCTGGCTAAAGCAAAGAGTGTATCTCCGGCTACTATGGTGTAGGCTACCGTGTTGGGCGGGCAAGCTACAGGGGGTGTACTGACCGGTATACAAATTACCTGTCCTATCCGTAGTCTTGTCGGGTCTACGCCGGGGTTTGCTGCCGTGATTGCCGCTACGGTTGTATTGAACCTTCTGGCAAGAGCAAAATATGTGTCTCCCGCCATTATGGTATATGCTGTCGTATTCGGGGGACATGTTCCCGGAGGTGCTGCAACCGGTATACAAATTACCTGTCCTATCCGGAGCCTTGTCGGGTCTACGCCCGGGTTCGCGGCTGTGATCGCCGCAACGGTTGTATTATATCTTCTGGCAAGAGCAAAATAAGTGTCTCCTGCCACTATGGTATATGCTGTCGTATTCGGGGGACATGTTCCGGGGGATGTTGCAGTCGGTATACAAATTACCTGTCCTATCCTGAGCCTTGTCGGGTCTACGCCCGGGTTCGCGGCTGTGATTGCCGCAACGGTTGTATTATATCTTCTGGCAAGAGCAAAATAAGTGTCTCCTGCCACTATGGTATAGGATATTGTGTTCGGGGGGCATGCCATTTTCATCACCTCATATTGTTTTGTCTGCAGTATTATATTCATATGGGTGCCTACATGTTAATTCACCTGTCGCAACGTCGTATTGCCAGTTCCTGCATAAATCTATACAAAAAAGGCCCGGCAATGACCGGGCCCTGATCTTATAGGTCTATTATTTTTTGGATACGTGCTCCTTTGCCTTGATTATGATCTTGCCCTCCTTAACTCGGACCACGACATCGTCGCCAAGCGATATTTTGCCTGAAAGTATCTCCTCCGCGAGATTGTCTTCAAGCGTTCTCTGTATCAGCCGCCTTAACGGCCTTGCACCGTAAACTTTGTCAAATCCTTCCTTTGCAAGGAAATCAATGGCATCATCGTTTACCGTCATCCTGATCCCCTGGTCTGCCAGCCTTTCAGTGATCTGCCCAACCATGATTCTTACAATATCATGCGCATGCTGCTCATCCAAGTTGTGGAATACGATAATCTCGTCGATCCTGTTTATAAATTCCGGTTTGAACTCCTTCTTGAGCTGTTCTAGCATGTCTTCTTTCATCTTCTCATATTCGGCGACATTCCGGTCTCCGCCCGATATGAATCCGACCGGCTTTTGCGCGCCGAACTTGACTGCGCCGACATTGGATGTCATGATTACGATGGTATTCCTGAAGTCGACTGTTTTGCCCTGTGAGTCGGTAAGCCGCCCGTCTTCCAGTATCTGAAGCAATATATTGAATACATCCGGATGTGCTTTTTCGATCTCATCCATCAGTATGACCGAATATGGCTTTCTCCTGACCCTTTCTGTAAGCTGGCCAGCGTCGTCATATCCGATGTACCCCGGAGGGGAACCAACCAGCTTTGACACCGAATGCCTTTCCATATATTCAGACATGTCAAATCGAATCATTGCGTCCTCATCGCCGAACATCGCCTCCGCAAGCGCTTTGGAAAGCTCGGTCTTGCCGACGCCTGTAGGACCCAGGAATATGAACGAGCCTATCGGCCGCTTCGGATCCTTCATGCCCGCCCTTGCGCGCCGGATTGCCCTGGATACGGCAGATACCGCCTCATCCTGGCCGATCACACGCTTATGAATCTTGCTTTCAAGTTCCAATAGCTTTTCACTCTCGTCCTTAGTCAGCTGCTTTGCAGGTATACCGATCCACGATGAAACGATTTCTGCGATATCTTCGCGGTTTACAATAATCTCCTTCTTCTGCTGTGACTTTTCCCAGTCGTCCTTCATTCTGGCCATTTCCTCATTCAGCTTTTTTTCCTCGTCGCGCAGCTTGGCGGCCTTTTCAAAATTCTGGTTATTCACGGCTTCGAGTTTGGCCTTATTGACCTCTTCAAGCTTAATCTCCATATTCTTCATATCCGGCGGCGCAGTATAACTCATGATGCGCTTGCGCGAAGCAGCCTCGTCCATCAGGTCGATGGCCTTGTCGGGCAAGTACCGGTCAGATATATACCGGTCGGATAAGCTTACGGCAGCTTCCAGCGCTTCGTCAAGTATATGCACCTGATGATGGGCTTCATATTTGTCCCTCAAGCCCTTCAGTATCAAAAGCGCTTCTTCCGCTGTGGGCTCCCCGACCATGACCGGCTGGAACCTTCGCTCAAGAGCGACATCCTTCTCCACATGCTTTCGGTACTCGGTAAGCGTCGTTGCACCGACTGCCTGAATCTCGCCGCGTGCCAGTGCCGGTTTGAGAATATTTGCTGCGTCCATCGCACCCTCAGCTGCGCCCGCGCCGATAATCGTGTGCAGTTCATCGATAAACAGGATTACATTTTTGTTGTTTTTAATCTCATCAATTGCGGCCTTCAGGCGTTCTTCGAATTCACCCCTGAACTTTGCTCCGGCTATCATGCCCGAAAGGTCGAGCGATAGCACTCTCTTATTTTTCAGCAACTCTGGTATCTTACCTTCGACGATCCGTTCTGCAAGACCTTCGGCCACAGCAGTTTTACCGACACCCGGCTCCCCTATCAGCACCGGGTTGTTTTTGGTTCTGCGGCTCAATATCTGTATGACGCGTTCAATCTCCTTCTGCCTTCCTATTACCGGATCAAGCGTGCCGTTTTTTGCCGCCTCGGTTAAATCCCTGCTGAATTTGTCAAGCTTCGGGGTTCTGCCCTCCTTTTCCTTGACCTCACTGTTGTCTTTGAGCATTCCGAGGAGTGCATCCCGGAGCTTTGTAAGGTCTATATCGGCGTCCATCATGATCCTGGCGGCGATCGAGCCGCGCTCGCGCGACAACGCCAGCAAAAGGTGCTCGGTGCCTACATAGTCATGGTTTAAGCTGCGGGCTTCTCTTACGCTCAACTCAATGACGTTTTTTGTTCTCGGCGTCAAGCCGAAAGAATCGTTGAATTCAAAACTGCCTTTTCCGACAAGCCTCAGTATGCTGCTTCGGACCGAATCGACCGTCAAGCCCTTTTCATTCAGAATCTTGCATGCCGCGCTGTCGCTTACCGATAAAATACCGAGCAGTACATGTTCCGTGCCTATGTAATTATACCCCATATCCCTCGCCTGGTTTTGCGCATTGGCAAGCGCATCCCTGGCGTTTTGCGTAAATCTTCCTGATAACTCCATTTGATCCTCCTTACAACCTTTCTCGTATAAAATCCGCCCTGATATGATTGATCGGCAGTTTATTTTCTTCGCCGCCGTTGAGTGTTCTCAGCGAAGCGTCCTGTGAATTGATAATCAGATATATCATTTCCTGATAGTCTATGTCCTTAATCAAATCGAAATATTTTGCAAGCCACACATTACCGATAAGTGCATAGAATTCCTTTTGCGACATTTTTCTGGCATACTTGAGTATACCGTAGGATCTCATCAGCCTGTCTTCTATTTCGCTCTTCCTGTTGGCATACAGCACATCCCGCGCAGCCCTTTCCGAATCCATGATGCTTTGCACGACATTTTTAATGGTCTCTACAACATCGTTTGCACTGTATCCCATGGAGCCCTTGTTCGAGAGCTGTACAATACTGTTGATTCCGCTCTGGCCTTCCCCGTAAAAGCCCCTGACAACTATATTAAGCTTGTTTGCATTGACGATGATTCCCTTTAGCTGACCGGTTGTAACAAGCGCCGGGATCATCAGCATGACCGAGGCTCTGACACCTTCGCCGAGGTTGGTCGGGCAGCTGGTTAAATACCCGAGGTTTTCATCATATGCGATCAGGTTCGAACTCGTCAGTATTTCATCAATTTCTTCAATTTGTCGGATACACGAATCCAGATCAAATCCACTCTTTAAAATCTGCGCTCGTATATGATCTTCCTCATTGATCATGATAGCAACGGAACCATCGGCATTTAATAGCAGTGAACTGATTTCCGGGGTCTTTGTGATGTCGATGCTCATATAGTGCTGCTCGACCCACGATATTCTTTTCATTTCGCTGATATTGCTTAACTCATAATAGCTCAGCCCAAGCTTTTTATTTTCGCCGAACAGCTTTCTTATCCTTGATTTCACATCTCCCGCCTGAATCGGGCTGATATTGTTCGGGAAAGGTATATCTTTGAAATTACGGGCGATTCTGATGCGGCTGCTTAATGCAACATCATTTTGAGGGCCTGCTTCCTGCCATATGCTCTTACTCTGCTTCTCCATTTTTATATTCCTTAATCTCAT
>Ga0123334_1005726_pt1 | contig 11828 bp, 10 predicted proteins | sample BiotimSIPDNA_FD_89706 | JGI IMG/M metagenome (GOLD analysis project Ga0123334, IMG submission 89706) | Anaerobic biogas reactor microbial communites from Washington, USA - Biogas_R1 time_0 SIP DNA | ecosystem: Engineered > Bioreactor > Anaerobic > Unclassified | place: Washington, USA... | reverse complement strand
TGGAATGCGGCCTCGGAAGGAAGGCAGCACCACAATGGTGAGCTTCGCCCCATAGGCGGTATCGGGGCCGCCGCCCAAGGCCCCGAGAATGCGGCCGTCGGTGCCGGATACGGAGTTCACATTGAACTTGAGGTCTACCTCGGTAGCCGAGAGAACCATTACATCCAGCTGATGGGCGATGCAGGCGGGATTGTTGGGATTGGCATACAAGGAGGCGCTCATCTCCTTATGAAATGAGTTCTCAGCAACAGAAAGGGCGGCCTCGCCGTCAAAGCTCTGGACATCCCACAGCGTATGAAACAGTCCCTCCTTGGCCATACGGACCAAGGTCCCGGTAATACCACCCGAAGCGAAGCCGCCTTGCAGCGCATGCTGCTTCATATACTGTTCAAGCAGGTTGGTAACCAACAGAGAAATACCGCCGCTGCCAGCCTGATAGTTGAAGCCCGGTTTCAGGGTCCCAGCTGCCTGCATAACCGCCAAGGTACGCTCGGCAATGAGGTGCTCAGTGGGGTTCTGAGAGACTCTCAGAGAACCACCGCCGACCTGCTCGCTCTCACCGATGGAGTCAACCTTGACCAGAACATCCACGAGCTTTGCCTTAATCGATTGATAGGCGAGAGGTTCTTCACTGAGAAAGTCGGTGATGGCGATTACATACCCTGCATATTCGGCATCGGCATGTGCATACCCCATCGAGCCGAAGGGATTGGGACCCGAAGTTCCGTTGAGATTGCCTTGCCTATCGGCAGCCGAGGCTGCGATGAAGGCGACATCGACCGGAGTCTGCCCCTCCTCAATCGCGCGGGCACGCCCCCCATGGGTGCGAAATACAACCGGGTGGGGAACCTCATTGTTCAGCACCGCTTCACTGAGCGGTGACTTCATGCCGGTGGTCTCAATACGCGTTACCACCCCTGCTTTGACTGCTCGAAGCACAGCCTCGCAAGCCTCTCCCATGATGGAGGAAACGCACAACGTCAAATCGGCGAAGTGCATCTCTTGAAGGAAATCCAAAACAAGGCCGACCACCCTGTCTCCCAGGCGAAGGTGGTGGTGGAAGCTGATGCGCATCCCACTCGTTAGGCCACTTCGTGCGATTGCCTCTTTCAGAGTCAGGACTTCCTTCATTGCGTTCTCCCTTCAAGCACCCGCCTGGCCCAAAGCACCACCGGCTTGTCCACCATTCTTCCCTTTGCAGAGAGCACACCAGATGTCGTGCCCTCTGCAGCCTCGACGATTCGCTGAGCTTCCTCGACCTCTTGTGCGGAGAACGAAAAGACTTCATTGATCGCTTTGATCTGGTTGGGATGAATGACCGACTTGCCGCAGAAGCCCAATGAACGGGAGCGCTTTGCATCCTCGATCAATCCTGCCTGGTCGTCCAAGAAACCCCATACCGAGTCGTAGGCTTCCAAGCCGAAGGCTGCAGCGGCACTGGCAATGCGCGAGCGCGGGTAGTCGAGGGCAAGCGAGGCTTCCTTCCTTCGCAGTCCCAGGGCGGCACAGTAGTCCTCGGCACCAAAGGAGAAGGCGACAATTCTTGCAGAAGCACTCGCAATGAGGAACGCATGCTCTACTGCAAGCGGCGTCTCCAGCAATGCTTGGATTTTGGTGGTTCCTTGTGGAAGCTTCAACTCTGCTTCCAATTGGTCCAGATATACACTGATTCGGTGTACATCAGCTTGAGATTCAACCTTGGGTACCCTGACCAGCTGTACACCTGCATGGAGACATGCACTCAAATCGGCCTGCCACCATGCTGTGTCCAAGCCGTTGATTCGTACTGCCAGCCTGCAAAGGATGCCCTGCCGCTGCAGGTCATCGGCGATGAAAGGCAACATCTCCTCAAGCAGGAAGCGTGCCTCGTCCTTTTGGTCAGGAGCAATGGAATCCTCGAGGTCGAACACCACCCCGTCACTGCCGTATATTCCTGCATTGATCATCCGCGAGGGGGTATTCGCCGGTGTATAGAGCCAACTTCTCATAGCAAGCCTCCCATGCGGGCGATGGCACAGCGCAGCCGGGCCCGGATGACACAGTCGAAAGCCTGCTGGTCTACAACCTCAAAGTGTCCTTTGACAATATGTAGGTCATCAAGCAGTTCTTTGCAGACCGCCTCGATTCTCCTGCCATAGAGACCCTGCACCGTTGAGGTCACCGTGAGCCTGAGATTACTCTCAGGCTCGCTGATGGTCACAAGCACATCTCCCTTCTGAGCTTTTCCTGCACTGACGCCGCTCATGGACAAGCCTCAGTTTGGACGGACATCGACAGAGAGGCAGGTCATGCGTCCGCCGCCGCCCTGCAACAAGCCGACCTGTCCGCTCAGGTACGGGTCCTGCTCGTCGGTATACTCAAGCACCACCTTCCCATCGACAAGAGCCGTCAGATGATTTGCCTTCACCTGCAAGGTGAATATGTGCTCGTCATCGGCATTCAGAAGCGTTGCACTACCCAGTTCAATACTCTGTCCCTTGTTTTTCTTGAGCAAAACAATACGATTGCTTGCAGAAAGAACCAATGCATACCTGCGGCGATACCCCTGCACCCGGGCAAGAATACCATGACCGGATCCTATATCGCTTCGTATGCGGGCGGAGTAGGAGTAGTCGGCCCAGTCGGGGGAGCCGGTGTAGGTCTCTGCATCCTGCGGACCGCTGCCGACATAGGAAGCATCCTCAAGCCGCCAGAACCCGCGATGGAACGTCCATTGGGTGATGGCTCCCGCCTCGGCCCGCTCCTTGGAGAAGTCCAGGCAGTAGTCGGCCTCGCCCTCCCACCAAAGGTTCTGGAGGATTACCTTGGCGTTCACCAAACCTTCACCGGTGTGGTGCACCACGATGCCGACTTCCGAGATGTGGGCATTCTCAATACGTTCAATGGCGTACTCGAGCTTGGTTGTACCACTGAGACGAACACCCTGGCTTTGGTGGGTCAATCCAGAGTTTCGATCCCGAATGTAGATGCTGGCAAGCAGATTCGGGCATTGGTCTTCAGGCAGGTGCAGGGTTGCATGCACCCTCTGTCCCGGATAGAGCTTGGGAGAGAAAGAGGCCCCGTAGTAGTTTGCCGTCAGCTCCTTGGTGTGCACTGATGTCTTTACATACCAGGAGGCACTGCTCTTCTTACCCAGCTTCTTGATTACGGCACACAGGCCGGGGGTCTGTTGGGCAGGATCGGTATTGGTATTCCAGAGCTGAACGATCTTGGGTTCCTCTCCACTGATCTTCCAACCCTGTGTAGAGCCGGGATAGGAGAAGTGATAGCGTTGTGGTTTACGCGTTGAACGTATGTCGGCCAGGCGTTCTGCGCAATCGGCAATGCGGTCGGCGCATTCGGCGATATCGAGGTAGTTGTCCGCCCCGATTATGCTGGCAAGCACCAGTTCGTCCTGCATCGGAGAGCGCCACTTCTCATCGATTCCCTCCAAGCCTACTGCAACGGCCATGATGGCTCCAAGGTTTCCCACGTTGCAGTCGGTGTCCCAACCGCACATGTTGCCGATGCAGATGGTGCGCGAGTAATCCCCTTCGCCGTAGAGCAAAGCAAGTATGATGACGGCAGCGTTGGGGATTACCGGCACCACTCCGGCATATCGGTCGTAGCCGAAGTTCTCAAAAACATAGTGATAGGCCGCTTCCCAATCGTGGGGGTGCTCTGCATGAAAGGCGAGCATCGCATGCACCATCTGTGCGTAGATGGAGTCGGGATCGAGGGCGATCAGGGCATCTCTGACCAGCTTCTCTGAGGAGGTGAAGCTGAAGGCAAGGCTGGCAAGAGCGGCAATATAGCGGGCACCCTGCAAAGCCTCGCCGTCATGGGAGATGCTTGAAGCCATCTCAGAGATGCGGGCAGCCTCAAGAGGATTGTTCGGATAGACAAGGCCCCAGATATCGCTGAAGATCTGGCCTCCGATCTGCTCGGCCAGAGCACTGCCGTTCAAGGCTGCCGAGCCGGAGATGCTTGGGGAAATTCCATTTGCGAGGTTCAAGTAGGCGGTGTGTTCGGTGGAGATGCCGTAGCCGCCCCACCACAGGGTACCGCGCTGGTCGGCAAGGTAGTTGAGCATTCCCTCGGCAAAGGTTTCGGCTGAGATTTCACCCTTCCAATCACGAAGGGCCCTGATCAGGACCATGGGGAAGGCGGTGTCATCGTCGGGCTTGAACAACTTGCCCGGCTGCAGGGGCAGGTAGCCGTCAAGGATTCCCAGGTTCTCCCTGATCTCCTTGTACGTCCAGTTCTCGATGGGAGCGCCGAAGCGCACGCCGATGCATTTGCCAATCCATCCGGCATAGACTCGCTGTCGATAGCGTTCCGGCAGTATGTTCATCTGATACCCCTTATGATTTCAGTCAAGTCGCGATAGTCGGTGATGACCCAATCGGCTTCGGGAAAGCCTTCGCCTATGTCGTCACGGACCCCACTATAGCGTACGCTGTACATCCCCGCCTGCTTGGCTCCCAGGACATCGGTATGCTTCAGGTCTCCTACGTGCACCACCTCGTCCGCTTTGCACCCATTGATGTCCAGCACCTTCTGGAACACTCCGGGTGCCGGCTTGCTCATGCCAAGTTCATCGGAGTAGAGACCGAAGGAGAATTTACCGGGATGGTCGCGTTCGATGAGCCGGCCAAGGTACTTGCCCGAGGAGACTCCGGTATCGGAGATGATGCCGAGTTTGTAGGATCTGGAGAGCTCGGCGACAACCTCGACAATGTGGTCGGTGGGTACGGTATTTCCGGTGAATACCGCCTCCTGGAGCGTATGGCAAAGCTCGTCGATCACCCAATCGGGCAGCTGGATCTTAAGCTCGCCGAAGACCAGGCCCAGGAACTCTGCGACCGGCAGGGTGCGCTGCTCCTTGCGCCAGATGTCGTCCCACAAGAGCCAGGAGTTCTCCATGGCCTTGTAGATCTGCTCGTCACTGATATGAGTGATACTGCACCGGTCGAAGGCGGCCCGGATTCGGTCTTTGCGCTCATGCTTCAATGAAACAGTGTTACGGTACAAAGTACCCCAAAAATCAAATGTTACCACCTTGATCGGCACAGGATCCCCCTTGTCAACCTTTCATACCCACCGATGCGATACCACCGATGAGATGCTTCTGAGCGAAGAAATACATGACCAGGACCGGTGTCATGGTCGAAAGCGTGGCAGCCATCAGAAGGTTCCACTCAACACTCCAGATTCCCTTGAACATCTCAAGGCCCATCTGGATGGTGAACTTCTCATAGGAGTTCAGGTAGATCAACGGCTGGAGGAACTCATTCCATGTCCAGAGGAACGTATAGGTCACGATGATGGTCAAGGCCGGAATGCACAGCGGCAGCAAAATCCGGTAGAGGATTCCGAAGGTGCCCACCCCGTCGATTTTCGCCGCATCATCCAGGTCTCGCGGCATCGTCTTCATATACTGGATCAAGAGGAATATGAAGAATGGGGTGCCGCTGAAGGCAGGGAGGACCAAGGGCCAGTAGGTGTCGATCATACCTGCCTTGACGTACATGGAGTACAGGGGGATCAACTTGGTCTGCAGGGGAATCATCATCGTGCTGATCACCAGCATGAAGAAAATTCCTTTTCCGGGAAACTTCAAACGGGCGAAGCCGTAGGCGATCAAGGGGACGGCAAGCAACTCGCCGATGGTCTTGAGGACTATCAGGTAGAAGGTGTTGCCGATGAAGCGAAACATGGGAACGCGGGTGAATACGTCGCGGAAGTTCACCCACTGGGGGACTTCAGGGAACAACACCGGCGGCCAAAGGAAAATATCCCACCGGCTTTTAATGGCAGTAGAGAACATCCAGAAAATCGGAAGCAGGAAAATGACGGAGAGCAGGATCATGAAGGAGTGGGTGACCACCGATGTGGTGATTTGCCTCCGCCGATGAGCTCGCTTCATTGCTTCGAAGGTTGTTTCGGTTTTCATCGGGCTTTGTCCTCCCCTTCATAGTACACCCAACGCTTGGATGTATAGTTTACAAACATGGTCATCGCCATGATGATGACGACCAGAACCAGGATCAGGGCGGAGGCATAGCCGGTGTTGAAGTGCTGGAAGCCTTCCTCATAGAAGTAGAGCAGGTAGAAGTAGGTGGCTTTCAAGGGACCGCCTTTGGTGATGACGTAGGCCTCGGTGAAGACCTTGAAGGCCTCGATCATCTGGATGATGAGCTGGAAGAAGAGCGTCGGAGTGAGCAAGGGAATGGTGATCTTGAAGAAAATCCTCAACTTGCCGGCTCCATCGATTCGTGCCGCCTCGTACAGTTGCGGCGGGATGTTCTGCAGGCCCGCCAGATAGATGACTGCGCTTCCCCCCACCTTCCATAGGCTCATGCTTGCCACTGAAGGCAGGGCCCATTTCGGATCCCAGAACCATTTGGGTCCCTGGATGCCGAAAAAGCTCAACACAGAGTTGACGATGCCTACATCGGGTTGGAGCAACCACGTCCACAGCATTGCTATGGAGACTCCGGAAATGACGGCGGGGATGTAGAAGAGTGTTCGGTAGAAGTTCATCCCCTTGATCTTCATATTCAGCAGAAGCGAGAGGAGCACGCCGAAGATGAGTATCACGGGCAGCGACATGAGCACATAGAGTGCTGTCGCCTTGACCGATTGATAGAAAAGAGGCTCCTTGGTGAACATGTGAATATAGTTCTCCAAGCCGATCCAGACCGGTTTGTCCATCATCGTCCAGCGGGTGAAACTGTAGTAGATTGTTGAGAGTATAGGGATGAATGTGAGGACAATGAAGCCCAGCACCCACGGGGAGATACTGAGATATCCACACAGGGCTTCCTTCACGGCAGCCTTCGATCGTTTTACCTGTTTTGTTACCATCTGTCAGTAGCCTTTTGCCTGCAAGGCATCCGGGAAGGGACTTGGTGTCGATTCCCGGATGGTCTTGGGTAGTGTTTAGTAGAGCAGGGTCTTCTTTGCTTCGTCCAGGACAGCCTGAGCCTTCGGTACGAGTGCATTGAGTTCTCCCTTGATCTGATCCTTGGTGATCAGGCCAAGCTTGATCTTGTCCCAAAGATCGGTGATGGAGGCTTCCACCTTTGTTCCGGAGGGGTGTGCACCGCGCCAGATTGCAACCTGGGTGTCATTCAGGACTTCCAAAAATCCCTTCACGTAATCCTTGTCGGCATCCTTGTACTGCTTTGCCACGGAGTCGATCGAGGGGAAGAGGTTTGCGTTGTCCATGAGGAACTTCTGTCCTTCAGGTCCGACATACCACTTCAGGAACGTCCAGGCTTCCTCGGGATGCTTTGAGCCTTCCCAGATGCCAACCAAAAGCGACCATGCGTTCACGTGACGGGGATTGTCACCTACACCAGGTTCGCGTACCACACCAAAGTTCTTGCCGGCCTTCACTGCATTGAGCATATGCCCTTGGTTGAGGGTTGCCATTGCCAGGCGGTTTGCCATGAACAGGTCGATCGGTCCGGTGTTCTCGGTGCTCAGCGTAGCCATATCGGAGACGGTGGGAGTTACACCCGAGCGCATCAGGTCGTAGAACCATTCGTAGGCGGCAAGGGATTCGGGGCTGTTCAAGTAACCGTCGACCTTGGTGCTGTCGGGGCTGTAAAGCCTGGCATTCTCACCATGGTTGAACCAGATTGCACGGAAGGGACGGGTAAGAATCTCGGCACCCCACACCTTCTTGGCAGGATTGGCTACTTTCTTTGCAATCTCCAGATACTCGTCGGTAGTCCAATCATTGGTCGGATAGGCCACACCGGCTGCGTCAAAGAGGTCCTTGTTGTACATGACGATCGAGGCACCTACGCCGAGGGGAAGTCCGATGGTCTTGCCGTTGAACTGTGTCTTGGTGTCCCAGAAGCCCTTGTAGTACATACCGATGTCGAACTTGTCCCGCTTGATGTACTCGTCGAGCACCAGGGCCTTCGGATACCAGTTGGCCACCGAGAAGAATGCTACGTCGGGTCCACCGACACCGGCACCCAAAGCGGTAGTCATCTTGGTCTCAAAGCCTTTGGTCGGCAGCAAGGTCATATTGATCTTGATATTCGGATGACTTGCTTCGAATTCCTTTACCATTGCACGCTGGGAAGCCTCATTGTACTCCTCCGAATCCCAGGTCCACCACTCAAGGGTGACAACTTCCTTGGCTGGAGCACTCTCCTTGGCACCGGCTGCAAACAGCGAGCCGACCAGACAAACCATGAGCATCAGCACGAGCACTGCTTTCATAGAGTCCTTTTTCATAACGTTCCTCCTTATTCATTCAATTCGCCAAAGGCGAATGTAATCACACAAAATCCCTTACGTTCTTCTCTTCAATGCAAAATGCGCCAATTCAATCCCCAGATCCACCAGATCTTCTGTTTTTGCAAAGGACAGGCATACACCGGAGGGATGACGCACCTGCTCCACCCACGACTCAGGAATCACCTGCATGCCCTGCCCGGCTGCACAGAGGGCGAGCGTCAAGGCACAGATTGTATCCGCATCACGACCAAAATTCGCTGATAATAAAAACGCCTTTCTGAAATTGCCTTGCGCCATCCGATACAGCGCATAAACCTGGGGCACAGCCTCGGCGGCGATTGCATGACGCGGAGTCCAAAGCCGGGTGTGCAGAGCCTCATACTGGTCGAAAGGATCGGACAGCTCGCCAAGGATTGCATCGGCCAAATCCATCCGCCTTCCAAGCCAGCTGTCATCAGGAATGCACGCTCTGCCGGCTGCAACAACCTCTTCGACGGAGGCGCCTTCAAGTGCAACGGAGATCGAGGCGGCAATCGCCTGGGCCGCCCAGATTCCATCACGGTCGTGGCTTACACTTGCATCAATGCCTGCCAGGCGGGCTGCTTCCTTGGGATCACCTACAGCGGCGATACCGAACGGTACCGCCCGCATGGCCGCCCCATCGTCATTGTTCAGGGTGTTGTCTATGCCCGATAGCGGAGGGTTCATTCCCACCGAGAGGTTCCAGAGCGCTCCATACAACGGCGTTCCACCGCGGTCGAGTGCTCCGCCGTTGTCCAGCACGAGGGCGCGCCAAGTATCGGCGACATACCGGGCATTGTACTCGCCGGGGCAGTTCAGCAGTGCTTTTGCAGAGAGCACACCGAACTCGGTGTCATCGGTACTCTTGCCTTGTGGAAGCAGGCGGTTGAGAATCCCATACTGCTGTCTGACGGAGGCATCACGGCCCAAATCGCCTGCGGCGTCCCCCACCCCCAAGGCAACCATTGCCGCCTTGGCCCTATCGATGAAGGTCTCTTCCCATTCTGTCAAACCGCTCTTTTCACCTACTTTCATCCTATCCTCTTTTAGTACCGGTAACGTTACCGGTACATGCAAAAAAATTATTAAACCTAAAGAATCCGTACGGAATCACGAACAACCAGCTCACCTGGATATACCAATTCCTTGCACTGGTGCGACTCTACAGCCATCTCTTCTATCAAGAGATCGACACTCGCCTGGCCCAAGGTGTACTTGAAGGTATCGATGGTAGTCAGCCGGGGTCTGATCATCTTGGCTATTTCAATATTGTCATGCCCCACCACCGAGATATCGCCGGGAATCGACAAGCCCCGGTCGAGGATTGCATCATAGGCACCGATGGCCAGTACATCGTGAGAGGCGAAGAGTGCTGTGGGTCTGCTCTTCAATTCAAGAAGACGTTCCATGCACTCCCTGCCTGCTTCCACCGAGCTTACGCCTTCAACTATCAGGTTCTCATCAATGTCGATATTCGCCTCGGTAAGGGCTTTGAGATATCCAAGTTTGCGTTCATATCCCGACTGGGTCAGGTCCCCGGTCGTGATGTGACCGATGCGGGTATGCCCGGCGTCGAGAAGGTACTTGGTTCCCAAGTATCCATTGGCAACATTATCGATGGCGATGGTCGAGATCATCGACTCCGAGCTCTTGCGGTAGATCTGGACAACCGGGAAGTTCTCATCGCGCAGCTTGAGCAGCTCATCACGATTGGCTTCATTGAATGAGAGTATGATGCCGTCGACCTGCTTGCTTCGCAGCAGCCCGATCGCCTCCTTCTCCACCCTGCTGTCCTTGTGGGCATCGAAGAACATGACCGAATATCCATACTCCTTGGCTTTGACAACTACGCCTCTGGCGAGTTCCGGGAAGCTTGCATTGGTGATGTCGCTTGCGATGAAGCCGATGACATTCGAGCGCTTGAGCACCAAGTTCCGTGCCACCTTGTTGGGGCTGTAGTCGAGGTCCTTGATGGTTGCACGGATGCGTTCCTGGGTTTCCTTGCTCACATCGGGCTTGTTGTTCAAGACCCGTGAGACGGTGGAAACCGAAACTCCAGCTTTTTTGGCAATGTCAATGATTGTTGCCGTCATGCACCGCTACCCCTCTACTTACAAGAGAAACCTTCCGGTAACGTTACTGGTAACGTTTCCGATACTTCATACTAAGCCCCAATGTTGGATATTGCAAGCAAAAAAAGAAGCAATTGAGAAGCGCTGTGAAGAGTGCCCCTCAGAATTCGTTGAGTAAAGGGGATCTAGTCAGGATGAGATTATGAACAATGCACCCGTTTCGATGGAATTCATTTTATGTTTGGGGGATCTCTCTTTCTCGTTAATACTGCAGTGAGAAGGAAAGAAGATGGAATGTATGGGCACCTCGTTTGAAGAGAGTAGAAGTTTTGAACAAGAACTGACGTTCAATACTCTGCAAAAAGAAATGGATGTGCGCCAGCTTGCCTTTGGTCGTGCACAGATGGAAACTCTGAATTTGTTAGGGTCTGACAAGCTTTTCACCAACCTCGCCATGTTGCTCTCAGACCAATGCACCCACTCCTGCAAGGTTGCTGTATTCCAAGGCCGTGATACTACAACATTTCGGGACAGAAGAGAATTCACCGGGTCGTTGTTGAAACAGCTGGGCGATGTCTATGAGTACCTCAACAATCACAATAAAACAAAAGCAAGCTTCACAGGACTCCTAAGAGAAGATACTCTGGATTACCCGCAGGACGCCATCAGGGAAGCATTGTTGAACTGTCTTATCCATCGTGACTCTCTTTTCACCGGAAGCATCATTATCAATGTATATGACGACCATATGGAGTTCATCTCCCTTGGAGGATTGGTACGAGGGCTTTCCTTGGAAGCCGTTCAGCTGGGAGTATCCCAATCGAGGAACCCCAACCTGGCAGCAATCTTCTATCTTCTGCGATTGGTGGAAAGCTACGGAACCGGCATTCGTAAAATCATGCGTCTCTATGAACATTGCCCGAAAAAACCGCTTTTCAAGGCTGTACAAGGGGCCTTCTCCTGCATCCTTCCAAACAGGAATGAAGTTGTTCAGTATATCCAGAAGCAAGAAAGAACCGAGAGTACAGTCGGAGAGTCAATAGACTCAGAAAAACAATCCATCCTGCATTTTGCAAGGCAAAAGGGATCCATCTCAAGGAAGGAAGTTGAAGACGTTTTCGGGCTGAAGACCACAAAAGCGTTCCGATTGCTCAGGCAGTTGTGTGATGAAGGCCGGCTGACCCAACAGGTGAGCGGGAAGTTTACCCGCTATATTCCTCGTTCGATGCTCTAGGAATCGAGGTACTTTTTGAATCCGCTGTAAGCCCCTTCAGTTCATGACCCAAAAGCTCTGTTTGAGCACCTTAACCCAGAAGGGGTAAGCGATGAACACCCGCAGTACCGGCCGTATGGCCGGTACTGTCAGCGTTGAAGCATCGGTTAATTCATTGAAGTGAGAAGAGAATCCCCTACCTCAAAGAGCCCGATCTCCTTGGCAAGCTTGTACAGCTGAGGATGGGTATTGTTGAGGTCACTCCTCCCTGCTTCCCGTAC
>Ga0123334_1005714_pt1 | contig 11858 bp, 5 predicted proteins | sample BiotimSIPDNA_FD_89706 | JGI IMG/M metagenome (GOLD analysis project Ga0123334, IMG submission 89706) | Anaerobic biogas reactor microbial communites from Washington, USA - Biogas_R1 time_0 SIP DNA | ecosystem: Engineered > Bioreactor > Anaerobic > Unclassified | place: Washington, USA | collected... | reverse complement strand
TTACCCGGTTCAATGTTTTCACAAAACAAATTCATTCAAGGGGCCCGTTTCTTTGTAGATGCCCAGAACATAGCTACATTTACAAATTATGTAGGCTTCGATCCGGAAATGCAAACGGATAATCCCTATCCGCAAGCTCTTTCACTTTCATTTGGTTTCAATATTGATTTTTGATAATCCGATAATAATAATTGTTATGAAGTATAAATTCAAATATTTGTCGTTAATTATAGCGTTTTTGGGCGTTATTCTAACATCATGTGACGATCTGTTGGAAACGAAAAATTTCACTGATATGTCACCCTCAAACTTCTTCAAAACAGAAGGAGATATGGATGCGGCAGTGACGGGTATTTATTTACCTTGTACAACTAACTGGGGTTATAGTGACGGCGGAACCGGCAGTTGGTATAATGCCTTGTTTAATGCAGATATTAATGCCTATTATCCTGCAGGGATGGTTACTACAGATGAAGCCAGACACTACTTAAGCAATGTTTTCGATGAGTTCACTTTTGGCCCCTCTACGGGTAGTGCTATGGCAAGTACTTATAACGTGATTCGTTTTATTGCACGGGCAACAGATGTTATTAATCAGATAGAACAAAGTACCGGTGCAACTGAAAATATCCGTAATCGTTATATTTCCGAAACAAAAACCTTGCGTGCATTTTACATGTACACCTTGCTTGACTGGTTTGGCCCTGTAAACGTAAAACTCAATCCTGAATCGCTTTATGATAACACAATTGAACCTCGTCCTTCTTTGGTAGACTATGTTTCATTGATAGAAAAAGACCTCAAAGATGCAATAGAAGAGGACGCATTCCCTGATAAATACAATAACGATGTAAGTAATTGGGGGAGAATGTCAAAAGCAATAGCTTATGCCATTCGAATGAAATTGTATATGCACCAAAGAAACTGGGAAAAAGCAAAAGATGATGCTTCAAAGCTTATGCAGATGGGATTCTCATTAGAGAATCAATATGAAGATGTGTTCAACAATTTACAGTCGGATGAACATATTTGGGCGATACCCTCAAGTACAGCCTCTGATAATTACTATGTAACGGAAGTACTTCCAAGCGATTTCAAAAGGGGATTCACACATTTAGGGAGGTCTTATATCAGAGGAAATGATGCTAATTTTTATGCCGGATGGCAAGTATTCTGCATGCGATGGGAGTTTTATGATACATTCCAGGATAGTGATGTCCGTAAGAATACCATTCTTTCCGAATACGTAACATCGAATGGAACACACAAAGACCGTACAAGTGGGATGGTTGGTGCAATCCCAATCAAATATACTGACACACAATACGCTGATTGGGGAATACAGAAAGCACATCATGTAATCCGTTATGCAGAAGTATTGTTATCGTATGCGGAAGCAGAAAATGAATTAAATGGTCCTACGACGACCGCAATTACAGCTCTAGAAGAAGTAACAGACAGAGCGGGGATTGAGATTCCTGAGTTGGCAAAAAGCGGGAAAGATGCTTTCAGAGATTTCATTCTGGAAGAAAGAGGTCGAGAATTGTTCGGTGAAGGACAACGCCGACAGGATTTGATTCGTCACGGAGTATTCATTCAACGAGCTCAAGAGCGTGGTAAGCAAGCCAAAGCACATCATGTGTTATTTCCTATACCACAAGCTGTCATAACTGAATCAAACGGTATTATCCAGCAAAATGAAGGATATACAAATTAATTAAATCATATTTAGATTGACTTTCCAGGTTCACACATTGGGAAAAATAATCAAATCCATTTTGGCACCCCGGGGCTTGCTTCGGGGTGTTTTTTCTCTCTGTTTATTATCTCGTGAAATTTTTTTCAGGATATCTCTTTGCCCGCAGGAGAATATACCTTAACCGTTGATTTGAAATCCAGTAAAGGAAGAAATACCAAGCTTTATTCAAAGATCGGTGATCAAACCAATGGAATCCTAAATTCAGTTCCTTTTAATTCATGGGAAACTTTTTCAGTTAACAATGTCGTGCCATCCCATCATGCAAAAGTCCAGCTTGGGATTTCCGCTTCAGCGACAATTGAAATTGACAATTTTAAATTAATGAAGATGAATTGAAAATTGTATCTTCCTCATTATTTAACAAACAGTAAAGTTACACATTCAATAGTTTATCTAAATTACACTAGCAATGAAAAAATTAATAACGGTTCTTTCATTTACAATCCTTGTTTGTTCTGCTACGCAAGCACGTTTTACTTTTCGACAAAAAACAAACATCGCGGTGGTGTTTAACGAAAAAGAAGAAGCTGAAGTGGTACGTACCGCATTCGACCTATTTAAAACCGACTATTCCAACGTGTTTGGCGGAAACCTTACTATTGGCAGTAAAGGAACTCTTTATTTCGGAACCGTTGAACTAAACGACAAAGCCGAAAAATTCGTAGATAAAAAAGATATTCTGGAGCTTAAAAAGCACAAAGAAGGTTTTCTGATAACCGTAAAAAAAGGCAATCTTATAGTTTTGGGTAGCGATAAGCGCGGAACAGCTTACGGAATACTCGAAATATCGAGAATGATTGGCGTGTCGCCGTGGGAATGGTGGGCCGATTCGCGTATTGATAAAAAAGAATCGTTCACTTTAGAAGAAGGGTTCAGAATGTTAAAATTTCCTTCCGTTGCCAATCGCGGAATATTTCTCAACGATGAAGACTGGGGGCTGATGCCTTGGAGCTCGCTAACTTATGAGCCATCGAAAATAAAAGGACAAATAGGACCCAAAACACATGCCCGAATTTTCGAATTGCTATTACGATTGCGTGCCAATTCGTTTTGGCCAGCCATGCACAGCTGTTCCGTTGCATTTTACTTGACCCCGGGCAACAAAGAAATGGCCGATAAATATGGCATTATCCTCGGCACCTCGCACTGCGAACCCATGATGCGAAACACCAATGCGGAATGGAAATACGCAGGCACAGGCGAATACAACTATATAAGCAACAAAGAAAATGTCCTCAAATTTTGGGAAGAACGGGTTCAACTTCTTTCGGGTTCAGATAATATTTACACCCTCGGAATGCGCGGCATACACGATGGTCCTATGAGTGGAGCCAAAACCCCGGAAGAACAAAAAAACGCACTTACCAACATTCTCAAAGACCAAAAAGACATATTAATTAAAAATATAAACCCCGACATCGAAAAAATACCTCAGGTATTTATTCCGTATAAAGAAGTACTTGATGCTTATAAAATGGGGCTTGAAGTTCCCGATTATGTTACTTTAATGTGGACCGACGATAATTATGGTTACATAAGACATTTTCCCGACGAAAAGGAACGCGCACGCAAAGGCGGAAATGGCGTATATTACCACGTTTCGTATTGGGGCCGGCCACACGATTACCTTTGGCTTGCAACAAACCACCCGGCACAGATATACACCCAAATGAAACTGGCGTACGACAAAGGAACCCGAGACTTATGGATACTAAATGTAGGAGATATTAAACCTGCCGAATATTTAATTGAACTTTTTCTGGATATGGCATGGGATATTGACGCCATCGAAAATAATATCGACGGTTTAGATAAGCATCTTTACACATGGTTACAACGAGAGTTTGGCGAACAAAACGCGAAAGAACTTCTCCCGGTTATGAACGAATACTACCGTTTGGCATACATACGCAAACCCGAATTTATGGGCAATACCCGCGTGGAAGAAAAAGACCCGAAATACAAAATTGTAACCGACCTCCCGTGGAGCAAAGAATATATTCAAAAACGAATAGCCCAGTATGAAGTGATATCCGACAAAGTAATTTCTTTGTCGGCAAACATTCCTGCGCACAAACGCGACGCGTGGTTCCAACTTGTTGAATATCCCGTACGATGTGCTGCCGAAATGAATAAAAAGCAACTTTACGGTCAGTTGGCACGGCATGGATTAAGCGATTGGGCTTTAAGTGATACGGCATTCTATACAATAGTAACATTAACCGAAAAATACAATACACTTAATAACGGAAAATGGAACCGGATGATGGATTACAAACCAAGAAAACTGCCGGTATTTAACCCTATTGAGCGTACAAGTGCCGAAAATCCGCTTGTAGAAGAACCTAAACCTTTGTATGTATTTAATGGGATAGAATACAAAAAATTTGAAGGCATTAAACCAATAGCTCACGGGCTTGGTTACGAACGCGGAGCTATTAGTTTACCCAAAGGTACGTCTGTAATTTATAACTTCGAAACAACCGGGTTAGATTCCGTTAAAATTGAAGTTGCATTAGCGCCTAATCACCCGGTAGAAGGAACACAAATACGCTACTCAGTTTCGGTTAATAACGAACCTGCACAAGTAGTTGATTTCCAAACAGAAGGTCGCAGCGAAGAATGGAAACAAAACGTATTAACGAATAGGGCTATACGCGAAACAACACATGCCATTCAGAGAAATGGAACAAAAACCCTAAAAATTACAGCAATTGACGAAGGCGTAATTTTAGATCAGGTTATACTGTTCAAGCACTAATATGTTTTTACTCAGCTTTTGCAGTTTGTCAACAAATATGAATTTGAAAAATAAAAACTGATGAACAAAATAAACTACTTGCTAGTTTTAGCATTATTTCTTTTCATAATAAATACATCAATCTTTGTTAACGCTTCAAATCCGAAGGATAGCACCGTAAAGAATTTTTCCGCAGCCAATGGCTCCACCCCTTATATTTTGTGGCAATGGATGAACGGTTGTGTAACCAAGGAAGGCATTACATACGATTTGGAAGCCTTTAAACGTGTAGGGATAAAGAATGTGCAGCAATTTTTGGTAGGTGGTTCAGAAGCCGACATCAACGACCCCGAAATCACCGTTCTTGGGGATAAATGGATGGAGTTAATGCGCTTCTCACTCGATGAATGTAAACGTTTGGGGATGGATTTCGGAACACATAATTGTCCGGGATGGTCTTCGAGCGGAGCACCGGGCTTAAAGGTTGAAGAATCAATGCAAAAGCTTATATGGGCTAAAACCTCATTGTCCGGCAATACTTCTACAACAACCACTATTGCCAGGGCAAAAATCGATACCATATGGAATTATTACAAGGATATTTGCATTATTGCTATCCCAAAAAATGAAGAAGTTCTAACGAAAGAAAAAGTGATCGTTATAACAGATGGACTCGATCAATCAGACCATCTAAAGAAGGCCCTTCCCCAGGGTGAATGGGATGTTTTAAGATTTGGACATACCACAAACGGCAAAATAAATTTAACTGCACCGGTATCCGGGCAAGGATTGGAGGTGGACAAGCTGAGCCGCAAAGCACTAAACAGTTTTTGGAGTTTATATCCGGAAAAACTGTTAACAATGGCTGGAGAACATGCCGGGAAAACATTCAAACGCTTTGAAATAGATAGTTACGAAGCTGGGAATCAGGATTGGACACCCGATATGGCCAACGAATTCATGAACCGCAGGGGATATGCACTTTATCCATGGTTAGTTGTCAAAGCCGGATATACTTTAGAATCCAAAGAAGTTACAGAGCGCTTTAAATACGACTGGCAACGAACTATAAACGAACTGTTTGCCGATAATTACTACGGCTACCTCAATGAATTAATTCATAAAATTCCAGGATTGGAATTTTTGGTAGAACCTTATGGCACGGGAACGAAGAATTTTGATGACCTGGCTATACGTAACATTGGCGATATGGTCATGTGCGAGTTTTGGACAAAACCTGCCACCTGGGGCTGGGAATCCATATTGCCCGTTTCCTCCAATGCGCATGTGAATGGGAAAAAAATTGTAGCCGCCGAAGCTTTTACCGGGCAACCTCAGTATGCTTTTCAGACAGATTTAACCTCATTAAAAATTTCGGGCGACCATGCGTTCTGCGAAGGGGTTAACCTCTTTGTGCTTCACGCCAGCGCCCATCAGCCCTGGCCTCAGGTGAAGCCCGGGATGACAATGGGATGGTGGGGAACACAGTTCGGGCCATCGCAAACGTGGTGGGACCACGGTGCCGCTCAGTGGATACAATACGTTACACGATGCCAAACGATTCTTCAAAAAGGGTTATTTGTTGGCGATCTGTGCTACCTGCAACTTGTAAGCAAAAAGGTAACCAACATTCCGCAGGGTTACAGGGCTGATATTTGTAACGAAAAAGAACTGTTGACCCGCTTTTCGGTTAAAGAAAATAAGCTCGTACTGCCCGATGGAATGTCGTACCGAATATTGGTACTTCCCGATAGCTGCAGAATGGAACCGGAGCTTGCTCGTAAAATCGAAAAATTAGTTAACGACGGGGCAATTGTTGTTGGAAGCGGATTCACAGGAAGTCCTGGGTTAAACAATTTTGCGGCTACCAATAACGAAATCCGATCCATTAGTGAACGGTTATTTGGTACGTTTGGCGCAAAAGATGCGATTGCAAAAAATGTCCGAAATGTTGGTAAGGGAAAAGTTTATTGCAGCTATTCCGCTCAGGAAGCGTTGGAAATGGAAAATATTTCAAAAGACATTGAGTTTTTGAACAACGAAAAAGACATTGCGTGGATTCATCGCAACGATGGGAACGAACATTACTATTTCATTGTAAACAGATTGGACACAAGAAGGCCTGTTCAACTCAGCTTCCGGGTAAACGGAATGCAACCCGAAATATGGGATCCAATCACGGGAAAAACATCCGATGCGTTGGCTTGGGAAAACAATAATGACCGGACAACAGTATCCCTCAATATGGAAGCCAATGGCTCATGCTTTGTGGTATTCCGCAATAAAAGCAAAAATACATCGGGTGTCATTAGAACCATTACAAAAGAAAACAAAAGCGAGCCAGAAAAGATTCTTTTAAACAACGATTGGGATGTCCGTTTTCAAGAAAACCGAGGAGCTCCTTCAACAGCTCATTTCGAGAAACTTATCTCGTGGCCTTTACATGCCGATTCTGCCATTAAATTCTTTTCGGGAACCGCGCATTACAAAAAAACATTCCGGCTTACTCCCAAACAATTAAAATCCGACAAGCGCATACTTATAGATTTAGGCAAAGTTAAAAACGTTGCCACTGTTACAGTCAATCAAAAAGAGGTATCGGTTCTTTGGACACCGCCATTTTCGGCAGATATTACCGACTTTTGCAACTCTGGCGAAAATGTATTGGAAATTGCGGTCACCAACCTTTGGCCGAACCGGATAATCGGAGATAAAACTTTGCCCGATGATTGTGTATGGGGTCCAAATCGCAGCTTCTCTCATGTAAAACCCGTTCCGGTAATTGGTCGCAATCTTCAGATAGTGCCCGATTGGGTTATAAACAAAACAGAACGCCCAAGTAAAAACCGCATAACCTTTTGTACTGTCGATTTCTTTAATAAAGACACCCCTTTATTGCCTTCAGGGTTAATCGGTCCGGTTCAAATATCGGTTGTAGATAAATGTGATATTTATGGTGTACATTAAAAACACCTTATATATGACTATCAAACATTTACACACTTTATTTGCTTTGATCATTTTCAACTTGGCTTTTTGCCCCGGAGTATATTGTCAGACAGCTGCCGACTCCATTTACGTGGCCAAATACAAAGGCGACAAGCAATGCGCCATCAGCTACACTTTCGACGATGCGCACTTGGAGCATTACACGCTTGTTTTTCCAAAGTTCGAAAAACTTGGGTTTAAGGCCACGTTTTGGGTAAACGGCAAAACTATTGAAGATTACGAGAAAGGGTTACCCAATCATACTCCGAGAGCATCCTGGAAACACCTTAAAATCATGGCCGAACACGGGCATGAAATCTCGAACCACGGCTGGAGTCACAAAAATCTGGTTAACTTTCCGCTGGAAGAAGGACGTGTTGATATAGAGCGAAATGATAGCGCCATTTTGGCAAATATTGGCGAACTCCCTTTAACCTACTGCTATCCCAACAACAGCAAATCGCCGGAAGCTATAAAAATGGCCTCTGCCAACCGCATAGGTACGCGTACCAAACAATTACAAGTAGGTAGCAACTCGACAACCGAAAACCTCAACTACCGCATCGACTCTTTATTAACTAACCGTGAGTGGGAAGTGGTCATGATTCACGGTATAACAATCGGTTACGATGCTTTTAAGTCGGATTCAATATTCTGGAACCACCTCGACAAAGTAAAAACCTTAGAGAATAAAATTTGGGTCGCCACCTTCCGAGATGTTGCCGCCTATACAGCCGAACAGCAAAATATTAAACTCGAAACCATTCAAAAAGGTAAAAAATGGATTATAAAACCAGTTCTTACCCTCGATAAGAAGCTTTTTAAATACCCATTAACCATGGTTTTACAGCAAAATGGAATCCGGGAACTTTCGGTTAAGCAAGGTCAAAAACAACTGGCAGTGGAAATTCTTCCCGACAAGGCAATGTTCGATTTTGACCCAAATGGAGGGGAAATAATAATTACTACAACTGTAGGATCATTCGAACGCTGATGTAAGAGGAAAAGTAAGGTGAAACTATATTCTGTTACGCTCTTAAATAGTGTAAAACTTAAATTTGAAACAAATATGAGTGAATGTACAAAAAAACGAACTAGTTTTTGGACCTCTCCGGTGCAAAATAATGCGTATTTCGACTGGTTACGCTGTTGCTGTATAACCATGCTTTGTTTCTATAGTGTAACAGCATTAGCTGGTTCACCAAAGGCTCCGAGCGATACGAAAATCACAGACAACTTTTCCTCCTTAGGTATAGACCAGCCGCAGCCCAGGTTTGCATGGAAATTACATGATAAAGAACGCGGGCAAATTCAAACAGCCTACCAGATAATGGTGGTGGCTGGGGATAACAACTTTGAAAACGCAAGCAATGTGGTCTGGAACAGCGGTAAGCAGCTATCAAATGAACAGTATGGCATTGTTTACAGCGGCAAACCCTTGCTTTCAACTACTCGATACTGGTGGAAAGTGAGAACATGGAATAAAGACAATGTGGCATCTCCCTGGAGTACACCCGTTAGTTTTGTAACCGGATTTTTGCGTCCGGGTGATTGGGCTACAAACACAAAATGGATTCGCTTTTCAAAGGCGATAAGCAAAGAAGTTAATCCCTTGCCGATGTTCAGAAAGGAATTTACGGTAAGTAAAAAGGTGAGCAGTGCCTGGCTCTATATCTCTGGATTAGGGCAATTCAACAGCTACCTGAATGGCAAGAAAATTGGCGACCATGTGATGGACCCCGCCTGGACAGAGTACAGCAAAGTGGTTAATTATGTAACTTTTGACCTCACATCACAGCTTCGAATAGGTAAAAATGCCATAGGTGTGATGTTAGGTAATGGTTTATTCGCACGTAAAGAAATGCGAGATTTCGGTCCTTTGGTCATGATTGCTCAGCTTCATATTAACTTCGCCGACGGTACATCAACCGACATTGTTTCGGATGACAGCTGGAAAGCCCATGAGAGCCCTTTTACGTTAACTAACTTCGACGCCACAGAGCATTACGATGCCCGATTGGCAATAGAAGGCTGGGATTCACCGGGTCTCGACGACAGTAAATGGGAGAATGCTGTGGTAGCCAAAGCTCCCGAAGGCAAGCTTATCGCCCAGAGTTCGCCTCCGGTTGTCGCCCGCAAAACCTTTAAACCTGTTAAGATAAGCTCGCCAGCTCCAGGAATTTTGGTTTACGACTTCGGCCAGAACATGAGCGGAACATTCGATGTGCAGCTACGTGGCCCCCGTGGAGCCGTGGTCACCATCTTCCCCGGTGAAGCGACCACCGCCGATGGACGCATTATTGAGGGCCGCACTTCAGGGTGTTATTACACATTGAGCGGCAAAGGAAATGAACAATGGCAATTGAGCTTTTCATGCATTGGTTTCCGATATCTTGAATTTAGAGATGTCTCCACAGAAAACTCTAAAGCTAACTTGCCTGTGGTTGGCGAGGTTAACGCCCATTTTGTTTATACCGCGTCGCACGAAAATGGATCATTTCAAACTTCAGACCCGCGTTATAATAAGATTTTTGATATGGTATTGAACGGTCTGCGGAGCAATATGATCAGCATCCATACTGACGGGCCTAATTATGAAAGGCTTGGATGGCAGGAGGTAGTGCATACTCTTTTCCCCGGCTCATCCTATTATTTTGATCTTCATAACCTGTACTCAAAAATTGTTGAGGATGTGAAAAGCGCACAACGAGTATCTGGCCTGAGTACGAGCATTGCACCAAATTATTGGGAAACAGAAAATTCCCCGCCCAAGGGTGTTTTTGATGATGCACCTGCCTGGGGCTCATCGATGATATTGCTGCCCTGGCAGCTCTACCAGATTTATGGAGATAGCAGTGTTTTAAGAAAGACGATGCCTAATATGCGGAGATATCTGGCCTATCTGAAAACGCGGGAAACGCCGGAAGGTGTAGTAAGTTATGGCCTTGGCGACTGGATGGCTCCCGGCGGCACGTCAGTACCCAATGTTGAAGGAGCCATATATGTGTTGGATACTAAAATTATGTATGAGGCGGCAAAACTGCTCAATGCGCCGGATACTGATTATTATAAAAATGAATATGAGCGTGTCAGGGCTGCTTATAACCGTAAATATTATGATCAAGACAAGAAAACGTATCTTCCTGCCTCTCAGGCCAATTTATCTATGCCCTTAGCCTTCGAAATCGTGCCGGAGGCTGACCGAAAAGCCGTTATTGCGCAGCTGGTGAAAGTTATTGGGAATCCTGTAGCAATTGTTGATTCATCGAGGTGGGGTGCAAAGCCCGGACAATTCGGCCCCGTTTTACCTGATCATATTACCACAGGTGACATCGGGACAACTTACCTTTGGCGGACACTGGGAGATGCCGGACAAGCGGATCTGGTTCAGAAGATGATTATGCAGGAGGAGAGGCCAAGTTACTGGAGTATGATTAAATATGGATTCACCACGCTTCCGGAGAATTGGAACTATCCCAAAACGCGCAGTCACAATCATGATATGTATGCTGGTATTTTTGAATGGTTTTTCAGATCGCTGGGCGGCATCTCTACGGTAAAGCCAGGATATGAAGAGTTTGTGTTAAAAGCTGTTTACCCGAAAGGGCTTGACAATGTTAGCATCACTTCAGGAACAATAAGGGGACAGATCCGTTCTTCCTGGACAAACAAAAACGGTCGCATGAGATGGAAAGTCACTGTACCTGTGAATTCGAAGGCTAGCGTTTACATCCCGTATGCTACTGACAGGACAATCACAGAAGGAGGGGATAAAATCTGGATAAACGAGAACGCTTCAGGAAATGTGAACGGCATAAAATGGAAAGGATTAGAGACCGATGCCGATTCGGGAAAACAGTTTATCGTTTGGACGGTCGGCTCTGGTGACTATGAATTTACATGGTAGAAAAATACATTGCTGTCCCATTAAAATCAAAAATAGCTCTTTGAAATATTTGAAATTTAGTTAGTTGAAGACGATTTTCGATTAAACGAATTTGAATTCTCATCTTTGCGATCCTAATCAGGGATGCAAATGTATAAAGATAAATTCGTGTTCTCTCAGCTGGTCGCTTTCTAAGATAGGAATAAATTCAATTATATCGTTCGAAAGTATGATGGCGACAAATATGTGAAGGAAATTTCATGGCGTAATTAATATTTTTCTTCACATCCAGCAAACGCAGGTTTACATCTTTCCCAAACGGATATCCGCTTGCTGGTCTTCAAGATGTGCTTTTTGTATAATTGAAAAAGAAACTTATCTTTGTAAAAAACAATGCGAGGATGAGTCCTTTGTTAAAAACATTCGCTCCGTAATTGGTTTTATTCCCGAGGTGGATTCTGCACAAGACAGATGACGATTATCTT
>Ga0123334_1005709_pt1 | contig 11864 bp, 10 predicted proteins | sample BiotimSIPDNA_FD_89706 | JGI IMG/M metagenome (GOLD analysis project Ga0123334, IMG submission 89706) | Anaerobic biogas reactor microbial communites from Washington, USA - Biogas_R1 time_0 SIP DNA | ecosystem: Engineered > Bioreactor > Anaerobic > Unclassified | place: Washington, USA... | reverse complement strand
CGCCCAAGGACGACGCCATCGACCTCGGTGCGACCGTGCTGCCGGTGATCATCAAGTCGTATGCGCCGCACGTCGTCGGCGCTCTCGTCGCCGTGCTCCTGGGGTACCTCCTGGGCCGGCGCAGGGGCCGCCGCTGACCTGACGCACGCGAGCGAGGAGGCGGTGGGTCTAGTCGAGACCGGCCGCCTCCACGACTCTGGCGATGATGCCGCGGGCCACCTCGGGAACGACCGCTTCGTTGCTGAAGTGGCTGCCGTCCTTGCGGGTGGGCTCACCGGCGACCTCATCCAGGCACGGGTTGGCCCGGTCCGTGCAGTACAGGTCATCGACGGTGATGACGCGGGCCCGGGGGTCTGACTCCGCATAGGAGTGGAGGACGGCGTTCCAGCGTTGGCGGTACTCGTCCTGCTCGACCAGCCTCTGGAGGAAGGGGTGGCAGTCCTCCGGGGTGCATCGGGAGTACACCCCGGTGCCGATCCGGTCGGTCTCCACGAAGACCAGTCGGGCACCTCCTGAGGTCAGCCGGCTCGCGGCGCTGCGCAGGTGCCCCTCTGCCCGCGGCCAGAACTCCTCCTGCGCGGGGGTGAGTACCTGCCCCTCCTCGTCCCGCATGTCTGCCAGCTCGTAGCGACTCCACCAGAGGACCGTGGCAGGGCGGAACTGGGCGAGAGCCTGCTCCTGGAAGCCGATCACCTTGGCGCACTCGGTGTCGGGCTTGCCAGGAGTGAGCGGGACCGGGATTCCCGTGGGGGAGCACCCACCCGCGGTCCCAGCGGTGATGCGCAGACCCCACGGCTCCGCGGCCTCCTGCAGATCCCCGCTCAAACCCTGGGGCACCGAGTCTCCGACGAGGAGGATCGTGTCCCGGTCGAGAGGACGCTCGGGAAGCACGCGCTGCAGCGTGGCCGAGGCCGGCGTCCCACCGCCGAGGCTCACGGCGAGGAGTGTGGCGACGATGCCTCCCGCCGCGAGGGAGAAGGACCGGCGCGGCGTGAACCAGGACCGGGTCCGGACGGGCATCTCCACGAGGTGGTAGGACAGGGCTGCCGCCGCGAACGTCAGGATCACGACAGCGGTCGCCCGGATCCACCGGAAGCCCTCCCGGTCCCCGATGATCCACACGGCCAGCGGCCAGTGCCACAGGTAGAGGCCATAGGAGATCCGACCCAGGTAGGCCACCGGAGCGACGCTCAGTGCCCGGGCCAGGACACCCGCGCCGTTCGAGAGGGCGAGCCCCGTGACCAGCAGCAGAGCGCCGACCGCGAAGGTGGTGGCACCCCAGGTGAAGTAGTGCGGCGCCGGGCCGTCCAGCGACGGGAAGAGCGCGATCATGATCAGGGCGCCGAGCGCGGAGAGTGGGGCGTGCGTCGGTCGCAGTCGCGCCGCCACCCCGGGCCTGGTCAGGACGATGGCGCCCAGCGCGCCGAGCAGTGGTTGGAACGCCTTCGTATCGGTGCCCATGTACGCACGGTCTGGGGAGGACGGGTCGTAGAGGGCCGCCAGCGTCAGAGCCGACGCGACGATGAGTGCCACGGTCACCACTGCGATGACGGGGATGGTTGCCCAGTCGGCAGGATCGCCACTGCCGGGTCCCGAGGACCCTCGGTCCCACGGGCGACTGCGCAGACGCACCCTCGTGACGATGGCGAGCAGCGCCAGCAGGAGCAGCGGCCACAGCAGGTAGAACTGCTCCTCCACCGCGAGGCTCCACATGTGGAGCAGAGGCGATGAGGTCCCGAAGTCGGCGAAGTAGGAGTTGGCCGACATCAGGTGCCAGTTGGCGAGGTAGAGCAGTGTCCACCAGAGGTCCTGGCTCAGGGTGCGCCACTGATGGATCGGTGCTGCGACGAACATCCAGACCGTCACCACCGCGAGCATGACCAGCACCGCAGGGAGCAGGCGCTTGATGCGTCTGAGCCAGAAGCCCGTGACCCGGATCCGGCCATGGGTCTCGAGCTCGCGAAGCAGACCGGTCGTGATCAGGTACCCGGACAGGACGAAGAAGATGTCGACGCCAAGGTAGCCCGCTGCCGAGTACGGAGCCGAGACGTGGAACAGGATGACGAGGAGCACCGCGATCGTGCGGACCCCGTCGAGGGCGTCCATCCGGGAGTCCGCCCGATGCTGGGTCGCCGGGAACGGCACGGCGTGACGCGGCACTGGGAGACCCCCATATGACTGGTGACTGCTGACGACCGAGTGTGCCACGCCGTCGCCGTCCGGTCGCGAACGTCCCACCGTGGCGGGCCGGCGACGAGCGCGACGCCGTATCTTCACACAACCTGCACATATGCTTCCGACGTAGTGCAGGTCGGGCCTCCTAGCCTCAAGGTATGAGCACACCCGCGGCCGGTCCCGGCGCCCACATCCTCGTGGTCGAGGACGATCCGGTCATCAACGGGGCGCTGAGCGACCGCCTGCGTGCCGAGGGCTTCACCGTGACCTCCGCCGTCGACGGGCCGGGGGCGGTGAGCGCCTTCATGGAGGCCCACCCCGACCTGGTCGTCCTCGACATCATGCTGCCGGGCTTCGACGGCCTCGAGGTGTGCCGGCGGATCCAGGCCGAGCGGCCGGTCCCGGTCCTCATGGTCACCGCGCGTGACGACGAGACGGACATCCTCGTCGGCCTCGGTGTGGGAGCGGACGACTACCTCACCAAGCCGTTCCGGATGCGCGAGGTCGTCGCGCGGGTCCGGGCTCTGCTGCGGCGCGTCGAGCGGGCAGCCGAGCTGGCGCGCGCGAGCCGGGCCGCGCATACCGCCGGGGGAGTGAACCTCGACCCGGCCGGCCGGACCGTCACGGTCGAGGGGGAGCCGGTCCACCTCACGCCTACCGAGTTCGACCTCCTCGACGCGCTCATCAGCCAGCCCGGCGTGGTGCGGCGCCGTGAGGACCTGCTGCGTGAGGTGTGGGGCTGGCACGACGACCTCGGCAGCCGCACCCTCGACAGCCACATCAAGTCGGTGCGGGCCAAGGTGGGGGCGGACCGGATCCGGACCGTCCACGGAGTCGGGTATGCGTTCGAGGGGGGCGCATGAACCCCGACCGACCGCTTGACCAGGTCTCCTCCATCAAGACCAAGCTCGCCCTGCTCGTCGCCGTGAGCGTTGTCGTCACCGCGCTCCTCGCCCTCATCGGCGACCGGGCCGGGGTGCCGGTGTGGATCACCGTGCCGGTCACGCTCGGTGCGGCGCTCGCCGTGACGTACTGGCTGGCCCGCGGCATGACCGCGCCGCTACGGGAGATGACGGTCGCTGCAGCCGCAATGGCGGCGGGTGACTACTCGCGCGCAGTCACGGTGACAGGCAACGACGAGGTCGGGGTGCTGGCCCGGGCATTCACGACGATGGCCCACGACCTGGCCGCTACGGATCAGCAGCGGCGCGAGCTCATCTCGACGGTCTCGCACGAGCTGCGCACCCCGCTGGCCGCACAACGCGCCGTCCTGGAGAACCTCGTCGACGGGGTCACCCCGCCGAGCCAGGAGACGCTCAGCACCGCACTCGCCCAGACCGAGCGGCTCAGCGACCTCGTGGAGGACCTCCTGGACCTCTCGCGCCTGGAGAGTGGGACGAGTCGACTCGACCTCGCAGAGATCGAGGTCGCCGCGCTCCTCGACTCCGCCGTCCGCGAGGCCGCCCTCGCCTACCCGGGCATCACCATCAGCACGCAGGCCGCTGACGGTATGCGCGTGCGAGCCGACCGCGCCCGGCTCACCCAGGTCCTGGCGAACCTGCTCGACAACGCCGCCCGGCACTCCCCGGAGGGGGGCCGGGTCACCGTGTCGGCGGTGAGCGACCCGCAACGGCCGCAGCTGTGGAATCTCGACGTCGTCGACGAGGGAGCGGGCATCGACCCGGCGGTCGCCGACCGGATCTTCGAGCGCTTCAGCACCGGCAAGGAGCACTCCGGCGGCACCGGTCTCGGGCTGGCCATCGCCCGATGGATCTGCGACCTGCACGGGGGCGCGATCGCCGTCGTCCCGTCCGAGCGCGGCGCGCGCATCCGGGCGACCCTCCCCCTCGACCCGGGCCCGGCCCGTCCGTCGGCCCGCCCCTCGAGCGATGCCTCGACCGGTCCGTCGGCCACCCCGCTCGCCGGTGCCTCCACCACCTCGCCGGCCAGTCCGTCCACCAGCCCACTCACCCAGGCATCGAGCCAGGAGCCCACCATGAGTCACCCCAGCCCGTCCACCACCCCCGTGTCCGGTGTGCCGACGGGAGCGACACCACCGGCAGCCACCCCGGCGACCTCCACACCGGGAGGTCCGGCAACTCCCGCTCCCTATCCCGTCGGTCCGGTGGCGCCTCCGAGCGCAGCCCTGCCTGGGGCACCCGGAGGCCCCGGACTCGCAGCCGGCCTCTGGCCCGAGCGTGCGTCCGACCCCCAGCCGTTCTACCTCGTCGGCGCGCTCGTCGTCGGAGCGCTCGCAGCCCTGCTCGCGATGGAGCGGCGGGTCGGCCTCATCGCCTTCGTCGTCCTGCTCCTCGGCGGCGTGCTCGTCTGGCGAGCCAGCGCATACCGCCGGACCCGGTTCACCACGATCAGTGCCGTCCTCGCCGTCGCTCTCGGCCTGACCACCATGCTGCGCGCGACCGAGTGGCTCTCGGTCGTCGCCGTCATGGTCGCGGGCGTGCTCGCCGCCACCGCGCTGACCCGCGCCACGAAGGTCTCCGGGATCATCGCGTCCGTCGCCGCCTGGCCGCTGTCCGGTCTGCGTGGCCTGCCGCTGCTGGGCCGGACCCTCACGGCGACGAGCAAGCACGGCATGCTCTGGCCGGTGCTGCGGACAGCGGCGTTCTCCCTCGTTGCCCTGGTCTTGTTCGGTGGGCTGTTCGCGTCGGCCGACGCGATCTTCGGCACATGGGCCAATGCCGTCGTGCCCGACCTGAGGTGGGACAGTGTCATCGCCCGGGTGTTCGTCTTCGTGATGGTCGCCGGCGTGACCCTCGCCGGGTGCTACCTGGCCCTCAACCCGCCCCAGGTGGACGCGATCCTCCCGCCGGCGACCAAGGCTGTCCGGCGCTGGGAGTGGGGTGTCCCGGTCGGCTTCGTCATCGCGCTCTTCGCCGGGTTCCTCGCGGCCCAGGCGAGTGCCACGCTGCGTGGCCACGAGTACGTCCAGGAGACGACAGGGATGTCGTACGCGGACTACGTCCACCAGGGATTCGGTCAGCTCACCTTCGCGACGATGCTCATGCTCGTCGTCGTGGGCCTCACCCTGCGCAAGGCCGCCAAGGAGACCGCTGCCGACCGGCTCACCCTGCGGATCATGCTGGGGACACTGAGCCTGCTCACACTCGCGGTCGTGGCCTCCGCCCTCTGGCGGATGCACCTCTACCAGCAGGCCTACGGCTTCACGACGCTGCGCGTCTTCGTCGACGGCTTCGAGCTGTGGCTCGGGCTCATCGTCCTCGGGGTGCTCGTGTCCCTCGTCCCACTCTCGACGCGCTGGCTCGGCCGCGCCGCTCTGGTGAGCGCCGCCGCGCTCATGCTCGTCCTCGTGGGGATGAACCCCGACGCGTGGGTGGCGCGGCACAACATCGACCGGTTCGCGAGCACCGGCGAGTTGGACGCGGCCTACCTTGCGACGCTGTCGGACGACGCCGTGCCGACCATCGCCGAGTCCGACCTGCCCCAGGACATCACGTCGTGCATCATCCACGTGCCGCCCTACATGTACCCCGCGGCGGTGCCGGCCCCGGATCGCGCCGACGACTGGCTGGAGCTCAACCTCGGACGCGACCGTGCCGAGGCGGCGCGCGCGACGGTCCCTCTGCCGGAGGACGCGGCTGCGTGCGAGGACATCTACGACGGCGACGTCAGGCGGGTCGCGTCCCCGCGCTGAGCCGGGCAGCCCCCGGAACGTTCCGTGCCCGGGGTGGTGCGCACCGCATACAGTGACGTGCATGTCCGTCAACACCGAGTTCGCCGGTCGCACGCTGCCGCCGGCGGGACCCTTCGCGGTCGACGCTGCGCTGATCGCGCAGTTCGCGGCCGCGGTGGGCGCCACCGACCCCGTCCACACCGACGCCGAGGCCGCTCGCGCCGCCGGCTACCCCGATGTCATCGCCCCCCCGACGATGGCGGTGCGGTTCGAGCAGCAGTCCCAGGCCGCATACATCGAGGACCCGGACGCGAGGATCGACTTCAGCCGGGTCGTGCACGGCGAGCAGTCCTACACCCACCACCGGCCCATCGTCGCCGGGGACGAGCTCACCGGGACCACGACGGTGACCTCCATCCGTGAGGCGGGCGGGCACTCGATGATCACGCTCACGACCGAGCTCACCGACGCCGGGTCGGCGCCGGTCTGCACGGCGGTCTCGACCATCGTCGTCCGGGGAGGGGAGTGAGATGGCCCGTTCCCGTCATGACGTCTCCGTCGGAGAGCAGATCGGCCCGGTGACCGTGCCCGTCGGCCGCGACACCCTCGTCGCCTACGCGAATGCGTCTGGTGACCAGAACCCCATCCACCAGGACGAGGAGTTCGCCAGGAGCGTCGGACTGCCCGATGTCATCGCCCACGGCATGTGGACGATGGGCGCGGCGTCGACCGTCGTCGCCGACTGGGTCGGGGATGCCGGACGCGTCGAGCAGTTCCGCACCCGGTTCACATCCATGGTCGTCGTCCCACGGGACGGCGCCGAGGTCGAGATCAGCGCCGCCGTCAAGGGCCTCGACGACGACGGCCGGGCCACGCTCCATGTCACGGCCACCGCCGAGGGGACGAAGGTCCTCGGCCGGTGCGTCGCCGTGGTCCGCCTCGACTGATGGACGAGCAGTCCACGACGACGGGGCCACGCGTCGAGGAGGGCGTGCCGCTGGCGCCGCTGACGACCATGCGCGTCGGCGGTCCGGCCGCTCGCCTCGTGACGGTCGAGACAACCTATGACCTCGTCGACGCGGTGCGTGAGGTCGACGACGCCGACGAGCCGCTCCTCGTCGTCGGCGGCGGCTCGAACCTCGTCATCGCGGATGAGGGCTTCGCCGGAACCGTCGTCCACGTGGTCACCGACGGGGTGCGCGTGGAGTCCGCCGACCTCTGCGGCGGGGCGAACGTGCGCGTCGAGGCGGGTACCGTCTGGGACGACCTCGTCGCCCGCAGCGTCGAGGAGGGCTGGGCCGGTATCGAGGCACTCTCGGGTATCCCCGGATCCACCGGGGCGACCCCCGTGCAGAACGTCGGCGCCTACGGGCAGGAGGTCGCCCAGACGATCGCCCAGGTGCGGGTCTGGGACCGGGTCGAGCAGCAAGTGCGCACCTTCAGCAACCTCGACTGCGGCTTCACCTACCGGCACTCGATCTTCAAGGGCACCCAGTACCGCGGCGGGGGGCGGTACGTCGTGCTCGAGGTGGTCTTCCAGCTCGAGGTCGCAGACCTCTCGCGGCCGATCGGGTATGCCGATCTCGCGCGCCAGCTCGACGTCGAGGTAGGCGCGCGCGTCCCGCTCGCCGATGCGCGGGAGGCGGTCCTGGCCCAGCGTCGGCTCCGGGGGATGGTCCTCGACGCGGACGACCACGACACGTGGAGCTGCGGCTCGTTCTTCACCAACCCGATCCTCACCGTCGGTGAGTTCGAGGAGCTCGAGCGGCGGGCGCATACCCTCCTCGGGGACGAGGTGAGCCCGCCGCGCTTCGCCGACCCGCACGGCAACGTCAAGACCTCCGCCGCCTGGCTCATCGAGCGGGCCGGCTTCGGCAAGGGGTATGCGCTGGGCGACTCCGCGGACCCGCCCGCCGCCCTCTCGAGCAAGCACACCCTCGCCGTGACCAACCGGGGATCGGCGACGGCCCGGGACATCCTCGAGCTGGCCCGCCGGGTGCGGGACGGGGTCGAGGAGGTCTTCGGTGTCCGGCTCGTCAACGAGCCGGTGCTCGTGGGCGTGGAGCTCTAGGAGTCGCTCTCGCCCGGCCGGCGCGGACTGGTCCGCCGGCGTCCTTCGACCTTTGCTCCCTCGTTTGACCTTTGCTCCCTCGTTCGACCGCAATTGCGCGCGAATCAGGTGGCATGTGTCAATCGACGGAGGATGTGTCGAGCGAGGGAGTGAACGGCAACCGTGGGCTCACGTATCAACCGTGGCGCCATCGCGCCCAGCCGCGCCCTCGGCCGGCTCCGGAGCTGGGTCCGGCTCGCCGGCCAGCCACGCGTCGATCCCCTTGTATGCGGCGGCCCGGATCTCCTCCGGCGCCCGGCTCGCGCGGAACGAGGCCCGGGCGAGCTCGGCGAGCTCCTCGTCGGTGAAGCCGAGCTCGTTGCGGGCCAGCGCGTACTGGTCATTGAGGCGCGAGTCGAAGAGGAGCGGGTCGTCCGCACCGAGCGCGACATCGATCCCGGCGTCGACGATCTGGCGCAGGGGCACCTCCTCAGCGGACTCGTAGACGCCCATGGCGATGTTGCTGCCGGGGCAGACCTCGAGAGCCACACCGGTGCCGGCCACCAGGTCGAGCACGCGCGGGTCCTCGACGGCACGCACGCCGTGGCCGAGCCGGTCGGGGCCGATGGCCGAGAGGGTCGTCTCGACCGACTCGGGTCCGAGGAGCTCGCCGGCATGCGGCACGAGGGCGAGTCCGGCACGCTCGGCGATGGCGAAGGCGTGCCCGAACTCCTCGGTCACGCCTCGGCGCTCATCGTTGGAGAGACCGAAGCCGACGACCTCTCCGGGTCCGTCGCCGACGTACTGCGCCGCGAGGCGGGCGAGCGTGCGGGCGTCGAGGGGGTGGCGGATCCGCGATGCTGCGACGACGATCGCCACCTGGGCGGCGCCGGTCTCCGCAGCGGTCGCGCTCACCGAGCGCGCCTCGTCGAGGATGATCTCAAGCGCGGGCGTGATGCCTCCGACGAACGGCGCGTAGGACGTCGGGTCCACCTGCAGCTCGAGCCAGCGGGAACCCTCGGCGCCGTCGTCCAGCGCGGCCTCCCGCACGATCCGCCGCAGGTCCTGCTCGTCCTGGACACAGTGGCGCGCCGAGTCGTAGAGGCGCTGGAACCGGAACCAGCCGCGCTCGTCCCGCCCGGCGCTCAGCTTGGGCGGATAGTCGTCCCGGAGCGACTCGGGCAGCCGCAGGTTGTGCTTGGCGGCCAGGTCGCGGATCGTCCCGACCCGTGCCGAGCCGGTGAAGTGGAGGTGCAGATGCGCCTTGGGAAGGGCCGCGAGCGGCCGGCTCACTCGTCCTCGTCGTCCTCGATGATGTGGATGGCGGCTTCCTCGGCCGAGGCGGCCGCTCCGTCGATACCCACGTCGCGACCCCACGCCTCGGCCTCGGTGTCCTCGTCGACGTCCTCGTCGGGGGCCACGAGGCGTCCCGCGCGGACCCGGCCTACCTCAGGTCCGCCGACCCAGTCCTGGTCGGCATCGATCGCGTCGGGGTCGTCGCCGCCGATGCGGTCCACGTCAAGGCCGCTCTCGTTCTCAGGGGCGCCGTAGGCGGTGTGCGGGTCCGCGATCTCCTGGGTGATGCGCTGCTCGATGGTCTCCTCGTGCCGCTGCTCGTAGGCCGTCGTGCCCCACAGGTGGGGGCTCCGGGCACCGTCGGGCGGCGAGAAGCCACGGTCGAGGACGTCCTCGACGCCGACCTCGCCGTTCTCGACGAGAGTGTCCTCGGGCTGGAGCTGGTCCTCGTCATCGACGCTGTAGGCGCTCAGCCCATCAGTGAAGTCCTCGCGGTGGTCCGACATAACTCAACCCTACGCTGCTGCTCGGGGCTTCAACCCATGGGATCGGGCTGTGGTCATGCGCTCTGGGAGAGCCTTTCGGCAGCCGCGAGAGCGACGCAGGTCGCGACCCCCGCCATCGCCGCGCGGACCTCGTCGAGGGGCGGGAAGCTCGGCGCGAGACGGATGTTCTTGTCCTCCGGGTCCTGCCCGTGCGGGAAGGACGCGCCGGCCGGGGTCAGCGCGATCCCGGCCTCCTTCGCGAGCTGGACGACGCGCGATGCAGTCCCGGGCACCACGTCGAGACTGACGAAGTAGCCACCCCGGGGATGGGTCCACGTGGCGATCCCGAGGCCGCCCAGGGTCGACCCGAGTGCCTCCTCGACCGCGGCGAACTTCGGTGCCAGGCTCTCGCGGTGCCGCGCCATGTGCGCCCGCACGCCATCGGCGTCGCCGAAGAACTCGAGGTGCCGCAGCTGGTTGACCTTGTCCGGGCCGATGGAGGCGAACTGCAGGTGGGAGAGGTACCACGCGATGTTCTCGACCGAGGAGGCCAGGAAGGCGACGCCGGCACCGGCGAAGGTGATCTTCGAGGTCGAGGCGAACATGAAGGTGCGGTGCGGGTTGCCCGCCGCAGCGCACAGGGAGAGCATGTCCGCGCTCTTCACCTCCTCCTCGGTGAGGTGGTGCAGCGCGTACGCGTTGTCCCAGAAGATCGTGAAGTCGGGCGCTGCCGTCGGCATCGACGCCAGCTCAGCCGCCACCTCCTGGGTGACGACCGCACCGGTGGGGTTCGCATACGTCGGGACGACCCACAAACCCCTGACCGTGGGGTCCTTCACGAGCTCCCGGCAGGCGGCGACTTCCGGGCCGTCGGCATTCATCGGCACGGGAACCATCTCGATCCCAAGGTGGGCGAGCATCGTGAAGTGCCGGTCGTAGCCCGGCACGGGAGCGATGAACTTGACCTGCTCCCGGATCCATGGACGCTCGCTCGTCACGCCGCCGTGCACGAGGAGGTCGACGAGCACGTCGTGCATCATCGTCAGGCTCGAGTTGCCGCCGGCGATGATCTGCTTCTGCTCGACGCCGAGGAGCTCGGCGAAGACTGCCCGCAGCTCGGGCAGGCCCTCGAGTCCGCCGTAGTTGCGCGTGTCGACCCCGCTCGGGCTCATCGCGGTGCTCGGGAGTCGCAGCAGGTCACTCGCGAGGTCGAGCTGCTCGGAGCTCGGCTTGCCCCGGGTGAGGTCGAGCTTCAGGCCGGCCGCCTTGAGCTGTTCGTATGCGGTGCGCTGCTCGTCCAGGAAGGCGGCCAGATCCTCGGGTGACCGTTCGGCGAGTGGGGCGGGGGCGGCCTGAGGAGTACCGTCAGAGGCAGGGGTCGTCGTGCTCACCCGATCATCGTTACAGATCGAGGCGCCCCGCCGCATACCCACCCGAGGGCGTGGACGCGAGGGGTGGATCGGAGGCGGCCGGCGCACCGGAGCGGATGCAGGGCCATGAGCGTGGGTCCACGGTGTCGACCCGAGCGTGTCCGCGCGGGCCGGCAGACATGGTTCGCGCCGGTGCCGTGAGTGACGTATGCTGGATCGTCGGTTGACTTTCACCAGACTCTTCAGCCTGCCCGAAAGTCGCCGACTCGGCGGTTCGCCCAACCCGATCGCCGAAGGGCAGTGGCTCAATTGGTAGAGCACCGGTCTCCAAAACCGGCGGTTGGGGGTTCGAGTCCCTCCTGCCCTGCGTAGTCCTTATCCGCTCGACCGAATCGATGTGAACTGTGACCGACGTGAGTGCGCGTGAGCGCGACTCCCGCGAACGGGATCCCGGCAAGAGGAAGCAGGGCCCGATCGCTCGGCTCATGCTCTTCATCAGCCAGATCATCGACGAGCTGCGCAAGGTCGTCCGACCCACGCGCACCGAGCTGCGGAACTACACAGCGATGGTCATCGGGTTCGTCACGTTCATGATGTTCCTCATCATGGGGCTGGACCAGGCGTTCAGCCGCCTGGTGGCGTTCCTCTTCGGCCAGAGCTGACCCGAGTGCGGGACGGGCAGTCGCAGGGTCCCGCACTGACTGAACATACGAAGGAAGGGCGTCGACGCATGTCGAGCGAATGGACTGAGAGCACCGAGACCGAGGGCACAGAGGTGACCCCGGTGGCTGCCGACGCCAGTCCGAGCGAGGTCGAGACGGCAGAGGTCGAGACGG
>Ga0123334_1005706_pt1 | contig 11870 bp, 21 predicted proteins | sample BiotimSIPDNA_FD_89706 | JGI IMG/M metagenome (GOLD analysis project Ga0123334, IMG submission 89706) | Anaerobic biogas reactor microbial communites from Washington, USA - Biogas_R1 time_0 SIP DNA | ecosystem: Engineered > Bioreactor > Anaerobic > Unclassified | place: Washington, USA... | reverse complement strand
GCAGGGAATGATTGATGACAGCACAACTGTCATCAATCATGCAACCCATGAAGACGTGATGGGGAAGGACGTAATAGGCGTCCTTCCTTTATCGTTGGCGGCTGAAGCCAACAGTGTAACTGAGATACCGTTACGCCTGACTCCAGAGATGAGGGGTCAGGAATTGAGCTTAGAAACTCTCCGGCAGATTGCCGGGAAACCAGTAAAATACAAAGTGGAGGTATTATGAGAACTCCTGCAGAAATAAAAGAAATATTTGAAGAGAAGGGTTGTGTTGTGGAGATATCTGACCTTGGCGCCAGCTACCGTGCTGGCGGCCAGATATTCATCTACGCTCCTGGCCTAGACCAAGAAAAGGGGGTAAACTTTGTCCCTGCGGATTTTGAGAGTTTTGAACCCACTGGCTATGATGGCCGCGGTCGTCATTACAGCGTATGGCTTGTAACAGCAGGTGACTATGTCCCAGCTACGGCTGCGGAATACGGAAACGCGGCTGAAGACCGCAGATTTCAATTTGGAGCAGAGAGTCGCTCTTGCTCAAATTTGAGGTATTTTGTCCATAAGGACGAACTTGCCAAAAAAGGTCTGGTAGATCTTACCAACGCCTTTGAGGCATTAGGACTATAAACATGTGGAAAACAAGGAGAAAAAAATGAGCTACATAAAAGACAAAGAAGCTGGAAATAAAAATAAAGATGTATTTGAAACAGCATACTCGATGAGAATTGAAGTGCATCCAGTTATTTATATTACTGATTGTCCTTACGACCTGATGGATAAAATAAGAACAGAATCTTATCCTTGGAGCGAAGGTCAATGTAATATCTGTCTTACGTATGAAGAAGCAATGGAAATAGAAGAATTAAAACCAGTATTGGCTCTGACAGACCAGAGTGGATGTGATGTTATAATATCAGAATAGGAGTTGAAATGAAAAAATTTTACAAAGAAGTAGCCCCGCAACGTAGTGCTCGTGAGGAGTTTTTGCGAGAACACAGAAGGTATTACACGTTGAACCCATGGAACAAACTGCACAGCTATGCCAACAGGGTGAACATATATGACTTAGAACTTCCAGAAGAAATTCAAGATAAAGCGTATGAAGTAATTTGTCTGGATGAATTTTATGATAGATTAAATTTTATAATCGCAGAATGGAGAGAAAACAATCCTGGATACGATGTGTTCTTCAATGGTAGATACATGGTATTATGTTATGAAGGAACAAATGTAGGTATAGACCAAGACGGCAATTTTGATGATAAAGACGATGATGAAATCAAAGAGCAAGTGGAAATCGTTCAAAGCTTCGATGAGCTCTGCGATAACTGCGTAGAAGAGCTTGTTTATATATGCAGAAACTTTGACGTTGTAGATGAAACCATAATGGTTAAAAAGAAGGGAAGAGGAATTATGAAAAAAGATTACGGAAATTGCGAATCTCCGGAGCACAAAGACTGGCAGCCGAAAAACTTTTACAAAGTCGTCAATCCAGGAAGAGTGTTGATAGGGAAACAAAGGGCGAACATCTTTTGTAAGATTCAAATAGAAGACGGTGAATTAAGTATCTCCGGTGTAGAAGGTCCGTTGAGCAGCGGTAACGCTCGTGGTGGTTGTGGGCAAATCAACCCATTGAAGCTGGACCTGTCAACGCTGAATCCAGGCTGGACAGTAGAGAAGCTGGCGAAGTTCAACGCCATATGGGAACGCTGGCACCTGAACTATACGAGAGCATGGTGCGAGCATCAACGCGATTTGTGGAAGCTTGACGAGGATCATCCGCAACTTGAGCTTACCGAATTAAAATGGAGCGATAAATTCTACAAAACAATGAAACGTGCAGAAGGCGGGAGTTTGAGTTTGGAAGAATATCAGGAATATTGTGAGATATATCCGATAATAAATAGGCTGGTTATAGGAATGAACAGACCAAAACATCCTGATTGCTGGGGAATAGAAGGCGAACAAATGATTTCCGCAGGCTGGATAGAACTCGGCAAAAAAGAATTGAAAGATCGTAGCTGGGTGCATGAGACCGAACATCCCGAAGGTATCTTGTGCAAGCCATGCCCGGTATGCAAGTATAAGTATGGGTCTGAATGGCGTAAAGAAGAGTTGCCGGCTGACGTGGTGGAGTTTTTGACGGGACTGCCTGAAACAACAGTAAAGCCGGCTTGGGTATGAAAACAATAACGTCAGCACAGATAAAGGAGATACTTAAAAAGTGAGGTTTACATGAAGCTATACTACCACAAAACAAATGGCGGCGCCGAATATCTGACAGACAGGTATGTTGTGAATCCCGACGGGAGCAAGGAAGGCGTACTCTTTGGCGCTACGTTCGTGATGCGAATTGATGGCGACATAAAACGTGATGCAGAAGTATTGTTTATGGATGGCAAACCGGTATGAAATTAAAAATAGATAAGGAGGGCAGATGAAAAACGATCCAAGATGGTTGATAGGAAAGTTCGGGAACTGTAAGACGTGTGGCACACCACTGAAAGGCAAGCGTGTGGCATACTGGCCGCATACAAAGACGGCGCTATGCGAAATGTGTGGGGCTGACGACATGGGCAAATGTCTGGCATCAATACAAGACGAAGATTTTTTCTGCCAGTATTAACCAAAACAGGAGACAAATAAATGACAACAATTTATTTAAACGATGAATTTTCACCGGCGCAAAAAAAAGAGGTAGAAAAAATCGCACGTTACCGCATGCTATACGATTGCGATTTTTCCGGAAATAACATCAAAATAGCACACGACGAAGACGCGACATATATAGATTGCGACAACGAGCTTGCAGGCGCGAGCTTGTTGCGTGATGTGTTCGCAGTTTTGAACGATTAAACAAGGAGAAAATATAATGACAACTAAAACAACACCCCGCATAATCATCAACGACAACGACAATCGCTGTCATCACATGCCAGACAACGCATATTACCCGAATTTACGCGATGGAATGACCCTCCGCGCCGCGCTCGCTGAGTTGCGGCGAGCGGACTGGGGGAATATCGGCGGGACGTATGACATTGAGCTGTCAGACGGGACGTGGATCGCAGTCGAATTGCGGGCATGTAAGGGCGGTGGCGAGTTGATGAACTCTCAATATGTGAGGCGTTATGGCGAATGGCAGGGGCAGACGTATACGGTCAGATGTTACACATTATGACAGACTGGGATACAACAGACAACAAAACAGGAGAAAAAATGGCAAAAATATCTAAAGATGGTTATGAGCGAAAAGCGGAATACGCGGCGCGGCGCATGGAAGCTAACGCCGAAAATAAAAATCTGACACCAGCGCAACACGCCGCGCTTAGAGATTTAGCGGCGGCGCGGCACCAGCTACACTGCGGCATTGACAGGCTGATAAAATCAGCAGAAACTGGGATTGATGATACTATTATCGAAGCCATTGGAAAAATAAATAAATCGGGATTGCCGAACTTGAAACTTCCGCATCAGCTCGGGCCGGATGCTTTCGATATTGATTGTTTTCAAGACCCGCTTTTCGATGTGCCGGAAGACGCCGACGAATACGCCGGGGAATATGAACGGATACATGAACAATGGAGCGCGGTGCATTCAGCGATAGATAATTATTTGAGGAAAACAGACAGCGAAAACAAAACGTTTTACGCACCAACCGGAATGAGTAGAGAATAAAAACAGGAGAAACCAATGGCTGAAAAAATAGGAAACATGGTGTTGCTTGCAGGCGCGGCGATTGCGTTTGTTAAGTTGATAATGTTACTGGTTGGATAGAACGCGATTTGGAGGTTGAAATGTATATCGAACATGCTGGAAACCACTGGTGGATAAATAAAGCGCCATCCTGTTTTACATCTCGCAATGGAAAACAAGACGTAAGCATTTATAAGCGCAGCGCGTGGGGTCGAAGACAGCCAGACGGAAAGCTGTACAAGTGCTGCTTGCGACTCGCGGCAGAAGATGGTGCCTTACTGCGTAATTACGAAGCCGTCCCTCTTCATATCACCGTGGAGTGGTTGAAGCAGGCAGGGTTTATCGACGCATAACAACCGCTTCAACCTGACACTTCGTGCAGGGCGACAAAACAAAAGAGATAGAGAAGGAGACACAATGATATACGTAACAGAACAAGACAAGAAAATGCTGAAGAGTATCGGGTTTGCCGAAGCTTTTATAACGCCGAAGATTCATGAACACTTCAAGGTTGAGATACAGGGAGATGACATCGAGTTTCAGATCACCAACTGTGAAGAGGTCTGGAACTGGACTCGTCCAACACTTCACGACGAGCACATTGAGAACCCTATACTGGTACCTATGTCTGTACTCAAAGAAGTCGGCGACACCAAAGTCGAACTCAACGGGAAAGACAGTGACGACAGGGAGTTGATAGGACTTGACATAACGAATAAGATCGGCACACTCGATGTTAAGGCGGCAAACGTGCGGTGCTGGCCTAATATGTTTGCCGACATCGATAATCCTGTTATAGTATGGCGCCAAGAGTTGAGCTTCGACGTGCTTAACAAATTGGTTCCTGCAATACACAAGAATAATGACGGCGACGGTACACGGAGAGTGTTTGAAGGCTTGCTGGTAACACATGTCGGACTCGCTGCGACGGATTGTTACAAGCTGTACTGGCACAGCGATGATTATAAAGTGAGTGACTTCATGGGTAACTTCAGCTTTCATCTGCCGGTAACATGGCGGAAGAAAGTTGTGCAGAAAAGCAAGACTCTTGATGCCGTGCGGATAGAAGTCAAACGGAAATGTCAAGTCACAGAGGAAAACAAAGAAGGTATACACAGGGATTATTACGAGATCACAACGATGAAGGTGAAGGACTGCGTGTTGGACTGCATGGTCAAAGCCCTTGATTACAGAGTACCCAACATCGAACAAATCATACCACAAGAACACGAACACACACTTGTGTTCAGCGACGCCGACATCGAGTCTATGGAGGCAGCGCTGAAGAATAAATACGAGGCGTTCGTGTTGACGCTCGATGGCACGATGACATACAAAACAAACCGATGTGAAGACGGACCTAAAAGGAGGTGGGAAGGTAGTGAAATAACAGAACCTATAGCGGTAAGCTTGGAGATGATGCTGGAAGCCTTGAAGATGGGATGCAAGGAGTTCTTGTATAAAGATTGCATGTCTCCGATAAAAGCACAGGGAACTGATGGTATTAACGCAGTGATAATGCCAAAGCTAGACCCGGAACTTGTGGCCTGGCATAAACAAAGAGAAGAAGCGAAAAAGATAGATGAAGGACAAGTAGCATGAAAGCAGAAGTAATATCTCCAAACAATATAGTTATTGAACATTCGTTCTCAGGCAAAGATTCGGTGTGCATTTCTGTGTGAGAAAATGAAAGAAACCAAGAAAAAGATAGAAGACGGAACCTATAAATTGGAGGACCTAAATAAATGAGTGATAGAGAATTATTAACAAATAGTCACATGAGTTCAGTAATGACATGCCCTCGTAAGGCATACTACGAATACGAAGTCGGGATAAAACCGGTAACAGATAAAGAAGCGTTCAGGTTTGGAACAGCATGGCATCTTGCCATGGAGCACAGATGGAAAGGAGACGACATCGACACGGCTTTCCAAGCTGTTGTTGACAGCGCTCCGGAAAACAATCTGGACGAACACTTACTGGCTGTTATAAGCGGATTGCTGGTCGGGTACTACAACTTCTACGAGGAAGACATAAAAGGCGAACGTCTCCCTGAACTGGAGTTTAAGTACAACATCCAGAACAGTCTTACCTTCGCCAGCGCCGGCAAGATAGATTGTGTCATTAAGTCTGGAAACCAAAACATAATGGTCGAACACAAGACGACGGGTGAAGACATAGCAGACGGCAGTCAGTACTGGGATCGCCTGAGATTCAACCCGCAGTTGTTTGGTTATTATCTCGGAGCGAAGTCGATGGGGCACGAGATTGATACTGTATTGTACGACGTAGTTCGTAAACCTAACATACGTCCGAAGACATCTATCTCCTGCCTCGACGAAGACGGCAAGAAAATAGTGGTTGACAATAAAGGAGAGAGGGTATACAAAAAGAACGGCGAACCACGAGAAAGTTCTGACTCAAAGTTGGGTTACGAACTTCAAACCAGGGAGGAAACACTTGAGGAATACAGTCAAAGATTGGCCGAGGACTGCATTGCACGTCCTGAGTTCTACTTTGCTCGACGACAGGTGCCTGTGCTCATACAAGACTTGGAGGCCTTTGTTGACCAGCGCATCGAAGTCGGGAAGCAAATACTTCACTATCGAAACCGGGCAAAGAAAGTTGGTATTGCTGGCTGGCCTCGTAACTGCCAGTTCTGGACGTGCAACATGTGCGCATACGCAGGATTCTGTTTAAGCGGTGTCCCGCTCGATCTCAACCACATGCCTGAAGGCTTTGAACTCAGGCGTATCAACGAAGAACTGGAAACAATATAACACAGGAGGATAAGATGCAAGTACCGCAACCAAGAAATAAACGAGCTCCGCAACCAACAAGGGAAGTGAAGAAGTTTGACCTCATCAGTGGGCCGACACGAACATCATGGAAGCTGGGCATCTACGGAGATCCCGGTGTTGGCAAGTCAACACTGGCATCCCTGTGCCCTGGAGCTGTCTTCGCCGACATCGAGCACAGTATGGAAGACCTCAATGTTACCAGAGTGGTCGGAATCGAGTGCTGGGAAGACCTGCGAGACTTCGTGCAACAGAGCAGAGAACCCGGCATGATATACGGTATCGACTCGATGAGCGTAGCCGAAGACTGGTGCGCCGATTACATCATCAGGACGAAGACTGATAGTTCCGGTATGAAAGCACAGACTTCTATCGAAGACTTCAAGTATAAGTCCGGGTCGAAGTTCGTGGCCGACGAGTTCAGGCTATTGCTTTACGACATCGAACTGTCGTTCAAGGCCGGAGCCAACTGGATTATGACGGCGCACAACAAAGTCAGCGTGTTCAACAATCCTGATGACAAGAACTTCATCATGCACAGCCCGGACCTTCTTGAGACCAAGGACGTTTCGATTAAGTCTGAATGGGTGCGGTTCTGCGACCACGTGGCTTACATCGGAAAAGACATTGTGGTAGACAGAGGCAAAGCGAAAGGAGGTGCGACGCGAACGATATACATGGATGGCAGCAACTCAAGAATCTGTAAACACAGAGGTCTTGAAGTCGACCTGCTACCGTGGGTAGACGAAACTGATAACGAGTTCTGGAAAGTAATGAGAGTAATAAAGGAGGAGAAATAATGCAGTTAGAAAACGGTGATTACGATGCCAAAATCGCTGGCGGAGCCAGTGTGTATGAAAGCAGTAACGGCAACTTGGTTGCGTGCTTCCTTGTGGACCTCGGCGAGATAGACAAGAAGTATTTCTGTTCATTGACGCAGAAGAAAGGCGAAGTCGTCAACGAACGCACGGTGAAGGAGTTGAAAGAAATCTTTCCCGAATGGGACGGCAACCCTGCATGGCTGTGTGAAGGCGATAACATCAACGGCGAACCCGTTGTTGTTAGGATCGTTAACGAAGTCAACCCTAACGACGGCAACACTTACGCCAATGTTAAGGGCATGTACCATCCCGACCACGTAGCCGGAGATACGTCTGTCGAAATGCCTCCCAGCATGGACAAGAAGACGCTTACGGCTAAGTACGCCTCGAAGTTCAGGGCTGTTACTGGAGCCGGTAAACCTGCACCTCGTAGGCAAGATAAATTAAAAACAGATGAAGATAACATACCATTCTAAATAAGTAGTCTGGCCTGTTGTCCCGCGAGTCTCCGAGTGGAGGCGACTATATATATTGTGTTTCTGAGCGGGACAGCAGCCGGACGAAAGGAGAAGATATGATAGACGAGTTCGCACCAAAAACTAAGAGCAGGGGCATATCCCCGACGCAAAGGACGTTGAAAGCCTGCAAGGAGATGGGCAGGATTACCGGTATCGTTGAGCGGTTCAACGCTCATGTCGGTGAGTTTGGAATCAGACAAGACCTGTTTGGTTTTATCGACATCATCTGTATCGACCCAACCCAAGGCATCGTAGCTGTTCAGTCCTGCGGTCAGGACTTCAGTGGTCACATCAAGAAGTTGCTGGAAGAACGTAACGAAGCCGTGTACGAGTGGTTGAAACACGCCAGGGTAGAACTCTGGGGGTGGCGTAAAGTCAAACTGCACAGAGGCGGCAAAGCCATGCGATGGATGGCGAGGGTAGCTGACGTTGTTATCGGGGAAGATGAAGAAATTCTTATCGAGGAGCGTAAATGAAACCAACAAGATATAAAGTCTGGATACATATCGAGGGTCAGAATAAAGACGGCGATTGTATAGAAGGCGACGATTATTTCGAGCCTCGTGAGGCCGGGTGCTTTAAGTATCCCGGCAAAGCCATAAGCTTTAGAGATATGCTAATGGCGGTAGCCGATGTAGCAACATGGAGTCAAGAACAACCGATAAAAGGCAAAATATGATAACACCATTCCCAGCACAAGAACAAAAGATTCAAGATATAGTAAACAACCTGCATCCATCCAATCCTATCGTTGACACCAGCAAGACGGGTACTGGCAAGACGTATACTGCGTTATGGGCGGCGCAACGAATAGGGGTTAAACCATTTGTGGTCTGTCCAAAATCGACGATACCGGTATGGCATCAGGCAAGTGACGATCTCGAAATTGAACTCGACGACGTCGTGAACTACGAGAAGTTGAGATACGGTACTCACAAAAGAATGAAAGTTTGGACAATGAGAAGGGAGTACGAAGGGAAAATATACAAAAATTTTTATTGTAAGTGGGTAGATAAACCAGAGTTAGTTATATTTGATGAAGCTCACGTTATGTCTGGTATGACAAGTCAACTTGGCAATATCTTAATCGAAACATTTAACTCTGAAATTATGATGCTCTGTCTTACAGCAACGATGGCTGACTCTCCGTTGAAGTTGAAAGCTATGGGATATATTCTTGGCCTGCACAGGTTGAACAACTACCGGCAGTTCTTACTTGAACATCAGTGTTACAAGACCATGACGAGAGGTTGGAAGTTCAGGGCTTCGCCACACGCGCTGAAGTTGATGAAACATATACATGACGACCTCAAAGAGAAGCGCAAGATGGTTTCAATAAGCACCAAAGATATTCCAGGTGCGCTGAACAAAGGTGTGATCGTTCCTGAATTAAGGCAGATACAAGGCGTGAAGCAAGTCACACAGTTGTACAACCTCGGCGACTTCGTGAAGGCCAGGCAAGCCAGCGAGGAAGCCAAGATGGTTGTGTTCAGAGAAGACGCTGAAGAGCTGCTCGACGAAGGCAACTCTGTGATATGTTTCGTGAACTTCCACGCCAGTGTTGACGCCTTGCACAACTGGTTTCCAGAAGCCGGTCTCGTAACTGGCAAACAAAAGCCTGACGAAATACAAGAAACCGTAAGGCTGTTCCAGACGAACGAAATCCGGATGTTGATAGCAATCACTGCTGTTGGTGGCGTGTCTATCAACCTTCACGATACCGACGGTAGGTTCCCCAGAGTCAGCCTGTTGTCTCCATCGTTTGATGCTTTACAACTGATACAAGCGCTCGGACGTACGGTAAGGGGCGGTGGTAAAAGCGTGGCTATACGCAAGATAATCTTTGCTGCTGACACTGTAGAGGAGATGGCATATAATTCTGTACGCAGGAAGATAAACACGATTGACACATTAACAGACGGAGACCTCACAACATTCAAGGATTGATATGATGATAAACTATAAGAACAAAATTAAAGAATTTCAGGTAGCACATCGAAAATACAAAGTAGTATATATCGACGACGTCCGTACCGAAGACGGGAATGAAAGCGTGTGGGGATTGATAGACCACGACACTATGACAGTAACATTGTGCAAGAACCGCAGACCTGAAGACGTGTTCGACACATTGCTGCACGAGATATTCCATGCCGTGTTCGCCGTTATCGGCGAAGGCGAGAACCACGAACTTATAAACAAAGTCTGTACGTTGCTGGCACAGGCGTTGATTACAGCGAAATAATGAAGAATAGAATTGGAATAAGAGGTTAAAAATGAAAAGCCAAGATATTATTGATGATGCGATAGAGGCCAACGGTAGGTATATGGTTAGTGCGCCTACCAATAATTTTAGAAATATGAAACTAACATTTGGAAAACATAAAGGTAAAACAATAGCTGATTTAATAAACGAAGAAGAGTACAGTTACATTGTATGGCTTGAAGAAAATGTAAATAATGTGAGTGTTGATAAAGAGGTTTATGAATATTGTAAGAACGAATTATTTGTAGATAAGATAATGCATGAAGCGAAAATGGAAAGCGAACACGGTGATTGGGGGTGTAGGGACTAATGGCACACAACGAAAAGGATTAGCGGAGAGCGTAGCGAATACGCTCCATCCGCTTGTTGGAGATTGCTATGAAGGTACACATAACGAAAGACGGGAAGAAGATCAAGCTGTGCGACATGACCGACTCGCATCTTGCTGCTACGATCAGCCTGTTCGAGCGACTGGCCAAAGAGGGCGTAACGGTTCGGATAGGCGGCTGCGGCAGTTGCGCCGAAGATATGTTCTACGACGAGTACACGCTCTATGGTGAAGAGGCGCTTGAGCGGCTTGGATACGCCAATTACGTCAAAGAACGTGACCGTCGTATTACCAACAGACAGAACATAAGAAAGGACGGGTGAGGGCAACTGACAAGGAATTGGCAAAACTGGTAGATGAAAATAAGGAGAATTATCATGGATTCAATGGACTGGACAATCCCGCAAGTGCTTGAAGAAGTGGCAAGTTTGCAAGAAGAACCTGAAAATTTACTGGTGATTGCATTATGGAATGGGCACGGAAACTATGACACAAAATTCTGGAACGTAGGGATGAAAGTTTCTGAGATGGTTGCTTTGTTGGAGATTCAAAAACAAAAATTAATGAAATATATGGAGGACACAGGAGATGATGATTAAAAGCCGTGAAATTGAGTGGAATGAATTCATAAAATTGCAAGTAGTTGATAATTGTTTTGAACGCGAAGCTATGCGTCTCCGAAAGATCCCGTATAAATATAAATCAAGGACACAATGGATATGCTGGGATAAAGACAGGTCAGAATTTTTACCGAATTGCGAAGGAAAATTACAAAACGGGATTAATATTTAAGAGCAGCTGGGTGGAGCGAATGAAAGTAACAAAAGATGAAAAATACAAACGAAAGGAAAATCATGAAATATAAATTAGAATATATAAATGGCAGACCAGCGTTGGAGGGTGAGGCGGGGAGCTTTCTCGAATTTGTAGAGATGAATAAAGATAAACTTTACCGCGCGAATCTTTACCACGCGAATCTGACCCGCGCGAATCTGACCCGCGCGGATCTTAGATGCGCGGATCTTACCGGTGCGGATCTTAGACGCGCGGATCTTACCGGTGCGGATCTTAGAGGCGCGGATCTTACCTGCGCGGATCTTACCTGCGCGGATCTTACCGGTGCGGATCTTACCGGTGCGGATCTTAGAGGCGCGGATCTTGCCAGCGCGGATCTTAGAGACGCGATTCTTGCCAGCGCGGATCTTAGAGACGCGATTCTTTACCGCACGAATCTTACCTGCGCGAATCTTAGAGGCGCAAATCTGACACGTGCCAAGATAGACTTCAGCGCATGGCCTTTGTGTTGCGGAACGCAAAACGTGAAAGTTGATAAAAAGATTGCGGCGCAAATAGCAACTCATTTTTGTTGGCTGGACTGTGATGACGAAGAAGTAAAAGCGGCGCAGGAAGCCGTTAAGCCGCTGGCGAGGCAGTGTAAACATT
>Ga0123334_1005705_pt1 | contig 11872 bp, 4 predicted proteins | sample BiotimSIPDNA_FD_89706 | JGI IMG/M metagenome (GOLD analysis project Ga0123334, IMG submission 89706) | Anaerobic biogas reactor microbial communites from Washington, USA - Biogas_R1 time_0 SIP DNA | ecosystem: Engineered > Bioreactor > Anaerobic > Unclassified | place: Washington, USA | collected... | reverse complement strand
GTGAAAAAAGTCTCTTCAAGGTTGGTCTTCCCTACATTGCTTCCGGTGTTTACATCAATAGCAACAAGCTCTTCGGTTCTATCAATAAGGATATACCCGCCACTCTTCAGCCATACTTTACGCTTAAGCAAACGTTCAAGATCTTTCTCTATATTGAACTTGTCAAACAGCGGAACTTTTTCTTTGTAAAGAATCACTTTCTTACAGAGATCCGGAGATAATGCTTTCAGGTATGACAGAATTTCCTTTCTGTCATCATCCTGATCCACGTACACCTCGGTAACATCATCAGTAAAGATATCCCGTATCACCCTTGTGGTAATGCCCAGTTCCCGATGAACCAGTTTTGGCCCAGTCCCCTTAAGCGCCTCATCCTGCGCTTTTTTCCAGGCATCAACAAGCATGTGAATTTCATTAATAAACTCCGCTTCAGACATTTGAAGTCCAATGGTGCGTACAATAAACCCGACACCGGGAGGTTTAATCTGTGCGATAATCTGCTTCAGACGCGCACGTTTCTTGGCATCGGTATTCCTCTTCGAAACGCCAATAAAATCAGCATCAGGAACAAGCACCAGAAATCGTCCGGCAAGACTTATCTGTGTTGTAACCTTTGCCCCCTTGGTACTGATCGGTTCCTTGGCAACCTGTACCAGGATCTGATCACCGACATTTAAAATTTTCTCAATCGGAATTCGCGGTATCTGTTTACGGCTCTGATTATCGCCAATAAATCGTTCCATAACCTTGTCCGATTCCTCAAGTAACAATGTTGGATCAACATCCGTTGCATGAAGGAATGCGCATTTTTCAAGTCCGATATCAATGAAAGCCGATTGAATACCGGGTAAAATTGACATAACTCGACCACGGTAAATATTACCTACAAGCCGGAAATGATCGGGGCGTTCAACGACGATCTCGACAATTTTATCATTTTCAAGTAGTGCGGCACGTTTCTCTGTTGGCGTACCATTAAATAGGATCTTCTTCTGCATAAAAACTTTCTTCTTTATCTTTGGTCAATTCTGGTGTTTAAAACTGACTACAATTTTGAATTCGTCACTATGGTATAACATTATCTAAATCGGATATCTATAACAAGTGAAAAATTATTATCATTATCGGTTGAGATGGACTCCTGTCCGGTTATCTTATCCTTTGTACCATCCTTTATCCGTGAACCAGTATAACTAAAAGTACCCGTTACGTTATCTGTAAAAATATAGGTAAGGTGAGGACTAAGTGAAAGACTTTCTTTAACTTTCTCGTTCGGATCCTGGTCAATAGAGTTTCTGGTAGAATTCCGCGACATGGTCATCCCTAACGTTGTTTTCCCCTTGACCGGTATCTTCCAGTACAGAATTTTAATTTCATTAAGACGGTTTGACTTTTCAATCTCATAACCAATTGTCAGTTCATCACTGTTAGTTGTCGTTGTATCTTTTACCATCTCACCCTTTTTCATCTCTTTGGAAAGTCTGTGGCTATAGTTGAGTGAAATCGGCCATTTTTTAATATATCCGGTAAGGTTTACAAGTGGTGACATATCAATGCGCCTGGTTGTACTGGTTACAAGATTCAACTGGTTCTCTGTTTTTCTGAATGAGTAATTGGATGTCAGAGTAAGGTCTCTGAAAAGATCAGAAATAAAGCCAATTTTCATTAACGCCGGGGTGCGTGCAGACACTGAAATATCCGGTAATGTAAATGATGAATCAAACTGTGATGTGTCAGGTGTAACACTGTATTCATTTGACCACTGAATTGTTATCGGATTAAATGACAACTCAAACGGAACTGTCAGATCAAGACCTGTTGAAAACTTATAACTTCTGTTAACTGTTCGTATATCATTTTTATAATAATCCTGAGCATACTTTCCAATTCTGCTTGACATACCACCAAAACGTGAATCATCCATCTCTCCGGTAAAAATATTTCTATTTGTCACACCAAGCTTGTATTTAACGTATTCCCAGTTTGAATAGTTTTCAAGAAGATTTGTTCCCACATTATTATTATTAAGACGTGATCCTGCTGAGTAGGTAAAACTGACAGAACGAAACCCAAGCTTTTTAAATCCTTTTTCAAATTTGATCAACCCTGAATCAGTTGAATTCGGCTTACGATTTGATGTAAACGTTGAAATCAGATCTGCAAAATTAAGGGAACTGTTGATACTGAATGTCGAATTAACATTCATATTAAAGTAATCATTCTCATATCTGTCATACTGCATTTGTGCCCACGAACTTGTAAAATTTGAATTATAATCAGCACTTGTTGTCAACCAGTTAAAAAACTGCGGATCGAATCGTATCCCTGCATTCTGATTTCTGCCTCGCTCGCCACGCAGGATATACTTATCTTTCCATTTACTATCCCGATGTGCTGCAAAAATATTCGAGAGTATTTCCGAATTATCAATATCATTTGCAACAACAGTATCAAGATTTCTGTCAATGTTCAAGCTGTAATTCAGTTTAAGCAGAGGACTGATCGGCGCATAGTCCATCTGAAATCCGTGTTTTATCGTCAGAGAACGCTTGGTATCAAACGTATTTTTCCTGGTATCAAAGCTCGTGTTATCACTCAGGCTTGCGTCTCCAAGCGTAAAGTTCAGTGTTGATGGCAACAGTGAGAGCTCGTAATCCCAGAGACGTTCAGGTATCCATTTTGCACTGGAATCTGTTTTATGTGGCCTGAATTTAGTCCATTTCAGTTTATCACTTCTCTGAGAAAGATCATATTTAAGGTTATAATTGTAAACATCAGACTCGCTTCTCCTCTTGTACACTTGCGTACCGGTTGAGTCGTATCCCATGCTTGAATCGATTACCGAGGTGGAATAGGTAAAGCTTGTGTTGATACGATCTGCAAGCAGATTTGACAACCAGAAATCTGATGGACTTGACTTACTGTAACTTGTATAAAAATTACGCGTTGATGTCTGATTCTCATAAAGTTCAGTCTCTTTTGTATAGATATTATCAGGTTTACCTTTAATCATCATCCCGATTGCATCTCCGGCAAGATCACTAAGATCATCCGCCTTACCCTGCACACCAAGTGGGACATCGTTGTTTTTAAGCTGAGGTCGGTTTGCGGAACCCTGCAATACAACACCAACAGGAATATTTACACCGTAATCCTTCGGCAGAAAACGGTCAAGATTTACAGATGCATTTATATTCGTTTTAACATCTGAATTATTAGGAGTACGGGTCAGATCCTGAATTTTCCGGTAATTACCGTTTGTATAGGTCATATCCGTTTTAAAATTGAGAAAATCAGCAAATTTCATTGAGAGTTCACTGCGGGCAGCCCAGCCATCCAGCTTTTCAATACCTGAAAGTATCATTTCGTTAACCCAGATAAAACCACTGTCAGCATCAGCTCCGGTCGTCTGGGTATCACGGACAACACCAAGCGCCATCCATTTGATCTGCGAAAGGTTCGGTTGACGGCCTAATGGTGCCTTAATACGAAAATCATCACCCATAGCATTAATAGAATCATCGGGATGTTGTATCATATACTTATCTTTTTCACGGGCAAGTTGCTGAAGGTCAATATTGATAAAATTATTGTTCCAGCCCTGATAAATAGGTTTGCGGTACTCATAATACGTCGTACTGTCGGACCCGAAACGAAAAACGAATTTTACTCCGCCATTGTAAAGTGGATTTGATGAAGACGTTGAATTGTCACCATAAATATACATACTAAGATTTTTGTAGGCGGTCAGATTAAGCTCCTGATACTCGTAGTTTTTTACTACGATCGCTTCATTACCTCTGCGAAGATTTTTAAATGATAATTGAAGCGCCTTCTCTTCAATGGTATCTTTTGTCGCTGCGTCAATCTCCACCTTGAATCCGGGAGGTAGTATATAATTCTTTGATTCTTTGTTACTGATAGAAAGTGCTTCAATTTTGGCGCCAGAGGTATCACTGGAGCTTATCCACTGATTACCGACAAATTTCATATCCGACACAATAAGCTGATGTTCGCTTGTCAACTTTGTTTCATCAAACCCGGTCCAGATCATGCGGATCATGGAAATATTCTTCCATTGTGGTGATCCAATAGTGTCAAGAATTGTGTCATAGCCCGGTATAATTTCTTTAATTGGTAAATGAATCTTGCGCCATTTGGTGTTTGTTGCAAGCTTCTCGGTTTTATCAAAATATGGTGCGGTAGTATCTGACAGGTCAATTTCAAACTGGAAATAGTTCTCTTTTGTCGCAGTCTCTACAGTACTGTTATTATTAATATCCTCACCATCAAAGATTGTCTTATTGTTCTGTGTTCGTGATTTCAGACGAAAATTACCGGAGTTCTCTTTATCATACAAACCTCCATTATCACGAGCCGGATCTTTTCTGAAATTACCAAGCAATGGATCATCATATCGTAAAATTCTCCATCCCCCATCACTATCTGGTACCTTCCATACTTCACTTGTATCGTTCAACCTGTCGATACCAAGATCCAATGCCTCACTATAGAATTTATAGTCACTTCGTGTTGCAGCAGTATCCTCCCTGTCAGCATTACCGTTTGGTAAACCTCCATCAAGTGAAACATCCTCTTTCATGTGACCAAACTGAAGCAAAAGTTTTCCCGGTTTACCTACGGATTGATCTTTGATATAAAAATCGATATATTGCATCTTATCCTTATTAGAAAACAATGACGGAACCGGTGTCATTACACCAGCCCATGCATTTTTATACAGACTTCTAAGTGTCGGATCTGCTGGAGCCGGGGTACAGTGAAAACGGACGACCGACAGATAGCCATCAGTAGCACTTGCTCGTGCACTGGGCTCGAAATAGTACAGATCAGTTTTTCGTATTCTGTTGACATTATCATATTCAATTGGTGTAAACCAGTAAAAATCCCACGCAGGAGGAGCTTTAGATAACGTATCTAAAATTGGCTGAGGCGGACTTGCCTGATGCCACTCGTCATCATCATTTCCAAAATTATCTGATGACTTACTATCTTCGAAATCGTCAACGTACGCTTTCCCGTCAGGGTTAGCATTCATACTGCTATGAGCAACTTCAAGCTCGAATTTTATCTGTGATGAAGAGGTCGTTTCGACAAGAGGTATTTTATTGATAAGTGATGTCATCCATTCCGGTTCAAGATCAATAACTGTATTAATGTCAAACAGTAGTTTTCCATACCCTTCCTGACCAAGTCGCGGCACGTTCTCACTTACTTTTACATCCTGATAAAGAAGCGTTCCGGCGATAAATGAGCTGTTACTCAGAAAGGGAAGTTGTACCTGACCGTTCATACCAAGAAAGATCTTTTTCTGCGGAGCAAACATAGACTGCTCCTGAAACTCTGCCTTGATATCACTTGCCATCTTTGCCTTGAGCGATATAAGCTCAATCGTACCATCATCATAATTTATCACGTAGTCAACGTTCCGCTCGAGTGCATCACCATTAGCCCATACTTTATCAGTTCCCTCAAGAACATCAAAGGCATTGAGATCCAGTATCGGCGACACCGTTGTATTTCCACCCTCGATATAAAGTGTTGTGTTTACATCTGTCACCCGTTTCTGGATACTCTGCAGATAGATTAACGTATCAACATCATCACCAAGTGCCGTATTCATAAATGGAAGATCACCATAGCCGGTTGTATCCCAGGGTGGAATTACAAGTAGTCCCTCTTTTCCCCTGAAAATTGATCCGTCCTGAATAAGTGTATTTCCTTTATCATTCGCAATCCCGATTATTTCCGAGTAAAACCGTGGTGGCGACGTTGTTGTTTTTGATGACGTATCGCTGCTGTTATCCGCATTTTTCTTTTTAATCGCGACTTTCAGATTCATCAGGTTTTCATTTTGTGGAATAGAGTAAACATTACGCCACATCAGAAAATATCGTGCGGTGTCTTCAGCGGGAATGTCGATGTATCCTGACGGCTTAAGCGGCCACAAAACCCGAAGCGTATCGGAGCCATCTATTTTGTAATTACCTTTATTAATTGAACCATCTTTAGACCGTAAATAAATAGCTACAAGATCAGTAGTTAAAATCCTGATTGAATCGGTAAACTGAATGTAACCATCTTCTTTTGTCAATTTATAGTGTATGTTTTCCTTCAGCTTTAAAAATTTCGATCGCTGGGTCTGTTTAATGTTTTCAACTGTTAACGATGATGTATCAGACTCTGTAAGATACACATTTTCGTCTGAGATGTAGTACATATGGTTACTTGATGCTATTTTGTCGGCTTTTACCCATACTTCCAGACTGTCAACCGGTGAAGCAGATGACACGCCGTTTCCGTTTTTTGCATACTTTCTCATATATGCAGCGCGGTATCTATTATCAAGATAGAAAAATACATTTTCAAGATACTTCGAAACTTTCTCCATACTTGATGACGATGAACCGCTATTGCCCCGGGAGAATGAACGGGTACCGCTTTCAGCATGCTCTGTCGCTGCAATAGTGGTTAACATGAGCGGACCAAGCTTCGCTCTCATCTTAATACCAAACAGCCCTTGTTTGGTATTAATAATACCGGTTAATGAAGTTCCCTTCATGTCAAATCCGGTATATCCGGCTACCACTTCCTGGATAATTTCATCCTCAAGTTCACCGGGTGTAGCTTCTTTATACTCAATCTTGAAATTGTCAAAATTATCAGAAAAATTGAAATTATCCTCAGAACTGGAGCGGATACTGACATTTATAAGACGCCCGACACTTCCTGTTACGCTGAAATTATAGTCTTCATCCAACTGAAAGTCGTTGACTCTGCTTGATGATGTACCGGGAGATTTTGACAAACCGGAGAGAATTGATATTTTCAGCTTCAAATTTCCATCGATTGTAAGGCGAGGCGGTTCATTTCCAAGCACTCTCTGTGCCCATGACGGGTACTGAACCGGTAATTCCCACTGAAATTTGGCAACATTCTGTTTACTTTTCTGATTATCACTAGTCAAATTTGATGCCGCGGACCTCTTCCATTCGCGGCCAAACGAGAAATTCCTTCTTTCAGAAAGGAAATCGCTTAATTCCGGATAATGATATTCCCAAAGTGTGTATCCGAGAGGATCAGTTCTTCTGAATGTAATCTGCCGTTTCTCAAAATCGATTTTTGATGTATCGACAAATATTCTGGTCGAAAGATTCATAAGTACCGGATGCGGTGATTTAAGCATTGAGTATTCTTCAACCTCTTCATCAAGAGGATGAAAGCCCTCAATATACGGCTTCTTAACCTGTAAACCCTGACCTGATACAACTGCAACTAGTGCAACAAGCATCAACATTGCAAATTTATTAACATTGCGTAGGTTCAATGCAGATTACTCCTGTAACTGTAATTGAGTTATAACAAATAACTGTTAACACTGCGAGCATCACCTGTTTTCCTGTTTTGGAACCGTTCAGCGATGGCATGATATCTCTTCCAGAACTATTTATTTACAATATCAGAACAACATCTGAATCCTACCGGATTATGCCTGTTCTGAGGATAATAACTATACCGTTTATCAGTACAATTGCTCTGAGGACCGCTTTCCCAGAATCCACCCTTTACGTAATAAAACTGACGATTCTCGATTGATTTAGTATCAGTCCATTCAGCAAGATTACCTGACATATCATAGACACCAAAAAAGCTTCTGCACTCTGGTCTGCTACCCGACACTCTGAATGTCGTATCATGCGTTGAACACGCATACTGCTCGTATGCCTGACCATAGGGATATCTCCAGCTATATGGTCCCATACATGCAATGGTCCACTCATCTGCTGTACACAACCTTTTATTTTTTGAAAAGCAGGAATCTGATGCTCCATATTTTGAAACAAATGATTCCGGTCGGCTTCCCTTACGATTCGGCCATTCATATCTGTCAATGCAAAACTGCTGATCTGATACCCTGACATATTCCATACCATCAGGGCAGTACTTCTCCGACTCACCCCTGACAATCTCGTAATATTCCGATCTGACATCCATTGCATTGTTACAACTGTCGTATGCTGTAAACTCTATCGTTGACGTAGCCGAAATTGTAACTGGATTTCCATCATAGACATTCCATTTCGTTGCATCCTTGAACCGCCACTGAATCTGAGCTTTCTTGTCAGACACAAAAACGATTGAAACATCTTCGTGATGACGACCACCTGATGGATCAGGGTATACCCATGGTCTGGTTGTGTCTGAATCACATGGATCTGTTTTATGTATCACGGTATCTGTGACTACAGAGGAATCTATTTTTATTGTGTCAGGAACGGTTGTAACAGTATCCATTTTTTTAACCTTATCAACAGCTTTTTTAACCGGTTTAACCACTACATCCGTTTTTTTTACCGTATCGGCTGATTGCAGCACAATCGTATCGGTATCACTTACACTATGCGATGCCATTGTATCGATGCGTTCAGTCGTATCGCTGCTATCAACTGCAGAAACGATAGCATCCTTTTCCACAACTGTCGATTTGCCTGTACTTCTGGATCGATTCCAAAAAAAGAGTATTGCAATAATTAACAAAACAAGAAGAATCACAACAATGATTGTACTCCGGTTACGATCTTTCTTTTCCTTCTTATTTTGCATGCAAAACCTTTACTAAATACGACTATCTGGATTAATCCGTTATTACACTGTACAGTTTCCATATTCAATGGCAGTCATTACCTTTAGAAAATCCACTGTAGCTGCAACATCGTGAACCCTGAATATTTTTACTCCGGATAAAAATGCACTTGCAATACTTCCAAGTGTACCACATAGCCTGTCTTTAACATCACGACCTGTAATCATTCCAACAAACCGTTTCCTTGATGTCCCCAATACCACCGGATAACCGGTCTTCACAAAAGCATCAATAGAACCAAGAAGTGCAACATTATGCATGGTATCTTTTGCAAATCCGATCCCCGGATCAATCATTATTCTGTCCCGTTTTACACCTGCAGTTTCAAAACTGCCTACAGCGGAAAACAGTTCATTTGTTACATCCGCCACGACGTCTTCGTAGGCAGGCTCAATCTGCATCGTTTGCGGATCTTTCCTGCTATGCATCAGTATTACATCAACATCAGCAGATGCAACAAATGCGCTCATTGTTTTGTCAAATCTGCCCGAACTGATATCATTAATTATTGTTGCACCGGCCTCAACTGCTGCACCAGCAACAGAAACCCATGTTGAATCGATACTTACAGGAATATCCGGATTTATCTCCCGAATTTTTTTAATCACCGGAACGATCCGGTCACGCTCCTGTTCGGAATCCACTTCTGCAGCACCAGGTCTGCTTGATGCTCCTCCGATATCAAGAATATCTGCTCCTTCTGCGATAAGCTGTTGTGCGTGTTCAAATGCCCTGTCAACAGAAAAGTAGCTCCCGCCGTCATAAAAAGAATCCGGTGTAGCGTTAATAATACCCATCACGTAAAATGGTTTTTCTTCTATCTGCATTATTGCGTTTCTGCTTAAATTATTATTGTAAACAGATATGGACTTTTTCCCGTTTTAGCGCGAAAAAGCCCATTTAACTTAACTTAATTATACTTATACTGATGGTTTTGAATCACTGGCATCAGTCTTTTCATTATTACCCTGACTACCATCCTCCTTAGCGGCACCATTTGATGGCTCTGCCGGAGGTGTTGATTCATCAGTTGCTGATGATGCCTGCGCTGCTTCATTTGCTTTTGCTTCTTCTGCTTCTTTCATTGCTTTTAACTGCTCATCCCGCTTAAGAAGTGAACGTGATTTTTTAGCAGTCACAAGTGGTTCACCCTTAATAACCCTCATGATCTCATCACGATCAAGCAGCTCGTGTTCAAGCAGTGCATTTGCCAGCAAATCAAGTTCATTGCGATGTTCCTCAAGAATATCGCGGCTGCGCTGCAATTGACCTTCAATCAAAGTTCTCATAACAGCATCGATCTCCTCGGCTGTCTTATCAGAGTAGTCCCTGTGACGCGATATTTCGCGACCGAGGAAAATCTGCTCATCCTTTTCACCATAGCTTAAAGGACCAAGTTCCGTTGTCATGCCATAATCACAGACAAGTTTACGAACAAGATTCGTTGCCTGTTTAATATCACTTGACGCACCAGTAGTCTGATTCTGAAAAATCATCTCCTCGGCAACACGACCGCCATACATAATACAGATTCTGTCAAGTATATACTGTTTGGTATAACTATGCTTATCCTCAAAAGGCAGCGAGAACGTAACCCCAAGCGCCCGGCCGCGGGGAATAATCGTTACTTTATGAAGCGGATCCGCTTCTTCGCAATAGATATTACATATTGCATGCCCGGCTTCGTGATATGCCGTAATCCTCTTTTCTTTATCGGAAAGCACCATGCTTTTTCTCTCAGCACCCATCATGACACGATCTTTGGCTTCTTCAAAATCAAGCATCGTTACCTGATCCTGCCCGAATCGTGCCGCCATTAACGCTGCCTCATTGACAATGTTTGCAAGATCAGCACCAACAAACCCCGGTGTACCGCGGGCAATTGTATGCAAATCAACATCTGTTGAAAGTGGTGTATTCTTCGTATGAACCTTTAGTATGCCTTCACGCCCCTTGACATCAGGGACATCAACAACGATCTGACGATCGAAACGTCCGGGACGAAGCAGTGCCGGATCAAGCACATCAGGACGGTTTGTTGCAGCAATAAGTATCACACCGCTGTTAACCTCAAACCCATCCATTTCAACAAGCATCTGGTTAAGTGTCTGCTCACGCTCATCGTGTCCTCCGCCGAGCCCCGCACCACGCTGACGTCCCACAGCATCAATTTCATCAATGAATATGATACACGGGGAATTGCGTTTTGCAGTATCAAAAAGATCTCTTACACGTGATGCACCGACACCAACAAACATTTCAACAAAATCGGAACCGCTCATTGACAGGAACGGAACACCGGCTTCCCCGGCAACACATCGCGCGAGAAGCGTCTTACCGGTTCCCGGCGGGCCAAGAAGCAGTACACCTTTTGGAATCTTTCCACCAAGTTTCTTGAATTTCTTCGGATCTTTCAGAAAGTCAATGATCTCCTGAAGTTCCATCTTGGCTTCTTCAACACCAGCGACATCAGCGAAGGTATTCTGTGGGCGATCCATCGACTGAAGCTTTGCACGGCTTTTACCAAAAGAAAATATTCCTTTTTGTCCTGACTGCATTTGACGAAAAAAGAACAGAAGAAAAAACACAAAAAGAAGCCATGGAAGAAGGTTGATAAGGACATCTCCCCAGGCCATTTTTTCCTGCTCAAAGCTAAATGGAAATCCGCTTTTTTCCCACTCTGCAAGAATTGCAGAATCAACAAATGGAAGTGTTACAAAGAAATTTTTTGATGGTTTTGGATTTCTGACCATTGCCGCATATTTAGCTAAAACAGTATCTGTTGTACAACTACCGTGAAGATCTGCGCGATTCAACCCCCGCTGAATTACCCGGACCTCTTTAATACCCGCGTTGGGGTTTGCAAGAAGCTCCTTGAACTGCGTGTACGTTAGTTTTACCTCTTTAGGCATCCCCATTCCTTCCATGGAACGGAGTGCAACAACCACAACAACCGCAATAAGCAGCCACATTAAAAATGTCTTTCCCGGCTCCCTCTTTGGCGGTCCTTTACGCGGATCATTGTCCAGAGCCCTTCTCCGAAGCACATCTTTGTCATTGTTCTTTTCATTTTTCTCTTCTGACGCCAATTTTCCCTCTAACTTTCTATGATATCATGACCATTGCTGCGATTCTTCGACTGCAAGCTTCATAAAATACATTATAATATATGAGCGTGTAACTGAAACGACATTTTTGTTATGCTTT
>Ga0123334_1005702_pt1 | contig 11878 bp, 10 predicted proteins | sample BiotimSIPDNA_FD_89706 | JGI IMG/M metagenome (GOLD analysis project Ga0123334, IMG submission 89706) | Anaerobic biogas reactor microbial communites from Washington, USA - Biogas_R1 time_0 SIP DNA | ecosystem: Engineered > Bioreactor > Anaerobic > Unclassified | place: Washington, USA... | reverse complement strand
TTTAATCATTTATGTTTTTTTCTCTTCATTATTTCCGTAGATAATGTATTTTAGAAGATAAAATTCCCCGAATGGAGTTCATTTTATTATGAAGACAAAATTAACTTCTTTTTTATCGACAGCCGTTCTTTTTTTGTCGATTACCGCATCTATTTCATTTGCGTCTGAAAGTTTTTATGACAAAAATCTCGTTCGAGGCTTTATCTCCATTGGAGGAGAATATAGAAGCATGAGCTCTTCGCATATGGATTATGTAAATCATCTCCTTTTTGAAGGCTCTGGTAATGTAGTCGTTGATGTTACCGATTCTATTAGCACTATTGCTTACGATTCTGAATTAGATAATTACAGTTATTTTAATCAGAGTGTCGTTGGCTTAAATCTGAATATCGGTGCTGAGTATAAGAAATTTTTATCATGGTTTAATATTCAGTTTATACCAACCCAAGTCTCCAAAAAGCCTAGTAGTACTGGTGACTATGGGAATAAACTCTGTGATGCCCGTTGGTTCTCTTACGGAGCAGATTGGATGTTCGGCTGGAAACTTTTTAACGAACATAGTTTTTTCAATGTTATACCATCCGTTGGTTTAGGTATGAGTTTACTTAACATACACTTCTCAAGCAGGTATGCTTACATTAAACAAGGTGCAGCAGTATCTCCAGGTGCCTCTGGCGGTTATGAAGTAAAAAATGAAGATGTGATCACCGTAGATGACCGCTATTACAGTAATTTTACAAGCGCCGTCCATGCAGAACTAGAGGTACGTTTTGATTTCGACCCTATTGCTGTTGGTTTATATGGTGGCTACCGCTATGTGAGATATGGCACTCTAGAATTACAAACGGATGAAAGTGATGACAACGTTACTTTAATTCTAGGAGAACCCGATGTAAATGGAGATTCCTGGTTTATTGGAGCTCGGATAACATGGACATTTCTTTCAAAAAAACAGAAGGAACTGAAGTTAAAGCTTTAAAATTTAAATTCAGCTTATTTCGTTGAAAAATCTGACTTATAATAGCACTATCCTCAGTGCTATTTTTTTTATCCATTATTTTTTCCATTGGAATATAATGAAAGCATTTTTCTTTTAATGCATAATCTGTATGCCATTTTACCACATACTGATTTCCTGGGTACTCAAAATTCCATCCAAGTAAAATCAATGGCACCCCTAAGCGTTGAAGCTGAGTTGGTAATTTTGAGAACTGCCCTTGAGTACTTACTAGTACAGCTACATCTATTTTCTTATAAATTGAAAACATGATCGCATCATCAATTAAATCTAAATTAGGCTTTTGAGTTGATGGGATATTATTATAATGCATTTGAATACCAGCCTCATTCAATTTATTTTCAAATCTATAAGTACCTATATGTTCACAGGGTTTGTTTTCTTCAGGGGTTTGATAAGGGTGATAATAATGGGCTTCAAGGCGTACATCATTTTCCACTTTAAACTTTTCCCTAATCATATGAGCAATCCAGTTTTTAAAACCCCTAAAATCAATGCAAGATTGTCTTGAATGATGATAGCGATAATATTCATTTACTTTCTTAAATGTATAGCCATCAATAAATAGACCCACATTCATTTTAATTAATCCGTTCATTTTTCCTCCATAACGTTTTCTTATAAAACGTATTGGAAATGAAAAAGAACAACGAAAACTTTTTTTTTACATTCGAGTGTTTAAAAAGTCTTTTTTAAGTACCTCAAACAGGTAAATCCAAGTTATTTTGGATTTCCAATTTTGATTAAATACTGTATAATTGCTTAATTAGTTTAAAAGCCCCTTTATGCTTATTTTACATCGGAATAAATGATATAAGAATCATTAATTTTTTAAAATCTTAATAAAGATGCACTTATAAATCTTCTAAAACAGAAGGAGCAATCCATTTTTTTATACTTTCAAACGAATCATTCGAAAGTTTTTGTTTCCATATATTACTTTGATTTAGATTCCCTTGATCTCTATAAATCTTAACCAGATTGGCTACAGCACACCAATAACGAATAGAGTACCCTGTTTTTTTCTCATACTCCTGTGCACTAGCTAAGTAAATATCAATTGCTTCATCATAACGTTTTAATTTATATAGCATATCTGATTTGATCTGTAGAAAAACTGAATTTTTGGGATACCTTTTTAATACTGACTCTGTAATCTCTAATGCCTTTTTAAATTCTTCACGATCGTAGTATATCCAAATTAAAGAGGTAGAAAATAAAGGCCAAAATAAATATGATTTTATTGACGCTTCTTTTAATACCTTCAGATAATAATCTCTTTCATCTGATACAAAAGGTAAAAAACTTAAACTATTATCAAAATAATAGCCGTATATCGAAAAAAATGCTTTTGCATTAATATCCTTACTTTTCTTAAAATAATTTGCTGCATTTCGAGTTGTGATAGCCCCTTTAATAGAGTGTCCCAATTGACTTTGAACAAATCCTAATTCATAATTTCGAACGGCATTCCAAGCACCTTCTGTTTTACATAGACCTAACTTTTTTGAGGCTTTTATTAAATCTAATGTATCTCCTAAATCATCAAAGCGACTAATAAGAATAATGCTTTCTAGGATACAGGCCACTCCATCATTTTTTTCTTCTATTTTTTTTATTAATTGAATTGCAGATTTATAGTCTTGTAGCATTGTTTTCTCAATCGCTTGCTCTGCGATCTCCTGATACTTCTTTTCTAAAACAAAAAGAGAATCATCAGAGCCAGCTTCAAGAAACTGAAAGAAAAACAATAAAAATAGTAGAGGCATCTTTAGTCTTAAAATCATCTATTAAAATATACTTATGATCTCTTTATTTAATATTCCTAACAACAAAAACAAATAGACTTTCTGCACTAATTAAAGCTAACCAGCACAAGACGTTATAGTATTATCTGCTCGTCAAATCTATGTGATATTAATTACTTTTTATTCTTCTTTAGAATAGCTATTAAAGCCACCTATCATCTAATCTTTGTTTTAGGCTGGTGAGCTAAGTGATTGATTTAAAATAAAATACAAAAACACTCTTTTTTAATTACATATAAAATAATTAACTTACATATATTTTTACTTGTGTTATTATTCTTTCAATCGTTGATTTCCGTTTCTTTATTAAGTATATCAATAGAATCGGAGGTTGATATGAAAGCCTTTAAGAAAACATCCTCAGTCGCTTTTTACCACATTCATTCTGGTTTTCAAGCTTTCAAAAAAAGGCTCGCTCAAGAATTAATTGTAAGTAAAGGCGTTAATCTTGATGACTATGCTGATGACGACAATTTATTTCCCTACTATAGGCAGGGAGAATCTATTTCGTACGTAATGGCCAGTTTATGTGGTTCTTGTGATGACTAGTTTTTATTTTGCATTTTCAACACATTGTGTTTGAGATACAAATTGACTTTTATTCACTGTTACTACTTGAGCGTTTGTATTTGCTCCATTCTTAAACTTTATTTCGCCGTAAATACCATTGAATTTTTGAGTCCAATTAATCTGATTGGCTAAATTATTGGGTTTTTGTGAAAGCCCCTCTATAATTATATTCATGGCATCATAGCTTAAACCACTCACCTTATCTCTTCCTGGCTCGACACCCCATTTTTTTGAAAAATCATTTTCAAATTTCTTATAGGCTTCGCTTTTTTCTAAATCCAGAAACGGAACGGTAAAGTAAGCACCTTCAACTTGGCGTTTTCCTTGAATTAATAAATCTCTGCCATACCAACCAGAAGTTCCCAAAAGAACACCATTAATTTTATTAAAAGCAACTTGGCCAGCCATTAGACCAGCATCACTTGGGTTAGTTGATGGAATAAAAATCCCAGGAAACTGAAAAACGGAATCCTGTAAATAGGCCCTTCGTTCTTTTGTAGGAATAGCATCTAAATTACTAACCCCTTTAGCAATATTTCTACGACGGTTTTCTTGTTTAAAACGGAGATTCCTTAATAAATCAAATTCTGTTTTGTAATCAGGGCGACCTTCTTCGTAATACTGCTGAGCTAAAATAACAGCACCTCGGCGCTCCACAGCTCGGGTAAAACTATTAGACATTGCATTTCCATAATCCCCAATAGGGCTTAATATTGCAAATTCCCGAATGTCTAAACAACGAATAGCGAAATCCGCTATTGCATCAGCCATACGATCTATCGTAATATTTAACTGAAAAATATTTGGCCCCATGCGAGCAATACCATCATCTGTTGCTGTGGGTGTAAGCATTGGGATATGTTGAAAATTGCTCCCAAGCCAAGCAGCTACTGTTGCAGAAGGGGCGCTCATAATAGGACCAATGATTGCAATAATACTATCTTGATTGACAGCTTGTTGTGTACGCCATAATGCAATCGCAGCATCAGCACGCGTGTCTGCAATTCTAATATTAACCTTACCTGCTAAATTGGCTGTTTCATATGCTAATAAAACACCCTGAATAGCGGCGACTCCATATTCTGCAAAATCACCAGAAACAGGCGCTAAAACTAAAATGGTAGGAATACCAGCGCCAACATCTTCTAATGATTCTAAGCCTTGTTCTGCAGTTTCAATAAGTTTCTCACTGACCTTTTCGGACTGTACTTTTCTATACCAGTAACGCGCTGCTTTATATCTTCTTTCATTTTGGCTTTCACGACCTAATTGAAGATACAGCCAACCTAAAATATCTTTATCTACAGGATACTTTTCTACAAGTGCAAAAAGTTGATCTGATGTAAGCAAAGAGGCAGCAAGAGTATGAATAGCTATATCTTTAGCATGAGAATAAGCGGCTGGATTTTTAGTATAAGCTAAAATACGTAGTAAACCTTCCACTCCATCATAAACAGATCCTTTTTCAATCAAAAGAATCGCCGAAGCAACTTCCATTCTTTCGCGATAAGGTGTTTTTATGTAATATTCAAGGTATTTTGAAGTTACCTTTTCGGCCTCGGCTCGATTTTGCTGCCTTAAATAGCATTCTGTTAGTAAAACAGACGCTTTTTCCCCCTCAGAAAAACGAAATTTCTTATTATAAACGTTTTTTAAGAGAGGAACGGCATCATTACAATTTTTTTCGGAAATTAATTTTTTTGCTTGATCTACTACAGAAGCAGATTCTTGTGCAAAAGAAATACTATTGCTTAGCGCAATGATTAATAGACAAAGGGAAATGCATCTCATAAATCTGTATCGCCATCCTGGATAACGATATGCTCCTTTTTTATCTTTTTTTGCATACTATCAGGCAATTTTGCCCAATCGACGATATCCACCTGAAAGGGGAGACCTCTTTCAGAAAAAGCCTTTTCAACAGCAATCATCTTTTCAACAGAGATTGGTTTGTCAGAAACAACAGTGATATTTAATTCTACATCTGGTGTTAATTGAACACCTGAAACTCGAGGTCCATAGGCATAAACAGGCAAACCTTCAAAGTGAACTTTCAGGATTCTCTGGATGATTTCAAGTTGATCAGATTCTAAAAATATAGACATGTTTTATAATATAGTAATTACTTTAAATCTTGGATACTGATTATAGTGTTCAAAAGAGCAGTTTATTCTTTTTTAGGAACAAAATCGAATATCACTAGCTCAGAATTTGTTAAAATACGAACTGGAGGTCCCCAAGAATGAACTCCAGAAGACACAAACCAAAGAGCCCCATCCAAATACCCCAGTCCAGCACTTAAATCCCAAATCCAATCAATGATTATATTTCCTGGAAAAAACTGACCAGCATGTGTATGCCCAGAAATAACTAAATCAGGCGTTATCTTTGGTTTTTCCCCTTCGAAACCCTTTGGTTGATGATCTAAAACAATCCAAGGCATTTTCTTTCTTTTTTGCTTTAAAACATCCACCGATAAATAATCTAAAGGTTTTCGAGCTAAATCCAAATGAGAAGCATACTGATGATCTAAACGACCACTTACACAAAACAACCGATTACATACGGTCGAATCTAAAAGGGTAACCATGCCATTTTTGTTCATCCAAGCTACAAAATCGGAGCCTGAACGTAAAAGATACCCTTCATGATTTCCAATAACTCCATAAAATCCTAAAGGTGCTTTTATTTTTCTAAATAAATCATCAAAACCATTTTGGTCTAAATAACTATTCGAGGCATCAGCAAGATCCCCTCCAAAAAACACAACATCTGGAGCAATAGAGTCAATGTCACTGACCAAACGCTGCATTTTAGATTTTGGAAAACCTGCGGCTAAATGAATGTCAGAAAAATATACGCCTCTAATTTTTTCATGTAAACCAGCTATAGGAATTTCTACAGTATGAAAGCGGTAATAATAATTATTCCACGCGCCTAAACTAAAAAATAGAACTGTTACCATACATGATAATAAAAAGATGACTCTATAAAAATGACGACTATTAGGAACAGTTAATTTTATTTTTTTTATTCGAAGATAAACGGCAAGCCCTACATCTGATACAAGACTGATCTGCAAATAGAGCGTAAACCAAATAATTTGTATTGAAGAAAGCCAAAAAAATAAAACATTAGCACGTGGGATTAAGCTTACCAAAAAGAAAGCAATTATTAAAAGCGCAAAGAGTCGACTATGTTTACCCTTAAATAATAACTTTAAATGCCAATACCAATAAACAAAAGTTAATATGACAAGTAAAATTACAATCACAGGCATGCTATTCTATCCTGCTTAAAATAAGCTCTAATATTTGTTTATGGATGGTTTCTTCAGATTGATCAGCATTCACAAGAACAGCGTTTTGAGGGAAATTTTCAACAACACTTATATAGCCTTGACGAACCCGTTCAAAAAAGGAAGCCGCTTCTGATTCTAATCGGTCTGGAACTTTTCCTTCTTTAACCATTCTCTCTCGACTTTTAGATACATCAATATCTAAAACAATGGTTAACTCTGGCAAAAACTCTCCACAAGTAATCACAGATAAATCAAATACCATTTGCTGATCTAAATTTCTCCCGAAACCTTGATATGCATAGGTACTCCAGGCAAAACGATCTGCTAAAACTATTTTTTGAGCATCAAGTGCAGGCTTTATGCATTCTTCAATTATCTGAGCTCGAGCGGCATTGTAAAGGAGTAATTCTGTTTTATCGGCCATTAATCCTTTAAAACAGGGGTCTAACAAAAGACTTCTTATTTTTTCAGATATTTCAGATCCACCTGGCTCTCTAATACGCAAACAAGAAAAACCTTTTTCCTCTAGGGCCTTTTGTAGTAAATCCATTTGCGTGGTTTTACCAGATCCATCGACGCCTTCTAAAGAGAAAAAATGTTTTCTCGTCTGTAATGTCTTATTCAGCATCTTTCCCATGACATTTTTTGAACTTCAAGCCTGAGCCACACCAGCAAAGATCATTACGCCCTAATTTTGGCCCTTCATTTTTTATGGGAAGTACTTTTTTAGGAGCTGGCTTTGTTCCAGGTAAAGAAGAACTTGGAATAGCTGAACTCGACTTTGATTGGCTAATCGGAGATTGAGTATTTTTAATTTGATTGCTGTTTTCAATCGTCTGTTGAGGTGCCTGAGGTTTTGGAACTATTAACTCAGGGGAAACAGAAGAACCATCTGGCAACTGGATTCTAATATTCAAAATCCGAATCGCAGTCATAGTAGCAATGCTTTCAAGACAGGATTCAAACATCTTAAACCCTTCTGATTTATAAACCATCAAAGGATCTTTTTGTGCATAACCCTGAAAACGAATAGCTTCTTTAAGTTGATCCATTCCATATAAATGTTCTTTCCAATGCTGATCAATTGTCAATAATAAAACACGGCGTTCAAGTTGCTTAAAGTCATCTGCTGGAATGATTTCCATTAACTTATCGTATTTCTGATGACATTTTGCAATCACTTGATCTAATACATCTTCAGCCTTCATATTCATCGCTTCTTCATGAGATAAACGATAATCCAAATTAAAACTACGTTCTAATTCAGTATGTAAGCCATCTAGATTCCATTCTTCTGGATATCGATCAGCAAAAATATAATCTGATATTTTTATATCAACCGCATCTTCAATACGGTTCATAATATCATTTCGAATATCATCACCATTTAAGATACGACGACGTAAGCCATAAATGACCTTACGTTGTTCATTCATCACGTTATCGTAATCAAGCAAATATTTACGAGCATCAAAACTTTGACCTTCAACGCGACGTTGAGCACCACGAATACTTCTCGTGACTAAAGAATGAGTAATCGCTTCGCCTTCATCAATATTAAAGCGGCTCATTAATTGCTTAACATTAGCGCCACCAAAAATACGCATTAGATTATCATCTAATGAAAGGAAATACTGGCTCGAACCAGGATCACCTTGTCGACCAGAACGGCCACGCAATTGGTTATCGATACGCCTTGATTCGTGACGTTCTGTACCCAAAACATGGAGACCACCAACTTCAACGACTCCTGGACCAAGAGCAATATCCGTACCACGACCAGCCATATTAGTTGCAATAGTGACTTTATTTAAATGACCAGCAAATTGAATAATTTCTGCTTCACGTCCATGATTTTTAGCATTTAAAACTTCGTGATCTATTCCTTCTTTTTTCAATAGAGACGAAAGTTTTTCAGATTTTTCAATAGATGCCGTTCCAACAAGAAGAGGCTGACCAATTTCATGCCTGCGTTTAATTTCTTTGACGATCGCAGTCCACTTTACATCTTCTGACTTGTAAACAACATCTTGTTTGTCTTCTCGAATACATGGTTTATGAGTAGGAATAACCCAAGTATTCATATTATAAATCTTAACAAACTCAGTGGCTTCCGTTTCAGCAGTACCAGTCATACCAGAAAGCTTTGTATACATGCGGAAATAGTTCTGGAATGTAATAGTCGCTAACGTTTGGTTTTCACGTCGAATCTGCACTTTTTCTTTCGCTTCAATCGCTTGATGCATACCATCAGAATAGCGACGACCTTCCATTAAACGACCAGTATTTTCATCAACAATTATGATTTCATTATCTTTAACGATATAATCAACATCTTTTTCAAATAAATAATGGGCTCTCAAAGCTTGGTTAATAAAATGAACCCATTCAGCATGTTCACCATAGAGGTTGGTAATCTGCATGAGAGATTCAATATGAGTTACACCCTTTTCTGTAATTTGAATGGACTTATTTTTTTCATCTACTGTAAAATCTTTGTTTCGGCTCAAATTCTGAACTAACGCATTTGCTTTTGTGTATTTATCTGTGGCATCTTCAGCAGGACCGCTAATAATTAAAGGGGTTCTAGCTTCATCAATAAGAATGGAGTCCACTTCATCAACAATACAGAAATTCAATTCTCTTTGAACTAAGTCCTTAGGATCTACAGCCATATTATCACGTAGATAATCAAAGCCAAATTCATTATTAGTGCCATAAGTGACATCGGCGCCATAGCTTTCACGACGTTGCTCACTATTAAGACCATTGATTATTAAGCCAACTTTTAAGCCTAAAAAGTTATAAACTCGACCCATTTGTTTGGCGTCACGACCAGCCAAATAGTCGTTCACTGTAACAACGTGAACACCTTTACCAGAAAGTCCATTTAAATAAACTGGTAATGCTGCCGCTAAAGTTTTACCTTCACCAGTAGCCATTTCTGCAATTGCACCTTCATGAAGAACTAATCCTCCAATCATCTGCACATCAAAAGGCATCATTCTAAATGGTTTTACTGAATCAGGAATAATTTCTCTGATTTTTGTATACAAAGCAGCAGGTAAATAGACTTCAAATTCAGGTTTACCAGCAGCCAACTCTTCTTTCGCTTGATTTACAGCAGCTTGTAATTCGTTGTCTAATAATGAAAAATCAAAATCGTACTCTGAATTTAAAATATTAAATACACCTAAACGACGGTCACAAGCTTCTTGACACACAGCAAAAGCTTCTACTTTAATATCTTCTAAAGATTTTCCACTAGCTAATAATTCTTTGAAATAATTAGTCTTTGCCGCTAAATCCGCATCATCCAATAATTCTAGTTCTTTTCTAATTTTATGAATTTCTTCAATAATAGGGCGTAATTTTTTCACCTTACGTTCGTGAGGGGAGCCAAAAGCTTTGTGTAATAGTGTATCAATGATACTCATAAATAAATTCCTTAAAAATCTTCGTGCATAATGTAGAAAAAAGATTCTAATCAAAAATAATAAAAGCAATTATTAAACATAATTGATAGGAATACCAGAGTATTGTTTTTTGTACGATTCTTTCCAACTGATTTTTTGAATATTCAATACTTATTCAAATAGAATTTTTTACCATGGCTAAAATGCAACGGTGTAAATAAAAGTTTACATTCTTTAATACTACCTATTAATTTGAAGGAAACTAGAACGCAAATGCAAGAGCAAGCCCACCTTTTTCTGTCGGAACGAGCTTCACCTTAAAGGCCGATTCATTTCCGACATTCTTATTATAGAGTTCAATAGAGGAATCTAAATAATTGTTTGAAACTTTTCCAAGAACAAGTCCAATACCTCCAATAATTAATCCACCCACCACTAAATACTTTCCAGCTTCAAGAGAAGATGAATTACCAAAAACTGCACCAAGAGGAGTTATAAGACCATAACCTATACCAGCCACTCCTGTAAACGCAAGTAACATTGCTGGATAATAAATCGCCTTTGCAGAACTATAATCATTTGCTGAATATGGATTTGTTTTTAATGCTTTTTCAATAATATCTTTTTTAACTGGAGTACTGCCAATATACCACTGATTATCCACACGCGAAATTTTTTTCTTTCGGTTACCTTCAGATTTTATTTCATTTTCTTGACTTGTATTATTACTCTTGTAAGAATGATTTCTGATACTCTTATTATAGAGTTCGATAGAGGAGTCATAATAATCGTCTGCAAAGAATGCAAGAAAAATCCCAATAGCTCCAATAATTACTCCACCCACCATTAAATACGGTCCAACCTCTTTACCTTCCTCAATCCAAGGGTCAATACCATAAACTATACCAACACCTGCTATAGATGTAAGCGTTAATGCTGGATAATAAAACGACTTTGCAGTACTATAATCATTTGCTGAATATGGATTTGTTTTTAATGCATTATCAATAATAACTTGTTTAACAGGAGTACTGCCAATATACCATTGCTTACCCACGTGCGAAATGATTTTCTTTTGATTACCTAGAGAATCCGTTTCATTTTGTGCAAAAGAGGTTCCCTCAAACATCATCAATGAAAAGAATAAAACGGTAAAAGAAAAACGCATACATCCTCCTGCACATAAACAATAGTTGGATTTCGTTAAATCTATAAAACTTTATAATTTTATATAACGAATAATACAACACAATTGAATTCTCTTTACTTATTCCAATTGGTTTTTTCACCACGACTTAAAAGCAATAACGTAAACTTCTGTTTACATTATTTACTATTACATATTAAATTGAAAGGAACTAGAATGCAAATGCAAGAGCAAGCCCACCTTGCTCTGTCGGAACGAGCTTCACCATAAAGGCTGGCTTATCTCCAATATACATGTTGTAAAGTTCAATAGATGAATCTTTATAATTGTTTGAAAAATGCCCCAATAGGATAGCTAAACCAATAGAAGCTGCACCACCCAATGTTAAATACATTCCAACTTCATTATTACCTAAGTAGGAAACAAGACCATAAGCAAGAGCAAGCCCACCTATACCTCCAAAAAATATACTTGGATAATAATACATCATTGCGGTACTATAATCTTCTTCTGATAATGGATTTGATTTTAATGCATTCACTATAATATCTTCTTCAACTGGACTACTCCCAATATACCACTGATTATCCACACGCGAAATCATCTCCTTTTGATTAT
>Ga0123334_1005696_pt1 | contig 11898 bp, 10 predicted proteins | sample BiotimSIPDNA_FD_89706 | JGI IMG/M metagenome (GOLD analysis project Ga0123334, IMG submission 89706) | Anaerobic biogas reactor microbial communites from Washington, USA - Biogas_R1 time_0 SIP DNA | ecosystem: Engineered > Bioreactor > Anaerobic > Unclassified | place: Washington, USA... | reverse complement strand
CGCGGGGGTCCATGTGGCGTCGAAATCCTGATCCGCGGCGCCCATGGCGCCGACAGCCGGATCCCAGCCGGCGAAATCATAGCCGGTCTTGACGGGGTCGGCCGGGGCAATGATTTGCGCGCCGAACTCCGTGGGAACCGTTTCGTAAAGGATGCCATCCACGTAGAAATTCGCGTCGTAGGTGTTGGCGGTGAAAACCGCGTCGAAACTCGCGCCGCCCTCCGGCATGACGCCTACTTCCGGAGTCCAGCCGGTGAAGGTATAACCCTCTTTGACAGGGTCGGCCGGTGTGGCGATTTGCGCGCCGTACTCAGCGGGAACCGTCGAGTAAACGGAACCGTCCACGCGAAATACCGCGTCGTAGGTGTTGATTGAAAACACGGCGTTGAAGGTTTCGTCCGCCGCGCCCATGGTGCCGGGGACCGGATCCCAGCCGGTGAAGGTGAAGCCTTCTTTAACCGGGTCGGCCGGTGCGGCGATTTGTGCCCCGAAGTCGGTCGGAACCGTTTGATACAACGCGCCGTCAACATTGAATATCGCGTTGTAAGAGTTTGCGGTCCATGTCGCGGTTGTGCTCAATCCGCCGGAGGGATAGGTTGACGGAAGCGGCGGATTCCAACCCGTAAAAGTGTAGCCCTCTCTCGTCGGGTCAGCCGGTCCTTCAACAGGGTTGCCGACATAGCCGGTTAGGGGGTCGACCGCGGAGCCGCCCGCCGAATCAAAGGTAATCGTGCTCGGCTCGCCTGCAAGCGGCAGCGTCAAGTCGGCCTCGGTCAGATCCATTTCATATTGGTACAATGTCGCGCTGCCAAGGGCCGCCAGTTGATCGGGACCCGTGCATTTTGCGAAATACATAGCTCCGTTAATGTAACTGGGCCCCGCAAGCCACTCGTCGTCCATCCAGATGCGTGCCTGTGAAGCGTCGGTGATATCCTGTTGAACCTGCAGGTCGAAACGGAACAGCCACTCACCGCTGTTCATAATGCCGGGATAGCCGCCGTTAGGAGAGGTAGTGGCTGCATTGTTGCTGACCGCCACCGCGGTATACTCGTCGAAGGTGCCATCCGTAAGCATTGCAGGCGGCCAGCCTACTGTCGGAACACCCGCGCCGCTCGTCCCTGTCGCGCCGCTATAGTTGGAAGCGACTTCGGCATAGAACGGGTTGTCATAGTTTGGGGTAAACGCGGCTTTGCCGTTGCCGACAACTTTAAACATGGACTTGGTGTACATCACTATGTAGCGCGTGACACCAACCCAGAAATCGTTTGTCGGACAAATTCGCACCGTTATGACATCGCCCATCTGCAGTTCCTCGCCGGGCATCAGCGGTGTGAAGGTGGTTCCGTTCTGCCAACCCAGTTCAAGGTTGACATCGACGGAAAGCTCGTTGCCGTCTCCGATAACGGCCGTGGCTCCGATCGCAAGGATGTTCGCGATGAGCGCAAACGCCAATGCGATGCTCAAGAGTTTTCTTCTCTTTGGCATTTGATTGATAACCTCCTTATAAAATTCTAATTTTTCTCCGCCGTGCACAACCGTGCAGTACGGTAAAATCCAAAAAACGTAAGATGCTTAGTATAGTAAGATGCTTAGTATAATTATATACTATCATAGTAAACTAAATTTTACCATAAAGCAATCATTTTTATAAAAATAATTATTTGCTTTGGAATAAATTAATTTGAAAATTTGATAGCGCTTGTTTAATTCCTGAAGAATGATATTAAATTCGAAGCTATTGTGCTATAATAAAAGCTAATTTGTGCGAACTGAAAGAAGAACTGGAGAAAAAGAAAGAAGAGGCCCAAGATTTCGCGTAATCCACACAGAAAACGCGTTTGCTTTTCAACGACACGATCGAGGAGGTAACCATGAAAAAGGACTATGAGGGTTTCTCGGCCGCCCTGGGAAAACTCATGAAAAACTTTGAAAAAGAACAAGCCGTATCCTACGGCCTGGAACTGCTGGGTAGCGGTGCGCTGACCGTCGCAGAACTCTATGAAAGCGTTTTGGCCCCAGCCCTGAATTCCATTACGGTTCCGCGGCAGGAAGAAGACCGCCTTATCTGGAGGGAACACGCCGAAACGGCTATCGCCAGGGCTGTTATTGAATGCGCCTACCCGTATGTAATCAAAGAAAGAGAACGTTTCAATTCTAACGGTTCCGCGGGCAGGGTGATGATCACCTGTCCGGAAGACGAATACCATGAACTCGGCGCGAGGATGGGAGCTGACTTTTTCACCATCGCCAAATACGATACGGTGTATATCGGCTGCAACACCCCTATGAACAGCATACTGTCCGCCGCGGGAGAACTCAGTCCGGATTATATCGTCGTCAGCGTCTCCAATTTCCTGAACTTGGTTTCGTTAAAAAGACTGGTCGGAGAACTCCGGAAAAGTGTGGACAGCCGGATAAGAATCATCGTCAGCGGCAGCGCGGCGGGGCGTTCACGGAAAACGGCGGAGGATTTCGGGGCGGATGCCATCGTCAATTCCTTCGCGGATGTTGTCGGACTCGGGAGGGAAAAACCATGAAACTGGCCTTTAAGATTGCGTGGAGGTTCCTTGCCTCAAGCAAAGGGCAGACGGCTTTAATAGCGCTCGGTATCGCCGTCGGTGTTTCCGTTCAGGTTTTTATCGGTTCGCTCATATCCGGCCTTCAAAAAAGCCTCCTCGACACCACTGTCGGCAGTTCGTCCCATGTGACCGTCAAGCCGGCGGAAAAAGACGGGCGTATAGGCGATTATCGGGAAGTGGTTGATAAAGCGGTCTCGGACAAAGCATCCGTTACCTATGTTTCTCCCGCGGCCGACGCGCCGGGCTTTATCAAGACGGGGGATTCCACGTATCCGGTTTTAATGAGGGGCTTCAATCTCGAGGCCGCCGAAGGCATATACAAACTGGAAGCCGCCAAGACGGAAGGCGCCTTGCCGTCAGAAGGCGAAGTCATCATCGGCAAAGAACTGGCCGAAGAAGCGTCGCTGAAAACCGGCGATACGGTGGAAATACTGACACCGCTCGGCGATTTAACGAAGGCTGTCGTGTCGGGCGTCTACGATTTAAAAGTCGCCAACATCAACAAATCCTGGGTGATCGCGCCGATGGACCTTGTTCAGTCGGCTTTCGGTTTCGGCGGGGACGCGACATCGGTGGAGATTCAGGTGAAGGATGTTTTTGAGGCGGACACCGTGGCAGGCGGTTTGCAGGCGCGGCTGGGCGGCGCGTACAAGGTCGAAAACTGGAAAGACGCGAACGCGTCTCTGCTCAGCGGCTTAAACGGGCAGAGTATATCAAGCCTGATGATTCAGGTGTTCGTTCTGATCTCCGTCATTCTCGGTATAGCCAGCGTGCTGGCCATTTCCGTGGTCCAAAAATCCCGCCAATTGGGCATTTTGAAGGCGATGGGTATCAAAAACAGGACCGCGAGTTTCATTTTCCTTTGCCAGGGGGTTGTCCTTGGCCTTTTCGGCTCGATTCTCGGCGTGATATTCGGGCTGGGTTTGTCCTTCGCCTTTACGACTTTCGCCGTCAATCCGGACGGAACTCCCGTGGTGGCGCTGTTTATCGACCCCGGTTTTATCGCGCTGTCGAGCGCGATAGCCCTGGTTTCCGCGGCGGCCGCCTCGCTGATTCCGGCCAGGCGCTCCTCAAGGCTCGACCCCATGGAGGTTATTAAGAATGGATAGTGTTATCAGCCTGAGAAATGTTAACAAAATTTACGGAACCGAAGTGAAAACGCAGGTTTTAACCGATGTCAATCTTGAAATCGAGAACGAATCTTTCGTATCAATCATCGGCGCTTCGGGGTCCGGCAAAAGTACGCTGCTGAATATTATCGGCACACTCGACAGGCCTACCTCGGGAACGGTGAAGATCGGCGGAACCGAAACGGGCAGCATGAGCAAAAATAAACTCGCGGAGTTGAGAAACGAAACGATCGGGTTTGTCTTTCAGTTCCACTACCTGTTGCCGGAATTCACCGCGCTGGAAAATGTATTGATGCCTTACCGGATTAAACACGGGAAAACGACGCCGGAAGTCCGCGGCAGGGCACTCGAACTGATGCGCCTTTTGGGAATCGACAAAGTCAAGGACAACAATGCCAAAAAAATGTCCGGCGGCCAGCAACAGCGCACTTCAATTGCCCGCGCGCTGATAAACAACCCGAAAATCATTCTCGCGGACGAACCGACCGGGAACCTCGATTCCGAATCCACCGAGGCGGTTTACGGCATCATGCGGGATATTAACGAACAGTTTAAAACTACATTCGTTATTATTACGCACGACCGTAAAATCGCTCAAAAAGCCGACAGGATCGTCGAAATCAAAGACGGCCGGATTAATCTGGATGTGTCTTCCGGGCAATATCCGGGCTGAAAATCGTGAGGATTTGGGAGAACGATGAAAACATTTCTGATTAAAACAATATCGGCGCTGACGATATTCGCCCTTCTCTTGCCTGCCGTTTCCATGAAAACAACCGTCCCGGAAGCGGATTTGCCGGCTGACGGTTCGCGCTCTCCCTCTCAACAGCGGGAAATCCCTGCTAAAGAAAGGAGCGCGCCGGTTTCTTTGCCCTTGCCGCCTTTAAATGACAAGCCGGCGAAAACTCCGGCGAAGATTCCGGCGAAGATTTCGAAGAAGATGAGCGCGGATTGCTGCGCGGCCGGGGACGATGTCGTTTATGCCCATGAGTTTCTTTCGGAATACCTGAAGGCCGCGTTGAGCGGCGGCGAAATCACTTCCGGTTTGGTTGAGACGAGCGCTCCGTACCCCGAATTTGTTTTTTATTATACCGATGATCAAAATTTGACACACAGCATTTTTCTCGGCTTGTATTGGGACGAGGAAAACAAACGCATTATAGGCAGAAGTGAAAAGGGCGTCTTCGGCTTCGGCTTTGATGTGGATGCGAAACAGCGGCTGCTGTATTCCGCGTTGAACGGTTGGGAAAGGAACTTGGGTTATAGCAGCCTGTTCGACACTCTCGCGCCGGCCGCCGGTATTTTCTTCGACACAAAGCGGTTCCGTTTCGAGTATGACGGAATCGATTGGATGATTCAGATTTGGAAAGGTATTTATTTTATCGGTTTTCCCGGCGCGGAAATCGGCATCTACACCAAACCAAAAAACCGGGAGGCGGCATATTATGACACCGCGCTTGACAGCCAGATGCTTTCCATGTCCATGCGCTTGTTGAACAAAGACGGGGTTCTGTTCGAAATGGACGAAAGAAAACACTGGTGGTTGAGCGGCGTGACCCTCAACGGTATGTTTGCTCCGCGCGGCGAATTGGTTCTGGAAGGCAGCATTCTCTTTGAATCGCAGGGCATGATGACGGCGTTTCTCGAAGCGTTCGACGAGCAGGCGGACGGCAGTTCCCTGAAAACGGAAACAGATGGTTTGCGCTTACGCTTCGTTTGGAGCGGCAGTTGACCGAAAAGCATTATAAAAGACCACCGAGAAAGGACGAGATGATATGAAAAGATTGATCGCATCGTTATTGAGCATCATCGTCGCGCTGTTCCCCGGCCTTGTTGCCGGGGAGAAATCCCGCCGGTTTGTATCGCCCCCTTACGGCGAACTCTCCAACGCGAATTCATCCGAAAACACCAAAGCGGTCTACCGGTATATCTGCTCTGTATACAAAAAAAACATATTGACAGGGCAGCAGGAATATTTCCAGAGCCCCGACAATGAAATAAACTATATCGAGTCCGTCACGGGGAAACTGCCGGCTATCCGCGGTATGGACTTCATCAACGATGATTTTGACGGCGTGGTCAGCCGTGCGAAAGAATGGTGGGAAAGAGGCGGCATTCCGACCATATGCTGGCACTGCGGCAGTAATTTCAAGAATGGGTATTGGGAATGCCTGCACTCGGACATCGCGGATTGGGAGGCTGCGCTGACGGAGGGTACGCCGGAGTACGACGCGCTTATCGCCGGTATAGACAAGGCGGCGGCGGCTCTGTCGGAACTCGAAGAAGCGGACGTCCCGGTGCTGTGGAGGCCGTTTCATGAACTCGACGGCGATTGGTTCTGGTGGGGGCGGGGCGGCGCCCGCAATTATGTGAAGCTTTGGCGGATTATGTACACCCGCTACACCGACCATTGGGGTTTGGATAATCTAATCTGGGTGCTCGGCTACCAGGCAAGGACAGAGACGCCGGAACTGTGGTACCCCGGTGACGGCTATGTGGACATTGCCGGGGCGGACAGTTACTACGGAGGGACACAAGTTCTTCTGTACAAACGGGTCGAATTGTTTATCGGCAACCGCAAACCGATCTGTTTCCATGAAACGGGCACCATTCCGGATATGAATAAGTTGCAATTCTGGGGAGCCGATTGGTGTTACTTCATGACCTGGCACACGGATTACATTACGGATGAAAAAAACAACACCAAAGAAAGCCTTGTGAAAATTTACAACAGCGATTACGCGATTACCCTGGATGAGCTGCCGTCGTTCACCGGCGCTTAAACAAATAAAAGTGAAGCATAATCAAACAACCGCCAAGGCGATGCTTTGGCGGTTGTTACTGTCGGCGTTAAGCGGAGGCCGCATACCCATTAATCGAACGGAAACACTAAACGTGATATATAAATTTTCGCCGCTTTATCACAACGGCTTAAAGGCAATCGTCATGGACGGGTAAAACAGGATGGCCGAAAAACTCGGTGAGTATAACAAAAAGAGAAATTTCAACAATACCGAAGAACCGCAGGGCAAAACCGAAGAGTCCGGCGATGGTCTTCGGTTTGTCGTTCAGCATCATATGGCCCGCAAAGAGCACTACGATTTTCGCTTGGAATGGGAAGGCGCTTTGCTGAGTTGGGCAGTCCCCAAAGGCCCTTCGAATGACACTCGCGACAAGAGGCTCACCTTTCCAAAAGACAGAACAGCTGCTTTACAACTACATGACACTGAAAAAGGCCATTTCCGAAAAAAGGCGGCACATTGACTTCATCAAAGAGAGCGGCCTCCAGAAGAAAAGCAAGAGCATAACCAGTTTTACCGGGAATAACCCGCTCGAAGCTAAGCCTGAAGATGAAAAGGTCGAGGAACAGATAGCAACGCTCGAAAACACGATAAGAATCACCAAGCAATACTTAGAGGTAATCGAAACCGCGCTTTCGGAAATATCCGATCATAAGTATTATGACATCATCCGAATGAGGTATTTTGATGGCGTCGCAATGGACAAGATTGCCGAACATTTTGAAGTTGATGTGAAAACGGTCAGCAGAAATAAGAACCAGCTTGTTGGAAAACTGGCGATTTATATGTTCTCCGATGAGGTAATCACCGAAATATTCAAATAAAATGTCCGAAACCATGTCCTTTTGATGCCCTTGCAACACCTTATTTTATGTGATATGCTTGGTACAGTTTAAATTGCGATTAAAGCACCGGGGGTTATCAATTCCCGGCGCTTCTTTTTTTGGGCGTGATTGGATGGACTGTAAATCTTGTTGGTTTAACAACTTAAAGCACACCGACAAGCCGTTTTGCATATTGCCTCGCTGCCCCTATCAAGCGAAAGAGCCTGAGAATGACAAGGAAAGGCAGGTGCCGCAAAATGACTGAAAGGCAAAAAAGGTTCTGTGAAGAATATTTAATTGACTTGAACGCGACACAGGCCGCAATTCGGGCGGGGTATTCTCCAAAAACCGCGCAAGAACAAGGTTCAAAATTGTTATCAAAAGTTATTGTTCGCGCGCGTATAGATAATGAGCTTGCTGAACGCTCGAAGCGTACAGGGGTTACCGCTGACAGGATTGTCCGGGAACTTGCCCGCATCGCTTTTGTCAGCGCTCCGGACGTTATCAACCTCGACAGTGCAACCGTCGTTGACGGGGCAACCGATGACGACCTTGCGGCCATCGCTTCTGTCAAGGTCAAGCACTCGACATCCGATAGCGGCGACATGACTGAACGCGAGATAAAGCTTGCCGACAAAATAAAGGCACTTGAGCTGCTTGGTCGCCATAACGGCATGTTTACAGACAATATTAACCTTGGCGGTAATATGGGGGTTCAGATTATAAATGACATCCCAAAAAATACAGGTTAAGCTTACTGACGTAATTGCTCCAGCATTCTATTCCTTGCATTGGGATATTGTAGATAGGCTTCATACATATTACAGACTCCCAGGGGGCCGAGGATCTACAAAGTCAAGCTTTGTTTCCGTTGAAATAATCCTTGGAATGATGGACGATGCCAATAATGGTAAGTTCACAAACGCTGTTGTATTTCGCCGGTATAAAGTTGACTTGCATGATAGCGTATATGAACAGTTGCTATGGGCTATTGATAAGCTTGAGGTATCCAACAAGTGGAAGGCCACATTATCACCCCTTAAACTGACTTACATGCCAACAGGGCAAGTTATCTTGTTCAGGGGGGCGGATAAGGTAACAAAGGCAAAATCAATTAAAGCATCAAAGGGCTATATAAAATACCTATGGCTTGAAGAGCTGGACGAATTTGAGGGCCCTGAAAAGCTGAGAAGCATAAGACAATCAATTGTCAGAGGCGGTGATGAATTTACCGTCTTTTACACTTATAATCCGCCTAAATCGCAGCGCAGCTGGGTAAATGACCCGGTTCAGTGGAATAGGCCTGACACATTGTCTCATCACAGCGATTATATGAGCGTTCCAAGACAATGGCTCGGGGAACAGTTTATCGCCGATGCTGAGCATCTTAGGGATACAAAGCCTGAAGCATATAAGCATGAATACCTTGGCGAAGTCACCGGCACAGGCGCGGAAGTGTTCACAAACCTTACAAATCGACGTATCACGGATGAAGAAATCAAACGCTTTGACCGTATTCGGCGAGGTATTGACTGGGGTTATGCTGCGGATCCATTCCATTATACTGTTAATCATCTTGATAAAGCCCGCAGGATGCTATACATATTCTATGAAATCCATCAGGTTAGGCTTAGCAATCGCGCATCTGCGGCCCTTGTAAAAGCTGAAAACAGGAACAATGAAGAGGTCGTTTGCGATAGCGCCGAGCTTAAGAGTATTGCCGAATACAATGATGAACATGGAGTAACGGCTTTGCCTGCAAGAAAGGGCCCCGGAAGCGTTGAATATGGCGTTAAATGGCTTTCTGAAGAACTTGAGGAAATTATTATAGATTCTGAACGTTGCCCAAATACTTGGCGTGAGTTCTATGGTTATGAGCTTGACCGGGACGATAATGGTAACTTCAAAGCCGGTTATCCTGACAGGGACAATCATTCGATAGATGCCGTTAGGTACAGTCGTGAAGATGATATGCGCAATGTAAAGGTAAGGTGATTTAATTGCAAATTACAAACATGGAATTAATAAAACAAAAGCTGGCCATTGAAGGTAAACTTTCAATAAGCAATATCATCAAGCAGATTTTAAAGGATGATATGGATAACCATGCCAAAAAGATGATGATTGTCGGCGAAAGGTATTACAACGGACAGCATGATATACTTGATCATGATTTCCGAGCGTCTACCGTTTACGAAGATGATCAAACAGCCTATGGTACTCAAATTGTCAACGAAAACAACAGTAACCACCATAATGTACACAATATATATCAGCAGCAAGTAGACCAGAAAACTGCATATATCATTGGTAAACCTCCGAGCATAACGGTTGAGGGTGCGGAAAAGGATTCAAAACTAAAGGCATTTGAAGACAGGATCACCGCTGTTAGTTCGGATGAAGAGTTTGCTGATAAACTTAACGATTATATAACATCTGCCAGCAATAAAGGCGTTGAATGGCTTCACTTTTATTACGATAAAAACAGTTTATTGCACTATACAATTACGCCGGCAGAAGGGATTATTCCTTACTACGATACTGATTATCAGGAAGAGCTTACGGAATTAATCCGGTATTATTCTATTGTTGTCATAAACAATGGCAATGAAGAACTTCGTAAGAAGGTAGAATGGTGGACAAAGCAAGATGTAACGTATTACGAAGAAACGGAAAAAGGCGAATATGTTCTTGATATAACTCGCCGCCCGAATCCACACGCCCATTGGTACAATATCACAACAGTTGACGGCGTTGAAAAAAGCGTGGAGCCTCAATCTTGGGGGAGAGTACCGTTTATACCCCTTTTTAATAATAGCCGGCATTCGAGCGACTTAATGAGAATTAAGGGCCTCCAGGATGCCTACAATCTGATATCAAGCGCAACAACCAACAATCAGATTGACCTTGTTGAGCTGTATTGGTTAGTGCAGGGTTACGGAGGAGAGACAGCAAAGGCGATTCAGAGAAAGCTGCAAATTAACAAGGCTGTCAATATATCAGATCCAAGTGGAAAAATAACAGCAGAACAGGTGACGTTGAGCGTTAGCGATCGTATTGCATGGCTCAAATTACTGAGGGATGATATGTTCCGTATAGGTCTTGCCGTTGACATTGACGATGATAAGCTTGGAAACGCCCCTTCCGGTGTATCAATAGCTTTCATGTATACACCTCTTGACCTAAAATCAAACATGCTCATTATTAAGCTTAAAAAGGCAATGAAAGGCTTTTTCTGGTTCATAACACAGGATATAAACATTAAGGAAGGAACCGATTACGACAGCTCACTTGTGTTGTTTGATGTCAAAAAGAGTAGAATCACAAACGAGCAAGAAACAATACAAATGATACGGGATTCGCAAGGCCTTGTTCCGGATACTATTCTACTTGCAAAACATCCGCTTGTTGATGATGTCAACCAAGCAATAGCCGACCTTAAAGCGCAGAAAAAAGAGCGCGCGAAGATGTTCCTTGACGATGATACGCCGCCCGGAGATGATGAAGAATGAAATCCGCTGAATATTGGGAAAAAAGGGCGCTTGACAGGGAATCACGAGCAAATAAGGCGGCTGACGCGGTTTTACATAAAAAAATCTATAATTCGTATGACCGCGCTGCAACGCAGATAACTCAGGATGTCAACAAAATATTCACCAGGTACATGGTCGATGGGAAGCTCTCAGAGAATGAAGCTAAGGCGTTGCTCAGCTCCACTGAAAGCGAAGACGTTTTGAAGCAAATAAAAGATGAGCTTGAGTCGATTACGGATCCTGAGGTTAAGCAAAAAGCATTAAACCGGCTCCATGCTCAGGCGTATGCGGCCAGGATAACCCGCCTTGAAGCCGTCAGGGAGCGTGTATATACCGAAATGGCGAAGGTCTCTGATGATCAAATATCAAAGACAAAAAGCCTATTAGGTGAAACGGTCGAAGAAACCTATTACAGAAGTATATTTGATATCCAGCAGGGGACAGGAATGGAATTTGACTTTGCCGATCTACCCAAAAAGAGTATCGATTCTGTCATCAATGAGAATTGGAGCGGCAAACACTTCAGCAAGCGCGTGTGGTCTGATACACAGTTGCTTGCGGATGAAGCCTATAAAACAATATCTACAGGTCTTATGTCTGGCCTAAGCATACGCCGTATGGCCGATCAGCTTGATGATACAATGCTTTCAGGTAAGTATGCAGCGACACGGCTTGTGCGAACAGAAACGAATAGATCTTATAATGCCGCTGAAAAGCTTGCATATGAAGAAACCGAGATTGATGAATATCGGTATCTTGCAACTCTTGACAGCCGGACTTGCGAGGTGTGCGGGGCTCTCGATTCAAAGGTTTACCCGGTCAAGAGCGCAAAAGAGGGCCTTAACTACCCGCCGATGCACCCGAACGATCGCTGCACCACCGTTGCCAATTTTGGGGATGAAACGCTCGATAATCTCAAACGCCGTGCCAGAGACCCGGAAACTGGAGAAACCAAGTTGTTGAATGACAACATAAGCTTCACAGAGTGGAAAAAGAAAAATAATATTGTGTCGAGTGACTTTGAACCCTAT
>Ga0123334_1005695_pt1 | contig 11900 bp, 7 predicted proteins | sample BiotimSIPDNA_FD_89706 | JGI IMG/M metagenome (GOLD analysis project Ga0123334, IMG submission 89706) | Anaerobic biogas reactor microbial communites from Washington, USA - Biogas_R1 time_0 SIP DNA | ecosystem: Engineered > Bioreactor > Anaerobic > Unclassified | place: Washington, USA | collected... | reverse complement strand
GAGGTATTGCATCGTGGTCTCCTGGGGTTGGAATGAGGATTCTCAGGGCGAAAAAAAAGCCCCGTCCTGCCTGGAGCCAGGCCGACGGGTCTGTTGGTCATTCAGATTTCTTAAGTAGTTCTTTCATTACTTGGCTTATTCGGCCTTCTTTTCTTCAGTGGCCTTCCTTTCCTCGGCGGCCTTCTTGATTTGTTCCTGCAGCTTGGTGACTTCTGCGTCATTGGTCTTGAGGAAGAGGGTGCGGGTTGCGGCGTCGAAGTGATAGTTGCGGACGGGGTGCACCTGGTAGATGTTGAAGAGAGCGTTGACGATGAGCGCGTAGCGCTGGACGAGAGCGGTCTGGTTGGCTTCGAGTGCCTTCTTCTTCTCGGCATCCTGTTCCTTGTCAATCGCTTCCTTGACGGCTGCGATTTGCTTTGCCAAGGCATCTCGGGTAGCGATTGCGCGGGTGAAGACTTCGGAGACTGTTCCTACTGTCAGGTAGATTTCGGAGGTGACGCGGTTGTATTCGTAAGCGCGACGTCCGCCGAGACCGAAGATGACGTCCATGTAGGTGTTGAGTTCAGCAAGCTTGTTACGTGCATTCTTGATGTTTTCTTCGATGGCGGCCTTGTCCTTCTCTTCGGCCTTCTTGTACTTTTCGACTTCGTTGTTGATGTACTGGGCCAAGATGTTCCTGTTCTGGAGAGCCTTCGCAAAGGCTTGTTCCATAGTGATCAGGGGGAGGAGCTTATCTTCTACTGGTTTGGCTTCGGCTGCCTTTGGGGCTTCTGCAGCTGTGGCATTGTTGTCCTGTGCGTAAATTGCGGTGAAGCAAAAAGCAGATGCAACAGCGGTCAATACGAGTTTCTTCAGGTGCATGGATTTTCCTTTTTTTTTGAGATTATTGAGAACTGAATTAAACAATAAAATAATTTTGAAATCATAACGAAATAATTACTTTACCGAGCCTAGCCACTTTGTCAAGTGGTTTCTCGGTATAAAAACATTAAAAATCAACTCTGAACCCGGCGTGAATCACTTATATGTGATTCCGACGATGCCCAGATCCAGGTATGCGCCTCCTGCGGTATTGATTGCCGAAGCGGCGAGTGTGTTTTTCCCTTTCCTGAGTGCCTTTATGGCGTCGTTGGACAGCAATCTGGTGTCATAGTTGCTATTGTAACCAGTGAACGATGCGATTTTAATGCCATTTAGGAAGACTTGCGCGTTTTCGTCATAGAAGATTTCCAGGGCGAGCCTCGTGATGTCCTCGGGGTTGCCATCGAACTGGAATTCCGTACGGATCCAGATGTTGTTGGTTTCCCATGGAGTCCTGACCCTTGATGATTTATGGTCCTTTTGGATTGCCTTGTTTCCGAATCCGGACAGACCTGTTTTCCACGCCTTGTCATCGAAATCCATGTTGAACCAATTGTCCGCCGGCTTGTCTACCGTGTATTTCCAGTTTCTCCCTTCGTTTTGTCCTGATTCCAGGATTGCGGTTTTGATTTGGAGCTGCGTATTTTTCGCGGCTTCATAGACGTGCAGGGAAGCCTTTTTGAAGTCCGCCGCAGGCTTTTTTGCGACTTTCCTGTCGTAGGTAAGCAGTCCATTGGTTTCGATTTCCACGTCTGTTGTCTGCGTATATACAGCGGCCGCGAGTCCTTGCATCGCGAAATCCGCCAGGGTATCCATTTGGCTCTTGTATCGTTCGAAGAAGGCATCCGGGTTAGGATCGGTGACGTATCCCCAGGATTTTTCTGCCCAGAGGTGGTCTTTCACCATGAATCCGATGCCGCCGAATTCACCGAGGACGGATACCCTGTCCTTCATCACAGGGAACATTTGCGGTTCCGAGTAGTGGTGCTTGTCCTTGCAATCGCCGACGCCGTAGTCGTGCCATCCCGAGGGACCGTCCAGCAGACGCGTAGGATCGTAGCGTTTGAGCCATGCGAAGACCTGGTTTGTCTTGGCGGCCTTCGGTTGTCCCCAGCCTTCGTTGTAGGGAACCCAGAGCACAATTGAGGGGCAGGTCTGGAGGAGGTCGACCATTCTCTTCAGTTCTTCCCTGTAGAGTTGATACCTGTTTTCGGCATTCCCGGGACCAGACGGCATGTCTTGCCAGAGCAGGATGCCCATTTTATCACAGAGGTAGTAGTACCTAAGCGGTTCGATTTTGATATGCTTCCGCATCATGTTGAAGCCGGCGTCCTTGAGGAACTGGATGTCAAATGCCATGGCCTCGTCCGAAGGCGGCGTCAGGAAACCATCCGGCCACCATCCCTGGTCAAGTGTCCCGTACATAAATGTTTTTTGGTTGTTGAGATAGAGCCTTGGAACGCCCTTTTCGTCATGCTGCCAATGGATTTTCCGCATTCCGAAATAACCCTTGACATTGTCGACAGCTCCGTTTTGTCCCGTGAGCGCGATTTCCAAATCGTAGAGTTCCGGGGATTCGGGCGACCAGAGCTTGGGATTTTTGACTGGCAGGATCAAAGGCTTGTTCCAGGCAGCGATGTTGCCTTTGGCAAGGGTTGTGCCGTCCACGACCACGGCGACGCTGCAGGAGGCACCCATCAGTTCACCAGCGGGAAATACCGTGACCGCAACGGTTTCGCGGTCGATGTCCGTAACGACCTGGTAGCGGGCTACGTAGGTGGCGGGGACAACTTCCGTCCAGACGGTTTGCCAGATGCCTGACGATCTCGTGTAGAAGCAGCCTGCCGGCTTCAGGGATTGCTTGCCAAGGGACTGGTGGTATGTGCCCGTGGGATCCCAAACCGAGAGGATCAGTTCGTTGGCGCCTGGTTTCACCAGGTCGGTGATGTCAATGGAGAAGGGGAGGTTGCCGCTTTCATGGGGGACATCGGTCGCCTCGACGCCGTTGACGAAGACCTGGGTTCTGAAATCGACGCCGCCGAAGTGGAGGATGAGTCGCTCATCGGGCTTTAGCGCGGCGTCGAAGGAGCGTCGATACCAGAGTTGTTCATTGGGTTCGAGCAGTCTTTTGACTCCCGAGAGCGGAGTTTCGATCGCGAAGGGAACCAGGATTTCCCCTTCCCACTTTTCCGGTTGTCCTTCTTCCCTTGGATTGACGGCATACTGCCATAGGCCGTTGAGGTTTTGCCAGTTGCTTCTCGTCAATTGCGGCCTCGGGTATTCCCTCCACGCGTTTTCCGGAGTGATTTTCTCGCCCCAGGTTGTCATCAGCGGATTGTCTTGGATCTTGTATTCGGCAACGGCTCCCAAGGCGAGGATGAGTATTGCGCATGAAAGCTGAATTGTTTTCATTGTCGTGAACCTCGTAAGTTGGCTGTCCGTATCAGTAGCTGCGTCCGTCAATCACTTCCTGGGTGATGTTCCTGGCGTCGAAGACGTCTTCGTGCGGGATGACTCGTGGCGGGATCGTCTCGCCACGCATGTAGGTTTCGACGACGTCGAAAAGGTAGGGGCCGACCATCGGGTTGCATTCGACGGTGCAGTTCGCCTTTCCCGCCAGGATTTGCCTGAAGATTTCCTTGACTCCGTCGCAGGAGATGATCACGATGTCCTTTCCCGGCTTCTTTCCTGCTTCCTCGATCGCCTGAATTGCGCCGAGCGCCATGTCGTCATTGTGCGCGTACAATACATTGATCTGATCCCGTTCAGGCGATTTCAGGAATTGCTCCATCACTTCCTTGCCTTGCGAACGGGTGAAATCTCCACTTTGGGACTTGATGATCTTCAGCCCAGGCTCGCCCTTGATCGCTTCCTCGAAGCCTTTCTTGCGCTCGACGGCAGGCCCGGAGCCAACAGTGCCGACCAGCTCGGCGATGCCTGCCTGCTTGCCGACGTTTTCTATAAGCCAACGCCCGGCCTTCCTGCCTTCTTCCGTGCAATCGGCGCCGATGTAGCAGGCATAGAGGCCGTCCTCGGAGACGTCAACCCTGCGGTCGATGAGGATGACAGGGATGTTCGCCGCCCTTGCTTCCTTGAGGACATCGTCCCAACCCGTGGTGACGACTGGTGCGAGGGCGATGACGTCAACGCCCTGGGCGATGAATGCCCTGATTGCCTTGAGTTGGTTTTCCTGCTTTTGCTGGGCATCGGAGAATTTCAGTTCGATGCCGCGCTTTTTTGCCTCTTCCTTGATGGAGAGCGTGCTTGCCTTTCTCCAATCTGATTCTGCGCCGATTTGGCTGAATCCTACTGTGATGGTCTTGGAGCTATCTGCTTTCTTGCATGAAACGAGGAGAAGGAGCGGGAGGATGAGGAGGGAAAGATACTTTTTCATGTTGATTCCTTGGGTTGTTGGTTTGGGTACGATTCAATTGGGTTATTGTTTTTTGTCAGATAGTTTTGTAATCAGGTTTTGCATGAAGATGAACAGGAGGACGAGAATCCCGATGATGATTCTTGTCCACCATGAGTTGATGTTGCCTTGGAACATGATCAGTACCTGGATGAGTCCCAGGGTCAGGACGCCGAAGAGTGAACCGAGCAGGTATCCGACGCCGCCCGTCAGCAGGATGCCGCCGATGACAACGGCGGCGATGGCGTCCATTTCCAAGCCGATGCAGTTGAGCGGATTGCCTGACTTAAGGTACACGGTAAACACGATTCCTGCAAGGGCGGAGCAGAATCCCGCGATGCCATAAGCCATGATTTTGGTTCGCGCCACGGGGACACCCATCAGCAAGGCGGATTGCTCGTTGACGCCGATTGCGTAGATTCTCCGCCCCAGCGGTGTCCATTGGGTGAAGACAATCCCACAAAGCAGGACAATCAGGTAAACGACTTCAATACATTCAAGATAGACGCCGTTTCCAAGGGAAAGCTGGAGATTGTCCTCGATAAAGTCTAGCACGGGATTCTTTAGGATGCTCAAGGCTTCCTCGTTGATGATGAAACTGCCGCCTCGCGCCAAGAACATGCCGCCCAAGGTCACCAGGAAGGGAGGCAGGTCGAAGGACGCAATCAGCGTGCCCTGCAAGATGCCAAAGAGAATTCCAACCGCCAGGGCGATCAGGATCGCCAGACCCGTGTTGATGCCGCATGCCGTCAGTTTCGCCACGAGCATCCCCGTGAACGCAATGACGGCGCCGACGGAAAGGTCGATGCCGCCTGATAAAATCACGATGCCGGTTCCAACCGCCGCAATCCCAAGGTACGCATTGTCGTGAAACAAATTGACGAATACACGCAACGTGAAGAAATTCTTGAAACTTATGGCGCCAATGGCGTAGGCGCCGATGAAGACCGCAACCGTTGCGGCAAAGGGAACGTACCGGATGGGAAAACGAAGGCGCTTCAGCATGGTTCACCTCCGAACTTGCGGAAAACCGGCAGTGCCATGATGCGGGAGCGGAACCGGTCGGATTGCAGCAGGCAGACCGCGATGACCAAAATTGCCTTGGGCACCGCGATGACGGCGGGATTGACGTCGTTGGCGTACATGACCGTCGATAGCGCCTGGATGAGAATCGCGCCCAGGATCGAACCGGAGAGGTAGAATCTGCCTCCAGTCATGCTGGTTCCGCCGATGACGGTCGCCAGGATCGCGTCCAGTTCCAGGTAGAGTCCGGCGTGGTTGGCGTCGGCGCACTTGATGTTGGAGCAGACGACAAGCCCGGCGATCCCTGCGCAGAATCCGCTAAAGACGTAGGTGATCCAGACGATTTTCCTGGCGGCGATGCCTGCGTACCTGGCTGCAGTCCTGTTGTTTCCGACGGTTTCGATGAAGAGTCCCAGCGAGGTTGTCCTCGTCAGTGCCAAGGCGATGAGGAATATCGTCGCCGCCAGCCAGGCTGGAACCGGCAATCCCAGGAGATGCCCGTTGCCAATCGCGTTGAAGGCGGGATGGTGGAAGGTGATGATGGTGCCGTCCGTGATCAGTTGGGCAATGCCCCTGCCGGCAACCATCAGGACAAGGGTGGCGACCATCGGCTGGATGCCGCAAGCCGCGACCAATATCCCGTTCCACAAGCCGGCCAAAGTCGAAACAAGCAACGCAAGGAAGACAGCCAGGATCAGGCTCGAATAGGGCGAGACAATCACCGTGGCGGCAACTGCGCCGGAAATCGCCATGATCGAACCGACGGAGATATCGACGCCGCCGGTGGCGATCACCAAGGTCATCCCCGTCGCCAACAAGGCGATCTTGCTCGAATGGTTAAGAATGTCAATCAGGCTTCCGTACAGGTACCCATCGTCGGTGATTTCCAAGGCGAAGAACGTTGGCTTGAAGATCAAGTTGTAGAGGAAAAGAAGCGAGAGCGCGACAAGCGGCCAGCGCAAATGCCTGAATTTTTGCGAGCGTCCGCTGATGAAGGTCGATGCCACGCATACGAGAAGCGCTGTGATTCCAATGATGAAATTTAGGGATTGCGAGTTGTTCATCCTGTTCACCCCGCAATCATTTTCAAGATGTTTTTCATGGTCACGTCCGTTCCAGCGAGTTCGCCGACTTGGCGCCTGTCCCGCAAGACCACGACTCGTTGGCAATCCTGGACAATCTCCTCCAGTTCCGAGCTGATGAATACGACTGACATTCCTGCCTTGCACAAGTCGTCCGTCAGCGCTTCGATCTCTGCTTTTGCTCCGATGTCGATCCCCCGCGTCGGTTCATCGAGGATGATCAGTTCTGGTTTTGTGGCGAGCCATCTTGCGATCAGTACTTTTTGCTGGTTTCCTCCGCTGAGGTTTTTGAGGAGTTGTTCCGGCGAAGGCGTTTTGATGTCGAGTCTTCTGATGTATTCTTCTGCGATTTGGTCTTGCTGTCGCCTTGGGATTTGGTTCAATGCTCCTTTTGAGGCCTGCAATGCGAGGATGATGTTTTCCCTGACGGTCAGGTCCGGTATGACTCCTGTGAGTTTTCTGTCTTCCGCTATCAAGGCCAATCGCACCTTGACTGCCTTCCTGGGGTTCCAGGTTGACTTGTTGGCGACTTTTCCGTTGATTTCCAGATGCCCTGCGTCATGGGATGCGATTCCGAAGAGAAGGTTGGCGGTTTCAGTGCGCCCTGATCCCAGCAAGCCCGCCAAGCCGACCTGGGAGCCGGCGTGCAATTCAAAGTTCAGGGGGCCGACTACGCCGCGAGACTCTAGGTTCTCCGCCTTCAGGATCACTGGACCCAAAGCCTGTTCGGAACTTGAAAAATCCCGATGACCCATCGAGTCGATTTCCTCCGCGCTTTTGCCGATCATCTTGGAAACCATTTCGACCCTGGGCAGGTCGCAAGCACGGAATGTTCCGACTTTGCAGCCGTCCCTGAGGATGGTGATCCTGTCGCAAACCTCATAGACCTGATCGAGGAAATGGGTGATGAAAATGATGGCGAGTCCTTGGTCGCGGAGGTGTCGCATGATTTGGAAAAGCTGATGCGTTTCGTTTTCGTCCAGGCTTGACGTTGGTTCGTCGAGGATCAGCAATTTGCATTCCACGTCCAGGGATCTTGCGATGGCGACGAGCTGCTGAATGGCGATGGAATACGAGGCCAGGTTGGCTGACACATCAATATCGACCTCGAGTTTTGCGAGTGCTTTTCGTGCCCGTTCTTTAGCTGCCTTCCAGTCGATGAACCCGAATTTTCTTGGTTCTCGTCCGAGGCAGATGTTTTCCGTGACGGAGAGGTCCGGGAGCAGATTGACTTCCTGATAGACTGTGCTGATGCCGATTTGTTCTGCTTCCTGCGGCGAGTTCAATCGTCTATCGGCGCCATCAAACCAAATTGAGCCATTCGTCGGCTGATAGACTCCCGTGATGATTTTGACGAGCGTGCTTTTTCCCGCTCCGTTTTCGCCCATCAATGCGTGTATTTCGCCGGCTTCCAGGGAAAAGTCCACGTCCTTGAGAGCTTGTACTTCCCCGAATGACTTTGAAATGCCTGTTGTACGAAGTATGTCCATTGACGGGCGATGCAAAGAGATTTTTTAGACGCAGCAAGAAATATAGCCTGCTTGGCAGCAGAGGCAACATGGCGGATACAGGCTTTATTTCTCGCTGGTAAGTTTGATTACATCCAAGTTCATGGAGTTCGCGAGGTTGACAAAGGAGATGATATGGGCGCCTTTCTTGAGGAAGATCGGCTTCTTGAGCGTGGTCCAGACCCAGTCGTCCCGTGTCGAGGACCAGCCACCCGTTGGATCGAACGGGATGTTCGTGAAATCATCGTATGGTGCGTATCCGTCAACCAGCATGGCGCGCGTGGATACCTTGTCGTCGCCAATGCAGTATTTGAGGCTGAGCCAATACGCACCATCCGCCGGAATATCGACCTTGTACTCGAGCGTGTGCCCTGGGTTGTCCCAATGAAGGAAAGCCTGACCATCTGCGCCGATTTTTTCGGAGGTGATTTCAACATGTCCACCGGATTGGGCATGAAGCGTCTCCGCCTGGATGATGATCTCTGTGCCTTTGGGCGCCGGAGGCAATTGCGGCAAGGGGCGAACCGGAATCGCCGTTTGTTCCGTGGCGGCTTGCAATAGTTCGAAGGCGGTTTTGCCTGTTGGAGTCTTGATTTCGTATGTAGATCCGCCCTCGGTGGCAAAGGCAATCTCCCCGTTGTCAACAGTATGCTCGATCGCTCCGATTTGTTTCATGTCCCGCCCCAGCTTGTGGATGTGAACGTGTGGCTTTCCCGGAAGGGCAAGGCGCATCTTGGCCGGCTTTTCCGAAGCTGCCAGCCACGTGCCTGGTCCAATCTCAACAAGGGAGGCGGTGGTCGCGGTATCAAGGGACGCGGTCAATGAGCCGTCACGAGACGAAGCCGAGGTCGTCTCAATCAGGTAGAGCGCATTGTCCGTATGAACCTTGCAACTGTCATCGGCAAATTCGTAGCTGAATTTCTTTTCGGCAAGGGTAAATTCGTTTTCTGCGACCGTGAGAGCTGGCGGGGTTCCCGGCTTGTACGGCACGATGACTGTGATCAATTCGCCTTGACGGATCCATGGCTTCTTGAAGATTGCCGTCGGCAAGGGCCTGACAGGAACGCCCTCAGGTCTCGGCCCGCCTGCAATTGCCGACCAACCCTGTACGGGAACGTCCATTTTCCCTGTGACAATGTCAATTGTTACGCCTTGGGGAATCGCGGCGATGACCAGGCCTGGGGCATTCTTGGCTTGTGCGAGCACAGTTGCGGGGGCTGTTTCGGCGGCCGAATCGGCGTTGATGTGGAACAATGCCTCGGCGGTATGAGGCAAGTCGTCCTTGGCGGTGAATTGGTCCCTGATGATCCAGATGTCCGGCTTCAGATAGACGATGGATCTGATGTGCTCGATGCCGTCCAGGTATTTGGGTTCGTGTTTTTGGATCCGCAAAGAGAAGTCCGAGTACTCGCGATATTTTCCCGCATACCGTCCTTTTGCAAAGTCAAGTGCATTGACGGAGTGCCAGATCGAGTCTGATTCGCTGGGTCTGTCACCGACCCAGGGGCGTGTCCAGAACCTGAGCGCATTTCGCCGATCTGTGTACTGGTCGAATCCATCGATAAGCACGGTGTTGTGCGAACGCGTAAGCAGGGTGTAGGCTCTCCAACGGGAGTTGTCATACATCGTCACGCCTCCGTCGGGAAGGAGCATTTTCCCGTATGCGAAGAGGGAGATGGTCAGTTTGTCCTCGTGCTGGTGCCCCGCACCCCATGGACCGGCGTCAAAATGCATCACGTTTCCATTCTTGTCCCAGCCGGATCTCATCAGGTAGTGTCCTGCCCAGTGCAGGCCGAAGGAATCGGTTGCCGGCGGCGTGAACTCCTCGGCTCCACCCAGGGCTGCGTAGATGAAGTCGGTTCGGTTTGGGAAGAGGTCGAATCCCTGGAACAATCGCCCTCGGATATGGACGTTTCCAGCGTCGTTGAGTCCGAATCCGCGACCGTCCGGCATGCAAATCGCCATCAGGTAGGCATACATTTTCTCCAGCAAATCCCTGTAGTCCTGGGGGAATTCGCCTTCCATTCCATTGAGCCTGGCGTTTTCGTAGGCTCCCAGGAATTCCGACAGGGTCCAGTTGCTGTACCCCAGCGCTAATTCGAACTGGATGCCGTCGGGATAGACTTCCTCGGTGAGCTGCCGATGGAGTTTTTCGATGGCGTCCAACCGCCAGGCCTTGGCGTACTTGAACTCGGGGAACATCAGTCCCGCCGTGTGGATGCCCCAGGATTCCGCAGTCAGCCAATTGCCGGTGCTCGGCCATTTCTGGAGATGCCTGACTTGTTCGACAACTGATTTGAGGATATTGACGATGATTTGGTCCGTGAAGGCGTCTGAATCGAGGCAAGCAAAGAGCGCCGACGGCCAGGTTTGGTGCAGCCTGATTCCTGTGTTGAGTGTTTCCCATGCGTGGTGGTACGGGCTGTTTCCCGATTGCCAGATGAGTACCGGGCAATCCTCGATCCATGCGTTCATCTGTTCGGCGAGTTCCCGCGCGTACTTGGGGTCGCCGGTTTGCCAGTATGCGTTTCGCAAATCGGCGAAATGGAAATGCCTGTTGAGAATGGCGTTCCATTCAACGGTCTTGGTCTCGCCTGTGTCCATGGGATTGCATGACCAGTCAATCCTGGGACCGAAGTCGTGGATCACGTTCCTGAATGAAGTCAAGCCCCACTTGTGGCTGAGAATCTCGTCGGCAAGCTGCGTGTTTGGAGCATGGGATTGAAGCCGGACCTGAAGGCTTCCGGCATCCGATCCGCTGACATTAAGCTTGAACTCCAGCCTGGAAACCTTCGACCAGTCCGTCGGGCATTTCTGGCATGCGACTCGGGGGTTATAATTGGGGAACATCCAGCGGCCCGATGCCTCGCCGCCATGCTTAAAGGTCGTGTTCCTGGTCAGGTTCGTCCAGCCCGTGACCAACGACTCGAAGTCGCCCAGCACGACTCGCTTGCCGTCCTGGTAGACGAGGACAACATCGTCCAGGTACAATGCCAAATCCTGGCGTGATTCTGGCAATGACGTCCAAGCAAGCTGGAGACCCGAGATCAAATCCATTCCGATGGGATTGCCACGTACCGTAAGCGCCGAAATATCAAAGGATATGTCTTTCCAGCCTTGCCAATCCAGCTTGATACGAGGGAATTCATATTGGCCGCCTTCGCCTTTTTGGGCGCGCTTGACGATGGGTGCCACTCCCTTGGTGGGACGGTTGCGCCTGTCAAGAACCCAGGTGGGATGAGTGCGATTCCTGATGTGCTCGGCTAGAAAATGACCCGCCTGCTTGTAATCGCCCGTGTCAGCGGCGGATTTTACCTTGGCCAGCTCGGGACGGTCGTAGTCCAGAAGGCTGAAGAATTCCTTGTCGTCCATCCGGGGTCCCTTCGCATTGTCGGTGAAATCTCCTTTTACCAGCCTAAGGTCATGGATTTCAAGTACGACGTCCCGGTCGTGCCTCTTTTGTCCCGTCCAGTCGGCATGCATCTGGAAGTAGTCGATCTTGTGCCATCCAATTGGGTTTCTGACTTTTCGGATTCGATCGAATGGGATGACGATTTCCCTAGCGCCGACCTGGTTGAGGGGGATTGACACGTTGTAGTAATCCATTCCCGGCGAATCCTTGTCTTCCGAGGAGAAGATCAGCGACGGCGATATGCTCGAGCGTTTGTTGGCGACCAGCTTGAAGGCGATGGCCTGGTACTCGGTCCAGTCCTCGTCCTGCAGCTTGATCAGGAAGGAGTCACGTTCGGAATAGCGCCAATGTATGACCTGCGATGTCCCGACTCGGCGGATGGCTTCATTCCCAAAGCACGAAAGACAAAGCAGAAGGCAAATGAAAAAAGTCATGTTAACTCCTTATGGTTTAAGTGGATTTCATAAAGTAACCCGTACATCCACGAAAGCCAATCCCCAAAATCAAGTTCTTGGCATAATCGCAGTCGTACAACATAGCTCAGCTATGCTATCCCAAACCGATTTTTGAAACAAAAAAATCAGCCGCCCGCAGGATATACT
>Ga0123334_1005673_pt1 | contig 11941 bp, 12 predicted proteins | sample BiotimSIPDNA_FD_89706 | JGI IMG/M metagenome (GOLD analysis project Ga0123334, IMG submission 89706) | Anaerobic biogas reactor microbial communites from Washington, USA - Biogas_R1 time_0 SIP DNA | ecosystem: Engineered > Bioreactor > Anaerobic > Unclassified | place: Washington, USA... | reverse complement strand
CGGCAAGCCCGCCGGGCAATGCCCAATCCCGCCCGCCAGAAGCTACGGAAACTGCATATGGTTCATAGGCGCCGCCGATAAACACGCCAACTTCAATGGGCTGGTAGATTGGCTCAAACTCGATGGACTGCCTTGACATAAATGCTGAATGCTGAATTATGAATGCTGAATGCTGAATGCCCCGTCCGCCCCGTCCGACTTGTCCAGTCCCAAATCCTCCAATGCCGTACTCAGGGGGTATGTCACATGGTTTTTGAGTACGGAAGTGTGATTTTTTGCAATCGCAAAAACGTTGCAAAACATAAATTTTCTGGTTGGAGTATATTATCGTTGGTGTTCGTCTTGTTCAGGCGTTTCAGGAACTAGAAACCAAGGAGTTCGTCATGCGTTATGTTGAAGTCAAGTATCAGCCAGAGCGTTCGCGTGCATGTTTGGGAAGTCCGAGCTTGGTGAAATTGGACGATGGGGAGTTGGTGGCGACGCATGACTATTGGGGGATTTATACGTTGGAAGGCGATTGCGGCTTGTCCAGCGTGTATCGATCCGAGGATGAAGGCGCGACCTGGGAGAATGTCACCCATATCATCGGAGCACAATGGGGCACGTTGGTCAAGTTGCCCGATGCCCTTTACCACATCAGCTCCACTCGCGAGTACGGAGACATGGTCATTCGCCGAAGCACTGACGGTGGCTTTACATGGTCGTTGCCACGGGACGAGAAAACAGGGCTCTTGATGCGGAACGAATCGCGAGAAGGCGGCACAAGGTATCGTTTCGAGTGCGGCGGCGGGACATTGGTCCATGGCGGATACCTGTACAAATCCTATGACAAGTATGCTTTTGATCCCGGCGAAAGCGCTTGGGAAGCTGGCAATTTCGGCACTGGAATCGGACGGGTTCCGCTGGACAAGGATCCGTTGGATGTCAGCAATTGGACGTTCAGCAATATCCTGACCTTCGATGCATCAAAACTGACCGACCCAAAACTGTCGCTGGGAAATGGAACAGGCTGGCTGGAAGGAAATCCGTTGCCGACTCCGGACGGAAAGATCGCCTCGGTCATGCGGATCCATGTCGCAAAACCCAATATGGCGGCATATTTGACCTTGAGCGATGACGCGAAGGTCTTTTCCTTTGACTACGAGACAGGCCTGATCGATTTCATCGGCGGGCATTCGAGGTTCTACATACAGCTGGATCCGGTGACGGGGCTGTACGTGACGTTCAGCAACTTCATTACCGATGAGCCTGTGCCGACGAATCGTAACCTGTTGAGCTTGGCGGTCTCGGAGGATTTGCGCCATTGGCGCCGAGTGAAGGACGTGATGCGCGACGAGTCGGGATTGCCGCCCGCATTGTCCCGCCAATTGACCGGATTCCAGTACCCCGCGTGGCAATTTGACGGCGACGACATCATCCTGCTTTGCCGGATGGGATATCGCGGTTCCGTGAATTTCCACGATTCGAACCGGATTACCTTCCATCGCTTCAAGGGCTGGCGCTCGTGGCTTTGATCAATCGAACATCGGCGTCGAAAGGTATCGGTCGCCGGTATCAGGCAGGAGTACGACGATGGTTTTGCCTGCGTACTCCGCCTGCTTGGCAAGCTGAATCGCGGCGAATGCGGCGGCGCCAGATGAGATCCCGACGAGGATGCCCTCGGTCCTGCCCAACAACCGCCCCGTTGAGTACGCATCTTCATTGCTGACGGCGATTACTTGGTCGAGAATTTCCCTGTTCAGGATTTTCGGCACAAAGTTGGCGCCGATGCCCTGGATTTGATGGGGACCCGAAATGCCTTGAGTGAGCAGGGGGGAATCCTTGGGTTCGACTCCGATGATTTTGCATTGCGGGAGCTTTTCCTTGAGGTATTCACCAGTTCCCGTGATCGTGCCTCCCGTGCCTATTCCGGCGACGAATGCATCAAGGACGCCGTTGGTATCCCTTAGGATTTCCGGTCCTGTCGTCAACTTATGCGCCATGGGGTTTGCCGGGTTGTCGAACTGTCCCGGAATGAAGCTGTTCGGGATTTGTTCTGCAAGTTCGTTCGCCTTGTCGATAGCGCCTTTCATTCCGAGTTTTCCATCTGTGAGAACGAGTTCGGCTCCGTACGCTTTCATCAGCTTTCGCCGTTCTTCCGACATGGAATCCGGCATGACGATAATGCATTTGTATCCTCTTGCGGTAGCGACGGCTGCCAATCCGATTCCTGTGTTGCCCGAGGTTGGTTCGATGATGACCGAACCTGGGGGGAGCTTGCCTTGTTTTTCAGCATCATCGAGCATTGCCTTTGCGACTCTGTCCTTGACTGAACCAGCAGGATTGAGGAATTCTAGCTTGGCAAGGACTTTGGCTTTCAGGTTGAAATCCCGTTGAATTCCCTTGAGTTCCAGGAGCGGCGTATTGCCGATCAGCTGATCTACTGCGGTGAAAATTCTCATAGGGCATTACTCTTGCGCTGTTTCCTGGATTGGTTTCTTTTGTCCGTCTTGATCGACTCTGACGAATGTGATGTCGGTATGGAAAACATGTTCTTCTTCGGATTCCTCGAAATGTCGCCGAAAGACATCCACATGATAGGTGACGGATGTATTTCCCACGCGTTTTTTGCGTACATCGAATTTGAGCACGGACTTTGGAAGGACGTTTTTCTTGAATGTGACTTCGCTCATTCCAACCGTGACAAAATTGAATCCAGGGTATTCGTCGCTGACTGCGATCCATGCGATTTCGTCAATCCACATCAGCATTTTTCCGCCGAATAGGAATCCATAGTGATTCAAGTCTTCCGGCATGACCAACTTATAAGAAATCATGGTCGATCATTCCTTGATCTTGTCGCAATGGTCATAGATTTCCGGATCATTCCAGGTTTTGTGCTCGACATGGCCGTCGCAAAATGCGATGACGGAACCTTTGCCGTGTCGTTTTGCGACACGGTTGCCATCGACTAGGAAGTACCCGTCGTCAGTTGTTCCGAATTTACCTGATCCTGATCCTTCTTCGAGGAGCAGCGGGCATTCTGCGGGATTGAGTGGCGCATCTGTATTTTGGTCTTCGAGCCTTGAGTTTACGGCGTAGGAGTTATTGGTCCTGGTTTTCTCGAGGGGGCAGAGATATACTTTTTTGGCCGAGAGATAAGGGAAGATCGTTCCTCTTTCCAGATCGAATAAACCTGCTGTTGGGACAGGGAAATTTTCATAGTATATCCAGCCGCCTTCGACTCCTTGTTCGGCGGAGCCGTTGGTGAGCATTGGGTACAATGACCTGTTGTCATTGGTGTACATGGTGAAGGCGAGTGCCATCTGCTTCAAGTTGTTGATGCACTCTGCTTGCCTTGCGGATTGCCGCGCCTTGCCCAAGGCCGGAAAAAGCATGGCCGCAAGAATGGCGATGATTCCGATGACAACAAGCAATTCGATGAGGGTAAATGATTTTTTCATAGTAATATTTCCCAATAGGAAAGAATATGCGAAGAATGGTCAAACAATTAATTTGTTGCCAAAGGAGTGAATTTTCAAGGCAAAGCGTAGGACAGGCATGAATTTTCATGCGGTTCGTTGACATTCCGTTACCAATGGTGATATTGGATTTTTGTTAACAAAAAACCATCCAGGATGTGACGTACATCGATTGCGATTTGCCCAATGGGGCAGGGTTGAGTGAGCACAAGGAGTGATGACACATGGATTTTAAAAATGATTTGAAAGCATATTCAGAAGAATTGAGCGAGTGCCTGAAGCGTACGGACTGGGGAATCTTGTCCTCAATCGGCGAGAAGCTGGTCTCATCGAAGGCATCCGGAAGTCGGGTCTGGCTATTTGGCAATGGCGGAAGCGCGGCGACCGCCTCGCATGTGACGAACGACTTGGTGAAAGGGTGCCGCGTAGAGGATCGAGTTGGCTTCCCGGCGATGTGCCTCAGCGATTCCAGCACGGTGCTGACCTGTCTCGCCAATGATTTCTCGTATGCGGATGTCTATGCCGTTTTGCTTTCCACGCATGCCAAGCCGGGAGACATTGCCATCGCGTTCTCGGGAAGCGGAAACTCGCCAAATGTGGTCAATGGACTGGCAAAAGCACGGGAAATGGGGCTGACAACGATTGGATTCGGAGGACGAGATGGCGGTAAAATGAAGGAACACTGCGATTTGATCCTGATTGCCCCGACGCAATCGATGGAGATGCTCGAAGACCTGCATCTGATCTATTGGCACAATCTTGTCTGCGCCATGCGCAAGGTTTTGTGAGGTGAACCATGTTGACCGGGGCGATTGACGGCGGCGGAACAAAGGTGATGACGGGACTGGTGGACGAAAACGGCAATGTCGTATCTCGTCGAGTGGAAGGAGTTCCGACCGGTGACATTGCGGGATATTTCACCCGTTGCGTGACGATGCTTTGCGAGTGCGTTTCAGAGGCGGGCGTGACATTGGAGGATTTGCGCGGGGTTGGGATGAGCATACCCGGGATGACCGACGGCAAGGACTGGGTATATGGCTCTCCGTCTGCTGGCTGGGGGAGCTTTTCTGCCTTGTCGCTCCTGGTTCCTTTGCTTGGCTTGCCCGAGGAATCGATACGGCTCGAGAACGACATCAACGCCTGCGCCTTGGCGGAATTGCGCTATGGCGGCGGCGGTAGTGATTTCGTGTGGCTGACGATCAGCACTGGGAACGGTGGTGCCGTGGTCGCCAATGGTGCTTTGGTACGCGGAAAATCCCATTGTGGCGGCGAATTGGGTCACATCAAGGTTGAGTACGATTCTCCGGAGCTTTGCGGTTGCGGCGGATATGGTTGCCTTGAGGCGCACGCCTCGGGTCCCGCGATTGCTCGGATGTGCCGTCAAGCAGGGCTGGACGTTGATGCGGCTGGCTGTGCGGAATTGGTTCGTGCGGGCAATCCTGTCGCCAAGGAGATATACGATCGTGCGGGAATGTACTTGGGTCGCGCCCTGGCCCAGCTGGCGAACATCCTAAATTTCGAGAAGGCGTACATCGGCGGCGGTGTGTCGAGGAGTTTGGATCTTCTGTTGCCCGCCATCCGCGAGACTTTTGATCGCGATGCCTTGCCCGAGGCGCGAAAGGCGCTAATCGAACGGACGCATCTTGGCTACGACGCTTCGCTTTTGGGTGCCGCAGCACTGTTCGAATAAAGGCAACATACCCTACGTTGCGACAAGCTGAAATTCGCTTTTCGGCCTCCAAAACCCACTCCAAAACCACGCCAAAAATTCATCAGTTTCGTACTCAAAAGGGATGTGACATGCCTTTTGGTGGCTGGTCTGATGGGCGAAAGATTTTTCGCCCCTACAGGTGGGGTTTGGAGAATTTTTGGACTGGGACAGGTCCGACTGGGTCCGACTGGGTCCGACTGGGTCTGACTGTGGCTCATGGGACTTGATCTTTTCCACCGAAAACCCACCCCGAAACCACTCCAAAAAACCCTCGGTTTCGTACTCAAAAGGGATGTTACATACCTTTTGGTGGCTGGTCTGGCAAAAAAGGTTTTCGGCGGGGGAAGATGGGCGAAAGATTTTTCGCCCCTACAGGCGGGGATTGGAGGTTTTGGACCTGGGACTGGTCTGACAGGTCGGGCGAGTCGGACGGGTCGGACGGGTCATTCATCATTCATCATTCATCATTCATCATTCATCATTCATCATTCATCATTCATCATTCATCATTCATGTTACATGCCGTCGTTTTTTGGGGCTAGAGTTTCAGCTTGACGACCGTGCATCCTGCGCCGCCAGGTTCGTTAGGTTCCTTGCCGAGCCTGAAGGATTTGATTGCGGGTTGTTTTTTAAGCCAGTCGTGTATGCCTGTGCGCAACCTTCCCGTTCCGAAGCCGTGCACGACTCGGACTTCCTCAATGCGTGCAAGGATCGAGCGGTTGATGAAGCTTTCGAGTTCAATAAGGGCGTCATCGACACGTTGCCCGATCAGATTGATCTCGTGGGACGTATCCCCCGTGACGACCGGGGCGATTACCTTGACGACGGATTTCTGGGGGGAGGCTGGCTTGGCATCCTTTTCCGTGGGATGCTGCAACTCGGAAGCCTTCATCGTGAAAGGAATCCCGTCAATATTGACCACGATTTGCTTCTTGTTGTCGGAAAGCGACTGGATCTTCCCGTGTGCGTGGAGCTTTTCGATCCAGACTTTGGCTCCGACCTTGAGCAATATCGGCTCGATTGGAGCCTTCGGTCGTTCCTGCGAGGTGCGGAATCCTTCCTGGATGCGACGTTCTCGGTCAGCGAGCTTCTCCCGGATTTTGGCGATGCCTTCTGTTCCCTCGTCTTCCTTGGGGAGTGCTTGGCTTTTGGCGCGTTCCCTTAGTTCTCTGACCAGGTTTTCCATTTCCCGCCTGGTGTTGTCAACGATGGCTTGGGCTTTTTGGAATGCCTCGTTGGAGAGCTTTTTCCGTTCTCTTTTGAGCGTATCGAGTTCAACTTGCAGCTGGTCTCTTTTTTCCGTGAGTTCCTTGTTGGCCTGGGTGATTTGCCGTGTTTGGTCTTCGATGGCCTTTTGGTCTGCCTCGATTTTTGCGAGCATTTCCTCCATTTTGAGATGTTCGCCTGAGAGGTATTTTTCTGCGGTGTCGAGCACGGTTTTCGGGAGTCCGATTCGTTTTGCGGTCAGTAGTGCATAGGATGCTCCCGGTCTGCCGATATCCAGAATGAAGAGCGGCTTGAGCGATTCGATGTCGAACCTGACTGCTGCGTTGGTCATCCTCGGGTGTTGCTGGACGAAGTTTTTGACCATCCCCAAGTGAGTAGTGGCAATGGTAATGGCGTTCCGCTTGAGAAGTTCGTTTAGGATTGCGCAGCCGATGGCTCCGCCTTCGAGGGGATCCGTACCCGAACCGAGCTCATCCAGGAGAACCAGGGATTTGCCGTTGAGCGTATCTTGGAGGATCGAGGCGATGTTGGTGATGTGTCCGCTATAGGTCGAGAGATTCGCCTCGATGGATTGTTCGTCGCCGATGTCCGCGTAGATACCATCGTAGATGTCGAACTGGGAATCTGGCGACGCAGGTACTGGAAGTCCGCTTTGTGCGATGAGCGCCAGAAGTCCTGTGGTCTTGAGTGCAATAGTCTTGCCACCCGTGTTTGAACCTGTGATCGCCAGCGTCTTGGAGTTTTTGGGGAGTTCCAAGTCAAGGGGGACGACTTCACGGCCGCCCGCGATGCGACGGAATTGCGCCAGAAGCAAAGGATGCCTGGCTTGCTTGAGCGAAAGGTAGCCGCCAAAGGTGGGGAGATAGGCATTGTAGGCGATGGCCCAACGGGATACGGCGGCGGCGGCATCGATTTGCGCGATGATTTGCTGGTTGGTCCTGATGGAACCGGACGCCAGGCGTACCTGCCCGGAAAGGACTGCAAGGATGCGTCTTACCTCGTCACGCTCCTCAATGCGCAAACGAGCCAAGTCGTTTCCCCAACCTAACGTTTCGTTGGGTTCGACGAACATCGTCTGTCCGCTTTGGGAAAGGTCGTGGACAATGCCCGTCAATCCGGTCCGCGCATCCTTCTTGACGGGGATGACGAACCGGCCATTGCGCATCGTGACGAATTTGTCCTGGGTTCCGTCGCCCATCGCAGGGGATTTGATGATGGCCTCCAGGCGCCTCTGGATCCTGCTTTCTGTGGCGACGCAGTCTCTTCTGAGTTCCCTGAGCTTAGGGGAGGCGGAATCGAGGACTGAGCCATCCGTATCGATCGATCGTGCGATATCGTACTTGAGTTGACCGCATGGGTTGAGGGGTTTCGCCAACTGCTGCAGGTTGCTGAAATCTTGGCATTCGGGCTTGGCGAGGAAATCTGCCAAGTCGCCGCAGACCTCGAGTACGGATTTAACCGCGACAAGATCAATGCCGCTGACAACTGCACCTTCTGGTGCGACCTCTCGCAGGATCTGGCTGATGTCGTCAATCCTCAGTGGCGGGTGCGATAGTGCGGTTTCCGCCATTGCTAGGAGGTCTGCGTAAAGTCCTCTTTTGGTCTGTATGTCCTTGAGTTGGTTGTGGGGTCTGATTGCCTTGACGATGTCTGCGCCCAACTGCGATTGGGTGTATCCTGAGACGAGTTCAAGAAATTGTAGGTATTCAAGGACTTTGTAGGTATGCTTGTTCATCTTAGAAAGTCGTAAAAATCAAGAAAAATCGGAATGGTCATGAATGATAATGTAAACTTGGAAGGGGAAATTGCCTTGCCTTTGGGCATGAAAAGGAGAATTAGCCACAAAAGTCCGAAATTGGGCAACGAAGGATTTTCGTGGTTGGTCATTCCCTTTTTGTTCAAGTTGTGATATAGTACTTTTTTGTTTTCTATTGTCATGTTGAGTATAAACAAGTTGAATCAAGAGGAAAAAGCGATGCGCATTGGAGTCATCAACGGTTTGAACGAATCGAAAGAAGATCACATTTTCGATCGAGTCAAGGCATTGGGTTTGAGCACATGCCAGCTCAACATCTGGAATTCTGCCTACTATTCGGAACGCCTGGCGAAAAAAGTCAATGAGCAAAGTGCGGCGACAGGTGTCGTCCCTTGCGCATTGTGGGCAGGATATTGCCCGCCAACAAAGTGGAATTTCACGGAAGGTCCGACCACGCTGGGAATTGTACCCGAGGAATACCGTGAAAAGCGTGTTGAAGAATTGAAGATGGGAGCTGATTTTGCCAAGTTGATCGGGGTTCCTGCGATCATCACCCATTGCGGCTTCATTCCCGAGAACATGACGGATCCCCAGTACAAGCCCGTGGTCGCGGCCATCGCTGACATCGCCAGCCACTGCAAGGACTTGGGGCTTGAGTTCTGGTTCGAAACAGGCCAGGAAACACCAGTCGTCCTGCTGAGGGTCATCGAGGAAATCGGACTCGGAAACTTCGGCATCAACCTGGACCCTGCGAACTTGCTGATGTACGGAAAGGGAAATCCTTTGGATTCCTTGGAAGTGTTCGGGAAATACGTGCGAAACATCCACGTGAAAGATGGAATGACACCGACCAATGGACACCAACTGGGACGTGAAGTCCAAGTTGGAAAGGGAATGGTCAACTTCCCGAAATTTGTCAAGAGACTGCGTGAAATCGGATTCGATGGCGAATTTATCATCGAACGTGAAATCCCGGAAGGTGAAGAGCAACGCAAGGATATCCTCGAAACAGTCGCAAATCTGGAAAAGTGGTGGAATGCATAGGAAAAAAGGAATGAGACAAGCAATAATTGCATTGATGATTGGATTGACTACCATGTGCATCGCAGGTGAATTGAACGTGTCCTTTGCTGCTGGAAAATGGTCGGAAGAAGATTGGATTTTGGTGAAAAGTCCGCGCTGGGCGTATATCGGATCCTGGATCCAGAAGGAGGACCATATTGAGAACAAGGTTCCAGAAGGTGCTACCAAGGACGAGATGCAGGGACGCCGTGCCCCTGAAACATACACGTGCATGGTTCACAAGAAACGCACAGAAGGCAACTTTACCGTTAGTTCAAAGATGGATTTCGAGTACAGGATGGCGCCGCTGATCGTGCTGGCTCCCGAGTTGGGCAAGGATGCCAACGGATATCCGGAACTTCGAGAGCATTGGGAAGTCGTACTGTATGACGAGGGAATCAATATCTGGCATCACGAGCATGTCGATGGCAAGCCAGTCTGGCATTGCGCCGCATACATGAAGAAGGAGTACAAGGCAGGAGTCCAGTACGATTTGGTGGTCAAGGTCGATTATACCAAGTATGGCGCCACGATTGTGGTCAAGTGTGGCGACAGCACGTTTGCGTACATCGAACACGATCTTCCGAAGGGACTTTACGTCGGCATCACAGGGTGCGAAGGGCGCAACGGATTTTATGATTTCGTGTTGAAGCAATGATGGCTCATTGAGGTTATTTGTGTTAGGGTTCAAGCTCAATCCAGTGACTGCGAAGCGAGTGGCGCGTTTCCGCTCGCTTCGGCGTGCCAGCTGGTCGCTGGTCGCGTTGTCAATCTTGTTTGGCTTGAGCCTGATTTCGGAAGTGCTATGCAACGACAAGCCATTGATTGTGTGGCATAACAGCCGCGTGTACTTCCCCTTTTTGTTTTTCTATCCCGAGAATGAGTTTACCGGAAGCGGAAATTCGACTCGCACAGACTATCGCCAGTTGGCCGCCGATGAATCGTTTCGCGATCGTGGTGGTTGGATGCTTTGGCCCTTGTTGCGCAGTGGTCCCTACGAGCGTGTTCGGATGGAGGAGCTTGTGCCGTGGTTGCGTTGCAGGGTGGCTTTGAGCGCGAAGCCCAAAGTCGGCAGGATCGTGGTAACTGATGGCACCTTGGCGATTGAGGACGCCAATGGCTTGGAGCTTTTCGTTGGTGAAGGAACCAATTGGTCGGGGAAGTCTTTTGGCGATTATTGGGTGGTTCCCGAGAGCTTGCGGGATAATGTGGAGAAGCGTTTTCGTAACGAGCCATCTGACGGTGTTGAAGTCTATTGTCCTGGTGTTGGCGGTCACGATGGCGTGATGGTCGCAATGCTTTCGTATGAGCCTCGGCGTCGAGCTCCAAAGAAGGTCAATTTGACGTTGCGCGATCCTGGCGGCGCGGCGTCAGGTTTTCGGAAGCATTGGATGTTCAGCTGCGATGCCGAGCTTCCCTTGCGTGACAAGGCGGGTTTTCTGGAATTGCCGGAGGGTGTTCGAGTCCGTGTATTGGCGAATGTGTCGACCGTATTTTCTGGCGAGGGCAATGTGTCGGTTGAGGAGATTGATATAGGCGGCAGGATTCACGAGCTTTCCTACGAGAAGGAGCAGGTCAGGTATCCATTCCGTCCTGTTCCTGGTCATTGGTTTGGTCTTGACGAGGCAGGTCGTGATGTGCTTGCCAGGATTTTGTATGGGTTGCGCACGAGCTTGAGCTTTGGGTTGATTCTAGCCTGCAGTTCGATGCTGTTCGGCACGCTGTTTGGCTCGCTGCAGGGGTATTTGGGAGGAATCGTCGATATAACCGGGCAGAGGCTGATCGAGATTTGGAGCGCACTTCCGTTTTTGTACATTGTGATCTTGCTGGGTTCAGTCTACGGTCCAAGTTTTTGGCTGTTGCTGGTGTGCTATGCGATGTTCAACTGGATTGGGATGAGCTACTACATGCGCGCGGAGTTGTTGCGTTTGCGTCGCCAACCCTTTGTGGAATCCGCCCGTTGCCTGGGACTGCCAGGGTGGAAGATTGTCTTGAAGCACATCCTGCCCAATGCGTTGGTACCAATCGTGACCTTCTTCCCGTTTTCGCTGGTTGGAGCAGTCGGGGCGTTGGCGGCGTTGGACTATCTTGGTTTTGGCTTGCCGGCACCGACGGCTAGCCTTGGGCAGTTGCTTCAGCAAGCCCAGTCCCAGCGTTGGGCATGGTGGTTGATCTTGTATCCGTCTCTGGCGTTGTTTATAGTAATGTTGCTAGGTGTTTTCGTTGGCGAGGGTGTTCGCGAAGCGTTCGATCCCAAGCGTCAAAGCAGGTTGAAATAGGTAAGTAGTAGGGGGTAGTTATGACATTCAGAAAAGTATTGTCTGCTGCGTTGTTGTTGGTATGCTTTGTGGCTGGCGCAAGCGAGTTGAAGCATGACGGCAAGCTTTTGTTTTCGTCTAGCGTGAAGGCGAGCTTTGGTGCGTCATACGGAGAACGTGCGTTGAAGGCATCCGTTGTGATGTCTGCGGCTGGAGAGGTCAAGCTGGCCGTCGCCAAGAAGCCGGTGCGAGTTTTTGTTGACGAGGAACTGGCGAAGGACTGGAAAACCGCGGACGGCATGGTGGTATTGTCCTTGTCCGAGGGGACACATCAGGTTCAGGTGCGCTTTGACGACATGGCGTCCTTGAAGCCGGTTGCCTGCGCGATTGACTTGTCAATCTCAGGTCGTGGATATCAATTGAAAGGCGAGAGCTATGACGAGAATTTCACGGGTGGATTTTCTTG
>Ga0123334_1005672_pt1 | contig 11944 bp, 6 predicted proteins | sample BiotimSIPDNA_FD_89706 | JGI IMG/M metagenome (GOLD analysis project Ga0123334, IMG submission 89706) | Anaerobic biogas reactor microbial communites from Washington, USA - Biogas_R1 time_0 SIP DNA | ecosystem: Engineered > Bioreactor > Anaerobic > Unclassified | place: Washington, USA | collected... | reverse complement strand
CTTCACATGTCAGTGGATTTTCGCGTGCACACCGGTGAAGATACGTCGAACTCAGGCCGGTCAAAATTGGTATACCGTTTCTGAGATATTTACGGATTAATGCTCCGTTAAGATCTGAAAAACATAATCTCCCCCCATTTTCGATAAACTCAAGATATCCGTCTGTTGCGGTCCTCAATTTATTATCCGTTTTTACCTTTGCCTGCGCCGTTAGCTTTTCCGCAATATCAGAAACCGCAAGGCCATCACTGAACCATGTCGGATCAAACACCTGAAGATTATAGGTGTAAATTGTTGTTTTATACCCTCTTTGTAAAGCATGACACCCAAGAAACACCGCTAATGTCCCGCCTTCATCAAGCGCACGCACTTCCCTTATTACTCTGTCAAGACTAATTGTATCATTATGATAATTGTATATGGCATGAAGACATGTGGGGCCGCATGTTGAATCGGTTGGCTGAGGAAGAATCACAAATGGAAGACGGGTTTTCATTTTATTATTGTAGTACTCACAGGCTGTGACTGCACAGCACACCTTTTGTCCGGATCAATGTCAAAAAATAATAGTTGTTTCAATTTAAAAACATTTCCGTTCTGTATTGAAACAATATACGTTAAATATGCTTCATACATTTAATTCTATATCACAAAATTTATTACATCAACCTGTTTTTTCAAACTACAGCTACATAACCTGAACCTCATTACTGCTGCATAGTGCACTATACACCACTAAATCCATTATGGCATGTCCTTTGCTTTGGAGACTAACAAACCAAAGCATAAGGAGTACATAGTATGGATACTGAAAAATTGACTGTTAAATCCCAGGAAGCGCTCAGTGATGCAAATAATATTGCTGTTGACATGAATCATCAGGAAATCAGCGCATTACATCTCATGCTCGCACTGATTCGCCAAAAGGATGGATTTATCGCCACACTCATTACCAAAAGCGGTGCAAGTATTTCGGCTGTCGAAAAGTATATCACCGACAAGCTCGCTAAAGTACCATCAGTGAGCGGACACGGCGTACAGACCTATATGTCACGTCACCTTGTCGCAGTTCTTAATGATGCCCAGCGCAAGGCGTCACAGATGAAAGACGAGTATATCAGCGTTGAACATCTGTTCCTTGCTCTCATCGATCAGAATAACGATTGTAAAGAGGTTGCACAGCTTTCACGCATTACCAAAGAATCGCTCCTTGACACATTGCGTCAAGTCAGAGGAAATCAGCGGGTTAACTCAAAAGACCCGGAAGCGACCTTTGATGCACTAGCGAAATATGCGAGAAATCTGACCGATCTTGCTAAAGCGGGAAAACTTGATCCGGTAATCGGCCGTGATGATGAAATCCGAAGGATTGTCCAGATTCTCTCGCGCCGTACAAAGAATAATCCGGTACTTATCGGTGATCCGGGAGTGGGAAAAACTGCAATCGTTGAGGGCCTCGCGCTGCGAATTGTACGCGGTGATGTCCCCGAAGGCTTGAAGGGTCGTCAGGTGGTTTCTCTTGACTTAGGGGCACTTGTCGCAGGAGCAAAGTTCAGAGGTGAATTTGAGGAGCGGCTTAAAGCGGTACTTAAAGAGGTAACGCACAGCGGAAACATTATTCTTTTCATCGATGAACTTCACACGGTTGTAGGAGCCGGTGCCGCTGAAGGAGCCATGGATGCAGGCAATATGTTAAAACCGATGCTCGCCCGTGGTGAGCTTCACACAATCGGAGCAACAACACTTGACGAATACAGAAAGCACATTGAGAAAGACAAGGCACTTGAACGCAGATTTCAGACCGTTCTTATAAATCAACCTGCGGTAGAGGATACAATCTCCATTCTCAGAGGACTGCGTGAACGTTACGAGGTGCATCATGGTGTAAAAATTCGTGATAGTGCTTTAATCGCTGCAGCAGTACTTTCCGACCGCTATATCAGTGACCGGTTTCTTCCCGATAAGGCAATAGACCTCATCGATGAAGCCGCTGCGAAACTGCGTACTGAAATGGATTCAAGCCCTCTGGCCCTTGATGAATCATTACGTCGTCAGATGCAACTTGAGATCGAAATTGAGGGACTCAAGAAGGAAAAAGATGATGATTCAAGGGCACGCCTTGTAAAGCTTCAGGAGGAACTTGCGAATGTTAAAACAACGGTCGCAGAGCTGAAACTGCGGTGGGAACATGAAAAAAATCAGGTCGGAAAGCTTCAGGCGCTTCGTGAAAAGCTCGAACAGCTCCGCTTTGAACTCGACAAAGCAGAGCGCGACTATAATCTGACCAAAGCCGCCGAATTGCGTCACGGCACAATTCCATCACTGGAAAACGAGCTCACGGCGGCAGAAAACGCCCTCAAAGCAACCGACCAGTCCAGTCGCCTTCTTAAGGAGGAAGTTGACGAAGAGGATATTGCTGAAATTATCAGCCGCTGGACCCATATTCCGGTAAGTAAACTTGTTGAGGGTGAAAAAGAAAAGTTACTCTATCTTGCAGATCATTTACACAAAAGAGTGATCGGACAGGATGAGGCCGTTGATGCGGTTGCGGATGCAGTGCTTCGTGCACGTGCAGGACTTAAAGATCCGGATAAACCTATCGGCAGTTTTATTTTTCTCGGCCCGACCGGTGTCGGAAAAACCGAACTTGCCCGGTCGCTTGCGTATAATCTCTTTGATGACGAGCGGGCGATGGTGAGGATTGACATGTCGGAATATATGGAAAAGTTTGCGATTTCGCGTCTTGTCGGCGCTCCCCCGGGATATGTCGGGTACGATGAGGGTGGCCAATTGACAGAAGCTGTCCGCAGGCATCCGTATTCGGTGGTACTCTTTGACGAAATCGAAAAGGCGCATCCGGATGTGTTTAACATTTTGCTGCAGATCCTTGATGACGGCCGGATTACGGATTCACAGGGACGCGTGGTCAACTTTAAAAACACCATTATTATTATGACATCCAATATCGGATCTCAGCTTATCATGGAGTACAGCGAAAAAAGCGACAATGACCATATCAGAAATACAATAAGTAATGAACTCTCGAAATATTTCAGACCGGAATTTCTTAACCGTGTTGACGAAACAGTCATATTCCATACACTGAAAAAGGAACACCTGAGCGGCATTGTCACCATACAGCTCGAGCGGTTCAGAAAACGGCTTGAGGATCTTAAAATAGAGCTTCGGGTCACCGATGATGCCTTAAGGCTTTTGGCAGATAAGGGCTATGATCCTGTCTACGGAGCACGTCCGCTTAAACGCGTTATTCAAAGGGAACTTGAAACGCCGATTTCGCGAATGCTTATCGGTGGCAGCGTTAAAGAGAACGGGATCATTTCCGTATCGGCTGAAAATGAGATGCTGGAAATCAGTGCTGTTGACAAATGAACGATTTAATTTGTTTGGTTTCGGGCGAATGATAATTCGTTGCATTTCGGGCGAATAATGATTCGCCCGTACGTTTTTCATTCCGGAAATACCACATGAAAAAATTTTTGCGGTTGGTGTATCCTAATTGACTGATCAAATTGGCCGTTTCGTGCTCTATATCCATTTTTTTTGGACTTCATCCTTTTTTTCTTTGACTCACTGTTAAAATTTATTATTTTATGAATCTCGACGGGGTGTAGCGCAGCCTGGTAGCGCACTTGCTTTGGGAGCAAGCTGCCGGGGGTTCAAATCCCTCCACCCCGACTTTTCCTTTGCTTATTCATTGCTTTAGAAATTGTGCGCCCTTAGCTCAGCTGGATAGAGCAATGGATTTCTAATCCATTGGTCAGGGGTTCGAATCCCTTAGGGCGTACTTTTACTCACCTCAAGTCCAGGAATCCCTGTAATTAACCTTTCCGACGCGATTTCTTTGCCACTATTGATGCATGTAATGTAATTTTAGCATAGTAAACCATGGGATTTAGCGCTGGTATCATCTAATATTCATGTTGTTGCCTAAATTCATTTTATTGTACTTGTAATCTGATGGAGCTTTTTATGTGTGGGATAGTTGGTTATATCGGTAAAAAGGAAGCGTACCCTATTCTTATTGAGGGATTGAGTGCTCTTGAGTATCGTGGCTATGACAGCGCTGGAATTGCCATGGTTGATTCCACCGGACTAACCATTTATAAAGATAAAGGGAAAGTTGACCGCCTTAAAGAGATCACACGATCAATCGAAAAAGAAAAGGGTGCAATTGGTATCGCACACACCCGCTGGGCCACCCACGGTGCACCATCAAAGGTAAACTCTCATCCCCACACTGACGATAAAGAACGAATTGCACTGGTGCATAATGGAATTATCGAAAACTACTCCATACTCAAAGACCGGCTTAAAGAAGAGGGTATTGAATTCAGGTCAGAAACCGATACTGAAGTACTCGCGCAGCTTGTCGGGAAGTATTACGAAAACGATCTCGCAGCAGCAGTGCGTCGTGCTCTTGCTGACGTTGAAGGAACGTTTGGTATCGCTGTTGTGGCAAAAGATCAACCCGAGGTAATCGTGGCAGCCCGTCGGGGATCACCCCTTGTCGTGGGTGTCGGTGATAACGAGCTTCTTCTCGCATCGGACGCATCAGCGATTGTGCGTCACACGAAAACCGTTATCTATCTAAAAGACAACAACCTGATTGAACTTCACCGGGATGGCATCTATCACACAACGACACTTGAAAACGTCCAGATCACCCCTGAACTTCATCAGCTGGAATACGATGCGGAATCGCTTGCAAAGGGTGGCTTTGAGCATTTTATGCTTAAGGAGATTTTCGAACAGCCGCAAACCATAAAAAACGCACTCCGTGGACGATTGCTTATCGCTGAAGGTACAGCACGACTTGATGGCCTGAATATTGTACATCAGGAACTTCGCAGTATCGAACGAATCATTTTTGTTGCCTGCGGAACAAGCTGGCATGCTGCACTTGTCGGTGAATATATGATTGAAGATATCGCAGGAATCCCCGTTGAGGTTGAATATGCGTCTGAGTTCAGATACCGCAATCCTATTATCGGGCCAAACACCCTTGTCTTTGTAATCAGCCAATCCGGTGAAACTGCCGATACACTTGCAGCTCTCCGGGAAGCATCACATAAAGGCGCAACTGTCCTTGGTATCTGTAATGCAGTCGGTTCAAGTATCGCCCGGGAAACCCATGGCGGCGTGTATCTTCATGCAGGACCCGAAATCGGGGTCGCATCAACAAAAGCGTTTACATCACAACTTACTGTATTATCACTGCTTACGCTACTTCTCGGACGTATGCGCAGAATCTCCCACTCAGACGGCATGACAATCGCTAACGCACTTCAGGCGATTCCATCACAGGTCGAGCAGATTCTTAAACAAAACGTTAAAGTTAAAGAAATTGCCAGGATTTATCATCACCATAGTAATTTCCTCTACCTTGGTCGTTCCTACAACTTCCCGGTCGCTCTTGAAGGTGCTTTGAAACTTAAAGAGATCTCGTACGTCCACGCTGAGGGCTACCCGGCGGCAGAGATGAAACATGGTCCGATCGCCCTAATCGACAAAGAGATGCCATCAGTGGTACTTGCAATAAAAGACAGCATTTATGACAAAGTTATCTCCAATATTCAGGAAGTAAAAGCTCGCGGCGGATCTGTCATTGCAATCGCTAACGAGGGTGATTGCGAAATTGAAAAACATGCGCGTCACGTGATCTACATTCCCAAAACAATCCCTATTTTAAGCCCGCTGCTAAGTGTGATCCCGCTGCAGCTGCTTGCGTATCATATCGCTGCAATGCGCGGATGCGAAATCGATCAGCCACGAAATCTGGCGAAAAGCGTAACTGTAGAATAATCGTCATTTTAAACAAGTACCATTTTTTTGGTATCTATTAATTCACACTATTTTCTACAATCGTTTCTAATGCCTATGAAAGCGAGACGTCATAAAAATGACGTCTCCACGACGATCCATTGCAATCATCACGTCCACATGGTATCATAGTCCTAAAACCCGCAGTTGGATCGTGGTGCTATGCGCAAGCTATTGTCCCATCTTGTTATACAAAAATGCTCACCATACTACACCGAGTATGCCTGCGCTTTTTGTAATACAATCTGTAATAATATCCTGTGCATATCACTCACGCTCAACCGCGGGATTTAGGATAATCCGGATCATGTCAGACTTAACACGCCGCAGACAGGTCGACATAATTTATTTTATGGTCTTTATATCGAGCAGGTATCCTGTCAGACAGTAGTACATTCACGTGTACTGATGCAACATTTTAACCGGAACCTGAGTAAGTAAGGAGCAGCATGTCCTCAAAGCAGCAACAGGAATACGAAGTACAGCTCGAGCTGTTTGAGGGACCATTGGACCTTCTTTTGTATCTGGTCAATAAGGCTGAAGTCAACATTGTCGATATCGCTGTTTCCGAGATTGTCACACAGTATCTTCAGTACCTCGACATGATCCGTGATCTCAATATCGATGTTGCATCAGAGTATCTTCACATGGCAGCCACCCTGATTCGGCTCAAAGCCCGCGAACTACTGCCTCAGCAGGAGGGTGAAGAACTCCTCGAAGAGGATGGCATCTATAACCGTGAGCAGCTTATCCAGCAACTTCTTGAGTATAAAAAATTCAAGGAAGCCGCCGGGACACTTAAGGTTTTTGAATCTGAACAATACGGATCGCATGTGCGGGGTAAAGCTGAAGTACTCGAAAGCACCATTAACAGTGATGATATCGATCTTGGTAACCTGAGTATCTTTGATATCCTTAGCGCATTTAAACGTATCCTTGAGCGCGCGAAAGATTTCCCCGCAGAATACAAACATGTTGTTAATGTTGACAATGTTAAAATTGATGACAAAATTGAGCATATTCTCTCAAAACTCTCTGATGCCGAAGAGGTTCCCTTTGAAGAGCTCTTTCTTGGTGATTACAGAAAAATTGTGCTGGTAGTTACCTTTATGGCTATATTAGAATTAGTTAAAATGCAGCAGATACGGTTTCGTCAGGAGGAAAATTTCGGCCCGATTTTTGTACTCAGACAAAAAAATCCACCGCCAATGACCGAAATGATACAGCAGTCAGATCAAACCGAAACAGCCGCACCACAGCATGATGAAGCCACTGATTCAAGCACAGAATAACTACATGACAACAATCAATCAGGAGATGATTCTATGAGTGATGACGAGGAAGATGTATTCGAAGTTGATACCCGTGAAGAGACCGGAGAATCCCCCGATGTTTCATCACCGGATACACTCCGTATTCTCGAAGCGCTCCTGTTTGCGTCGGACGAACTCCTTACCGTATCACGAATCAAAGGAATTCTTCCCGGAAACCCCGATGCGCGCCAGATACGTAAAATGGTTGACAAAATAAACATCCAGCTCCAGAAGGAGCGTCACCCGTTCGAAATCGTAGAGATCGGCGGTGGGTATCAGTTCCGCACAGTCGCATTTTATCACACCTGGGTCCGTCAGATTTTCAAGGAAAAACAATCCAAGAAACTCTCACTCAGTGCCCTTGAGTGTCTGGCGATTATTGCATACAAGCAGCCACTCAGTAAAGCTGAGATTGAAGCGATCCGCGGAGTGGTCAGTGATGGTGCCATGAAAACACTTCTGGAAAAGAACCTTATTGTAATCACCGGACGAAGTGAGAAACCGGGCCGGCCGTTATTATATGGAACATCAAACGAATTTCTCAAGTATTTCGGACTTAACAAAATCGCAGATCTTCCGAGAATCGAAGAGTTCGAAGCAATTGCACGTGAAAAAATGGAAGAACTCTCACTTGAAGAGCTTTCATCCAAAGAAAGCGGCGAACCTGAAGATACAGTCGACCAGGATACTACGGAACCACAAGCGGTACCAGAACACGTGGAATCATCAGCAGAACCGGACACCTCGGAAACAACTGCCATACCAGCCCCTGAACCAACTGCGGTCTTTGAAATTAATCTCGAAGACGAAAAAGACAGCGATACACCTGAAAATGTGATTGAGAATGATGAATGTGTTGATGATGATGATGACGAGGTTATTTTTGATCCTGACACTATCGATAAGCCGGAGGATACCATTTCTGAGAGTATTGCATTTGCAGACCGTGATACACCGGAACAGATTAGTGGTGAATCCAGCGACACCATCGACCTTGATATGTCATTTGATACGGAAGATATAGAACCCGTTGAATTTGAACTGATTGATGAAGTAAATGAAGATACGAACACTACTGATGATACTCTGGATACCGATATTTTCGAGCCACTTGGCGGTGATGACAAAACGGATGACAAAGGGACATCAGATGATCAGGATGATGAGGAATTTCTCCCGAAGCAACCTTAACTGACACTGAAGCTTTCATTATCAGGAGCGTACAGTGTTAATGAACCATGGATAAATCAATGACAACGATATCAACACCTGAACCTGAAACCCGTGATGTAGCATCGGTAAAAGATGCAACACCCCTGATGCGTCAGTATAATGAAATCAAAAGCCGTAACCCTGAAACGGTACTTCTTTACAGAATGGGTGACTTCTATGAGCTGTTCAACGAGGACGCAAAAATTGCATCCCGTGTGCTCGGCCTTACGCTCACAAGCCGTAACCACGGCGGTACCGATGCAACACCACTCGCCGGTTTCCCGCATCACGCGCTCGACCGGTATGCTAACCGTCTTGTCAAGGCTGGTTACAAAATCGCTATCTGCGAACAGACTGAAGACCCTAAAATGGCCAAAGGTCTTGTAAAACGGGATGTCGTTGAGGTTATCACGGCAGGGACCGCAACTGAAGACAGTTTTATCGAGGAAAAGGTCAACAATTTTATAGTGGGTATTCACGTTCAGGATAAAACCACCGGGCTTGCAATTTGCGATTTATCAACCGGGTTGTTTCAGGTTGAAGAAATTAAATCCGATGAACTCGAACGGGAACTGGTTCGTCTCGATCCCAGTGAAGTACTCACATCCGACAGCGAAAATCATCCTGTCAAGTCAGTACTCAGCGGACTTTACAAAAACATAGTTCATTCAAAATATGACTCCTGGAAATTTGATTACGAAAACGCCCGTGATGCAATTAAAGAACATTTCTCAATTGTGTCCGTTGAGGGCATGGGGCTTGAGCAGTATACAAGCGGTGTAAGCGCTGCTGGGGCATTGCTGTTTTACTTAAAAGAACAAAAACGCAACGATCTGCGTCACATAACAACAATCACCCCGCGTTCGCTTACAGAATTTGCAGAACTTGATCCTGCAACCATGCGCAACCTCGAACTGCTTCGTCCGATGCAAAACGAGGATAACGGTGGTACGCTCGTGGAAATACTTGACAAGACAAGCACAGCAATGGGTTCCCGTCTGCTGAAACGGTATATCACGCACCCGCTCAAGAATATTTCATTAATTACCGATCGTCTCAATTGTGTTGAAACATTCAAAAAAGAAACCTACGTTCGCACTGAAACAGAACTGATGCTCAAACGGGTAGCTGATATTGAACGTCTTATCGGCCGGATCACCTTTGAGCGCGCAAACGCACGGGATCTTATCGCGCTTAAAAATTCATTCAACACATTCCCCCTTATCGCCCGGACGCTGGCAACTGTAAAGAATCCGATAATAAGCGCGATCGTTTCTAACGTGTGCGGTTTTGAACAACTGGCATCACGCATTGACACAATCATACTTGATAATCCGCCACTCTCTATCCGGGAAGGCGGCATTATTAAGGCAGGGGTAAATGCAGAGCTTGACGAAATCAGGGATGCGTCGATTAATGGTAAACAGTGGATCGCAAAGCTTCAGGAGACAGAGCGTGCCCGTACCGGTATCAGCTCGCTTAAGGTCGGCTACAATAAGGTATTTGGCTATTATATCGAAATCTCAAAAGCAAATGCAGACCTTGTTCCGCAGGACTATATCCGCAAGCAGACACTTGTCAACGGCGAACGGTTTATCACCCCGGAATTAAAAGAGATGGAATCGAAAATCCTTGGTGCCGAGGAACGTCTCAGCGGTATCGAGTACGAACTATTTATCGCACTACGTAAAGAGATTGCGTCAGAGTGTGTCCGCATACAAAAAGCTGCAAACGCAATCGCAACGCTTGATGTCTTTCTGTCGCTTGGCAGGATTGCATCAGAGTATAATTACATACGGCCCATACTTACCGAAACCGCCGATCTTGTCATCAAAGATGGCCGTCACCCGGTAATCGAGCGTATGCCCGGTGTTGATCAGTTTGTTCCCAACGATACCGAAATCATCAAACGTGATACCCAGGTACTGCTGATCACCGGGCCCAACATGGCCGGAAAATCCACCTATCTGCGTCAGAACGCCCTTATCGCAATCATGGCACAGATGGGCTCGTTTGTCCCGGCAAGCTTTGCACAAATCGGTATTGTCGACAAATTCTTTACCCGCGTGGGGGCATCAGATCGTCTTGCCCGCGGCCAGAGTACATTCCTTGTCGAAATGATAGAAGTTGCCAATATTCTCAATAACGCAACCGACAACTCATTCATTCTGCTTGACGAAGTCGGAAGAGGAACATCCACCTTCGATGGGATCAGTATCGCATGGGCAGTCGCAGAGTATCTTCATGAGACAGCCGGTAAACGCGGACGTACCCTTTTTGCGACACACTATCACGAGCTGGCAGAGATGTCGCTGCTCTATCCACGTATTAAAAATCTTCATGTGAAAGTAAAAGAGTGGAACGACCAGATTATATTCCTTCGTAAAATCGATACCGGCAGCTGCGATCACTCCTATGGAATTCAGGTCGCGCGTCTTGCTGGAGTACCCCGCAAAGTGATCATGCGTGCAAAAGAGATACTCGGTAATCTTGAAAATATGGAGCTTACCCCCGATCACAAACCAGTCCTGGCGCGTCACCGGGAGGAGGCAAAATTTATTTCCCGTATTCAAACCGACCTCTTTGCGTCCGATGAGGGCATACAGCTTAATATTATGGATTCTGTTCACGGCGAGATCATGTCGCAGCTTCAGAATCTCGATATCAATGGATTAACGCCGCTTGATGCGCTCAACATGATTTCGGAGCTGAAGAAAAAGGCGATGCAGGCGTCATAGTTTCCTGAATCTGAATCGTCCGGTTCAGATTGCTATAACATTTTTTTTTGGCAACTTGCCGTCTCAGATACCCTGTGATATAATCTGTGAATGCAGGTAGGGAACAATGATCACTCAAGAAAAGGAACGGCCACTATGAAACGTTGGTATGATAGTCACCGTGTCGGAAAATTCCTTGATATTTTCAAGACAATGCATAAACGGGACAGAGATCCTCTTGTGAATCATATACTTGAGCTTATTAAGGTTGATGGTAATGCGCTCATTGATGCCACCGTGATGGAGTTTCCGCTTGATGAAATCCACAGACGCTGGTACGACAGGGATCCGTCACTGTGGATGATGTTCCATGGTCTCGAACGCGCAGACAAAGCATTGCTTGACACAGTAGCAGAGTACCTTGAGGAGAAGATTCAGATTACCGAGGATACCGCCGTACTTAAGAATCATCACTGAGTCTCAAGCGGCATCGAAAACGGTTAGAGAATACAGGTACTTCATTGTACGGTCATCGTTAGTATTACATCCAGTAAAGCAACAGGTACCGCCGGAGGAATTCCTCTTTCTATTACCATACTGCACGATCACTGCCGAACGCAATTGTAAACACAATTCGAATCTACAACTAATCCAGACATCTGCAGTACTCTTTTGTCAACCGATTGAGTGCATCTGTGTGAAGAATTTACACTATCGTTTTAAAAAATCTCCCCTTTGTCCCCTCTTAAAAAGGGGGAAGCGTCAGCGGGGGATCGCTTTGAGTGACGAAGCATCGAAGTGGTCGCAGAACCAGAGGGAGCAACCACACCAGCACTCATGTTTAATTAAAAATTTACAAGT
>Ga0123334_1005671_pt1 | contig 11945 bp, 9 predicted proteins | sample BiotimSIPDNA_FD_89706 | JGI IMG/M metagenome (GOLD analysis project Ga0123334, IMG submission 89706) | Anaerobic biogas reactor microbial communites from Washington, USA - Biogas_R1 time_0 SIP DNA | ecosystem: Engineered > Bioreactor > Anaerobic > Unclassified | place: Washington, USA | collected... | reverse complement strand
GTTCAATCCCTGACAACAGTGGATGCCAGGGGTGTGACCTCAAACGAGCTGCTCGCGACTTTTGGGAATTTAAATCTCGAAAGAAGTGACTTTGTCGTGGTAATACCGACGAAACGTGCTTGTACGGCCGCTTTCAATAAACTGTACGGCTACCTGCATGTGAACAATGACACGGCATCGGAGAAAAAGCACCGAAGGGATAGTCATTGGTTGCTTGTACGGGATCAAATAGTGGACCAAAAAGTAGTCAGTTGGTACCCGGAAAAACCGTATTTGCCAGAAACGATGACGTCCGCCTTTGGTCAAACGTACAAAAGCCAGGACCTTTATGAAGACAGTGTGTCGTCCATGGATCTTTCAAACGGTCGAATTGTTTTTGTAGATACCATAAGGCATCTGGAGTTAATTTTTGCAGAGGGAGATATCACCATTGAGGCTGAAGAGGTCTTGAATCCTAAAAATACGAATTCGGTCACTAAGGTGGTTTTGACCGATACCTCATCCTATGTTTCTGGAAAAGGCTATCTGAAATGTGAGCCGACGACAATCTCGGATATTCAAAGGGTTTCATTATATGTACCAGTACCCAGGGTGCGCCCCGGTCATTACAGGATTCTTGTTGATATTGTTCCCCCTTCCATAGAGGATTCCACCGACTTACGTACAAATAATTTAAATTTTCGGGTTTATACTGTGGACACGACAAAACAAGGCATTGTGGCAAAAGAAACGGCTGTCTTGAGTGGGGCGGTTTCTAAACCGGCGACTTTAACACGCATTACCGTTGCAGAAAACTACTACTTTCCCTATGTGGGCATTTTTAGAATACCTGGACAAACACCTATTGAAGTAGTAAGGATAGATAATAATGCCCGAAGAAACGAGACAAGTATTCATGACAGAACGTTCAGGATAGATAAAATCATACTTGAAAGGATCGATTGATCCCAAAAACTAATGAAAACAATATGAAAGGTAGCGCCTTATCTGTAATCATGTTCCTGTTTGTCTTAGTGAGTAGTCACGCAGAGACAAGAGATAGTATTTATGTGATGCATAATGGTCAGACCGTCTTTAAAGCATCGATGGCTCAGATAGATAGTGTTTCGTTTGTCAATTCCTTTTACATGCCGTTGGCAAAAGCTATGGCTAAGGATCCGCGATTCGGCCTGTTTAATGAGGCGCTTCGTGTCACGGGCTGGGCAGACTATATCAACCAGATGCCTTTAGAAGATCCAACATTTGATCCCAAGGCTGATCAAAGAGCCATCATGACTCATACGGTTCCAGAGGAACGTCCTACTGCTCGTAAAATTGGCTTTACCATCCTTGCTCCTTCCGATGAGAGTCTGGCCAAATTCACGGCTTGTCCTGCTTGCCCAAATGGAGTGCATTCATTGGCTGACCTTGAAAACCTGGCCACGTTTTACTACAGGGATGTGTACAATCATGACGCCGATTTCATCACCGATTACACGGATAAAAAACATTACCTGAACCGCTTCATCGCTTATCATTGTTTTGATCGAACCACGACAGCCAGTCGGTTTATCAAGGATTATGCCACCCCACATCATTTTCCTCAGTATGATATGTTCGAATACCTAGAGCCTTTGCTGGAGCAATCCCTGGTCGAGGTTCAGTTGGACAGGGATTGTGTTTTACCCAATAGCCAATATGGATTGTTGAACAGTCAGGGAGACACCACAAAAGCGGTTTTATTCTCAGAGGCCATCAACAAACCTGATAGCGGTTATTCATTGAACGGATATTACCACGAGATCTCCGCGCCATTGCTGTTTACAGAGGCTCTTATTGCCGATTTATCCTCCAAGCGGTTGAGGATGGATATCGCGTCCTTTTTTCCGGAACTGGTTACCAACAACATGAGGGGCAACAACCCGACCGCTATTGCCGGAGTGATGGGGAAAACGCATGCGTACCTGCTGCCAAACAATTACCTAGAAAACATCAGTCTATCCGGTAGCACACGAATGGCATATTTAGGGGCTTGCGCCGCCTACGAGGACTATCAAGGGGATGAATTTTACTTTAGGGGACCGTATGATGTTACATTGAAGACGCTGTCTATACCTTCAGGAACGTATGAAGTTAGAATGGGCTATCAGCCAACTGCTTACAGAGGAAAAGTGCTGTTTTATGTTGATGGTGTGCAGGTGGGCGACACGGTAAATCTTTCGCTTTTAGCCAACGATCCAGAGATTGGTTGGGAGGAACCTGGTAGAAACCCCGAAGATCCGTATGGTTTCAAGAACGACAGTTTGTTGCGCACCAGGGGCTACATGAAGGGGCCCTCTTCGTTTTATTGTTTTGGACATTGGTATGGTTATGATGCCGATAATGCCCGGTTGAGTCGTCAAAGTTTACGAAAAATCATAGGAACCTTTACCTTCACTGAATTCAAGCCGCATACGTTTAGTATTCAATCGGTTTTATCAGTATCCGGTGATACACAATTGATGATTGACTACATGGAGTTCGTTCCTGTGCCGTTGTTGGAAACGGAGGGTATTGATTGATAGTGGTTGGGGGTTTGATTCATTTGAGGGCCAAACAGGGCGGAAAATGAATGCGTAGGGTGCTTGCATTATTCCTGCGAAAGCCTTTCCTTTGCCGGGTGGAACGTCCGCGGAATGAACGTGTCTGCAAGGTATCGTGGATGTAACAACGCTGTAGGGAGGAAGCCGGTAATATGGCAGAAATGAAGCGATTGGCCAAGGAAACGGCCATTTATGGAGTGAGCAGCATTTTAGGAAGGTTCCTGAATTGGCTGCTCGTGCCGTTTTATACCTATACGCTGGGCTCCACGCAGGAGTACAGGGTGGTGGCCAAGGTCTACGCCTGGACGGCGTTGCTGCTGGTGATCCTCACGTATGGGATGGAGACGGGCTTTTTCCGCTTTGCCAACAAGTCGGAACACAAGCCTGAAAGCGTTTACACTACCTCGCTGATTAGTTTGCTGACCACCTCGCTGTTGTTTTTGGTGGGGGTGACGATATGGGTCGATCCCTTAGCTTTGGGATTGGGTGTCCCTACGCATCCGGAGTTTGTCTGGATGATGGCCTTGACCGTGGCCATTGATGCGTTTACAGCCATTCCGTTTGCCTGGTTGCGGTTTCAAAAACGCCCCATTGTGTTTGCTGGCATTCAAATGTTGAAGATAGGAGTGAACATCTTCTTGAATGTCTTTTTCCTGTGGGGATGTCCGCTCATCCATGAGGCATCGCCAGAACTGATTGGCTGGTTTTACGACCCCGATTTCAGTGTGGGCTACGTCTTTGTGGCCAACGTCATTTCCTGTTTGGTGGGTCTGGTGGCCTTGCTGCCGTCCATGCTCAACGTACGCTGGACGTTCTCCTGGCCATTGTTGAAAAGCCTGCTGAAGTATTCAAGGCCTTTGCTGGTGCTGGGTATAGCCGGCATCATGAACCAGTCGCTCGACAAGATTTTAATTCCTTACTTGTACGAAAACATGGAGGTGGGTGATGCACAGTTGGGTATTTATGCCGCCTGCTTTAAACTGGGGCTGGTGATGATGATGTTCACCCAGGCTTTCCGGTATGCCTATGAACCCTTTGTTTTTTCCAAGTACAAGGATGCCGACAACAAGCAATCCTACGCTGAGGGCATGAAGTTCTACCTGTTGTTTTCGTGGTTGGTCTTCCTGGGGGTGATGTATTACCTGGATATCCTCAAGGTGCTACTTGATCCCAGTTACCACGAAGGGCTGGTGGTGGTGCCCATCGTCTTACTCTGTTACGTATTTCAAGGCGTGACCTTTAACTTATCATTCTGGTATAAGTTGACCGATAAGACGCAGTGGGGAGCATACATTTCGTTTATGGGGTTGGGCATCACGGTGGCCGGTAATGTGCTGCTTGTGCCTGTTTACGGGTACATCGCTTCGGCCTGGACCTCGTTTGTTTGTTTCCTGGTGATGATGGTTGTCTCCTGGGCGCTGGGTCAAAAATATTACCCCATCACCTACGATTTGAAGATGGCCGGTCGCTACGTGTTGGTAGTGGCTGCATTTTATGCCTTGGGGATGTTGGTGCCCATCGACAACCTGGTGTGGCGGATGGTGTACCGCACCGTATTAATAGGTCTTTTTGCGGCCTATGTCCTACGTTATGATTTGCCGGCCGGTACGGTGTCGGCGTTGTTGCGCCGGGGTAAGGGACCTCGTTGAAGCGTTGCTCGACGCTCCCGCCAATCGGGCAAATACCGGTCCAATACGGCCTTGAAAGCGGGGCCGTGCCCCCTTTCCAACAGATGGGCCAATTCATGTACCACGACGTATTCGATGCAGGCTGGCGTGGCTTTTGCCAGTGACGTGTTGAAGGTGATGACCCTGGTTCCGGTGTGGCAGCTGCCCCATCGGCTGGTCATGCGCCTGAATCGGAGGCCGGCTGATTTTACACCCATTTTCGTTTCCCAGTCCATGACCAGGGGCTCAACCAGGCGCCTGAGTTCAACGGCGTACCAGGCATGGACGATCTTTTCCAGTTGAGTATCCGGTGTGGAGGGCTTGAGATAGAGGTGCAGCAGCCCATCGGCCTCCAGTGCCATTCTGGGGCCTATGGGGTGTTGATGGATGCGGGTGGCGTAGCAGGTGCCCAGGTAGTGGAGCTGACTGAAGTCGGTGGGTTCCAGGGCTTGCTGAGCCTTGAATCGTTCCAGGTGTTTGGTTATCCAGTCGAGGTGTTGTTCGATGAAAGCGATGGCTTCGGTTGAGCTGTAGGTCAAAGGGGCCGTTAAACGCAATTCCCCCTGCCTGGTGATGGTCAACCGTACGCCACGCTTGGGCTTGCGCACCAAGCGGACGGTGTATGAGCCAACATGTAGGTCTATCGGCTCTGGTTGTGGGTTGTTAGGGTGTCGTAAACGAAAGATCATGACCCCTGATTTGTCGATTAATAACGCTTGCGGGGGTAGCCGTCTTTGGATTTGCCGCCAAAGGGAGCGTCTTTTTTACCGTATTCCTTTTTTCCGTAAGCACTGAAGCTGCGTTTGCCGTAATCATCCTTGCCACGATTGTTGTCGTCACGGCGTTGGCCGTAGCCTTCTTTGTTGCCACCGTAATTGCTGCGGCTCTTGTTGTAACCGCCATCACGTTTGCCGTAAGGAGCGTTGCCTGGACGACCACCGAAATCGGAGCGTTCTTTGTTGCCTCTTTCCATCTGTTCGTCGGTGGCAAAGTCCACCTTGACCTGACGGCCGAGGAAATCCAGTTCGCGCAGGGCCTGAATGACGCGTTTGGCGGCGCCTTCTTCTACGTCGAATAGGGAATAGCGGGTATAGAAATCGATGCGACCGATTTGCACACGGCCATCAACGTAGCTGTTGACCAGGTCCATGAGGTTCTTGGGGGAGATGCCGTCCATTTTGCCTAATCCGATGAAGAGTTTCTTGAAACCGGCTTCGGGGCCTGTTTGTCTGGGTTCTGAAGGATTACGTTCACTACGGCTTTTTTCATCGACGGTTTTGATTTCGGCGGCTTCCTTGTAATAGTCGATGAGGCGGACAAATTCCTGTGACACCATACGCTTGATGAGGTCTTCCTTGTCCAGCCAGTCCAGCTTGCGGTAGACGCTGGGAAGGAGGTGCTCGATTTCACTTTCGTCCACGCTGACTTTCTCGATTTTATCGATGAAATGGAAGACTTGCTTTTCGCATATTTCCTTGCCGGTGGGCATAGTGGCGGGCACGAAGGTCTTGTTGATGACGCGTTCAATCTGGCGGATCTTGCCTTTTTCCTTCAGGTTGATGATGGAGATGGAGATGCCTGTTTTGCCGGCACGACCGGTACGACCACTGCGGTGGGTGTAGCTTTCTGGATCATCGGGCAGGCTGTAATTGATGACATGGGTCAGGTCAGAGACATCGAGGCCGCGGGCAGCCACGTCGGTAGCCACCAGGAGTTGGATGTTGCGGACACGAAATTTGTTCATCACGTAATCGCGCTGTTGTTGTGAGAGGTCGCCGTGAAGGGAATCGGCGCTGTATCCATCTTTGATGAGTTTGTCGGCGATTTCCTGGGTCTCTATCTTGGTGCGGCAAAAGATGATGCCGTAAATGCTGGGGTAATAGTCGGCAATGCGCTTGAGGGTCAGGTATTTGTCCTTAGCGTTGACCATGTAATAGATGTGCTTCACATTGGCCGTGCTTTCGTTCTTGTTGCCAATGATGATTTCTCTGGGGTTGCGCATGTATTTGCCGGTGATGCGGGCGATTTCGGCCGGCATGGTGGCAGAGAACAGCAGCATGTTGCGGGATTCGGGCACTTCGGCCAGGATAGCGTCGATGCTTTCGGTGAAACCCATGTTGAGCATTTCGTCGGCCTCGTCGAGGACGACGTTGACCACGCCGGACAAGTCGACGCAGCGGCGGTTCATCAAATCGAGCAGACGGCCTGGTGTAGCTACTACAATGTGAACACCCCTTTTGAGAGCTCTGATTTGACTTTCTATGCTGGAACCGCCGTAGACGGGCAGGACTTTCAGGTCGTCGATGTAGGTGGAATAGTCGTTGAGGTCGTCGGCTATCTGGAGGCAGAGCTCACGGGTGGGACAAAGGATGAGGGCCTGTGGGGCTGCGTTTGCGACGTCAATGTGTTGGATAATGGGGAGGCCGAATGCGGCGGTTTTTCCTGTGCCGGTCTGCGCAAGGGCAATGACCTCGTTTGCTTCGCCCAGTAGGTAAGGAATCACTTCTTCTTGTACGGGCATGGGATTTTCGTATCCCAGTTCGGAAATCGCCTTCAGGATGGAGGACATGATTCCCAATTCTTCAAATGTCTTCATTAAATCGGTTTAATCACTGTTATCAGCAACAGCGGGCGCAAAGGTACGGATTATTTTTCAACTATTTGCGGGCTCCAGTTGGCCTGTTTTTTGTGTTTGTGTATTTTTGTGAAAAATCGACCATCATGCGCAAAATCATCGGCATAGGAGAGACCATCCTTGATATTCTGTTTACGAACAATCAACCCACGGTAGCCATTCCTGGTGGGTCCACGTTCAACGCCATGGTATCGTTGGGTCGCCTCAAGATTCCGGCTACTTTCATCAGTGAAACAGGTGACGATAAGGTGGGACGTTTGATCAGAGACTTTATGAAGGCCAACCACCTGAACACTGACCACCTCGATTTGAATCCCGATGCCCGTTCGGCTGTGGCATTGGCCTTTCTTAACGCTCAGAATGATGCAGAATATGTGTTTTACAAGGACCATCCCCGGGCACGTTTTGATGCCATTCTACCCAAGGTGGAAGCCGACGATATCGTGCTGTTTGGGTCGTATTACGCGCTGAATCCGCAGTTGAGGCCAAAGTTGGTGGACTTTTTGGAAAAGGCCAGGGATAAAGGGGCTATCATCTATTACGACGTCAATTTCAGGCAGTCACACGCAGATGAAGCGGTGCGGTTGTCGACCATTCTGATTGAGAATTACGAGTTTGCCGATATCATCAGGGGTTCTGAGGATGATTTCCGCCATTTGTACAAAATGACTGACCCGGAGCTCATTTACCGGAATAAAATCCGCTTTTATACCCCCAACTTCATTTTCACGGCTGCCGACAAGGGTGTTGAGGTCTGGGGCGAGAATTTTTCCAAGCATTACGAGGCCAGAACCATCGAGCCCGTCAGTACGGTGGGTGCCGGTGACAATTTCAACGCAGGCATCTTGTTTGGTTTGCTGAGGGCCAGGGTACGCAGGGTCGATCTCCCCACGTTGAACGAAAGGGATTGGGATGCGATCATTAACTGCGGCCTCGACTTTGCAGCCGAGGTCTGTCAATCGTACGACAACTACCTGTCGGTGGAGTTCGCCGAAAAATACGCTATGTGAGACAGGTAATCGATGCAGGCATCAACGCTGTGCACGATGGTGAGCGGATTGGGCAGAAAATCGTGGGTGAAACGGGCTGTTTTCAGGGAATCCAGGAAAGTGATGAGGGGGTCGTAAAAGCCGTTGATGTTGACCAGCAGGATGGGTTTGTTGTGAAAACCCAGGTTGAACGAAGCCCAGGCGTCGAAAAATTCGTCGAGCGTGCCGATGCCACCGGGAAAAGCTACCAAGACATCGCTTCTTTCCTTAATCACGTCTTTGCGTTCACTCAAATCAGAGACAAATACGGTTTCATCGGTGTAAGGGCTGAACCATCCCCTGGCTTTGAAGTTTTCCGGGATGACGCCAATGCTGCGTCCTCCTTGTTCCTGTATGGTGCGTGACATGATGGCCATCAGGCCTTGGTTGGAGCCGCCGTTGATCAGGGTGAGGTGTTGTTGACCCATCCAGGTGGCTAGTTTAACGGCGCCGTCGTTGAACACGGGGTCGATATGGGTGCTGGCTGAGCAATAAATTCCGATGTGTAGCATAGTGTTTGTTTGTGCCTGCAAATATCGGTTTTTCCGCCGGAAAAATGTGTACTTTTGCGGATGCTTTCATCCAACGGTTTGACACCTTCCATCCATACCCTATCCAACGGCCTGCGTCTTATCCACAAGCCCTGTCACGGGGCCCTGTCTTGTTGCGGCCTGGTCGTCAAAGCCGGTTCCCGCCAGGACGGCGAGGAAGCCGGTGTGGCCCATTTTACGGAACATATGATGTTCAAGGGGACGGCCAAGCGCAAATCCCATCAGATACTGAACCGTATGGAACGGGTGGGTGGTGAGTTGAACGCCTACACCACCAAAGAGGAGACGTTTGTGTACAGCCTCTTCTTAAAAAAGGACTACCGACGTGCCCTGGAGTTGGTGAGCGATCTGTTTTTCAACGCCACTTTTCCTGAAGATACTTTTGAAACGGAACGTACCATCATTCTGGATGAAATCAACACCTACGAGGACAGTCCCTCCGAATTGATTTTTGACGACTTCGATCACTTGTTTTACCTGGGTCATCCACTGGGCTGCCGCATCCTGGGCCTGCCTGAAACGGTGAATGCCTTGACGCGTGACGACATGGTGGCGTTTCACCGCCGCCAATATACCACCCAAAACGTGGCGTTTTATTCTCAGGCGCCTTTGCCCTTCAGCAAGGTGGTGGCGTTGGCCGAGCACTACCTGGGTAGTTTACCCATGGGTGAGGCTCCAAAGAACGGGTCCTCGGTCAAACCGATTCCGGCCAAAGGCTTCAGGCAGGTAATGGACAAAGACACCCATCAGGCCCATGTGGTCTGTGGTAGTGAAAGTTTCTCCTTGTTTGAAGAGGCTCGCACCGGTCTTTATTTCCTCAATAACATCCTGGGTGGCCCCGGCATGAACAGCCGCCTCAACGTGTCCATGCGTGAGAAGTCAGGTCTAGTGTATTCCGTGGAATCGAACGTGACTTCGTTTACCGATACCGGCCTGTTCACCGTCTATTTTGGCACCGATCCCAAGGATGTGGAGCGTTGCCTGACCTTACTCCACAAGGAACTTAAACGTCTTTGCGAGGTGCCGCTCACCAGTTTGCAGTGGCACGCTGCCAAGAAACAACTCTTTGGGCAGGTACAGATTTCAGCCGAAAACAAGGAAAACAGCACGTTGAGCATGGGCAAGAGCCTACTCTATTTCAACCACTACGACAGCCTCGAAACCTTGATCGCCAAAATCGAGGCCTTCACGCCTTCCCGTCTCAGGGATCTGGCCAATCAGGTTTTTCATCCTGTTAATTTATCTACGCTGATTTATCGGTAAGATCGTAAGGGTAGGGATGTCACCCCGCCAGGCTTGGTCTCCCTTAAATAAGTTGCACTCTATTAACGGAGGAGCGGCTTTGTCTCTAATCACTTCTTTTCGAGGGGTGTAATAATCAGTGATTTGCTATTGGAAATTCAAAATAATGTTTTGATATTGCGTTTTTAAATGGGGCATCTTGTTGCTATGGAGGCATTTATATGTTTAATAATCTGAACCTTAGATTTAATGGGGCTTCCGGCATTATTGTATGAAGATTCTTTGGGGTAGCAGTTATTGAAAATTCACTAAGATAAGAGATCTTGAACAACCTGAATGTCATTGAAAATTTCAAAAACAATACGAACTCACACAAAAATCTAATGCGATGAAACGAACCCGATGGATGCTTTTTTACACGTTCCTTTTTTGTATTTGTATTCACCCTACAAAGGCTCAGGAGCAAACGACCACTTCGATTGAGGTATGTGTGCAGAGGGCTGTTTCCAGATGGAGCAGCGATCTTTCTCTTACTCAAAATCAAAAGACGGCCCTCTTGGTCTTAACGAAAAGATTTATTACAGTAAGAGATAGCATTAATGAACTGGACTCTATTTCATTTGAGGTTCGACAAAGCATAAAAAAAGAGGCTCTTGAAAACCACCAAATTGAGATTGAAGCTCTTTTATCTCTGGAACAAAAACAACAGTTGGCAATAAAGCGCTCGGAAAGAAAGAACATTGCTGAGATGAAGCAAGCATCTAAGAAAAAGAACTAATTTGACTACCAATGTATAAGCCATGAAAACGAACGATATGAAGAGTAAGTTGATAACTGCCATCCTAACGATGAGCAGTCTAATGACATGGGCAACAACCTATGATCTTAATGGTACTAGTGGTTATTGTAGTGTTGAGGACTACTACTATAACAATGAGATGAATGAATGTTGGTTTATCAACACAAATACGTATCAGAAAATAACAATCGTTTATGATGTTGATACAGAGGAATATTGTGATTATGTCTACATATACAACGTGAGTGATGCCGGGGATGAAACGTTGCTTTGTGAACTGTCAGGGAGTGAATATGGTACAATTACTACAACCATACCCAATGGTAAGGCCAAAATAGAATTTGTTTCAGATGGCAGTATTTGTTATGTGGATGGAGATGAGGAGTATAATGGCTTTTTTATCGAATACTCTTCAAGTACCTTTACATTCGACGATACCTTTTTAACAAACGGCAATGCCACAATTGCCGGAAACCTAGGGGTGGGCATAGTCAATCCAGCCACAAAATTACATATCAATGGTCCGATTCGTGGGGGTGGAACCGGGGGTGCACTATCGGTAAGCACAATGTTTGGTTCTCTCTTGATGGGCCCAACGAACACAACATATTCGTCGTTTTCTACTGACAGGTCGCGTTTTCAATTCAACAAGCCACTTTATTTAAACGATGCCAAAATCAGTTCTTATTACTCTGATTTGTCGTTACAAACAAACGGCTTAACCAAAGTGACTATTTTAAGAAGCAACGGCAATGTGGGCATTGGAGAGACGCAGCCCTTTCATAAACTCCACGTTCACGGCAGTATGTACTTGAGGTCGGATGACTATAACTCTTATAGCGGCAGTAACACAAATCATTTCTACTGGTACGGTCACCGTATGATGATGGGCACGCAGCCGGGAGATTATGCCCATAACATTTTCATGCTGCAGCCGGGTGGTTCTGACCAAGGTGAGCTGGTAAGCTCATTACAACTTTGGCACGCCGCTTCAACGACAAGCAAAGATCTTCGTATACATTTAGTTTCTTCTGGCAATTCGTATTTCAACGGTGGCAATATAGGCATCGGCACCAACAATCCTCAATACTTGCTTGATGTAAATGGCATCATCCGAGCCATGGAAATCAAAGTGGAGCCCATCGGCCAATTTGCCGATTTTGTATTTGCCGAAGATTACAGCCTGCCCACTTTGAAAGATGTTGACGACTTTATTCAAACCAACGGGCATCTACCCAATGTACCATCAGCCTCTGAAGTAAAAGAGAAGGGTCTTAATCTGGTGGAAATGCAGATCAGATTGTTGCAGAAAATTGAGGAATTAACCTTGTACACGATAGAGCAGCAGCGATTGATTGAATCTCAACAACGACGGTTGGAGGAACTGGAAAAAGCAATCACCAAGTAATAGTGCCGCTATGAAAACAACACAGGTCCTACTATTGTTTGTGTGGGTGCTGGG
>Ga0123334_1005670_pt1 | contig 11948 bp, 11 predicted proteins | sample BiotimSIPDNA_FD_89706 | JGI IMG/M metagenome (GOLD analysis project Ga0123334, IMG submission 89706) | Anaerobic biogas reactor microbial communites from Washington, USA - Biogas_R1 time_0 SIP DNA | ecosystem: Engineered > Bioreactor > Anaerobic > Unclassified | place: Washington, USA... | reverse complement strand
GGGTACCTGGATCCGTGTACCAACGCCGTAGATCCTGGCGGGAAGACGCTGGTGACGTTGAACAGGTACTACGCAAACCCGTTTTCAACGGATTGGATGGAGGAGCGGGTTTTCCCGACAGAATATGTGGCCCCGGAGGCGCCGAACACCTCGACCGTGGCGACGGTTTCCTTTACGAGTGTGTCCAGCGTGACGATAACGACGAACACCTATACGAATTCCGGCGTCATCTACGAGGTGTACATCATCGCGCCGTCGGCTGCCGTGGGAACGACGGGCTCCGCGATCATGACTACGGATGCGGATAACACGTTCGACTATTTAGTGGTCGGAGGCGGTGGCGGGGGCGGCCGCTCTTGCGGTGGCGGCGGTGGCGGCGGGGTTGTGAGACATGGGACGATGACGCTTCTTGCCGGCACGCACGCCATAACGGTTGGTGCCGGCGGGGCCCGCGCTGTAGGCGCACATATAATGGTGGCGGGCGGCACGTCTTCATTCAAGGGAACGATTGTGGCGGAAGGAGGGGCAGCTGGCGGGAGCGCTTGGGGGTGGGGGGACCCAGGCGGCGCCGGCGGCGCTTCTGGGTCTGCGGCCGGCGGTGTCGCTGCCTTCTATGGCGGCGGAGGCGGAGCGGCTGCTGGCACCAGCCCCGGCGGGAACGGATACACCGGGGACCCGTCGTCCGCGAAAGATGACCGCGGCGGAAACGGAGCCAACGGGTACTCTTCCGATATTAGTGGTTCTGGGAACACCTATGGGTCTGGAGGCGGCGGCGGCTGCTGGAGGAACAGTTCGTCCCAGGCCGGAAATCCGGGGGCAGGCGCAGGTCATGGCGGTTACAATGGGCATACTGGTTACGACGCAACCTACTACGGGTGCGGTGGAGGCGGTGGTGGGCCGTGTCCGGATGGTGTTTACGCCCCCGGCGGGAGTGGCTATTCCGGCGTCGTGATCCTGCGCCAGGCCGTCGGGGTTGTGGAGTAAGGGAGACAAAGATGAAAAGAGCGTTGTTTGCTGTAGTATCGTTTTTGGCGGCGTCCGTCTTTGCCGGGCCTGTCGAGCTTGGAGTTCAGGCGTACATGGCGCAGAACGGGCTGGACCCCGCCGGGCTGAACCGGCGCGGAGGCCCTGCCCAGGTTCTCATTCGTGACGGGGAGCCTGAGCTGCGCTGGCTTCGGCACAAGCTCCGGAACGTGCCGGCCCCCAGTCTCGACGCCCTCCCTGGCCCGGAGGAAGCGCAGGCGATCCTGGACGCCTGGGAGGCGTCGCTGGACGCCGGCGCCCAGGCCGCCAAGTCCCCAAGGCTCAAAGTGCTGGAGAACGAATACTTTGCTCTGCTCGATGCGCTACCCGGTGACCCAGTCCCCCAGACTCCAAGCCTCGAAGAGGCCAAGGCCCTGGTGGACGAGCGGCTCGGAGTGGCGCTGGCTGCGAAGTACCGTGAGCTGCTCTCGGGGCTGGATCTCGAGTTGTCTCGGTATTCGACAACTTGGTGGGACGACGCGGCGAGACACGACGAGACCGACGTGCCCGCGGAGTTCCTGGAAGCGTTGGCAATGACGGACGGAGAGGCCCGGCAGGCCCAGGCGTTGTCCAGCTCCATAGCGCTCGTGGTGGACGACACCGGAGAGGTGGTGGGGACTGCTCGCGTGCTGGTCAGCACCGACGGGGTGCCCGTCGTGGTGTCCGACTCGGCCAGTCCGGTTGTTCCGATCGAAGACCAGATCGCCGCGTTCCTTCAGCGGCTGCCGGCGGAGCGCGCCCGCACTCGTGCGTTGCAGCGTTCCTTGGCGGCGTCTATTCCCACGAACGCGGTGCTTGAGGACATTGAAGATTTGGCTGCAGCGTTCCCCCGGTGGGAGGACAACGTTGGGCGGCAGGTCCATCCCGGCGAGTTCTACACCTACGACGGCACGGATGTCTATCGGGTCGTCCAAGGGCACGTGACGCAGGCCGATTGGTCGCCCCCGCTTGCCCCCGCGCTGTTCCTGCATCTCCCGCCCGCCGGCCCGAGCGGGTGCCCTCCGTTTGTGCAGCCTACCGGCGCGCACGACGCCTACGCAATCGGGGACTGTGTGGAGTTCGAAGGCGCGAACTACGTGAGTTTGATCGACGCCAACACTTACAGCCCGTCGGCGTACCCCGCCGGATGGGAGCTGCAGGAGTAGCCCGATGCCCAAGTCCCTACAGCGCTTTCGTACCCCATACGCGGTGCCGCCCGGGCGCCGGTGGTTCTACCAGGTACCCGGGGGCAAGTTCGTGGAGAGCGTATTCAGCAAGGACGACTGCGTCCTGCGAATCCGGGACGCCTACGCCGAGATTGGAAAGGAACCGGAGGGCGACGTCGAGGCGCTGCTCGAGGACTTCATGTGCCAGAGTCTGCCGGAGGGGTTCTGCACAGGGAAGCCGACGATTTCGAATCCCACGTTCTTCACGGTCAAGAACGCGACCCACGCGATGGTTGGGGCTGCGCTGAAGGAGCACAAGGCCGGGCCGCAGTTGATGCAGACCATCGACGCCCGGGCGGCGGCGTGCAAGAAGTGCAAGCAGCATGATCTTCATACGTGCATCACCTGCAATGGTTTATTGGATGAGTTCCGTACGTTTCGCAACGCTGGGCGTCGGACACCGCATGATCGAAATATCCGGGTGTGCCGCGTAAGCGGAGGAATCCTGCCTGTGATCATTCAACTCGACGCCAGCAAGGTGAAGCCGTTGGATGGGTTTGAGTTCCCGGATGGTTGCTGGGTGAAAGAGGAGCTTCGCGATGGCTGACGACCTAAGCAAGGAAGAGCTGCAGACCGTGACCGCCTCGGGCGCGCCTACGCCGGATCGCGTCGCCACGATCGAAGCCGCGCGCCACATCTATAGCCAGCTCAGCGACTCGGACGCCGAGGACGCCTTCCGTCGCGACCGCATTCGCGGGCAGATCGACGGCAAGCCGCCGTGGGACCCGGACATGCTTTCGGAGAAGGGCCTCGGTTACGTCACCAACGTCAACTTCCTGGAGCTTCGCGCCGTTCTTGACGACCGCGCTTTCCGCCGGTTCGCGTCCTACTACGAGGTCCCCACGATCGTGCGGATCCACCGCAACTTCCCGTTCCGCCAGGATGATATCGAGCGGCCCTACGAGCGGGTGATCGAGGAAGAGTTCACGCGGCTGCTTCGGGATGACTGGACCGGGTTCTACCCGATGCTCGACCAGGCTGGACGCGAATCCGACGCCTACGGATTCGGCGTCGTCCTGTTCCCCGACGAGACCGACTGGCGCCCCAAGGCGTTTCCGCGTTCGAAGTTCAAGTTCGATCCTCGCGCCGGGACCGACCCCGATCGGCTTTCGATTTTCTGCCTGGATGATGAGTTCACGGCCGGCGAGTTATTCCGAATCATCGAGGACGAGGAGCAGGCCCGGGAGTCCGGCTGGGACCCGACCCGCGTGAGGGACGTGCTGAAGCGCGTGTATTTCGGCAAGGAGGGGCAGAGCACGGACGGCCGCGGCTCGCTTCAGGGCAACCTGTGGGAGTCCCTCTCGCAGAGCTACCGCAACAACGATTTCACGTTTCAGGCCCACGAGTTCGACCCCGTCGAGGTCGTCCACGTCGTTTATCAGGAGACGGACACCCGCAAGGTGACACACAAGATTTTCGCCCGGCTCCGGGGAGAGGAGGACGGCTTCTTGTTCGCGGCCCCGGACCGCTACGACTGCATGTCGCAGGTCTTGTGGCTTCTCCCGTTCAGCTACGGCGACGGGTACCTTCGTTCCTGCCGCGGCGTGGCGTCCTATCTCGAGCAGCACTGTGATCTGTCGAACCGGTTCCTCGGCCGGGCGATGGACGCGGGCATGACCGCCGCCACACTCCTGGTTCAGCCCAGCTCGGCGATGGCCCGGGACAAGTTGCGCGTCATTCGAAACGGCATCCTCACGGTGCTCGATCCGCAGCTCACTCTTCAGCAGCAGAATTTCCAGCCGAAGATCGGCGATCTGCTCACGCTTCGCCGCGTAAGCTCCGACCTAGTGCAGAACAATACCCGGGAGTCCAAGGACTACCAGGAGGACCCGGCGGCCTCGGATCGCCCAGTGTCCGCCACCGAGATCGAAGAGCGCGCGTCGCGGGCGGCCCGTGGAGAAAGTCAGCAGACCGTCTTCTACGCCAAGCACCTTCAGATGCTTTACCGCGAAGTGTACCGGCGGCTCGTCTCCGTCGATTATCTACTGAACGAGGCAAGCTTGCCCGGCAAGGATATGGCGTTGGTGTTCGTTCGGCGCTGCGTCGAGAGAGGCGTCCCGCTCGAGCTTCTGCTGGATCCGGACAAGTGGCGCATCACGGCGACCAAGCCGATCGGCGGAGGGAGCCCCCAGGCCCGTCAGCAGGCGCTCACGAATTTGATGCAGGTTCGCGGAGACCTCGACGAGCGCGGCCGACGGGAAGTGCTCCGCGAGTTCATAGCAGCGCAGTCGTCCTATGAGGACGTCGACAAGTTCGCTCCGATAAAGAGCCGGGACGAGATCGGCTCCAACGAGCATTCGATCGCGGCGCTGGAAAACGCGGCGTTCGGATCCGGTCTCCAGATCCCCGTCGGCTCCGATCAGGTCCACACCATCCATTTCAAGTCGCACGCCCAGCCGCTTCTGCAGATGCTTCAGGCGATTCAGGAGCAGGGCATGGAAAATGTCGATGCCCAGCGCGGCGCGCTGTATCTCGGAGCGGCACTTCCGAACATGGAGGGCCACATCCAGGCCCTGCAGACGGATCCGACCCGCAAGGCGTTCGTGCAGGAAGCCATCGGAATCCTCAAGCAGGGCGTCGCGCTGTACGAGATGTTCAAGAAGCGGCTTGAGCAGTTGGCCAAGGAGCAGGCCGAACTTGAGCGCCAGCAGCAGGAGCAGTTGCAGGACTCCGAGCGTCGCGCGCTGACCGCCGAACAGCAGGTGGAACTTGCTAAGGCGGAAATGGGCGCTCAGGTAGAGGCGCTAAAAGTGTCGAGTCTGAATGCCATGCGAGCAGCCAAGACCCAAGAACAGCTTCGAATCAACGCGGAGCGCGCCGCCGTGGACCTTCAGACGAAGGCCCAGCGCGCCGCCTCCGACATCGCTATCAACGAAGCGAAGGCGCAGGCCGAAATCGATATCAAACGGCGGAAGGAAGCGGAGTCGCAGAAGCCGCCTAAGTAACCAAGCACCTGGGAGACCTGGAAAGAATGAACCTGGAAATCGATCCGGCACGTCGTGCCGAACTCGCTGCGGCCCTTAGGGGCCCTTTTCTGGATGCCTATCGTCAGTGGGCAGGCCAGGAGATGACGCGCAAAGTACTGACCATCGTGGCCGACGTCGTGATGCCGGAGATCTCCAATCCGACGGAGCGGGCCACGCACTCCGAAGTCGTCGCCAAGCTGACGGCCCGCGAGACGCTGGACAAGTTCATCGATGTGCTCTTCCGACTGGATGAGTATGCCGGAGTCGTGCAGGACAAGCCCTTGCCCGAATCGACCTACGGGGCGAAGCCGCCCTCGAAGAAAAAACCGGAAGAACAATAGGGCATAGCCGAGCCCGCGCGGGCGACGACAGCGCGGAGAAAGAGACGAAAAGATGAGTGACCCCCTGGAACAACCAGACCTGACCCCCAACAGTGCCGGAGACGCCGCGAAGATCTCCGCGAACTCCTTCATCGACGAGGCGTGGGGCGACCAGCCCCTGCAGGACGATCCTCCTGCCGAGCAGCCGGCAGAGCAGCCGATCGAGCAGCCTCCGACGGAAGAGCAGCCCGTCGAGCAGCCGCCGGAAGAGGGCCCGATCGGCTCGCCGCCGGAAGACTTGACGGGAGTGCCCGAGCATGTTGTGCGAAAAGGCGAAAAATCGATCACCACGTGGAGGCAGCTGCGCGCCGAGCGGGACGAGTTCGCGCGCAAGGTGGTGGATACGGAGCGCGACCGCCTGCTGAAAGAGCAGGAGTTGGCCGAGCTGAAAGAGAAGCTCGAGAAAGTCCCGTCCGAAGAGGAGCTGGAGAAGTTGAAGGAAGAGCTCGCGACGGCCAAGGCCCGGCTCTCTCAGATCGACCTGGCCGGGACTCCCGAGTTCCAGGAGCAGTTCGACAAGCCGATCAATGAGCTCTTCGGCCGCGTGGTGCAGAAGCTGATGCAGGCCGGACACGAGGAGAAGGAAGCCCTCTCCATGGCCCGTAAGGTGTTTCGTCCCGGCGTTACTTCGCCCCAGAGCATCGAAGAGGTCCTGCCGGACGAGAGCTCCGTCGTGGTCGGCGCCCTGAGCGCCCTGCTCGAGAGCCGCGACCCGCTGCTCCAGAAGCGCGAGGAAGCGCTCAAGGAGCACCAGCAGACGATGGAAGCCCTGCAGCTCGAGCGAAACCGCAAGGCTTCGATGGACATCAGCGCCCAGCTCACGCGAGTGGCCGAGAAGGCGTTCGAGGAAGTCGGCAAGGGCGGATCGTGGCTGTTCGTCAAGGGCGCCGACGAGAAGTGGAACGAAGGCGTGGAGGCGCGGAGGAACGCGGCGCTTGGGTATCTGAGGGCCGGCAAGCCCGATGTGCTGGCGCGGCTGATATTCGAAGGCATCGCGTCGCCTGTGTACCGCAAGTCATTCGAGAAGGTCAAGGCCGACCTGGATGACCTGCGCAAGAAGTACGAGGCGGTGATCAGTCGGCGCCCCGGGCTGGAAGCTCGTGCCCCCGCCCGACCCGGCGAGGAGCCTCCGAAGGCCGCGCCCACGACGGTCGGCGGGATCGTCGACCAGGTCTGGGGCGAGACCTGATCGTATTTCACTACGCCCCCGGGACTTGACGTCCCGGGGGTTTTCTGTTAATTTGAGTATGGATCTGAAATCCGTAGTGATCCAACGGCCCACCCGGGGATCCGGTAGATGCTGAAGATACCGATCGCATCGTCGGTGCGAGTAGCGACGAGTGTTCGTCGCCGATTCAACCTTCGATAAGAAAGGAGATCCTCAATGGGTCACAACATCACTATCCCGAACGTCCATACCGACGTCAACGGGCGCCTCCTGCAGGCGGACGCTCGCCTCATTCGCGTGGCAGAGCATATCGGTACGTTTCTCAAGGACGGCCAGATGCGCCGCCCCAACGCCTGGAGAGACCTCGTACCATATAGCGAATATACCCCCTTCAATGGGGAATCCCAAACCACCAACATCTTCCGCGGCACGCTGGGCGAACAGTCCGGCCTGAGCGCGTGGGCGAAGGTGGAAGCCAGCCGTCGCGGCATCGCGGGGACCCAGGAGCCCGTGGACGCGTGCTCGTACCAGCCGAAGACCTACGACTGGGCGATCGAGTCCCTGAGCTACACCGGGTACAAGCGCTCGTGGAAATCCCCCGTTCTTTGCGTCCGGGATTTTTACACGGCGGACAAGGCGAAAGAGCAGCTGGCCATGATCCTCAAGGCCGGAAGCGCCGTCGTGGACGACACCCGAGTTACCTTCCAGCGCGAGATGTACATGTACTTCGCCGCCCTGGCCGGTCACTTCGTCGTCATGACGAGCGGGTTCAACGACTTCATCGACGACACCGCCACCCGGGTCTCTTTTGACCCGTTCGTGGACGACGCCGACGGCGACGAAGTCCTGACCTTCGATGCGTCTTTGCTGCCCAACATCAGCACGCTGAACTGGGACTACCTGGACTACTGCAAGCAGTGGCTCACGGACATGGCCCCCGAAGGCGCGTTCGGAATGGACTCCGGCATGCCGATGTTCATGGCGATGATGGACAAGAACGAATTCGAGCAGATGGTGTATAACGACGCCAACCTGCGCGAAGACTTCCGCTACGCCAAGCCCCAGATGCTGATCGAAGGCTTCAACATGGGCTTCAAGACCTACCGCGGAATCATCATCTCGCATGACCCGCAGCAGCCCCGTTGGGCCCTGAAGGGCATCGACGGCGGCAGCGCGACCCTGAAGCGCGTGAACCCCCGGCGCCTTGGTGCCGCAGTGGCTATCGGCCAGCGCCCCGAGACCAACCCCGACTACCTGAACGCCGAGTTCGGTACGATCATCTTCTACCTGAAGAGCGCGTACACGATCCTGGTGCCTCGGGTCCTGACGAGCCTTGGCTCCGGTACGTCCTTCAGCGACGGTCCTGCGTTCAACGGCGCGTGGCAGTGGGTGAACAACAAGGACATGGACAAGAACATCCTGGGCGAAATCGGCTACTTCTTCGCCCGGTTCGAGTACCATCCCCGTCCGGAAGACAACGCGGCCAACGCGATCGTCCTTCTGTACCGGCGCTGCGTGACGCCTCGCGTGACGCGTTGCGACACGGACACCGACCACACGCTCGAGATCACCGAGGCCACCGCGGTCACCTCGATTGCGGCGGTTGCTGGCGACGCAGAAGCGTTCACGGTCACCCTGCCCCGTCCGGCCGAAGTGTCGGTGGGCAGCGCGGTCACCCTGACCGATGCTTCGGGCAACACCTGCGCGGCGTACATCGCCGACACGGTGGGTGCTCCGGTGTACACGGTCATGACCGACAGTGTGGGCTCGTTCGACTACTCGAACACGCCCGTCACCATCACCAAGACTGCGTAAGGGCCTCGGGGGCCCTGGCAACCCAGGGCCCCCGGATACTTGAAAGGAAGACATCATGGCTAATGCAAGTTATACGAACAAGTGGGGCCAGACGGTCGACACGGAGTCGACCGACACTGGCATGCTGCCTGCGTTCGACCGGGACAACCCGGGCGGGAGCGGCATCGTGGTCCCCAACACGGCGGACAACGCCGAGGACGTCGCGACCCTTCGTGCCAAGCAGTCCGACGGTACGACTGACGTGGCCGACTCCGTCGGCCTGAAGACGCCGTTCAGCCCGCAGCACGACGGGTCTAGCGGCTCGACCGGCGGGTTCCCGGACGTCCACGCGACCTAATCGGAGCCCCGGACAATGCCCTGCGGCGGGTCGTGCGTCTTCTGTCGTTGCGTGGTCTACACGTCGACGGAGGATTGCTCGACCGGCTGCTGCGGCCGTCCGGACTCCGACACTTGGGTCGTGGCGGCGGCGGATTTCAAACCGGAGGAGACCACGAACGAGACCGTCGACCTAACCGATTGATCGCGCCCCCGAACCCAAGTCGCTACGGATCCAGGTCTCCGCGTTCGATGAGGGCGCGGGGGCCTTTTGCTTTAGTGGACCTGATAGTGACAAGGTGATAGTATGAATATGCGGAGGTTTCTATGACAAGATGCTGCAGCTCGTTCAATAATTGCTGCCCGGAGCCGGCCCCAGTTTCGATAGAGTACAACACATACAACATTGACGGCGGCGACGTCGCTTTCGACGTTGAGCGGTTCGTGTTTGACAACACGTCCCCCAGCAACCCGTTCAAGACGGTGTTGCCGGGAATCATCAAAAAACCCAGGTCCTATACCTACTATGTCGAACTCTCGGCCACCCCGATCCATCAGGGCTCCGTCTCCGTCAGGATGGGCGGCACGGTGGACCAGAAGCCGTTTCTGGATTCCGCCGGCGAGTCGGCCAACTTCCAGGTAGTTGGGAAGTACGTGTTTTTCTTCTTCGACCTGGTGAATGGCGACGAGGTCTACGTCAAGTACATCTCGACGCCGTAAGGAGCCGAACGTGGGAGGCCCGATCAGCGCAAAGGAGCTTGCCCGGCTAAGGGCGGGCTTTCTGTCGTTTCCCCTGACGTCACGAGATATCCCGGAAGGCAGCATTGACTCCTCGAAAATCGACTCTACCGTGGCGCCCGCGTCCAGCATCGACGAGGTGAACGCGAACATCGACGTGCTGTCTGCAAACATCGACACGTTGTCGACGGATGTCGTGGGGATAGGCGCTCGGCTGACCGCGGAAGAGGCCGCCACTGCGTCGCTGGCGACGGTGGCCACAAGCGGGCTGTACGCGGACTTGGCCGGAATCCCGGCCGAGCGGCTTCTGCACGTTGAGCAGCACACGTGGGCCGGGGGAGAGGCTGTCCCGTACACACATGCGCTGGCCCACGTTCCCGTTTCCGGCAGCCTTTTTGTGCTGGATGATGCGGCGCTCACCACCCTGGCCTACTCGGTTTCCGGGGCCGACATTACATATACCGCGGCGGTGCCCGGAGCCGGCGTCGTCACCACTTTTATCTACATGAGGGAAGGAGCATAGCGATGGCCGAAGATCTCAAAGCCGAGGTGGACAAGTCGCTTGCCTACGTCTCTCGCCAGATGGCCCATGCGGTGTGCGATCTTGACGCCGCTATCGAGCGCGTGGCAAGAGAGGCCGACCGGCGGCTGAAGCAGCACGACAAGGATATCGAGTCCCTGCAGCGGAGAGTCAGCGACCTGGAAGGGAAGCCCGATGGCGTATGACCAACCATACGAAGCGAGAGACGGGTTTGGCCCGATGTCGAAGGGGATGCACTCCGGCCTCGACCCCATGTATCTTGACTCCTTCGGGCAGTATGCGTATGGCGTCAACGTCACTACGCGCGGCGGCACACTGAAGACCCGACCCGGTTTTGTTGACCTTGGTTCCGTTGGTTCCGGCAGCAATTTCCAAGGCGCCAAAGAGTATCTCTTGGACGAGTCCGATCACGTCGCCTTCTGTATCGATGGGGTGGTGTACGTCCGCAACGGGGAGACCGGCGTGGTCACCGAGATCACAGGGCACACGTTATCGGAAACTGTCCAAAACGTATACTTTACGCAAGTGTACCGGTGGATGGTTGTGCAGGATGGGGTCTCTCGTCCGCTCGTGATCGAGGAGTCGGGCGGCGCGTTCTCCCGCGTGGCGAGAGACGCGGTCGTCGACGGGCCGGTTCCCGCCACGCGTCAGGCCCCGTGGATCGCGCTGTCCGTAGGGACGATCGGGGCTTACGCCCATGGCCGGTACCACTTTGTTCCCGCCAAGGTCCCGCAGGAGCTCCCCGCGCTGACTACCGCGACCGACGACGACGGGGAGTATTACAACAACGCCGACGCGATCCCGACGGCGTCCGACGAGTCCGGCAAGGCGTGTTTCGTCAGCTCGGATATCCTTGACCCGCTTTCCCCGATGTCAGTTTTCCGCATGACCGAGCACCGCGGCCTCGACGAGGGCGGATCGTACGCGTTGCCGGCGGAGCTTGGCTTCGTGCACGGCATGGGCGGGATGCGCGGGGCGGCCACGGGCACCGGTGTCGGGTCTCTTTTCGTGTTCGGCTCCCGCGGCGTGAGCGCCTTTGAAGTCTCCGCGCCACGGTCCGCCGTCGTGGCCGGGAAGAGTTGGAAGGACATCGCGTTCTCCCAAACCGCTTTCTACGGCGCCGGCACGTACAGTCCATTCTCCATAGTGAACGTGACGGACGACTTGTGGTATGTGGACACCTCGAAGCATCTGCGTTCCGTGACGTATGACCGCTCGCAGTTGTCGTCCGAGGGGTACTCCGCCCCGGCTATGTTCAACATCACCAAGAGCTTCGAGTGCCAGCGGTGGGTGGACCGCACATCCGATGCCTATCGCCCGTACATTTCCGCGGCCAACGCCGCCAATCGGCTGCATTGGACGTTGTGCGACGGGCTGGCGGTTGGCTCCCTTGATTTTGCTCAGACCTACACAGCCACCCCGTCCGAGCTCCCGGTGCTTCACGAAGGCATTTGGACCGGGTTCTTGTTTCTGCGGGTGTTGTCCTTGAACGGTAGTCTGCACGTGTTTGTGCGGCCGAAAGCCGGGGGCGACGTGCGCCTGTTGCGGGCCGACCCCGACGCGCACACTGATCCCAACGACACCGACATCGAGTCGTTCATCGTGACGAAGCTCTATGCTGGAATCTACAACGAAGTCCACACGTTCTCTGAGCGCAAGAAGCTGTCGTACGTGGAGTTGCAGCTTTCCGGAGTAACGCGTACCACAACGATTAGAGTAGAATATCGCCCCAGCCACTACACGGGGTGGGCAGAGCTTGGGTCATACACGATCAACGTGCCCGCCGGGACATCCGGG